>Ga0265798_10010228_pt1 | contig 11609 bp, 9 predicted proteins | sample P3T30metagenome_FD_192430 | JGI IMG/M metagenome (GOLD analysis project Ga0265798, IMG submission 192430) | Plant litter microbial communities from East Loma Ridge, Irvine, California - P3 T30 | ecosystem: Environmental > Terrestrial > Plant litter > Unclassified | place: USA: California... | reverse complement strand
CGCAGTCGCAGCCATTCAAACTCAACCGTTACCAAAACCAGCGCCTCACACCAAGCTGAAACCAAGTTCACATTTCTCGACGCGTTATTGATTACGTACAAATACTTAGCATGTCCGTGGATAGCGACAAGCATTTGCACCTTCAACATCAGCCCGTCTTCAGCCCACGAAAAATATAATCGGGGCTTATCCGCATTCTCACTCTCTGGACCGCCACATGCCCCAACGCCTTTCTATCGCCATGAACGACGGCACCAGCGCCGCCACGCTGTTCACCCCGGCAGGCACCGGCCCCTGGCCCGGCGTGATCTTCTACATGGATGCAATCGCGCTGCGCCCGGTGCTGGACGACATGGCCCAACGCCTGGCCGACCTTGGCTACGCCGTGCTGCTGCCCGATCTGTTCTATCGCAGCGCCCCGTACGCGCCCTTCAATCCAGCCACGCTGTTCGGCGACAAGGTGGAATTTGCGCGCATGATGGGCTTGGTCGGCACGATGGACAACGCCCGCGTGCAGGCCGACGTGAAGGATTACGTCAGCTTCCTGGCCGCACGGCCCGAAGTGCAAGGCAAGATCGGCCCGGTAGGTTATTGCATGGGCGGACGCTTCGCCTTGTTCAGCACCGCTGTCGACCCGCGCGTGGCGGCCGTGGCCTCGTTCCATGGCGCGGGCCTGGCGACCGACAAGCCTGATAGCGCGCACCTGATCGCCAGCAAGCAGCAAGCGCGGGTGTACATCGGCGCAGCCGGCATCGACGAGCACTTCGGCGCTGCAGAGGCCGGCAAGCTGGCCGAAGCCCTGCGCGAGGGCGGCGTGGACTATGTCATCGAAAACTACGCTGGGGTGAAGCACGGCTTTGCGATCGAGGACGTGCCGGTGTTCGACGCCGCAGCCGCCTCCCGTCACTGGGACCGGATTGCCACGCTGTTTGCAGAAACGCTGACGGCTTGAGGCCGCAGGCGCCCGCAGTGGCGCCTGCCTCGTTCACGCATGGGCGATCAGAATTCCTGCACCGTCGGACGCAACACGATTTCGTTGATGTCGACGTTCGCCGGTTGCTCGATTGCATACATGATCGCCCGCGCAACCGAGTCTGCCGGAATCTGGTTCGCCTCGTAGAAGGCGTTCACACCTGCTGCCGCGTCGGCATCGCTGCTGCCCAGCTTCAATTCCGAGTCCACCGCCCCCGGCGAGATGATGGTGGTCCGCACGCCAGCCGGCGCTTCCGATCGCAAGCCTTCGGACAGCGCACGTACGGCGAACTTGGTGGCGCTGTAGACGCTGCCGATCGGCGCGAACACCTTCAGGCCCGCTACTGAAGCGATGTTGATGATGTGGCCGCTGCCCTGCGTTTTCATGCTGGGCAGGACCGCCGCGATGCGGTCCCATTCCTCGACCATCAGCTTGTCGATGGGCGACAGCGGCATCACGCCTGCATTGTTGACCAGCACGTCGATGCGTCCGAAACGCGCCAGTGCTGCGGCAGCCACGGCTTCCAGGTCCGCACGCTTGCTCACGTCGGTGGCGACCGCAATGGCTTCGCCACCCTGGGCGGCGATGTCGGCAACCAGTGCGTCCAGACGGTCGACCCGGCGGGCGGCCAGAACCAGCTTTGCGCCGCGTGCGGCCAGGTGACGCGCGGTGGCTTCGCCCAGGCCGCTGCTGGCGCCGGTCACGATGACGACCTTGCCTTTGATGTTGTCGGTGATGTTCATGGTGTGTCCTCGGGTTGGTTGATGGACTGAAGTATGGGCATGGCAGAAATACCGGTAAATGGAACTTCGGCGACTTCTGAATTCCTTAAAATGGAATACTTCGGTCTGCCGCCTTTGGCTTGCACATCGTCTTGTGGGCGTTGAAGACCGTTTTTTTTGCCAGAGCCTTGCCATGAATCAACTCGAATCCCTGCGCGTTTTCTGCGTGGCCGCCGAAGCGGTCAATTTTCGCGACGCCGCCACCCGGCTTGGCGTATCGCCGCAAGTGGTCACGCGCTCGGTGCGTGAACTGGAAGATGCGCTGGGCGAACCGCTGTTTCACCGCAGCACGCGCGGCGTGCGGCTAAGCACCTTCGGCGAACAGCTGGCGCAGCGCGCACGCGACGCTGTCGGCGGCATCGATCAGCTGTTTCATCGGGTGGATCGTCGCGCCTTGTCCGAGCTGGCCGGCGTGGTGCGCATCGCCGCGCCCAGTTCCATCGGCCGGCATTTCATCTTGCACGCGCTGTCGCCAGTGCTGCAGCAGCACCCCGAGATCGTCATCGACCTGCGCTTGTCGGAAGCTCGTGCCGACGTAGTCGATCAGCAGATCGACGTGGGCGTGCGCATCGGCTTCATGCGGGACAGCCGCTTCGTGGCGCGGCGGGTGTCGACGGTCAGCTTCGCCGTCGTGGGCACGCCGGAACGGGTGGCAAGCAGTGGCGTACCAGGAAGCCTGGACGCCTTGTTCGACATGCCCGTGACGGCCTTGATCGACCGCAACTCAGGCCGCCCCTGGCCCTGGGTGTTTCGCGCCGGCAAGCAGCGCATTCCGCCGGCACCCGCCTTCGTCACCGATGATCCCGACACCGAGTGCGCGGCGGTGCTCGATGGCCTGGCCTTCGGTCAGATACCCGACTACCTGGCCGCGCCATATCTGCAGACCGGCAAGCTGGTCGAGGTATTGGCTAACGAGGCGCCGGAGCCCTGGGGGCTGTATGTGTATCGCGCGCAGCGAACGCCCGTGCCGGCGCGCGTGCGTTTGATCTACGACCGGCTGGTGGAAGCCATGCGGGTAGAGGCCGGCCTGTTGCCTCGCTTTGCGCCGATCACACCAGCGCCGACGCCGGCCCGAAGAACTCGAAGCGGCTCTGCGCGTCCGGCACGCCAAGCGCAGCCAAGTGAGCCTTGATCGCCTTCATGAAGGGCTTGGGACCGACGAAATAGGCGTCGACGTCAGGGGAACTGGGTAGCCATTTGCGCAGCAGGTCCTGGTCGATCAGGCCGGTGGCATGGGCAGCTTTGTCCTGATCGCGCGCCTGTTCGTAGCAAAGCCAGGTCTGCAGCTGCGGATGCTGTGCCGCCTGCGTGTCCACGTAATCGCGGAAGGCATGCACGCCACCATGGCGAGCCGCGTGGATGAAGTGCACCGGACGACCGGTTTGCAAGGCTGCATCCAGCATGCTCAACATCGGCGTGATGCCCACGCCGCCGCTGATCAAGACCACCGGTTTATCGCTTGCCACAAGGGTGAACTGGCCCGACGGCGGCATCAACTGCACTACCGATCCCACCTGCACATGGTCGTGCAGGTAGTTGGACACCTTGCCGCCCGGCTCGCGCTTTACGCTGATCCGATAATGCTGGCCATTGGCTGCGGCCGACAACGAATACTGGCGACGCATTTCTTCGCCCTCCACGGTCACCCGCAGGCCGATGTACTGCCCGGGCTGAAAGTGCAGCACAGCCTTGCCATCTACCGGTTCGAAATAGAACGAGGTGATTTCCTCGCTTTCCACTACCTTCCTGGTCACCACGAAATCGCGGGTGCCGCGCCAGCCGCCTTCTGCCTGCGCAGTATCGTCGTATACCTGCTTCTCGGCGCCGATCAGAATGTCGGCAAGCTGACCGTAGGCAGCTGCCCAGGCGGCAATGACCTCGTCCGTGGCTATCTCGGCGCCCAGCACTTCACGAATGGCGCGCAGCAGGCAGTCGCCCACCATCGGATAGTGCTCGGGCTGGATCTGAAGTGCCACGTGTTTGCTGACGATGGTGCCGACCAAGCCGCCCAGCGCTTCCAGGCGGTCGATGTTTTTGGCGTACATCAAAATGCCGTTGGCCAACGCGCGGGGTTGATCGCCCGAGCCCTGATGCGTCTTGTTGAACAGCGGCGCCACCTGCGGATAGTCGCGCAGCAGCATCTTGTAGAAATGCGTGGTCAGGGTTTCGCCGCCGGTTTCCAGAATTGGAACGGTGGCTCTGACGATCGCGCGGTGGGCATCGGACAGCATGAATAACCTTTGGTGGTGATGGAGAAAGCGCGCAGACGCATCTGCATGCACTGCTTAATCAACATCCGTGCCACCAGCTTTATCGATATAAATCAATGAGTTGGAATCGGGACTTGTCAGACTGACCCGAGTCAATCAGACTGCACAGAGTCCAATTGACTCCCACTTCCATGAGCCACAAAACCCTGCTCGACGCCTTGATCCCCTTGGTCAACGACTTGTCGCGCGACCTGGCCGACGGTGAACGTTATCAGCGCCTCGTCGACACCATGCAGGCGCTGTTTCCGTGCGACGCCGCCGCACTGCTGCGCCTGGACGGTGACACCCTGGTGCCCTTGGCCATCAGCGGATTCAGCAGCGACACCCTCGGGCGCCGGTTCAAGGTGAGCGAACATCCTCGTTTCGCGACGCTGCTTGGCCATGAAGTCCCCACCCGGTTCCCGGCGGATTCGCCCCTGCCCGACCCGTACGATGGCCTGGTGCATGCCCACGATGGCGGCCTGGAGGTCCACGACTGCATGGGCTGCCCGATCTTGATGAATCGCCGCCCGTGGGGGCTGCTCACACTGGATGCGCTGGCGCCGGACCGTTTCGAGCATGTCGACATGGCATCGCTGCAGGCTTTCGCCAGTCTGGCGGCCGCAACCGTTAACGTAGTCGAACGCATCAGCATGCTGGCGCTCGATTCCCAGCAGGAACGCCTGCGCGCCGACGCGTACCGCGTCGCGGCTGGGCAAAGCCGCCGCGAACTCATCGGCCAAAGCCCGGCACATCAACGCCTGATGGATGAGATCCGGCTGGCCGGCCCCAGCGAGATGACGGTGTTGATCACCGGCGAGACTGGCGTCGGCAAGGAACTCGTGGCCAACGCCGTGCACGCGGCGTCCGCGCGGTCATGCAAGCCCATCATCAGCATCAACTGCGCGGCGCTGCCGGAAACGCTGGTGGAAAGCGAGCTGTTCGGCCATGTTCGCGGCGCGTTTTCAGGCGCAGTCAGCGATCGGCGCGGCAAGTTCGAGCTGGCGCATGGCGGCACACTTTTTCTGGACGAAGTGGCGAACTGCCCCTGGCGGTGCAGGCCAAGCTGCTGCGGGTACTGGCCAGCGGCCAGTTGCAACGCGTGGGCTCGGACGAGGAACGGCACGTGGATGTGCGGTTGATTGCCGCCACCAACCGCGACCTCGACGAAGAAGTACGCCTGGGCCGCTACCGCAGCGACTTCTATCACCGGCTCAGCGTCTACCCGATGCACGTGCCGCCGCTACGCGAACGTGGCCACGATATCTTGCTGCTGAGCGGATTTTTCCTGGAGGAAAATCGGGCGCGGCTTGGTTTGCAAAGCCTGCGTCTGGACGCCGACGCGCAAGATGCGCTGCTGCGTTACCCCTGGCCCGGCAATATCCGGGAGCTCGAACATCTGATCGGGCGGACTGCGCTGCAAACCCTGGGTCGGCAAGCGACACGGCCACGTATGCTGACCCTGAACGCCAAGGATTTTGGATTGCGCGCGGAAACCGTCGCTTCGCCCGCACTTGCAGATATAGGCACGAATTTGCCGGAAAGCGGTTTCAGAGATGCCGTGCTTGCCTACGAGCGGCGCTTATTGGCTGAAAGCCTCGCGCGCAATCACCATAATCTGGCCGCCACGGCTCGCGAGCTTGGCCTCGACCGTGCAAATTTGAATCGATTGGCGAAAAGGCTGGGCTTGAAATAAAACCAGCTCATCTCCAATACCTGCCCAACATACCAGGCAACTAAGCGGTGAGTTGCCAAGCAGCACTTGACTGAAGCGCTTGCTTTTCAACGCTGCTAGAAAAGGCGATGAAAATTCACGGCCAGCAATGCCACCACGTTGAACACGAACGAGATCCACAGGAAGCGCGATTCCCTGACGGACAAGCGGGTGGCTTTGCTTTTCCCGAATTGAATGCTCAGGTGCTTGGCGAACACAATCAACAGTGCGCCAACCGTCACCGGCATAATGACGACCAAGATGAAGATATCCAAACCCGTGCCCCTTCCGATGCACTCACCCCATCCAATCAAACTAGATTCATGCGGGTCGTTCGGCGGCAGTTGTTTTTACCGCAGCATCAATGACATGAGCTTAGTCAATGTGCTGCGCTATATCTATCTTTTGTCAGCAATTGTCAGAACAAAAATGCATCGTATGCTTGGTTTGAATAACGCGAGCATTTTTCGAAAATAAGCACCGGGGGTTTTCCGCCGCTCGCCGCGCTTATATCGGCAGCGCATTTTGTTTCTTGAGCTTTTCTCGCAGCCGTATTGCCAGCATGGCCGTGGCGCATGCAGACCCAAGGCTCAAACCCAACCATACGCCTTCCGCCGGAACGGCCATGGCATGCGAGAAAACATAGGCCAGCGGAAACCCTAATAGCCAGATACTCACGGCATAGATCACCAAGGGCATCTTGGCGTCCTGCATGGCCACCAGGGCCGCGCCCACCGGGCCTTGCACGCAATCGATCAGCACGAACAGGCAGGCAACGGCCAACAGGCGCGCCGTCATCGGCGTGATGATGTCGTCGGCCGGCAGGAAAAGGCCCACGATGGATGTCGCACTTGCGATGATGCCCAAGCAGATCAGGACGCCAAGGCCCACACTCAGGCGCGTTGCCAGACTGGTGATCGCCTTGGCGCGAGTCCAGTGGCCGGCACCAATCGCTGCGCCCACCTGCACGATGGTTGCACTGGCCAGGCCGAAGCTCACCACACCCGCAAAGCTGACCACCCGAAGCGCGACTGCGTGCGCGGCCACCATGGCGGTCCCGGAAGATGCGACCAACAACACACTGGCGGGCAACATGCCTTCGCGCAGCAGAATGCGCGCGCACAAGGGAATGCCCAAGCGGAAGATGGCGCGGAACACGGGCGCATCGAAGCGTACCGGCCCTTGCATCAAGTTGAGCATGACAGCGGCGCGGGAACGCTGCATTGCCAACAGGATCACCGCCACGGTCAGATAGGAGATCACGCTGTGGGCAATGCCCGCGCCCAGCACGCCGAGCGCCGGCGAAAACGGCGTGCCGTGGGTCAGCGCATAGGCGAACAAAGCGTGAAACGGCACCGATGCGAGCATGGTCCAGGTGGCAATGCGCACGCTGCCCAGCGACATCAGCACGGAACGCAGCGCGATGTAGACCACCCATGCCGGCAAGCCCGCAGCGGCCCCCTTCAGGTAGGTCACGGCGATGTCCAGCTGCGTGGCGTCGCTGGCCATCGGAGCAAGCAGATATGGCGACAGCGCAAAGACCAGCAGACCCACCACCGACATCGCCAAGGCCACGAAGCCGGCTTGCTGGGCGTTGCTGCGAATGGCCAGCTGATCGCCCCGGCCCACCGCCTGCGACAGAATGGGGTTGATCGCCACCACCACGCCCAGGCAGCCCACGAATACCAGGCTGTATAGCGCCAGGCCCAGCGTTACGCCGGACAGGGCTTGCGCCCCGAGCTGGGCGACCACCAGGGTTTCGATGAAGGAGATGCCGATGGACGCGGCAATCGCCATCGATACCCCTGCGCCGATCGACAACAGGGTTTTGGTTTCGGATTTACTCACGGGGCGATAGACCGGGCGTTAACGCGGACATTCCAGACAAGAGGTCCGCGATATTACCGGGAGCGAATTACAGGTAGTGGGCCTGCAAGTGTTTGGGCCGCCCTCGTAGGTATAACTACTGCTTAGGTTGCTGCGTTTTGCGTTGTGTTTTCAGCAAACTCATTGCCATCAGCCCCAGCAAGCCCACGCCCAGCAGCAGGACCGCCCACAGGCCGATTTTCTTCCAGGTGTGGGACACCAGCGGCGCAGGAGTGCGGGTGACCGGTGCCAAGGGCGCGCTGGCTTGCGCCGTGCCCATTTTCGTCAGCCGGTCCGGCTGATAACCCGGCACCAGCACCGACAAAGGCAATTGCGTGGCCTCTGCGTTTTCCCGTCCCATGGCCAGGGTATACGGCGGCGTGCCGCGCGCCAGGAAGACCACTTCCATCGCGCGCGAAGCCACGCGGAAGGACACAGCATCACCTAGACCGCCGCCGCGCTCGTCCACCCGCAGCTTCAAGTCCTTGACCGGCACGGCTGGCAGTTCCAGTTCATCGTTGCGGATCTCGCTGCCATCCTGAACCAGGCGGTACAGCACGCCATTGGCGATGGGCCCCCAGGATGGCGGCGCGCGGCGCGCATCGCGACGATTGCTGCCGCTGTTGCTGCCGCTGTTGCCGCTTACGGCGGCTTGATCCAGCATCGAGAGGCTCACCGGCGCAATGATGTTCGGCTGGTACACCGAGACTCGCACGCGTTCCAGCACGGTCGATCTGGGCAGGCTGACCTGGTATTCATCGCCGTCCCGCTTGGCCTGGATCATGTCGGACCAGTCCAGCGGCGGCACGAGTTCGTTGCTGCTGGTACTGGTCAGCACGGCCTGGGTCAGCGTCGGCGCCTCGCGCGGGCTTTCCCAGGTCAGGCGCAGGTAGCGCGCGCGCGTGCCGGGCAGTTCGATCTCGCGGCGCTCGATCTGCTCGCCGCCGAAGGCCAGGCGCGCGATCTGGCCATCACCCAGGCTGCGCCATTGCTGCAGGTCGTCGCTGGCTTCGATGCGAAAGCGCTGAAACCCTTCCGCGCCGCCCTTCCAGTCGAGCGCCAGCTTATGCAGCGGCGCAGAAATGCCACTGGTGTCCAGCAGCCAGCCGCGCAGGACCGTCTTTTCCGCAGGCACGCTCTGATCTGGAAGGACTTGAATCAGCGTGCCGTCGCCGCTGCGCTGCACACTGATGCCGGGCTGCTTGCTGGCGGCATCTGCCGGCCCGCGCAGCGGGAACCACTTGACCGCCTGCTCGTGCACTTCCCGCATCTGCAGCGGGCGCGCCTGCACAAACCCGTAAGCCAGCGACTCGCCCTCGGCATTGAACACGCGCAGGTCGCGCAAGTCGGCGTGGGCAGACTGCCATCGCAGCGCCAGTGGCAAGGGCAGGCGATACCAAGGCCCCTCGCCCTGCACGGTCACGGGCGCGCGGAATGCGAAGCTGTCGACAAAATCAGCGATGCGCTCGGATTTCCCAGTGGGCGTAGCTTGCGCCGGCAGTGCCGTCACGAACAAGGCACCTGCCGCGTAGGCAGCGAGCATGGTCTGCAACACGCGGATGCGCGCCTGGCCACCTGTCAGGACAGCTGTCGGCGGGACGGTTCGACCGGGATTAAGGGACAAGACGTTCATGGCGTTCCCACTGGTTGGGCAGGTTCAGCAGGGTTGACGGGATCAATCGACGGATCGGCGGCGGGTTCAGCAGATGCAAGTGTCGCGCGACGCGGCGGCAAGGGCGCGAAGTAGCCCACCACGAGCAACAGCACGCCCACGCCGATGAAGGACACGATGCGCGCCAATCCACCCTGATTGCTCAGCTCGACGAAGAACAGCTTTGCCACCACGACGCCGATCAGCACGGCGCCAATCAGCCACATTTCACGGCGCATGCGCAGGTGCCCGAAGATCATCATGGCCAGGGCCAGCAAGGTCCAGACGATGGACAAGCCTGCCTGCACCAGCATCGACGCCAGCAACAAGTCCAGTTCATAGGGCACGCCACCCCAGTGATGGGCCGTGCGGAACACTGCCGCCGTGAACATCGCAAACAGCGACACGCCCACGATCATCTGCGGCGCCCAACGCTGCACGCGCTCGTTGGCCCGCAGCCTGGGCATGGCCCAGATCGACCACAGATAGCAGCCCAGCAGCGCGAACAACATGCCCAATTCAAGCGGATTGAGCAGCGGCAGGTAAGGCAGCGGGTCGGCGGCGCCGTCGCTGAAGATGTTCGCGGTCCAGACCCAGGCCAGCATCAGGACGGCGACCGGCAAGGCCGCCCACAGGCGATACGCCAAAGGTGCGGCCGCAATCGGCCACGGCCATGCACGCGGCAGGGACATCGCAAACAAGAACAGGCTTGGCACCAGGGCCCAACCCAGCCAACGCCAGGCGTTGTAGCTGTCGGACGCCAGCATCAGCACGTAGCGCAGCTCCAGCGACAGGACCGTGATCAGCAACCAGCAGCCCAGCACGTGCGCGGCGGCAGATACCGCCTTCGGCAGCAGGCCGGACACCCGGTGCAGCATGAAGAAGTGCGCGGCGAACACCGCCAGCCAGGCGGCCCAGCCGAACTGCGCTGCCGGGTGGTAGTCGGTATCCCACCTGAAGACGAGCAACAGCACGGCTACCGGTGCCAGCAAGGCGCATAAGGTGGCCAAGCCCGGCCACTGGGTGCGCCGGGCTGTCACCGACCACAAAGCCACCGTTCCCGCTGCCAGCGCAAGCACGCCTTGGGTGAAGGTGTCCCAGTTAAGGAAGTACATGCTGTTGCTGACGAAGGCCAGCGCCCACCAGGCGGCGCCCCAGACCAGCAACACGTTTGACAGCCGAACCAGCATGCGCCCGTCGAAGATTCTCGACGGCGGCAAAGCGGGCTTTGCATTGGCGGCCGGCCTTGAAGCCAGCGTCGAGGACGACTCCAATGCGCCAGCATCCGAGGCGGAGATATCCGACGTCGATCTGGCCGGCAGCGAAGTCCCAGCTTGCACGGGTGTCGCATTCAACCCTGCTCTGCCCTGCCCGCGCTGCAGACGCCAGGCCCCGACCATCGCCGCCACACTGACGGCAAACGGCGTCCAGAAGCTGGTCTGCAGGAAGGGCATGCCTTCGTGCTCCAAACCGATGCCAGCCAGCAGCCCGACACCGAGGAAACTCGCGCCGCCGACCACTTGCAGCAGCAGGCCGAACACGAAGCTGGCACGTTGCTGCAGGTGCAGGCTCAGCCACAGGATCAAGAGGCCACTGCCCGCCCAAACAGCGCTCGCGCGCTGCCACGGCAACACGAACAGCACGGCCAGGTTCAGGAACACCAGCCCCACCAGCAACACGATGGCCAGGCCGCGCATCAGGCCCGGGTCGCGGCGCACATTGTCGTCGCGGGACGCCATGACCATGCCGCCCACCAAGGACAAGCCGATCATCGACGCGGCCAGCATGCCGGCCCAGCCCACCGATCCACCGCCCAGGTCATCGACCCGCAGGAAGCCGGCGAACAAGGCGCCACCGCCCAGTTGCGCCCCAAAGGCGCTGAACAGGAAGCTGCGCTCGCCCAGGCGCAGGCCCAGCAACAAGGTGCCCAGGCCGGCCACGGCCAAGACAATGGCGGTGGCGTTCACGCCCAGCAGCAGCGGCGCAATCAAATACAGGAAGAAGAAGCCCAAGGCCGCCAGCACCGGCTTGCACCAGGCTTCCCAGGCGCGCAGCGAGGGTTCGCGGCTTTGGCGCAGGTTCCAGAAGCTGGCCAGCAAGGACGCGCCCATCATCAAGGCGCCCAGCGGCACGCCCAACAAGATGGCGCGGCCTTCGCCCAGCCCTATTTCCGACAGGAACATTACGCCGGCGCCGAATTGCAGCAGCAGACCAAAGCCACGCGCCACCGGACGTGCTTGACGCAGCCCCAGCCAGTAGATGCCCGCGCCTTCAACCGCCCAGGCCGCCGACGTCCAGCGCGCATCCAGGCCCAGGGGGATGGCCAAGGTGCCAAAAATCACGCCCAGCGCAATGCAGGTCTCGACCAGCAACA
>Ga0265798_10010227_pt1 | contig 11609 bp, 7 predicted proteins | sample P3T30metagenome_FD_192430 | JGI IMG/M metagenome (GOLD analysis project Ga0265798, IMG submission 192430) | Plant litter microbial communities from East Loma Ridge, Irvine, California - P3 T30 | ecosystem: Environmental > Terrestrial > Plant litter > Unclassified | place: USA: California... | reverse complement strand
GACATTGTTGTACTGGTATGGCGGCCCAAGAGTAAGCTGATTTGTGTTGAAGTACAGCCAACTATCCAGGATAGCCATGGAGTCTGCATGCTGGATCAAGGCACTTCTGACCAGCGTCTTCACCACGTACTCGTTCGCGGGGATCAACCCATCCTCACTGGGCGTATGACCATTGACCGTCATGTTTTGCTCAGATCTGAGTGTGTCGACATAGTAGATGGCGTTTTGCTCGCTCGCCGCAATGTATACACGGCCGCGGTCATCTGACGTGAAGCCAGCCTGCTCACTCGCGCACTGCCCAGGATTCTGGACTGCGTCGAGGACTTGTGAGTCTGTTAGATTGGAATTCACAAGAGTGGACTGGTCGATGTAGTAAAAGCGCCGAGATGCCAGGACACCCCAGTAGAAGTTGCCAGATGCTGGAGTACCGTCAGCAGCTATCTCAGTGTGCTAAGGATAGTCGGGAATTACCGACCTAGCGTTATACCGTCAGCAGCTGTGGTGATGTGACCTCTCTGTGTGCCATTCCATCGATAGATGAGTTCGCCATCGTACGAGCCAACGTACTTGTCGTCCGCGCGGACAATGCTTGTGTTGAACAGTCTCCGAATACCGCTTCCATCTTCCAGGTTGATCGCTACAAGCGAGCTGTTGGTGCTTGCATCAGTGACGAAGGCGTAGCCTTCCCTTCCACCCAGCGTGGTGTTGACCTTCATATCATTCATGTTCATGCCGTGGGCTAGAAGATGCTGTGGAATAGGGTACGTGCGAATGAGCTCCGAAGTCGTCTCATTGAAACTCATGAGCTTTGCACCGCCGTAAATAGCATCAGAGCCAGCAGCTGCACCAGCAGGAATACCATTGTCCACCACCCAGAGACGACCTCGGTCATCGAGAACGACGTTCTGAACGTTGATGAAGCACGTGCTTGGATCTTGGCCAGACGTGCAGTTTTGGATAGCAGCACTGGGCCATGGCTTCTCGTCGTTGAAAGAAGTGCATATGACGACGTTGCTGGGCGTTTGACCGACATTGCGAGGGTATGTGAGGTAGAGATTGTGGTTGTTGTCGACGGCTAGGCCGGTAGATGGCTTCTGGCTATCATGCACGGCTTCCAATGGTGGCCCGACGACGGTGAAGTCCTGGGGGTATGCTCCATGGTTGTAGCCAGGTCCAAAGGGACGATACCCTCCAGACGGGGTGTCGAAGTAGGAGAATGCAACTGAAGTGTGGACGAAAGCAGCAGAGAGAAGAAGTGAGATGAACTTCATGTTGAGCAATTGACATAGTAGAAAAGACGTCGGACGTGTGAACCTATACTATTACTGCGCAATGTAGATACCATGCAGAATACCATCGATGACGCCAAGCGTCATGTGTGTTCGGCAATAATTAGCTTCATCATCATCTGCATCTGCCGTCCAGACGATCGAGTAGGTTTGTGGATGAAAGTTGGGGTACCGAATGACGCAGTGTTTCCCTAGCGTGAAAAGCACGGCCCCTCGACGCGCATGGGGAACGCGTCTCATGGGAAAGTGCAGCCCACCAACAACTGCGAACATCACACAGCTGCCACCCCCACCGCCATGCGCAGCTCCGATGTCCACGTACGCATTGCAGACGAAGACCATGCTTAAATCCGTGTCCAACAGCCCTCTTCACCTGCTCGGTGCAGCCACCACACGCGACGAAACGAAACCGCAACTGCCCTCGAAGCGCAAGCGCGATGCCATCTGCGGCCTGGGAAGCTTCACGAAGCCCTTCTCCATACAGCCTTGCCCTGAGTCGGCATACGATAAGCCCGCGACCTTCAAACCAGTACGGGTCATTGGGCGTTCGCAGCTACCATTGACATTCCTCGACACCACGGCCGACGACAACTTCGCCGCCAATGCGCTCTTTTCTGCATGCATAGAGGTTCTAGAAATCGATTCTGCAACCCAAGAGAAGGATGTCAGCGTGCCAAGGGTGCTCATAGCACGATATGAGTCAAAACGGACCCTCTACGCCATAGAGCGAGTACAGGCGCGTGTGTACAGCATCTGCAGGCTCGCTAGTTGGCTCAAGGAGAAGGATGTTTCCGAGTTGTGGGATCCTTCGAATCTGCAGGCATACCCGGCCATGGCTCAGATAACGGCGGGCATAAGTGCAACAGGAGAGTGGTGGCAACATGCAGCAGTGGAGGCCTCGGCTGAGGAGCGACCGGCAAAGAGAGCACGTGTGTCAATGTTGCGCCGAAAGCCCGATGCACAGCCAGTGACGGACAAGACCACACAACGGTTCGACAGCCCAGTGAACTACGAGTCGCAGGCTACGGGCTCGTTCGCCATGCCTGGACCCGAAGAGCAACCTCAGGTGCCAATATTACCGCAGGAACAACTCGAAATCCTAGTACAGCAATACCTAGACGCCGTCTATCTGTCCAAGACATCACTTGCATACTTTGCGAAGGGCCCCATCACTCGAATACGGAACGCATTCACGTCAGCTGAAGAGAACGCACCACCCACGCACGAACTTGTGACTTTCCTCCAGACGATGCTCATAAGCCCGAAGGCTAGTGAGAAGAAGTACTATGAAAAGCTGCCCACTTTCATCAAGGCGCTGCCCCCACGAAACTTCTCAGATGAAGACAATATCGCAGGTCCCACAAAAGCTAGGAAGAGCAAGAAGAAGCTCAAGCTTAGCAGAGAAGGCATTTACCCTCATGAAGAGCCTCTGATCAAGAAGTGGTGGTTTTCGGACACACCAAGCATCGACAGTCAGGGGGAGGAGACCGTGGACCAACGTATCAAGAGGCGCATTGGCGACCTCCGAGTTCGCGAGACACTAGCCCAATTGACGCTGATGCTAGAGATCGTCGCCCTCGAGGCTCTTTCGACATACAGGCCACCTCCGGAAGGTGAGCCTTCCTTGGAAGAGATCCAAGCACAAGAGGATTCCCAAGCAAGGCCGACAAAGCGCAAAAGAAAGCTCGATGATATTGGTCTGCAACTTGATCTCCTGCTGGACAGACTATGCATCTGGCATGCGACAGAAGAGGCGGGGATCCTAGACTTTGACACGAAGCCGACCCAACAGTACGACGATGCGGACAGCACCAGCAAGGGTGGTGCAAGCGACCGACTGCGCAGCTACTGTATTGAAGTCATTATACCCTTCTACATGAATCGCCTCCCAGAGCAGGCACTCATGATCAACAAAAAGCTCGGTGGTCCGGCGCATACTTCGCCCCCAAAACGGAAAGCCATGAGACCACCAACGACGTCGCGCAAGTCTGGAGAGCCGAAACAGCCCGAGGTGAAGAAGCCCAGGAGATCGTTGACCAGAGTAGCCACAGACGACATGCGGCGAACGGTGGAACGCGTGACACCTTCCTTGACCCGGTCCACCACAGACTCGGCACTGATGAAAGGCATCAAGCGTGAAGGGAGTGAAGTGCCGTTGTCAGCAATAGCCTTCCAGCGCAGTCCGTCCAAGAATAGCAGGCGATCCATGTCACAGTTCCGACATTTGGAGGGTCGCGAGTTGGATCTCACAACCACTTCAGCTGCAGTTACCGCAAAACAGAAGCAGAAGCAGCGTGTTGAAGAGGAGCTTAAAGACGCCATCACAGCACTGAAGAAGCCAAACCGGGGACTGGCCGCTGGAACGTACGTCCAGGACAACGAGCGTCGTGGTTTGGGATCGACAAGCAGGTCCCGAAAGCAACCGAATCCCACCAGGAAGGTGATGAAGGATGTTCAGGTGACGGCGACCCCAAGGGTGGGCGCCAGAACCAGGGACATGATCGAACAGACACCAAACCGCTTCTACCAGACCGGCAACCCCTTCGCTCGCTTTACCACGGCTGCGGCACCTCCTTCCAGCGAATTCTACATCCCATCTTCAGGTGCTCGTGCACCTTCGTCCTCAATAGTTCCTGGAACGGTGCACCGTAGCGCAACGGCCCGACAGCTAGCGCACAGTGGTATCGCCGAGACTCCATCAAAAGCGCCGAGCGCCAGAGCATTTGACTCAGGACCAGCTCGCCGCACAATCTTTGCGACGCCATCGAAACCGAACACGAAGTCAGCAGAAATCGGCTTCCAAACAGCGGCGCTCGTTCTCGAGTCACCTGCCAAAGTGATTGACAGCTCTCCGCCGACAGTCAACGTCCCGCAAGCGACTACGCCCACCAAGCCTGTCAGTTTGACGCCAGCAGGTGCAAAAGTTCCTGCAATTCCACGTTCATCTGAAAGAGAAGAAGCTTCAATCTATGCGGCGATGGGATGGGACGATGATGACATGTAGCGATTTCTGATTACTCTCTTTACTAGCATAGCGATGGCGTTGGGACACTGCATTTGCATGGTGCATGCATGGGCGGCGCGTTGGAGACGCGAGCATATGGACATGGTCAGCCTTACAAGGTGTTGGTTGTATCACAGCCGCACGTATGTAGAAGGAAATCAATCATTCCAATTTCATATCGACGCATGAAACTCTTCGAGTACATGAGCCGGTCACACGACCTTCAATTTACACAGGAACGCAATCAATCGAACGTGTCAGCGCATGAAGGTCTCAGAGTGCATCATTGTCATGCGATGCGTTCTCTTGCTACAAAGATGCAGTCATCGTGTGAGCGGGTCAAAATTGAGTCCAAGGTGATCATCGTCGCTATCGATGTCTTAGTTAGTCCAGCACATGAAAACATAACCAGTCAATTGGTACAACGAAGCCTTCACCAGAAAACCTTGCAACGATAATAACTGTGTAACTCGACAACTCCAAAAGCGACGCGTCCCGTGGGCAACGCGTGCGTTACTCGCATTTCGACTTGTCGTCTCAGGGATAAAAAAGCTCAGCACCAGGCACAGTGTGTACGTAAGGCAGGGATCGACGGCAGCACGACAAACCCCTGCAGGCAAGCGAATTACGCTTGAAAAATGATCGAATGAGAGGCACAGGAGGCTGCAAATTGACATGCAATTTGCCGTCCCGGGACCGGCTCATGGCCCCGGACTTCTAGCGTGGTCATCGCACGGTGCATCAAGCTGTCCAAAAAGTTAATCAAGCTGATGGGCACAAGAGGCGCGGGCGTGCCCGATGTCTCTCGTTCTCGTGTCCTGAGCTACCCTCTAAGACACCTGTCGCGACTCGGTCATCAACGACAGACGTGTTGTTGTCGTTTCTCGAGCATGCCCATGGTCACTGGCTAGCTAAATTGGCTTACCCAACACCGCAAGCATGGCCGCTGCTGCAGCATCCCGTCCCGGGCTAGCAAGCCCTCGCTCCCCAGTCCTCTCCGACGCTGGCATGATTCTGCCAGACCAGCAAGAGCGCAGTCTCTCGCCGAATCCTTATATCCAACGCCCGCCGTCCCCGCCAGTGCTGTACAACGACCCGGGCCACATCAAACTACGCGCCGCACCCCATGACCGGCGCCGCCTCTCACAGCAAACAAAATCCCCGCCGCTGTCTGCACAGTCCTCGCGCTCGACGCTGCGCAATATGGGCGACTCTGATGTAGCAGCAAGACACTCGCCGGCACGCGACAATGCCTTGGCCTCGTCGCCCACCATCCACAACGGTCTGAGTGGTGGCTCGCCAAAGGACTTCATGTTGGCTGCACAGGACGGGCGCAGGAGTAGTGTCGCATCCAGCCTGCGGAGCGAAGACTTTGACAATTGGCCCGGATTCAACAGCCACGAGGACTTTGACGACAGCGGGCTTGGGCTGGAGGAGCAGGAAAGGCGCGACCATTTTCCGGGCGATGCGAAGACAGGCAATGAGATGGAGGGCGAGCGGTGGATGAATCAGCACAGCAGCGGCAGCGACGAGAGCGACGATCCGTACTCTTCAGCGGGCCTGAGCCGGAGGGCAGAGATCATCCTGGCCAACGCGAAGAAGCGCCTCAATGTATGAGCACACGAGTACTGCTTGCATTATGTATCAAAGCTAACGGAATCAGGTCATGGAGGGAAATCTGAGGGGCGCACGAGAGTCGCTGGTGGTCTCTCCCACGTTCAATGGCTCGAGAGCTTCTTCCGAGATGTCGCTGCACATCAACACCGGGCGCGAACGAGATCGCAGGCTGTACGCTGGCCTCGGGCCTATCCCACCACGTATGCCATCCCTACGAGGCTCCCCACTCTCGCCAAACGGCAGTCCAATACACTCGCGCGGCCTCAGCGAGACGTCGGTACCGCTGCCTTTCTCTTCGCCCTCGTACCTGTCACGGAGCGCCTCCACCAAGCGGGCATCAAGCGCAATCGGTCACACGACCGGGGCATGGTCGTCTGGAGCCTTTGGACAGGGTCGCTTTCCCATCAAAGAGTCTCGCAGCCACGAAGTACTGCGGAACCCACGACATACTGCCACAGCAGAACAAACACAACCGCAATATCCTGTCAGGACCAGCTCGCGGAATTCGAAGTCTCCGCCAGCCCTCGAAACGCTGCAGGAGGATGAAGATGGGCCGAGAGTACATCGATCGACGTCTGCGGCGAGTGGTCTTCGCGACCAGATGAACGATCTCAAGGGCAGAATATCTAGCCTCAAGATAAAAGCGCAGGAGGACCAGCTGCGGCGGCGGAGCATGCAGAGTCTGCGCACGTCGAGCCCCTTCACGAACGCACAGGAGTGGTACTCAGGGTCTGACACCTACAATGCCAACGGAGCTCCTGTCACTGCGAATGCGGGGCTGGGCATCACAACTGAGTCGCCTACACGAAGAGTGATATTCGAGGAAGACCACGATCATCAAGGACAAGACGACAATGAGCTGGAGGCTACGGCGAAAGACGATAACACAATCCACGAGCACTCTCGCGAGATACCTTATCACGGCGTAGAAGACAAGGACTTTGATGATCTGGAATCGTACGACGACGAGAAGGATTTCGACGACGGAGATGAAGGCGATTTCATGTCAGTCAATGGCGACGACGCTGAGCTCGGCGGAGACAGTGTATACGAAGACGCCGTCTACGAAATGTCCGCCACGGAGCGCCACGAAGACCGCATCGACGCATTCGACTACGAGCACTTCTTCCTCCACAGCGCGATGGGCACATACGGCCTCGACGGCCGCAGGTCTAGCACCGGATCGGACAGCTCGACTGCCACCACGCGACCTGTCACCGCAGTCCAAGTCCAAGACGACGACGACGACGACGATGGCACTTCTTCCATCGAGAAGCGCGTCTCGCTCCACGCGCGTAACGACAGTTCCGCGTCCATTTCAACCATCGCGTCCTTCGCCACGGCCGCCGAGGAGCAAGACGACGACGAAGCGAACGAGCAAATGGACCAATTCTCACAACACATCCTCTCACACCAACGACCCATGACTTCAAACGGCTTCACATCCCTCCGCGCAGACTCAGCAATCAACCTACGCCGCGCTACAATGGGATCCCCGCCGTCCCAAACTACAGTCTCGCGCGGCTCCGCGTCGCCCGTCGACCTCGCAAGCGGCCTGCAGGTCTCGAAGATCTTCTCCATTCTAACTGAGTCGTCTTCGCCGGGTCGTGAAGGGCCGCGCCTCGCTCTCAGCGAAGAGGAGAAGCAGCTTATTTATAGTCTTGCGGCGAGCTTTCAGCAGGTTTGCTCGGGGTTGCTGTACATGGATGGCGAGCGGTATGAGCGTAAGGCGTGGAGGCGGCGGCTGGACGATGCGAGGCGCGTGTTGAATGGTGAGGGGTTGGAGGATGATGATTCGTTTTGAGGGTTTATTTGGTACTGCATTTCTTGCACGAAAGAGGTATTTATGGTAATGTCTATTACGGTTACGTCCTTTTTACATATCGATTTCTGAGCGGGCTATGTTTGGACTTTAGTTTCGCTTCGGCGGCAGTGTATTTCGTTTATTTACTTGGGGCATCATTAGATTTTTGGCATTACTTGTATAGATGATACCCGAGGTGGATTGGATGGAAAACTTGTATTTTACTGGTGTTTGCTTCGTGAGCGGAGATGCATAGCTACAGGGTGTACACTTTGGTATCCAGGTACGATATATATATGTTTAGTTATATATAGGTAACTTAAACATAATCGATACATAGCAAATTCTGTGAGACTTTACGAAGCAACTCGTACGCGCGGTTGTCTAGCGGAGATGCTTTGCTCCTCGGTGTGCCTTTGACATTCGTGTAACTTACTCGATATACAATCATACTATTGACAAGCACATTCGATACATAGCGAATTCCCTGCGAATTAAAACGAGTCAACTGGTACGCTCAACTGTCTAGCGGAAGAGGCTGCACGTCACAATATTTCTACCCCACCTCGGGAGTCGGACACCACTACGCCCTTGAACCATGCCATGATCGCATTGCATCCGCATCCTCCAAAATCGTGGTACGACAAGCTGTCAAAAGACCCCACTACATCGTCATCCAAAGTACCGCGTATACCGCCATGCGTTGTCCATGTACCAACATATAACACGTCGCAGAGGTGCATTAGAGGGCCGCAGGTGTTGTTTGCTAGGCTGCGATTGGCGCATACGGGACTGGCGGTGTAGAAGGGAGATCCACCTCGGGCGTCACAATTGGTCTAGGGCCCGTGGAGATTCACGAGTTGGGAAGGCGAATGAGTGGGTGGGTGTGGTGTGTGTGTGTGCATCAGGACATTTGTGCTGTGTTTTGGAAGCGTGCAGATTCTCCCACCACACGCACGCACGCGAACGAGGCGAGGCATGCCCGCGCAAGCCGCAGTGCTAACCTAAATCTCTGCTTCTTGGCCGTTCCCTGCATTTGTTGTTTACTTTCACGATACAAGCAAGCCCTTTTGCTACCCTTGCGTCTCCCACATCCTCCCTTTCCCCAGACTCACTCCACCCCTCCATTTACAATTTTCGGTCTGGCCCGAGCGGCAGTGTGACGAGGAGCTTGGATGAAACGATATTCAGGCTCTAAGAGGCTAGAAGGAGGCAGGATAAGGATCCCGCCGACGCCAATCGAGCCCGCGAGCCCTGTGACCACTCACTTGCCTGTGCGTCTCGTCTGATCTGATCTGAGCTGCAACGCCGGCAATTGCTACGCTCCTTGTTTCTGCAGTCTGAGGAGCATACCGAGAGAGAGAGAGAGAGAGAGAACTTGTTTGGTGTAATATCGCGCCGGACAGCTTCGCCCGATCTTGCCCTCGTGTACCACCCAAGCCCTGCAGCACATCACCACGAGCGAAGGGAATCCAGCCCGCGATACAACAATACACCCACCCAGTACAACACATTTCCTCCCGCTCGCACCGCAGTACAACTCTCAAAACCTACCACCGCTCTTCGCCTGCGGTTTCGCGCGCGCGCTCATGTGCCTACCTCCGCCCTGCTTCTTCTGTTTGCGCGTCTCAAAGGACCCGCACAATGCTCCCCGCCCGCTCTCGCCGCACCGCCGACGCCGCGCCATCTGCGAGACGAAGGACCCGGCCGCCTTCGAGGACTGGATCGGCTGAAAGTGGCAGGAGTGCGAAGGTGCAGGATGCGCAGCGTATGAGTGCTTGGGAGGCGGAGAGTTGCTTGTCGGGATGCATGACGACATGGGAGTCTGAAAATGACGAGCCCGTTGCGGATATGCTGGGGGATATTTTCTATGCGCTGGATCGCCTGGGAAAGAGCGACGAGGGAAAGAGCAGTTGGGACGGGAGCTTAACATCGGTATGACGACACTTCTTTGTTTGGAATTCTGCGACTTTGGTTTATCGACCTTGGGCGCATAGTCCTGCACTATCTAACAGACTCAGATCCACGATCTTGCAACGCCGCTACGTACAACGCCACCACAGCATCCACTTTCTCCAGAACTATGGGCTCCGGCGTCGCGGACCTCTGAGATTCCCCCACCCTCATATGGCGATTCTATTGCCGACCTACCTCCAGACTACACTTCTACCGATGCGCTCGCCTATGCACAAACGCCTGAGTACACGTCATTCCCGTCTCTCAACGCATCAATATGCTCCGACGTGCCTAATTGCTTGCGATTGAGCCGCGACACCTCACCGAGTTTCTCCATCTTCTTCGACGAGAAATCATTATACACAGACATTGACTTTGGCTTCAACGACGAAGGATTCAGGTCGCACGCGAAGAAAAAGAACAACAAGAACGCCGCTGCGGCGAAGAAGCCGGCTGCTTCAAACGCAATCGACGACGGAGACAAGAAGAAGGATGAGGAGGCGGCTGGAGCAGGCGATGGCGCTGGTGGAGATCCACCAGCAGATGGAGGTGCGGGCGGTGATGGTGGTGATGGAAGTGGTGGGGACAAGGGCGACGACTCAGGTAAGGAAGGTAAGAAGAAGACCAAGAAAGAGCTGAAGGAAGAAGAGCGCCTCAAGAAAGAGGAGGAAGAAAAGGCCGCCAAGGAAGAAGAAGAGCGCTTAGCAAAGGAGGCTGAAGAAGAGGCGGAGCGAAAGAAAAAGGAGGAGGAAGACGCGGCCGCTGCCGCAGCTGCAGCTAGTGCATCCAACGATCTCAGCTGGGCTGAGCCAACAACAAACAACGACGACTGGGGTGCGTTCGCGGGTGCGGGGAAGAAGAAGAAGGGCAAAAAGGGGAAGGTTCGTAATTTCGGCTGCATGATGACACTTTGAACGGCGCTAACTGCACCACAGGCGGAACCTACACCAGCAGCTCCTCCGCCTCCCTCAGAGCCAGCGACGACCTTTGACGATATCAAGCTGGACGACGTGAATCTGGACGACGGTGCACCCAAGATTGACATGAATTTTGGCGATTCAAATGCGGCCAAGTCAGGATCTGGGTTTGGCCTGGGCAGTATCGGTGGCTGGTCTTCCGGATGGGGTACTTCAGATAAGCCAGAGGGCGGCGACAATCCATGGGGCTCGGGCGCGTCTGACAAGAAGACCAAGGATTCATCTGGATTCGATTTTGATTTCGATGCGTTCAAAGGCACCACGGAAGCTGCTCCCGTAGCCGTTGAAGAGAAGCCCGCGGAAGACGATGGCTGGGGATTTGGCGCTACTACTACCAAGTCGAAGAAAAAGAAGAAGGGCGCGCTGATCGAGGAGTCGGTACCTGAGCCAGAGCCCACCCCCGCACCGGTCGAACCCGAGAAGAAGGCTGGGGAGGAGGAGGACCCATGGTCGTTCACGTTCGGTGGCGCGACGAAGGACAAGAAGAAAAAGAAGAAAGGCGTAGTCGAGGAGGCACCACCTCCAGAACCGGAACCCGAACCAGTCGTCGAGCCCGAGCCAGTAGTATCACCTGTCAAGGAGGAAGATCCGTGGGGCTTCGCTGGAGTGAGCACGGGGAAGAAGGCTAAAAAGGGCAAGAAGGGCAAAGACGAGCCACCGCCTCCGCCAGCTGAGCCAGAGCCAGAACCAGAACCAGAAGTGGTACCAGAGCCGGAACCTACGCCACCTGAGCCCGAGCCAGTCAAGGAAGAACCGGCTGTGGATCCGTTCGCAGGTATGAGCAAGTCGCAGAAGAAGAAGGCCCAGCAGAAGATGAAGGAGGATGCGAAACTCAAGGAAGAGGAGGATGCCAAGCGCAAGGAGGAGGAAGACGCTGCTGAGGCCACACGCCAGGAGGAAGAGGCCGAAGCAGAGCGCATCCGCTTAGAAGAAGAGGAGGCTGAGAAGAAGCGCATCGAAGA
>Ga0265798_10010226_pt1 | contig 11611 bp, 9 predicted proteins | sample P3T30metagenome_FD_192430 | JGI IMG/M metagenome (GOLD analysis project Ga0265798, IMG submission 192430) | Plant litter microbial communities from East Loma Ridge, Irvine, California - P3 T30 | ecosystem: Environmental > Terrestrial > Plant litter > Unclassified | place: USA: California... | reverse complement strand
GTCGTCCCTGCGCCACAACATCGGCGTGGTGTTCCAGGAGCCGATGCTGTTCGCCCGCTCGATCCGCGAGAACCTGCAGGTCGGCTGCCCCGACGCCACCGATGCCGAGATGCTCGACGCCCTCGATCGGGCCCAGGCCGGCGCCTTCATGGCGCGCCAGCAGGACGGGCTCGACACGGTGATCGGCGAGCGCGGCCGGTCGCTCTCGGGGGGCGAGCGCCAGCGGCTCTCGATCGCCCGGGCGCTCCTGAAGAACCCGCCGATCCTGATCCTCGACGAGGCGACCTCGGCGCTGGACGCCGCCACCGAGCGCAAGCTCCAGGGCGCCCTGGAGGCCGTCATGGAGGGGCGCACCACCTTCGTGATCGCCCACCGGCTCGCCACGATCCGGGACGCCGACCGCATCCTGGTCTTCCACGAGGGCCGGATCGTCGAGGCCGGCACGTTCGACGCGCTGGTCGCCCAGAACGGCCGCTTCGCCGAACTCGCCCGGGCCCAGTTCATGGCGGCCGAGGCCGACGAGGACGAGGGGCGGCTGGCCCTGGCGGCCTGAGGCGCTCGCCGCCAGGCACACGGGCGCCGGTCCGCCGGCGTCCAAGGAAGTGTCAACCTTTCGGGCGACAGAGTCCTCCGCAAGCGGTCACCCGCCCCGGAGCCCCATCGCCGATCGGGCGCGTGATCCTGACCCCTGAGTCGCAAAAATGCTGCGTGAGATCGTCCTCGACACCGAGACCACCGGCACCGAGGCGCGGAACGGCGACCGGCTGATCGAGATCGGCGCGCTCGAGCTGTTCAACCACATCCCCACGGGCCGGACCTTCCACCGCTACTGCAACCCGCAGCGGGCGGTCTCCGAGGGGGCGTTCAACGTCCACGGGCTGTCGGACGCGTTCCTGTCGGACAAGCCGCTCTTCGCCGACATCGTCGGCGAGCTGCAGGCCTTCCTGGCCGACGGGCGCCTGGTCATCCACAACGCGCCCTTCGACGTCGGCTTCCTCAACATGGAATATGCCCGGCTCGGGGCGAACGCGCCGCCGCCGATTCAGCTGGACGACGTGGTCGACACCCTGCCCATGGCCCGGCGCAAGCACCCGGGCGCGGCCAACAACCTCGACGCCCTGTGCAACCGCTACGGCATCGACACCAGCCGACGCACCAAACACGGGGCGCTCCTCGACGCGCAGATCCTGGCGGAGGTCTATGTCGAGCTGCTCGGCGGCAAGCAGACCAGCCTTGGGCTCCTGGACGCCCAGTCCGGCCCGGCGGTCCGGACCGTCGTCCAGGCGGCTCCGGCGGCCCCTCGGCCATATCGGAGCCGCCTTACGGATGAGGAGCGGGCGCGGCACGACAGCTTCCGCGCGAGCCTCGGTGCGGCACCGATCTGGGCCGAGTATATCGGCGCCGACGACCCGTCCTGACCGGCCTTGCCGCATCGCACATCGGCCTCTATTGCATCGCACCATATGCCGACCCGCGGGCCATCCCGGCCGCGACACGGACGCTGATGTGACCAAGCGCGCACCCATCATGGATCCCTTCGGCAAGCTGAAGGCTATGCAGGACGGTGCCCGCGACCGGGCCACGCATTCGCCCTTCGCCGACATGATCGAGGCCACACGCCTGACCAGCCTGGGCCGCCTGGACGAGGCGACCGCCCTGATCCAGCGCAGCTTCGGCGGCTACGCGGCCCCGCCGCCGCCGGAGACCGCCGAGACCCCGCAGCAGCCCCAGGTGCAGCTCCAGGCGCAGCCCCAGGTGCAACGCCCGGATGCGCCGAGCGCGGCCCCCGGGCATGCCGGGACGGAGGCTCCGGCACCGGCGCGGCGCGCGGCGCGCATCGAGCCCGCCCGCAACCCGATCTCCGATCCGGCGCTGCGGGTCCGCAACGCGGTCGGCAAGGTCGTGCGCGGGCTCGCGCCGGTGCTCAAGGGGTTCGGGCAACCGCGGCGCGGACCCGCGCGGCCGCCGGCGCCCGGCAAGCCGGCATCCCGCAAGCCGCCGGCCGAGAGCCGGTTCGTCGGCCTCAGCCACGCCGAGCCGGCCGGCAGCCGCGACTACAAGCTGTTCATCCCGGGGAATCCGGCCGAGCCGGCGCCGCTGATCGTGATGCTGCACGGCTGCATGCAGAACCCGGACGATTTCGCCGCCGGCACCGGCATGAACGTGCTGGCCGAGCGCGCCGGCATCTTCGTCGCCTATCCGGGCCAGAGCCGGCAGGCCCATGTCCAGCGCTGCTGGAACTGGTACGATCCGCGCGACCAGCGCCGGGAATCCGGCGAGGCCGCGATCATCGCGGGGCTCACCCGGGCCGTGATGGCGGCCCACGCGATCGACCCGGCCCGGGTCTACATCGCCGGCATGTCGGCGGGCGGCGCGGCCGCGTTGAACATCGCCCGAGCCTATCCGGACCTCTACGCCGCCGTGGGGGTCCATTCGGGCCTCGCCGCCGGCTGCGCCCGCGACCTCGGCTCTGCGCTGATGGCCATGCAGGTCGGCGCGCCCGGCCTCGGCACCGCGGCGTCGTTCGGGGCGGCCCCGGCCGGGCAGCGCATCCCCACCATCGTGTTCCACGGCGAGGACGACGGCACCGTCAGCGTGCGCAACGCCGACCAGGTGCTGGCCCAGGCCAACGTCGCCGGCCTGACCGCCCGGTCCGAGACCTTCGAGGACCGCGGCCATCCCTTCACCCGCACGCGCTTCCGGGACGAGGCCGGCCGGGTCGTGGTCGAGGATTGGCGGATCCGGGGCGCCGGCCATGCCTGGTCCGGCGGCCGCCCCGAGGGCAGCTACACCGATACCGACGGGCCCGACGCGTCGCGGGCCATGCTCGATTTCTTCACCGAGCAAAAGCTCGGGCCGCGGTAGAACAGCGCCCGACCGCGCTGCAAGCGGGAACGGCTCCCAGGCCTTGGTTCGACGCCCGCGCTCACGCCGGACCGGTCCCCGGTCGGGCGGCGAGCGCTCTAAGCCTTGGGGTCGCGCGAGCCCGGAGGCTTGCAGCGCGCCGCCCTGCACCCGCAAAAGGTCCCGGACCTTTTGAAACCGTGACCGGATCCCTCCATGACCGCACCGATCCCGACCCTCGACGGCCTCGCGCAGGTGGCGGAGCGCTACGACCTGCTCCTCTGCGACGTCTGGGGCGTGCTGCATGACGGCCAGAAGGCCCATGTCCCGGCCGGCGAGGCGCTGATCCGGTACCGCGGCCTGCCGGGCGCGCGGCCGCGCCGGGTGATCCTGGTCTCGAACGCGCCGCGGCCCGGGGACGGCGTCGGCCGGATCCTCGACCGGTTCGGCGTGCCCCGGGAGGCCTACGACGCGATCCTGACCTCGGGGGACCTCACCCGCGGGCTGATCGCCGAGCGCCCGGGCGCCCGGATCCGGCATCTCGGGCCCGAGCGCGACCTCGGCATCTTCCAGGGCCTCGACCTCAGCCTCGTCCCGGAGGTGGAGGCCGACCTGGTGGTCTGCACCGGCCTGTTCGACGACCGCAGCGAGACCGCCGACGATTACCGCGACGAACTCATGCGCCTGGCAGCCCGGGGGCTGACCCTGATCTGCGCCAATCCCGACCTCGTGGTCGAGAGCGGCAACCGGCTGATCCCCTGCGCGGGCCTGCTCGCGGCGGCCTATGCCGAACTCGGCGGCGCCGTGATCTACGCCGGCAAGCCCCACCGCCCGGTCTACGAGGCGGCGCTCGCCAAGGCTGCCGACCTCGCGGGCGCGCCGGTGGACCCGGGCCGCGTGATGGCGATCGGCGACGCGATCCGCACCGACATCGCCGGCGCCCGCGGCTTCGGCATCGCCAGCCTCTTGGTGGCCCGCGGCATCCACGCGGAGGAACTCGGCGTCTCGGCCGAGCACCACCGCCTCGGCGACGTCGCCGAATGGCTCGGGCGCCAGGCCGTCCACCCGGACGCGGTGATCGAACGGCTGGTCTGGTAGCGCATCCCCGCCGGCCGCCATGCTACAGGTCCGGGGATGAGCGATCCCGTCCCCGCCGCCACCCATGCCCGCACCATCCTGGCGGCTCACGAGCATCGCCGCCAGATCCCGCCCCTGAGCGGCTGGGATGCCGGCCTGGACCTGCCCGCCGCCTACCGGGTCGCCGAGGCGGTCCGGTGCCTGCGCGCGGCGCGGGGCGAGCGGCCGGTGGGCCGCAAGATCGGCTTCACCAACACGACGCTCTGGGACGCCTACGGGGTCCGCGCCCCGATCTGGGGCCACGTCTACGACACGACCCTGCGGGCGCGCGCCGACCTGACCGGGCCGGTGCCGCTCGCCGCCCTGGTCGAGCCGCGGATCGAGCCGGAGATCGTGTTCGGGCTGGCCCGGGCGCCCGAGCCCGGCATGGACCCGGCCGCCCTGATCGGGTGCCTCGACTGGGTGGCCCAGGGTTTCGAACTCGTGCAGTCGCTGTTTCCCGGCTGGCGCTTCGCCGCCCCCGACACCGTGGCGGCGTTCGGGCTGCACGGCCTGCTGGTGCTGGGCGAGCGGGTGCCGCTCACACCGGCTTCGACGCCCGCCTGGATCGATGCGCTGGCGAGTTTCTCGGTCGACCTGCTGTGCGACGGCGCGGTCGCCGACCGGGGCCGCGCCCGCAACGTGCTCGGCGGCGGCCCCCTTTCGGCCCTCGGCCATCTCGTTGATGTTCTGGCTAACGATCCTGCGAGCCCGCCGCTCGCGCCTGGTGAGATCGTCACGACCGGGACGCTCACCGACGCCCTGCCGGTGGCGCCCGGCCAAGTCTGGAGCACCCGGCTCGCGGGGCTCCCGCTGCCGGGCCTCGACCTCGTTCTGGCCTGACGCGCCGACGGCCCCCCCGGAACGCCCGTGATCGCGCGTCTTCGACACAAAGCCGCAGAGTATTCGCGCGAAATCCGTCGCGGGTGCCGCCGGATGGGGTAAGGCGAGATGGGGCGGCCGATCGCGGCACGCGATTCGCCCTGTGCCGCACATCCGCGTTCTCCATCCCGGCCCTTCCGGGAGGTGGGGCGTTGGTGATGATTAGCCGACATGCCACATGCTGAGACATGCCTGGACGCGCCCGGAGCCGCCACACGACCTTCCTGGTGTCCGTGACCGCGGAGCGATCCGGCGGCCGCGGCCGGTCGGGTTCCAAACCCGCTCCCCTGGTCTACGCCGTGATGAAGCCGAACGCCGAGGCCGCCCTGGCGGCGGTCCGTGCGCTGGCCGAGGGGCCGGTCGCCGTCGCCGTCGTGGGCAGCCTCTCCACCCGGGTGTCCAAGGGGCTGAAGCTGAAGCCGGGCGAGCCGCGGGTGGTGTAGCGGGCCCGGATCAGTCCACCGCGAGCCGGTAGCCGACGCCCCGCACCGTCTGCAGGAAGACCGGGTTGGCGGGGTCGACCTCGGTCTTGCGGCGCAGGCGGTTGATCTGCACGTCGACCGTGCGCTCCGCGGCGGCGCCCCCGGGGCCGGCGAGCTGCTCGCGCTCGACGTTGGCGCCCCCGGCCGCGGCCAGGATCGTCAGGATCTCGCGCTCCCGGTCCGTGATCCGGATCAGCGCGTCGTCCCGGCGCAATTCACCCCGGTCGATGCGGAACGCGAACGGCCCGAAGGTCACCGACTCCGCCGCCGCCTCGCGCGGGTGGTCGCTGCGCTTGATGATGTTGCTGAGCCGGAGCGTCAGCTCCCGGGGCTCGAACGGCTTGGGCAGGTAGTCGTCGGCGCCGATCTCCAGGCCCATCACCCGGTCGTTCGGGTTGGAGCGGGCGGTGAGCATCAGGATCGGCACCCGGGAGGTCTCGCGGACGCTGCGGGCGTAGTCGAAGCCGTTCTCGCCGGGCATCATCACGTCGAGCACCATCGCGTCGAACACGACGCTCTGGGCCCGGGCCCGGGCCTCGGCGGCGCTGGCCGCCACGGTGACGCGAAACCCCTGGTCGGTCAGGTAGCGGGCCAGCAGTTCGCGCAGGCGGCGGTCGTCGTCGACCACGAGGACGTGCGGCGCCGCGTCGGGCAAGTCGGCCCGGGGGGCGGCCGTCACGCGCCGCCACCGCCGGTCGGCCCGCGCCGGGCCATCAGGCGCCGGACCGCAGGCCGGTCCTCCGGCTCGATCATCGCCATCAGAAAATCCTCCGGGGAGCCCAGCGCGTCCGGCGCGGCGAGCGCCCGGGCCAGGCGCCGGGCCTGGACGCGGGTGAGGTCGGCGGCCAGCTCGGCACCGGACGGCGTGCAGTACAGCAGGCGCTGGCGCCGGTCGCTCGGCCCGGTCTTCTGGGTGACGTAGCTCTGCCCGATCAGGTCCTTCAGCACCCGGTTGAGGCTCTGCTTGGTGATCCGCAGGATGTCGAGCAGCTCCGCGATGGTCAGCCCCGGATAGCGGTCGACGAAGTGCAGCACCCGGTGATGCGCACGGCCGAAGCCGTAGGCGGCCAGGATCCGGTCCGGGTCGCCGACGAAATCCCGGTAGGCGAAGAACAGCAGCTCGATCAGGTCGTCGCTGCCGAGGGCGTGCGCGGCGGTCGCGGCCACGCCGTCCGGCCGACGGGGCGCCGCGGCAGGCAGCCCGGAGACGCGCAGGCCGTCGCGCTGAACCGATGACGTCACGGGGGGCAGACCGTCACTTTAAGCAGACCGGATGATAAGAAGGTCAGTCCCGCTGACATGTCTCAGCGCCGCCCGGGAGCGTCAAGCCCGGGGGCGCCGGCCCGCGAGACAGCCGCCCCTGACCCGTCCGGGGCTTGCCGGCCGCCGCGCCGGGTCCGATACCGGTCCGGTGCGAGGTCGGGACCCGAGGGGAACAGCATGCGCGACGCCGAGATACGGGGCCGCCGGGTCTGGATCCGCGATCCGCTGGCCATCCTGGCCGAGGGGGCCGGGGGCGGCGTCGTGGTGGAGGGCAGCCGGATCGTCGAATGCGTGCCGGCGGGCGCCCGGCCGGCCGCCCCGGTGGACGAGACCTTCGACGCCGCGCGCCACGTGGTCGTCCCGGGGCTGATCAACACCCACCACCACGCCTTCCAGACGCTCACCCGGGCGCACCCGCTGGCGATCAACAAGCCGCTCTTCCCGTGGCTGAAGGCGCTCTACACGGTCTGGGGCCGGATCACCCCGGAGGCGTTCCGGCTCGCCACCCGGGTGGCCTATACCGAATTGCTGCTCTCGGGCTGCACCACGGCGGGCGATCACCATTACCTGTTCCCGGAGGGACTCGAGGACTCGGTGGACGTCCAGGTCGAGGAGGCCCGGAGCCTCGGAATCCGCGCCGCCGTGACCCGTGGGTCGATGAGCCTGTCCGACCGGGAGGGCGGCCTGCCCCCCGAGACGCTGACGCAGGACGACGACACGATCCTGGCCGATTGCGAGCGGGTGCTGAACCTGTTCCACGACCCCGCCCCCGGGGCGATGGTGCAGATCGGCCTGGCGCCGTGCTCGCCCTTCGCGGTGACCGAGCGGCTGATGCGCGAGAGCGCGGAGCTGGCCGCCCGGCACGGCTGCCGCCTGCACACCCATCTCGGCGAGACGCTGGACGAGGACGGCTACTGCCAGTCGATGTTCGGCTGCCGACCGGTGGACTACCTGGAACGGGTCGGCTGGATGACCGACCGGGTCTGGCTCGCCCACGGCATCCACTTCAACGACGCCGAGGTCGCCCGGCTCGGCAAGGCCGGGGTCGGCGTGTGCCATTGCCCAACCTCGAACATGACCCTGGCGTCGGGCCGCTGCCGCACCTGCGAACTGGAGGCGGCGGGCTCGCCCGTGGGCCTCGGGGTCGACGGATCGGCCTCCAACGACAGCTCCAACCTCATGGAGGGGGTGCGGCACGCGCTGATGCTGAGCCGGCTCACCTACGGGGCGGAGGCCGTGACCCATCGCGATGCCCTGCGCTGGGCCACGCAGGGCTCGGCCGCCTGCCTGGGACGCGCCGATATCGGCCGGATCGCGCCGGGCCTGGAGGCCGACCTCGCCCTGTTCACCCTGGACGAGCTGCGCTTCTCCGGCGCCCACGATCCGCTGGCCGCCCTGGTCCTGTGCGGCGCGACCCGGGCCGACCGGGTGATGGTGGCCGGCCGCTGGCGGGTGATCGACGGTGAGCCGCTGGGTGTGGATACGGGCCGCCTGCGCGAGGACCATTCGCGGCTGGCGGTGGCGCTGTTCGGGGCGGGATGAGCCTCGAAGGCGGTCGGGTTTCCGCCGCGTCGCGGACGAGGGCCAAGGGCGGTGCCGATGCTGCGCCCTCCCCCATCTGTGGGGGCGGGAGGGCGCAGCATCGGCAGGGGGCGGCAAAGGGGAACCCGGCTTCTGGATGAAACCGAGCGGGCATGACGGCCGCAGCCATAGGCTGCACGTTGCGCCCCTCGCACGGGCCTTCGTCCCGTCCCGGCCCGGCTTCGGGTGCCACCTTCCCCCGCAGGGGCGGGAGATGCGCGTGCGTCCAGCCGTCAGCCTGATTCAGCAGCGACGTCTGACTGACTTTGCCTGCAGAGGCGCAGCCCGAGCGACCCCGCTTAGAACAGCCCGTCGATCTGCCCGTCGGCATCGAGGCGGATCGTGTCGGCGGCGGGGACCCGGGGCAGGCCCGGCATGGTCATGATCTCCCCGCAGATCGCCACCACGAAGCCGGCACCGGCCGAGAGCCGGACGTCGCGCACCCCGACGACGTGGCCCTCGGGGGCGCCCATCAGGCTCGGGTCGGTGGAGAACGAGTACTGGGTCTTGGCCATGCAGATCGGCAGGTGGCCGTAGCCGTCCTTCTCGAAGGTGGCGAGCTTGCCCGCGGCCTTGGTCTCGATCTGGATGTCGGCGGCGCCGTACAGCTTGGTGGCGATCGCCCGGATTTTTTCCGAAAGCGGCGCCTCGGTCTCGTAGGCGTAGCGGATCGGGGCCGGCTCCGAGTCGGCGAGCCGCACCACCGCGTGCGCCAGCTCCTCGGCGCCGGCGCCGCCCTCGGCCCAGTGGCGGCAGGTGATCGCCTCGACGTCGAGGCGTTCCCGGCACAGCTCCTTCAGCCGGGCGTGCTCGGCGTCGGTGTCGGCGTGGAAGTGGTTGACCGCGACCACAACGGGCAGGCCGAAGCCGCGCAGGTTGGTCACGTGCCGGGCTAGGTTGGCGAACCCCGTCTCGAGGGCGCCGATGTTCTCGGCCCCGAGGCTCTTCTTATCGACGCCGCCGTGCATCTTGAGCGCGCGGATCGTGGCCACCACCACGACCGCCGAGGGGCTCAGGCCGGCCTGCCGGCACTTGATGTCCAGGAACTTCTCCGCGCCCAGATCGGCGCCGAACCCGGCCTCGGTCACGGTGTAGTCGGCCAGCCGCAGGCCGGCCCGGGTGGCGATCACCGAGTTGCAGCCATGGGCGATGTTGGCGAACGGGCCGCCGTGGATCAGCGCGGGGTTGCCCTCGAGCGTCTGCACGAGGTTCGGCTGCAGGGCGTCCTTGAGCAGCACCGTCATGGCGCCCGTGGCCTTCACGTCCTTGAGCGTGACGAGCTTGCGGTCGCGGGTCTCGGCGATGACGATCCGGCCCAGGCGCTCCTCGAGGTCGGCGAGGTCCTTGGCGAGGCAGAACACCGCCATCACCTCGGAGGCGACCGTGATGTCGAACCCGTCCTCCCGGGGGAAGCCGTTGGCGACGCCGCCGAGCGACTGGGTGATCTGGCGCAGGGCTCGGTCGTTCATGTCGACGACCCGGCGCCAGTGGATCCGGCGCACGTCGATGTTGAGCTCGTTCGCCCAGTAGACGTGGTTGTCGATCAGGGCGGCCGCGAGGCTGTGGGCCGACGTGATGGCGTGGAAGTCGCCCGTGAAGTGCAGGTTGATCTGCTCCATCGGCACGACCTGGGCCTTGCCGCCGCCGGCCGCCCCGCCCTTCATGCCGAAGCAGGGGCCGAGCGAGGGCTCGCGCAGGCAGATCATGGTCTTCTGGCCGATGCGGTTCAGCGCGTCGCCGAGGCCCACCGTGGTGGTGGTCTTGCCCTCGCCCGCGGGCGTCGGCGAGATCGCCGTCACCAGCACGAGCTTGCCCGGCGCCTTGCCCTCGAGCCCGGCGATGTAGCCGTGGTCGAGCTTGGCGATGTGCTTGCCGTAATTGTGCAGCGCCTCGTCCGGGATGCCGAGCTTCTCGGCAACCTGTGCGATCGGCTTCAGGGTCGCGGCGCGGGCGATCTCGATATCTGACGGCATGGGCGTTCTCCCTGGCTCCGCGGGCCCGGCGCCCGCCCACCCGCCGACTGTTATCGTACGGGGATCTTGCCTCGCGATGATGTGCAGCGCCGGTCGCTCGGATGCGCGGACGCAGCCCGGGACGCGGCGAGGCCGCCCAAGGGCAGCCGCGGCACTGTGCGTCAAACCGACCGGAAAAGCGCGTCGATTTTTATGAGCCGACGGACAAATTAGTCTTGCCGGCCCGGAGAGTATGCGCGCCCCGGGGGAGGCGGCTTTTAACCCCCCGACTTCTTGGCCTTGTCGGCGGCGCCCGGGGCCTCGTGCGGCTGCGGGGCGCCCTTGGGCAGTTCCGGATTCTCGGCGTTGTGCGGGGCCGCCACCGGGGCCGGCACGGTCTCGGCCGTCGCGGTGGGCTTCTCGATCTCCGGCAGGCCGTCCTTCAGCTTGTCGTTGATCTGCGCGAGGTCGTCCGGCTCGGGGTTCAGGTCCTTGGCGTGCTGCCACTGGAACTTGCCCTCGAGGCGCCGGCCCGAACGCCAGTAGGCGTCGCCGAGGTGGTCGTTGATGGTCGGGTCACCGGGCTTCAGCTCGACCGCCTTCTCCAGCTCGCGCACAGCGTCGTCCCAGCGGCCGAGGCGGTAATAGGCCCAGCCCAGGCTGTCGACGATCATGCCGTCCCGGGGGCTCGCGTCGGCGGCCTGCTGCAGCAGCTTGAACGCCTCGTCGATGTTGATCTTCTGGTCGACCCAGGAATAGCCGAGATAGTTCATCACCTGGGCCTTGGCGGCCGGCTGGCTCGCCGGCACCAGGGACAGGGCCTTCTTCAGGTCGGCCTCGGCCTTGGGCCATTGCTTGGCGCGCTCGTAGGCGGTGCCGCGGAAGTAGAAGGTCGTCCAGTAATTCGCCAGCGGCCGGTCGCCGATCAGGTCGATGGCGCGGGTATAGGTGGCGGCCGCCTCCTCGTACTTCTTGCGCGCCCGCTGGACGTTGCCCAGCGCGGTGATCACGTCGATGTCGTCCGGATGCGCCTTCATGGCGGCGTCGAGATGGGCCAGCGCCTCGTCGCCCTTGCCCATCTGCTCCAGGTTGAGGCCGACCTGGATGTCGGCGTTGAGCTTGAGCGGCGAGGTCGCGGGGATCTGCGCGTAGGCCTCGTTGGCCCGCTCGGTCTGCTTCATCCGGTCCAGGGTGTCGGCGAGCGTCAGCCGGGCCAGCGCGTGGTCGGGGGCGAGGTAGAGCGCGAGCCGCAGGTAGATCACCGCGGGCAGCTCGTCGCCCTGCGTCGAGCCCGCCGAGCCCAGCCCGTACAGCACCTCGGCGGCGCCCTCCTGGGCGTTGCCGATCAGGCGGGCCAGCGGCTTGCCGTCCTTGAGCTTGTCCAGGGCGTCGCGCACCAGCGGGTGCCGGGGCGAGAGCTGGTCGAAGTCGGAATAGGCCTGGATCGCCAGGTCGGTGCGGCCGAGGCTGGCCTCCAGCCGGGCGTAGGCG
>Ga0265798_10010224_pt1 | contig 11611 bp, 11 predicted proteins | sample P3T30metagenome_FD_192430 | JGI IMG/M metagenome (GOLD analysis project Ga0265798, IMG submission 192430) | Plant litter microbial communities from East Loma Ridge, Irvine, California - P3 T30 | ecosystem: Environmental > Terrestrial > Plant litter > Unclassified | place: USA: California... | reverse complement strand
ACTGTCCATGCCCCCAACGAAACTTACCTAGGCGTTGACCGCAAAACCAGGCGGTGAGAGCGACATGAAGCAAGCTTGATTCTCGATCATTCCTCTGCAGTCATCATGACCGTGTACCGTGACGTCTACCTCGCAGGCTCATGATTGGGTACCAAGCGTACCAACGGCGGCTAACCCGCTAGCGACCCTGCATGTAAGAGCGTATTCTGAAGGTAGCAGTGCAGATCAAGTCTATTTCCTGCTTTAGCCTCACAAGCGCGGCGAAGCTATCATACCTACGTTGTTGCATCGAAGCCTTTGGCTTTGTGGGGAGCTTCGTTTTCATCGTAGCTGGGTTGGCCTTTTGTGGCTTTTTGGGCCGCCCATTTGATTTGCTGCCGAGAGCCTGCAGCCGACGTCAGATACATGTCAACTCATTTGTGTTAGATGGCATGACGCGATATGTGTAGCTCACGCCATTTTCCTCTCCTCTGGTTGTGGAAGAAACAAGGTACTTTGGGTGGTCCCCCTAACACGCCTTTTGCTATCCAATCCAGCTTGGGTAATCCATTTGTTTGGTAACACAGGCAGCACATGAAGACTGGTTCTATACTCTAACCTCACACTCCCCAACTCAAACGAAACCTACACAAAAACGTCTATTTCTCTCTCTACCATCTGCCAACCAACCAACCATGCCATCATTTACCCTCGACTCTCCCCACGGCCTAACCAGCATAACGGACACGAGTCTCAAAAACTCCACACCCACCCTCCTCCTCCTCCACGACAACTCCTCCTCAGCAAAGCCCTTCCGTCCCATCCTCGACTCGCCGACGATAAACACAAAACACCGCATCGTAACCCTTTGCCTGCCCGGCCACGGCGCCTCGTCCAACACCCCTGACCCAGAAAAGACATACTGGCAGCGTGGCTACGCCGACCTCGCCGTGCACATCCTGCAACACCTGCGCATCACGCAAGTCGTAGTCATGGGCTGGGGGCTCGGCGGACATATCGGGATTGAAATGGTGGACTTGGTGAAGCAGGCAGGGATAGAGCTAAGAGGGTTGATGCTAGTGGGGGCGCCCCCTGCGCTTGGGAGGGAGCAGGTCGGTCAAGCGTTCAAATTTGAAGATGGGGGGTTAGGGTTGGGGGGCCAGGCAAGTTGGAGCGAGGAGCAGGCAGAGGGGTTTGCGAGAAAGATTGCTGCGGGGGGTAGGGAGGAGTACTTTGAAAAGTTTATGCTTGAGGATGCGATGAGAGCGGATGGGAGGGCGAGGATGGTGTTACAGAATAGTCTTCTCGGCACAGAGGGCCGGGGGCCTGTGGGTGTGGATCAGCGGAGGGTGGTTGAGGAGACGGATGTGCTTGTTGCTGTTGTTAACGGCGCAGAGGAACAGTTTGTCAATCTAGATTATCTGGATGGGATTAGGTGGAAGAGGCTTTGGAAGGGCGAGTGTATCAGATTAGAGGGGCTACGACATGCGCCCTTTTGGGAAGATCCGGAGAGATTTGAGGCGTTGCTTGTGGAGTTTTTGAAGGATTGCTGCGAGACGGAGTGATTATTAGGTATTGTCATTACAAAGATAAGGGGGGTTGAGTATCAAGCTAGAGGGGGTATTTTCCGCTCAAGTAGAACTTAACCCGTCAAGACTAATAATCTCCATAATCTCCACTATTCTCATCACTGTTATACGGTGCTTGGCCATACCAACCATCCCCGAACGCAGGCACAATATCATCTCCATACCCATCGTCTCCATACCCATAGCCATAATCACCACCGTCCCCGTACCCACCCGTTGGCTCCGTCACAGCAGCACCCCCACAAGTCGTCGCCGTCGCCGTAACCGTAACCGTCACTGCCCCCGAGTTTCCCAGAAATAGCCCGCACGCCTCATAAATTGTGGGATAATCGTACTGGGCCAGTCTACACGGCACCCCTTCATTCGGACACCAAGTGCCACGCCGTCCGTAACCGCCAGCAGACGGAGGTGCAGTCGGCGCAACAAAGATGGTGGAAGTGGTCATGTAGGTTATTGTTGTTGTGCTGTATGCTGTTATAACAGCAGGGGTGGAAGGTGTAGATGTGGGTGTGGTTGTCTGGTAGGATACTTGTTAGTGACATTCAAACCAATAAGTTATAAAAAAATTACACATACCACACTCGGTACCACTGTCCCGCAAGACTCTGGTCCCACAGTCGTCGTAACTGTAACCGTAGCCCCTCCTCCAATATTACCCGCATCCGCCGTAGGCGCATACGACGCGACAAAGCCCTCACAAAACGGCGTTGCCAACGTAGCGGGAATATCGCTCAGGACAACGACGGCCCAGCTTACATCATCATCTTGAACGGGTGTGGCGCTAGCGAGGGGGAGGAAGAAAGTGTACGAGGTGAGGAATGCGAGAAAACTAATGGACAACATTTTCTCCTTTTTGTTGTTGCTACCGATATGATAGGTTGATTAGTTGATTGGGAGATGGGATTCTTTTTTGACCAGACCTCGGACGTGAAAATGTGTCTTGTAAAGGACCTGAGGTGGGAAAGGACTTGTCTTGGATTATATGTATTACTACTATGGATTAGACCATGGGCTAGCATGCTAAAACTCCATCATTTACTGCTTGCAAACAACCCTTTGTTCTTGCGCTACCTTTTTCGCTGCTTGCTACTTGTGCTGAGATTGGGTTAAATTACCGTTTTCAGCCCAAGAGGTAGGCTTTGTTGGGGACCGCATGTCGGTTAGGAAGGTTGTACAGGAATGCGAGGCTCTGCATGTTGTGGAAGAGTTGACGGAACTGGATTATGTGACACAAGCGGATCGGCATAGGTGGGTCGTTTTTGCATTCCTGGGCTGCTCTCTACGCTGGAGATGAGTGGAGTACCGAGATGCAGAATTGAGAGGTGAAAGTGATGGACGCCTTTTAGTTGTTTGCTTTCATGGCTATGTAAAATGTTGATCATGCCATATCTTTGCTGACTGCCGATAAAGATGAGACTACCGGTGAGCAATGACGGTTTACTCATCATCTTCCTCTTCTTCGTCATCTTCTTCGTCGTCATCATCATCCTCCTCCTCATCGTCGTCGTCGTCGGAGACTTCCTCTCCAAGAGCTTTGAGACGTTCCTGTAGTCATTAGCATGAGTTTGAATAGTATAGATGACACCGATATACCTTGTCCTTTGTCCTCTTCTCCTCAAGATCGCTGAGTACCAAGATCAAATCCTCAAGCTCAGTAGTCTTCTCCTTCTCACTCTCGACCGCTTTACGTAGCTTCTCCTGTAGCTCCTTGATCTCCTTTTCTTTGGCCGACTTGGCGCCAGCTTCGGCTTTGCGGAGCTTGTCTTCTGCGTCCTTGACCTTCCATGTCTGGTCTTGGGCCTTCGTCTTGAGCTCTTGGACCTCCTCTTTCAGCTTGTCAATGCTTGACTGGAGAGTATCCTTCTCCGACTTGAACTGCTTGAGCTGTGCCTCCTTCTCCTCTCCAAGTAGCTGTATCTGTAATTCTTTCTCTTCCTGAATTTGCTTCAGCTGCGTCTCACTCTTCTGTACATGCGACTGTGCATTGCTTAATGTTTCGGTAATTGTGGCCACTTCAATGCGGGTTTGTTGCAGCATTTCCTCTAGACTGCGTATTGTGGCCACTGCTTCTTGACGAGCGTTATCTGAGATGGCCAATCGTCTCTCCAGTTCATCACGTGACCTATTCAAACTGTGCAATTGGTCGTCGTACTCTTGTCGGACCTTTGACACAGCAAGGTTCGCATCCTTACTTGCTTGTTGAACTTTGTTATTAAGTGCTACAATCTGGAGATTGTACCTGTTCTCCGTTTCTAACATGGCCTGTCGGAACTCGCGGTCTCTCTTTGCAACTTCTTTATCGAGATCTTCGTGAAGCTTGTCATTGATGCGCTTGAGTGTGTTGCGCTGCTCTTCGGCTGATTGCTGCGTCTTGCGATGCTCAGCCTGCTCCTGGTCAATCTTCTGCTCTAGAGTCATCAGTTGTGCCTTGAGCTCTTGAATAGTCTGCTCCTTTTCGTCTCTTTCGCCCCGCAGTGCATCAACTACATCCCGGTCAACACCATCATGCGATTGATGTTGTTCTATGTTGGGATTGCGGTCAATCGCTCGAGACAAACGGCTAAAGTTGTCCTTTAAGAAATCGATAAAAGACTCGTCGAAAAAGACATCAGGTAAGCTGCCACCACTGCCTCCGTTACGAGGTAGGACCTCAAAGTCGCGCACAAGCGGATGATGTCGCAGTCCCGTGATAGCGTCGAGGTACTTGTCACGACCGAGCTTTGATGTGAGGACTGGTTGTAGTTCTCGTCGTGGCACGGGCGAGTCCCTTGTTGAGAATTCATACACAACGCCCAGTAGTGCTGCACAGAGACCGCGAATCAAGACTCGATCTTCCCCAGGTGTCAAAACAGCTTGAACCAAGCTTTGCAGACTGCTAGCCTCCCCCAGAAAGTCATCCACTGCAGCAGCATCCTCGAACAGCCAGCCTAGCAAAAGCATGAGATACGCGATTGATACACGTTCATCTTCACCGAGTTGCAGGCTTGCGATGAGATTTGCGGTAAAAGTTTGTATGCATGTGACGACCTCTTCACCGCTCTCGGCATCTCCTTCCTTGACCTGCATCAGGGTTTCCTTTGCCTGATAGTCATTGAAGACAAGGTGGTATATGAGATTGGACGCAAACCAGATTCTGTAAGGGTCGCCGGTGGGAGGGACCTGGGGCCCCGCCATGAGAATAGTCAGAGCATTTGCTGTTTCATCACCACCCTCATGGCCGGCTATGGCTCGGTTAAGGAAATGTTCTTGGATCTGCACATGGTTGTAGAAGTAGGCTTTAATGCACTCGCATGCAGCATTGCGCAAGTCAAAGAGGTCATTTGGAGCTGGAGAGAGGACGAGGTTGAGGAGGGCCTCGATAACGTATACCGAGGCGATACCATTCGGAGAAACAAGGCCGTTTGTGGCGGATTCAACTATAGGCCTGACCTGTTCTTGTGCAAAGCCTTCTTGTAATGGAGCGTTGCCTCTGATCAGGTCAGCACAAGTATTGAGTGCCTCGATCTTGATGGGCATGGCTGTGGCAGGGTCAAAAGCCATGTTCAGGAGTTGACGGACAAGGCCGTGCTGCTGAAAGACTTTCTGGTTTTGTAGTGTGCCCGGGCTCCCTTTGACTAGGAACATGCGCATAATGGCCAGCAGCCCCCAGATGTTCTTATCACTTTGCGGGCTGACCCAGTCGTCCTCCTGTTCTGCAGGCGTGCGCGCCTTCTTTGGTTTCTTGCCGCCTGGAAGTAGGGCCGCAAATCGTGCAACATGGCCCATTTCCCTGATGTTGGTCTGATTAGACACATTGGAGCGGATCAGGGCAGCCAGCAGATTCAGACAGTCTTGCACCACCATACCGCCCTGTGTGAGGCCACCATCAGCATGTATCATGTTGAAGATCTTAGTGAAGGCATCCTCAAAAACGAAGAGTTTCTGCAGTTCGGGGGACGTCCGCGACAAATCGGTGAGTACGACCAGGGCTTCATTGCGAACGGCATCGCGGGGATCGTCAAGAGTATCTACGAGGCGTTCGATGCCCCCGGGAGCGGTGAGGACACATTCCTGGGTTCTTTGGGGGCGTGCTTGAGATATGGCGCGGATGAGTTGCAGGGAGTACAGACGGGCGTAGAAGTCTGGCTTCTCGAGGAGGTCGACGAGGAGGGTTATGTTGTCTTGTCGCTACCATAAGCTCAGCACTAGCAGATACATGAAATGAGAGGCGCGTACTTGGGAGAATTGATCTGCTAGCCAGAGTTCGATTTCTTCCGAAGCCTCGGGACTGTGCTCGTCCGGGTGGAAGAGCATGAGCAGCGTCTCGAGCACGACCTTGAGCGTATCCACGTCCTCTCCATCTTTGGTCAGAGAGGCAATGAGCCCGCGTAGAGCGCCAGATGCAACTGATGCCGGGTATTCTTTCGCAAAGCTGCGCAGGCCGAGAATGGCAGCCCGGCGGTCTTCGAGGAGGGTTGCGCTCGTCAGTCTGCCACTCAGGGTGCTGATGGTGTCGGTGGCCGTCTGCTTGGGAGGCGCATTGGCCTCGAGAACTCGCATCATCTTGGGGAAATTATTGGAGTTATGACTTCATGGCAGGCGTAGTCCGAGTTCTCAGCGATATATACAAGCAAGCTCCCATCGAGGTTTGTGTGTCTTGTCCAGGTACATGAGATGTGCAGGGTGTCTCCGTCCTGGGCCAAAAGAGGGTCTCGAGTTGTCCAGCCCAGCTAGAGTTCCACGTATAATTCGGCTCTTACAGGGGTCCGTTCGGCTAAACCCCGGCTCCACATAAGTCGGCGGTCGCGAGTTGTCAAAGAGCGAGCGAGGCGCGTCCGTCAACTTCTCAAACCTTGCCCCCAGCCTGCTTCCTCCACCAAACGCCATCGATATCGTGTGCATCTCGGTAAACGGCGCGCTGGAAAAGAGATTGCGACGCCAAAACCCCTTCGCTCAGCCGTTGGGTACCGTAGCAGGCGCAACCAAGACAAGGAAGCAATCTGCAAGCACCAAGCAGGCAGCCTCTTTCATTTCACCGGCGCATCAGCGTCCAGAGCGCTGTTTGTCGTCTTTTCATCCTTGACGGCGTCATCGCGATACTACTGCAATTCCCAGAGCACCCATCACACGCGCTTGCGCTTGCGCCTCCGCTTTCGAGCCACCACCTACCTACTACCCTTACACAGCGCGCGCCAACTGAGCGACCACCGCCACCATGGGTGTCCCCGCCATGTTCCGCTGGCTCAGCCAGAAATACCCCAAGATCGTATCAACTGTCCAGGAAGAATTGCCCAAGAAGGTTGGCGACGCCGTCATACCTGTAGATCGCACCGGACCCAACCCCAATGGCGAAGAGTTCGACAACCTCTACCTCGATATGAACGGCATTGTACACCCTTGCTCGCATCCTGATGACAAGCCTGCGCCCAAGACTGAGGCCGATATGATGATGGCCATCTTTGAATATACTGACCGCGTTGTCGGCATGGTCCGCCCTCGCAAGCTACTCTACATGGCCGTCGACGGTGTTGCGCCGCGTGCCAAGATGAACCAGCAGCGGTCACGACGTTTCCGTGCGGCACGAGAGGCCAAAGAGAAGGACGAGGAGCGTGCAGAGTTCCAGAAGATACTCAATTCTCAAAAAGCAAGCCGGGGCGAAGACATCAACACGCTCGAGGAGGTTGTGGAAAAGACATGGGACTCGAATGCAATTACACCTGGTACACCTTTCATGCATCTTCTTGCCGAGAGTCTTCAATACTGGTGTGCTTACAAGTTCACAACCGACCCCTCGTGGAAGGACATGAAAGTCATCATCTCTGATGCATCTGTGCCTGGTGAGGGAGAACACAAGATCATGAACTTCATTCGCTCGCAGCGCGCTATGCCCACACATGACCCCAACACCTCGCACGTCATCTACGGCTTGGACGCCGACTTGATCATGTTGAGTCTTGCTACCCATGAACCCTACTTCAAAGTCCTAAGAGAAGATGTCTTTTACGACTCAGGCAAAGACAAAGTCTGCACTCGCTGCGGCCGCAAGGGTCATATTCGAACCAACTGTGAATTCCCCGAAGAAGAAAAGAAGCTTACCGAAGAGGAAGCTGCCGAGGAGTGGGCCACCTCTGAACACCAACTCAAACCATACATTTGGCTACATACCAATGTCCTGCGCGAGTATCTGGCTGTCGAAATGGACACGCCAAAGCGCACCTTCAAGTATGATTTAGAACGCTCACTCGATGACTGGGTCTTCATGTGTTTCTTCGTCGGTAACGATTTCTTGCCACATTTGCCCAGTCTTGAGATTAGAGACCAGGGTATCGACTTGCTGATCAGCATCTGGCGCGACCTCGCTGCTGAGATGGATGATTATGTGACCAAAGATGGCTACCCCGATATGCGCCGTGTACAGCAGATCATGTCCGCGCTCGCAACCAGAGAAGCTGGCATCTTCAAGAAGCGAAAGGAAGTGTCCGATCGCCAAGCAGCAAGCAGGGCTCGACGTGAAGCCCAGAGCAATGCGCACAAGCGTCAACGAACAGACAACGATGGCCTTTCAGCGCCTGGCTTCAAGCGCGCCAAGGAGACTACCGACACCTACACCAGTGCAGGTATTGTATTCTTCGATCCCAAGGATGCGCAATCCAAGGAAGTGCGTGACGTCCACAAGGATATTATGCACACTCGTGATAGTCAATCCAACAAGAGCGCGGCTGCCCGCCTCAAGGAGCTGATGAAGGCCAAGACTGACGGCACGTCCCTGCCTGAGCCTGAGCCAACACCAGATTCGGAGCCTGCTTCAGAAACCGCGTCTGGTACTGAAACCCCTGTCCATCTTGGAAAGCGCAAGCTAGATGAGGTGGATGATCTAGACAATGGCACGCCTGGCCGCAACACTCCAGTCGTTCCTCAATCGCCAACCCAGGCTGCTCAGCCCGCGAAAAAGGACGATAGTCCGCCAGAAGACACCATTATGCTCTGGGAAGATGGCTACGAGGAGCGTTACTACGAGCAAAAGTTCCACGTCGCGCCCGACGACATTGCTTTTCGTAACAAGGTCGCGCGTCAGTACGCCGAGGGTCTCTGTTGGGTGTTGGCCTACTATATGCAAGGTTGCCCCTCATGGACCTGGTACTTCCCTCACCACTACGCTCCTTTTGCCGCAGACTTTGTCGGTCTCGAAGACATGGACCCGCGTAAGCTGTTCGAAAAGGGGGTACCCTTCCACCCTTACGAGCAATTGATGGGAGTTTTGCCCGCCGCATCAAATCACGCTATCCCAGAACCTTTCCGTGTACTCATGGAAGACCCCAACAGCTCCATTGTCGACTTTTATCCCGAAGACTTCCCCATCGATCTCAATGGCAAGAAGTTTGCCTGGCAGGGTGTTGCCGTTCTGCCATTCATCGACGAAAAGCGACTACTCGAAGCCATGGCGACCAAATACCCAGAACTTTCTGACGACGAGAGGAAGCGCAATGAGTTTGGAAAGGAGACACTCATGTTTTCACAAGAGAGTGGTCTCTTCGATGACGTGGAAAAGGCACTGTACCGGAAGGGACAACAAAAGCACAAAATCGACCCTGCGAAGAGTCGTGCGCTGCATGGAGATATTGAGCCGCATGACTTGTTTGTCATGGATAGTCAGCTTGTGCCGCCTTTCGACGCTGACGGCACAACAGACTTTGAAATCACCCAAGACCGTTCAATGAGGTATGTCTTGATAACTGATGAATGGATTAGAGTCTTACTAACAACGACGCAGGGTATACTACGAAATGCCAAGCGTCAGCTCAAGCCGCGCCCACAAGTCCATCCTGCTCGAAGGCGTCAAGCTTCCCAAGCCAGCCCTCCAACCCGGCGAGGCCGAATCGGTGCGCCGCTCCAACGAGCGTGGTGGCTTCCGTGGCCGTGGTCGTGGTGGCCGAGGAGGTGGAGGCGGAGGCTACAACGACCGCCGCGACAACCAAAACGGTGGAGGTCGAGGAGGCTACCAGAATGGCCGTGGAGGTGGTGGTTGGGACAACAACCGTGGTGGATACAACGGCAACCAGGGAGGCTACGGTGGTCCCCCGCCCCCACATAACTTCCCACCGCCGTTCCCCGGTGCCAACTTTGCCCCTCCCCCCAACGGAAACTATTACCCTCCTCCTCCACCGGGATGGGTGCCTCCGCCTAACGTAGGTGGTTGGCAGGGTGGCGGCCCTCCTGGTTACGGAGCCCCGCCTATCCCCCCACCTCAGGGTGGACAGCGAGGCAGTTGGATGGGCAACACGCAACATCACGGCGTACCGCCACCGCGCCAGGCGCCCAACAACAGCTCCCTGAGGGATGAGCGGTTCTACCGTCCTGCTGAAGAGATCCTTGGACGGAGTGGAGGAGGTGGCGGATACCAGGGCAACAATCCATACAACGACCGCCCACCGCGGGACGACAGGGGTAGCCGTGGTGGAAGAGGCGGAAGAGGTGGTGGTCATCGCGGTGGTGGCGGTGGTGGCGGTGGTGGAGGATATCAGGGCAACAGGCCTTCGTACAACTCAAACGACTACCGCTAGAATGGAAATCTGGAAAGGGGGAAAACATGAACAGCACATTTTTGTAACATGTAAGATATCACGGCCTTGGGGTGCTACCGAGAAAAAAAATCTGCTTTAGGATATGTAATGTACGTTTATGTTTGTATATTTCCACTGTCTGTTGGTGAAATCTTTGACTTTGCTGAATATGAAATACTTGTGCGCGTATTTTGAGCGTGATGTGAAGACGATACCATGAAGGTGTATGTACATTGCATTGTCGAATTTGCCCACACATGCGGCTGTTTCCTGCGTTTTTCGTTCATTCTTTCCAAAGGGGGGACAAGAATTCCATCGATGGATCCTGCTGGAGCTTTTTTGTAGGGAATGGGGGGCGTCTTTGTTTTCAGATGGTAGAAAACACTTCGTTTTTATTGTATCCGGTGATAAAGGAGTTTTCAAAATGAAAAGGGGAAAAGAGGGAAAGAGCAGACAGAAAGTACTGAAGAGTGGAGTGATGTGTATAATTTACAACTCAATGTTGCGGTCACCAAATCAACCGCTCGCTCGCAAAACAGCACAGATGTATATAGTTACGGCACACATATACATACCTGATGCGTTCTACCAAGGACTTTGCACAAGTTAGCCTCACAGACTCACTGAAGATCCCAAAGGCGAGGAACTGAAGATGATGATATTATATGACATATGCTAGGTGCGGATGCATATACAAGCCTCCTCTGCCTCTGTTTCCGCTTTCTCCTTCTCTTCTTACTTACCTACAATTTCCAAAACTCACAGCATAGAATTAAACACCGCGCCTATGCGGTTTGATATGGTGCTGATTACCTTTTTCTATTATGAGAGGAAAATTAATTTAGGCAAGTACATATATATATGTGCTATTTCTAAAATCTGCCTGAATTTAAGCCATGTCTTTCGCTATTCGAATGAGGCATAAAAAATCCGAGAGCCAGTAGCTTAAAATACAAAAATGCAGAACGCGTAAAATACATGTACCTTTTTTTTAGAGAGGGAGCTGGGAGAGATACTACTATATGTTGAATTTTTTCGAAATTCTATACATGTGAGAAATTTGTTAGGAGTATAGTATAAAATTTTCCAACTGTCACTCCTTGCTTCTCTTTTATTTTACACTACTTTATTCCTCTTTTTTGTAAAATCTCGATGAAGCACAAAACATATTTGTCGTGAGCTCTTTTTGTCTCTTCTTCTTCTTCTCAAAAAACACGGAGCAAAGCTGTCATAGTGTGTGTATCAAATCAACATAAACTACGACTCGTTCGAGCCGTCGCTGCTTAAAAAAAACGCTAGATTTCATTCCCTCAAATGAACTCAGTACACAAAGAGCCACACAAAAATACTATGAGTACCCAGAATAAGTGAAGATTTCTAAGTCGAAGAGAAAAAGAACAATAATTAGTTATTGTTTTTGACGGAGTGAAGGGACCTAGGTTTTCTAGATATCTGTACAAAAGCATCTTCTTGTCATTGTATATCGAAAGTCTTAGTGTGCGG
>Ga0265798_10010222_pt1 | contig 11612 bp, 14 predicted proteins | sample P3T30metagenome_FD_192430 | JGI IMG/M metagenome (GOLD analysis project Ga0265798, IMG submission 192430) | Plant litter microbial communities from East Loma Ridge, Irvine, California - P3 T30 | ecosystem: Environmental > Terrestrial > Plant litter > Unclassified | place: USA: California... | reverse complement strand
AACCTCGCAGCACACGGCCGCCGTCTATCACGACATGGACCGTCGAGTCCATCCATGGTGAAAACGGCATGTTGTGTTGTGCTGCAGATTGTGGTGTACTGTCCTGGTGCTGGTGCTGGTGCTGGTACTGCTACTGCTACAGCTACATGTTTATGCACTGCAGCTGGCTCTTTCTAGCACCTGCAAGACGGACAATGGGAAACCAGTCTCGTCGGCATCTCTCCACAAGCTCCAATCTTCCTCCTCTTTGACTTGTTCGCCATCGGCTCCATCCCCAATCTCTCCTCATCCATAACACGGCCGTGGCGGGCAACAATACTCGAGCGGGAGTGTTTTGTGAGATTCAAGGCAGGGATGGCAGGAAGGTGCGTTCGCTAGCGCTATCTCCGCCCCGGCCAATCATAGGCTGCAGGGGGTACTGGTCCCAAGTCGGTCTAACAAGCAGCTCTTGATGCCCTCTTGATGCCTTTGGGCTGCGCAGGCGTGAGCATTTGCAAGTCCTCCCGGCCTCCTGGCCTCCTTCATCTTCTCCCCCCCCTCCTTTGTGCCACCCTGCTGCCGCTGCCCGCAGACTCGAGTTCGCTGCATCCCGCCGCCGCCCTCGTCGCAAGCCCTGCTGCTGGCCCCTCCAGATCCCCCCGGCCCAAACCAAGGCGGCACGCCGTGTTTGGAAAGCCATCTAATTTCTCGTGCTCGTCCGCCTCCCCACCCAAGCATTCACGCTCGTGTTTGCCCATATCAGCCCCTGCGCCAAATCGGGCCTCGTCCCTTTCTTTTTCCCCAGCTGCACCGCCAGCAAGTGTGCGTCCCGGGACGTCTTTTCTCCTGGCCAGTATCTCTTATCCCGGGCGCCTGCTGCATTTGCTGCTGCAGCTCCTACAGGCTCACGTCTAGAACAACGCCGCCCCAGTGCTACGGCCTGCCGCCAGTGGGCTGCACTCCCTGCGCCGCTGCATATTATCTGCCTGTCCGCCGCCAGCCCTCAAAGTTACTTGGCTTGGGTCTCCTGTCCGGGCCACCAGACCACGTCCTGCTGTACTGTATGTCGCCTGCAATCCCCCACCGCCAAGCCTTGCTCCGACAGCGCCGTCTTGACTCTCCAGCGACTACCCGTCCAGTCACTCTGCGAGTGCGAGTCTGCGCTCTGTCGTCTACCTTTGCTGACTAGGCAGTACCTAGGTCGTCGCGTCCTACCTCCGACGTGCTTCGCGAACAAACCCCCCCCGCGACACAAAAGTTTCCCACGGGCCACTCCGCCGACACGCGGCCCCATAATACGCCCCCCGTTAAGAAATAAGAACCCGTCCTTCATTCCCTAGACTGCTACGCAGCCCTGTATGCAGTCGTGGTCTGCAAAGCCATCATCATGGACACCGAGGACGGCACCATCTTCATAAGGGTGCGAGACACAATGACTGGCCTTGGGCGCACATTTGGATTGACATGTCTACAGAACTTGGCCTACTTTGTACGCACACACGAGAAGGCGCTCGCCAATGCCCTTCAACTGCAACGGCAGAATCCCAAAAATGGCCAGGCCATCACCTCACCCTCGTCGCCGAATGGCCCTGCGAGCCCCCCGACCGCCTCATCGTCGAGTGTCTGGGCTGCTGCCCTGTCCCTGCCCTCCCTGACCTTCACCTCGCAATCGATCAAGCCTGCAAAGCTCACACTAACGCCTCACCATCTTTTCTACATTCTCTCCCGCTTCGAGGACCTCGGCATACCTGTTGGTCCTATGAACGTGCGCTTGGAGAACATACACACTGATGCCTCCCCTACCAACTATGTCTCCTTTCTCGGAAGCGCTCAGCGTAACAAGACAAAATCTTCCGACCGTGACTCCGTCCATTCAGTGTCCAGTGTCCGCAGTGTCATGTCAGGCATGTCTTCACTTTGGTCCACTTTCCGCATCGGATCTACCAGTGAAGCCAAGGCAGAGAAGCAAAAGGCGCAGCTGCAGGAAGACTTGAGATATCTGTACTCTGCATTTACCAAGATTCCCTGCCTCCGCCTCTCTCCTGACCACAAAGCCCGTCTCATCTCAGGCTATGAAGAGTTCCCATTCGACACTGCGGTCCCCTTGTTCGCTTTCAAGAATGTCACTGCGCTTGAGATTCACGATGTAGACTTTCGCCAGTTTTATGGCTGGGACCGACTGGCTGAGAACCTGCGTAGCCTCACCGTCAAGCGAGCAGGTGTTGATGACCCCGCTGACCTACTCATCAACGTCGTGTTGGATGACATGGACAAGCGTCGCAGACGTTCGGCCAAGACAAACACATCTTCAAGCCCTTGGTCTGCCGCCAGCCCGGCTGCCAAGCACGCTCAACTGGCTCGATCAGAGTCGCCCCCATCGTCTCCCACTGTCGGAAGCAAGCAGAGCACAAGTCCAAGGTCAGCCACGGCCGGACGAGAGAGCTCTTCCAGGGGTGGCCAGCAGCGACAGCGTAGTACATCTCCGAACCGCCCACCAAGTTCCCGCCATGGCTCCTCCCATGTCTACGGCAGGAGCACCAACAGTGCGCCAAATATCCGCCGTTCGTCTGGAAGCTCCAGCTCCAGTGTGCGCTCTACAACCCCCCGGGGCAGTTCGTCCAACTTGCTTTCCCTAGGCTGGTTTCCTGCTACTAAATGGCGGTTTCTCAGACATCTCAGCCTGGCGGACAATGCTCTCACCACCATATCAGCTGCCAGTCTTGCTCCATTGACAAACACATTGCAGTCTCTCGATCTGTCAGCGAATCTCTTCGCCGAAATTCCGGATAGTCTTGCCAGTCTGACCTGTCTCCGTGCGCTCAACCTATCTAATTGCATGATTGACGGCCTACACTCATTAGGACGTAATCCGTTACCGGCAATTACAACGCTCAACCTTCGGTCGAACCGCCTGACGTCATTGGCTGGCGTTGAGCGACTGCTGTCTCTGGAGCGGGTTGACTTTCGAGACAACAGACTGACAGACCCAACAGAGGTGGCACGACTCACCTGCGTGCCTGATATCACTGATGTTTATGTCAACCGCAATCCCTTTTGCAAGACGCATACCAACTACAGGGTTACCATTTTCAATCTCTTCCGCAAGACGCCGGGCTACACGGAAGACATTGTCATCGATTCCACAGGGCCTACCGGTGCGGAGAAGAAACTGCTCGTCGACCGGGTACCAGAAGTCCGTGGCGTTCCTATTGTCAAACCTCCGCCTGAGGATGACACGCAACCCCTGCCTCATGTTCCTCCAAAGGTAGTCAAGGCCGTCGACAGCCCATCTGACCTGCCTAGTATGCTTCAACGTGCGGGATCACTACAGCGTACAAAGAGTGGGCGTAGCGGGCAAGAGTCTCAGAAGAAGAAGAAGGGCCCCAAGAGGCGAATCGTTGAGCTCTCTCAGGGTGACTCTACGCAATCATCGACTCAGTCCAGTTTGACAGGTCTCGCGTACGAGGACACTGCCATCGGACAGGCCCCCAGGGTCATAAAAACCGTCAAGTCTACGTCTGCCTCGGACACGCCTCGGTTTGAGGAGCCGTCAGGGCAAACATCGGGCGACCCCACCAAGAGGAACACATCAGACGGGCGTGCAGTTGCAGACGAGACCCACACAAGCCATCAGCAGCTCCCGCCCATTGACACCTCCACTGCCAAGTCCTCGGACCCACAGTCTCCGGAGTTTGACGTTAGCGACGACCTCTACAAGAAGAAGATTGAAGCTCTTCGACAGGATTTTGGCAACACATGGCTGAGCGCGCTAGGAGATGAAAGTTGGGACACGACATCAGTGACCAGCTTTCCGTCTGATCGCGGGTACAACTCTCCTACCATCCGACCGACACTGCCTCGTACACCCAGCCAGAGCATCGTGTCTGGCCGGACGCTCGGTTAGTTCCCCATGTCATGTTTCCTTGGCCACACATGAGGTTGGAGACCGTCGCAGCACTTTTGTTGCCTTGCTACCTGATTTATACACTTTTGCGATACCCAAAAGATTTCTTTTCGCCTCATCATATTTCCATCTTAGCTTGCAGAGGCAGTCACTTTTTCTCTCTAATTTGCACCTTTCGGCACGGCGTTGGATTACTATCGGATTACGAATCATGGAGCGCTGCAGTATGCGACGCTCGTTGTACCGATAACATCCATCTCTCATCTCTGTTTCGACTTGGTGGCTGTTTTTTGTTTTGTTTTTGCGGTCTCACAAAAGGTGGTGCGGTTGCATTTCCATGTCCCCGCTTGTGGGTCTTGTATGATATTCGTATCTCGGCGCTCTGTCTGTTGGTTGGTTGCTCTCATTGGCGACGAGTATACGGCCTCTCTTGTTCTCCAACACGTAGCGATGTCAAACTCGGACACGGGCGGAAGAAAGAATGGGGCGTTGGTTGATTTATTGCATAATGAGTCGCGCATGTTCGGGTAGATGCTCGCATGAATACGAGAGTTGATTGTTCATTTGGCGACTAGTCTGCTTTTGCCTGAGTTGTGCTTGGCTTGTTCAGACGTGCATTGTGATGAGTTGTCGTGTGCGTGATAATGGTACGAGCTTCTGACAGCAGAGTGAATGTGGTCGAAGATGCGGTGAGCACGTGAGGACTGCTTCACTGGCGGCCCCAACGGCAGCTATGGATGCGGGATGACGAATAACGGATGACGAATGGGGTCATCATTATTGCCGTGCCCTATGATGGTATAGGGGGCATTACGAGTCTGAGGACAGTGTTTATAGTCTGACTAGTGCAAAAGAAACATTTGCATTGGTGGGTAGTGCTGCTGTCTTCTGTTTGAGACGGCACGCCCGAGCCGTCGAGTGGCACTGCCTGGCGTATACATGTTCATGTAGCAATGAAGGGATGTGAGCCCAACGTGAGCATGAGGACACTCTGGAGGGAAGATGGCGAAAGGGAGGCAGCAGAAAGCGGCAGATTGCAGCGTGCCTGGTGGAGGCGGTTAGCAGACGTCGTGTGAGGGCCGGTCGTCTTTATGCTGTCCTTTCTTTCCCATAGCCCCGACGCGCGTCTGTGTTGGGCTAGCAGCGACGAGCGCCAAGCCAGGCCTAGGTCTGAAACCGAGCCTACCTCTGCAAAACTACTCAGGCGCTGCGATCCTCCTACCACCGCGACCCAACCCGGCCTTCGACTCACTGGAAACATTTTCTCACTCACCTTCCACCCCGACTCTACAGTCTTACGGCAGTCGTACGCTCCTCGCGCCGCCGACCTCGTGAGCCTTGCCGTCCCCCACTCGTCCAGGCGGTGAAGTCACTCTCAGCATCCCACTCGACAGGCTCCGGCCACAACAACGCCTCAGCGCACCCCCGCTTCCCTTCGCACTCGCGCTCGACAGCCCACGGCGCAGCCCGCACAGGTATCACAGTCTCAACTGTCACAATTGACAAGCGCAATTTGCAGCCGCCCCACCCGTCGCGTGATCCCACCTCTGCCGCCAGGCACTTCTGAGGGGCTTTGAGCCATACTCCACACCGCGATAGTCGTCAACTCTTCTGCGACGCCATTTCAACCACGCATCGACCCCGGAGGTACGTCGCTGCTGCTTTGCTGCTGTGCATGTCGTGCAACTGCCCCATTGTTGTCGTCATGCACCCACCGCTCCTGCTGCTGCTGCGGCGGCTGCCGCCGTCGTGATGGTTGCTGCGACCGTTGTGTCACCCTGACGTGCCCCGATAGCGACGATCCGAGCTCCTGCTAACATGATTTGCGCAGGAGAAATATCTGCTGCCAGTGCTACGCGCAAATCTTCCAACACCCACCGCGCGAGGTCCTCCCTTGCACCTTCAACCACCCCAACTAGCGCCTGTAGCAAGCCACAGCTATGGCCGAAAACGAGGTGGACTTGGACTCTATCATAGACCGCCTGCTCGAGGTCCGCGGTAGCAGGCCCGGCAAGCAGGTGCAGCTGTTGGAAACCGAGATTCGCTTCCTGTGCACCAAGGCGCGCGAGATCTTCATCTCACAGCCCATTCTGCTCGAGCTCGAGGCACCCATCAAGGTCAGTGATGACACGCAGAGCTGCAGAGCCCGACCGGCCAAACTTGTGAGTGTTTGCTGACTTGGCTATCTGACAGATTTGCGGAGATATCCACGGCCAGTACTATGACCTTCTGCGGCTGTTCGAGTATGGCGGCTTCCCCCCAGAGGCCAACTACCTCTTCCTAGGCGACTATGTCGACCGTGGCAAGCAGTCGCTCGAGACCATATGCCTACTGCTTGCGTACAAGATCAAGTACCCCGAGAACTTCTTCGTCCTTCGCGGCAACCACGAGTGCGCCTCGATTAACCGCATCTACGGATTCTACGACGAGTGCAAACGAAGATACAACATCAAGCTGTGGAAGACGTTTACCGACTGCTTCAACTGCCTGCCCATCGCCGCTATCATCGACGAGAAGATCTTCACCATGCACGGCGGTTTGAGCCCGGATCTGAATTCGATGGAGCAAATTAGGCGTGTGATGCGACCGACGGATGTGAGTTGGGGCAGCATTTGACTTTTTCCCTCGGCAAAACTAACGCGCACAGATTCCCGATTGTGGTCTTCTCTGCGATCTGCTATGGTCCGATCCAGACAAGGACATTACTGGCTGGAGCGAGAATGACCGAGGTGTGAGCTTTACATTCGGCCCCGATGTAGTGTCTCGCTTTCTGCAAAAGCACGACATGGACCTGATCTGCCGTGCACATCAAGTCGTCGAAGATGGCTACGAGTTCTTCTCCAAGCGCCAGCTCGTAACACTCTTTAGCGCGCCCAACTACTGCGGAGAGTTTGACAACGCAGGAGCCATGATGAGCGTGGATGAGAGTCTACTGTGCTCGTTCCAGGCAAGTGCACACAGGCCGTCTACTGGTATCCAGTGGCTAACAAAAACACACAGATTCTGAAGCCTGCCGAGAAGAAACAAAAGTACGTCCCTAGCCTTGGCAGCGGTAGAGTAGCGTCTCCTCGCACCAAGAAAACCTAGAAGTAGTCACCACTACGCTTATTCAGAATCCATACCAACTTCTCTTACAGCAGGTTTGGGCGTCGTTAGACGATGGCAATTGTTAGCCACCCCCCCGAGACCCGATGCCGAACGACGCGAACCACCTTCGATCTCGATTTCGCTACCCACCCAGACGACTTTTGACATTTGTACACAATCCTGTCCTTCATTATTGTCATTCGAGTACCGCTGCGCACGATGGATCACGAAAGGCAGTTGTACCCGGCGGAAGCGACGAACATGGCTCTGCCTTTTGTACTTGCAGGCCAAATCAAGAGGCGGATACTATGGTAGGCAGTGGCGGTGCGACGGTAGGCCGGCAAACGACAATGGCAAAAGGTACATCAAAATGCTCAAGACATGAATAACGGCCTCGATACGCTGTATGGTTGTTGCATGTTGGACAATGGCTCATGATGATGGTCTGGGTTGTGTGGGGTGGGTGGCATCTGGGAGTTCATTGCTGGCCTGATGTTGTGCTTGTAAAGGCCATTGATGCATTTTGGACTCGTCGACTGCTCGTCCTCCTGGGGCGCGAGCTTACATCCAATAATGTCTGTCATTTCTTTTTCTTTGTCGCGTTCAACGAGCAACCTTTTGGGGATGAGGATGTAAGCTAGTAGTCTCGAATGGAGTATGCGTATCCCCTTGAACATTTGGCAAATTTGTGTTGCGTGCGCGCGCACAAGTAGAAATGTGAGACGTGACGTTTGAAGATGTGGGAGGAAGGGACCATGTGTGCAGGGTACATGCTGACGGCTAAGTACATATGCGACAGTGACTGGTGCATGCGACACATGTCAATCGGATAAGCTATAATTAAAACACCAGAAAAAAAACCCCACCAGGGTAAGCCATGATCGTATGCTGCATGACAATGTATTCGAGTCAAAAAGCAAGCAAGTGACAAGCCTGGCTGGGTTACAGGTTGGAAGCAGGGGGGAGACTAGTTCCCCCACGAGATGGTGAAGGATTTGTTTTGCTAGCGGGCACGGGACTATGTCGGAAAAGGACAGAAAAAGAGCAGAAAAGCAGCGAGATCAGGACTAGGAAGATCAGCTAGTGCTCAGGTGGCGACAAGGTCGTGGATACGAGGCTGAAAGAGGCTGAGGCTCATGCCAGGACCAGGGCTGGGTGGTTGTTACGGATGCAGGATGGACCGGAATGGCTTGGCAGAGATAGGCATGATGATGTCAACAAGTAGCGCTCCCGTGGCTGGTGCATGGCTGGTTATGTAGGTACGTTGTAGGCACAGTACTTACGTGTACTTGGCCTTTGCCCAGGGGGGCGGCGAGCCAGCTCAGTCAAAACACCAGGTCCAGATACATGTGGTGTCGGCTCGGCGCGGCCACGTCTTCGAGGGCGGCGCTGTTGCTGTGGCGGACGCCGGGTTGGACGGGATCCCCGCAGGCATGGACAGCTTGGCAATGGTGTCTTGCAGCTTTCACAGTGTTTGCAGAGTGCAGAGACTATTGAAATGGGCCAGAAATGGGCGAGACGCAGGGCCTTCTCGTTGGGCGTCGTCTGCACTGGGGGGGCGGGCGCGGGGCTTTCACGCGATCGAAGCGTAAGCGCCGCCTCCGCCGACCGTGGCTCCGGTCGTATCCACCACCTGCCCGTTCCATGTGGTCATCTCTCGCAGTTCCATCATCCGCGTCGCTTTCCCTGCCGTCGCAGCCTCCTCTCGCCAACCCAGCACCGGGCTGTTCTTGTTCCAGTCTGATTCACTGTGTACCTTGACTTCTCTCTCTCTCTCTCCCTCTCTTTCTGAGCGCGCCGCATCCAACAGATACCAGATGTTTGGCCAGTAGACCCAGCCCGCCCTACTTGTCCGCGGTCCCTCGCGCCCTACCCACCCATCGTCACTCCTTTGTCCACCCGCCTGCGACCACAGCGCGTCCTGTGTAGCCGATAGCCATAGCTGTAGCCATAGCCGTAGCTGTCTACCATCGGCTGTCTAATGCGCTGGACGAGATAGCAGACGACATCGCATTGCTCTGTCCCGCACAATGGCCGAATACGCGTATGTCTAGACCCTGGGAGGAGCATGGCGCACTGTCGGGATGCCTCGCGAATGCCCTCCCTCCTCAGCCGCCGTCGCTGCTGCTGCCAAACGGAACACTAATGCGCTTTCGCCCAGCAGTTTCATAGCACACTCGGCCCCCTGGGTCCATGGCGCAGGCACAATGACCCCCTCGCGCCTGCGTTCCTTGTCGCCCATGCCCAAGAATCACGTAACCCGCTCTATATCCACCCCCCAACTCGCCAGAACCGCCAGCGCCCAGTCGCAGTCACAGTCCGAGAGTGATGGCATGAACACCATTCCCGATCCCCGAGCTGCCACGCCGCAACCCGCCCTCTCTCGCCACGACTCCACCGACTCGCATCCCGACTTTAGCCAGGAAGTCTCGACCCTCAGCACCAAGCTTATCAACGCCATCAACCACTCCACCATGCTCGACGACTCATTACAGCAGACGCGGCATGAGCTGGAAGCGGCACGAGAAAAGCTGGCACGCCTGGAAGTTCAGGTACGCGTGCATGAAGAGAAGGTCTCAAAGGGTCTCCTGGTCGACAAGGTGGTCTACGACAAGATGGAGAAGCAATTGACTAGCGAGCTGCAAGAAGAGCGCAAACGAAGAGCGGTAGCAGAGGCTGCTAAGCGGAAAGTGGACAGTGAGGTCGAGGCTTTGACGGCTGCGCTGTTCGAGGAGGCTAATGTGGTGAGTAGTGTGACTAATGCTAGTAAAAAAAACACGGCTGATTGTATTCGCAGATGGTCGCGGCTGCACGAAAAGAGACTGAGGCTTCTGAGAAGCGCAGCGAACAGCTCAGGCAACAGCTCGGCGACGCTGCCGTGCTCCAGCATTCCCTCCAGGATCAGCTACAGGATCTCAAAGGCGTAGTGGAAAAAATGAGCCAACAAGGCGACGACAACGAAAGCCATATCCTTAGCACCACCGCGCCTTCCACGCCAGGCATCACACCCGCAGACAAGATGAGCAAGCTGTTCGAGGCTATGAACCTGACACCCAGTACCCCCGGGACCGACGATATTACTCCAGAGCACCCGCTCCACTTTGCCCATCTTATCCACCCCGTTCTTCGCTCCGACCTTACTGCATTCAAGGAGTTTCAGGACATGCTCAAGATCAGCGCTCGCAATTCCGCCCCGCCAAGTCGTAGTTCGAGCGGTAGCTACGGCAGTCTTGGTGTACTTGGCCTCGGATCACTTACCAACAGCTCTACGACCTCTTTACCCTCAAAGTCACCCTCTTCAGCTGCAAACTCACCTCGAGAGTCCGTGGCGAACGCTGCAATGCCCAACCTCAAGGACGAGAAATTCTACAAGCGTGCCCTGATCGAGGACATTGAGCCGACATTACGTCTGGATATTGCACCTGGTCTCTCCTGGATGGCACGCCGTACAGTGCTGAACAGCATCACTTCTGGATCTCTAGTCGTAGAACCGAACCCCGCGCCGTCGTCCAAGTTCCGAGTACCTATTTTCCCCTGCTCGCTATGTGGAGAAGCAAGGATGGGTGATCAGTACGCACGAAAGTTCCGCTTTAAGCCTGCAGACACCGAGGACTCGCAGCGTTACCCCCTGTGCGATTGGTGTTTGGGTCGAGTCAGGGCAACATGCGACTACATCGGTTTCCTTCGTATGATAGCTGCAGGTCACTGGCGAGCGGAAACCGAGGAAGAAAAAAAGTCCACATGGGAAGAGAGTGTCCGGCTTCGAGAGCGCATGTTCTGGACAAGGGTTGGCGGGGGCGTGGTACCATCGTTTATCCCTCTACGAGACAGCCCAAGGAGTCCGACATTCTCGAATGGCGAGCAGAGGATGAGCGAAGAGAGCGCCGTCTCTTTCGAGCCTAGGGACATTACCGTAGATGGCCCCGCATCCGCAATGGAGCCAAGAAAGAGCGAAGAAGATCCATTTCGAACAAAGGGCGAGTCGAATACAAAACGGATTTCCATTGGCAACACCATCATATCCAACGACAGTGCTACCTCGGATGCTCACTCCACACCGGCCGTGCAGACGGAGAAGGAGACAGCTTTACCGATACCTACGTTGAGCGTGGAAGAGGAGAAGCAGATTGAAGAGGAAGCCGAAGCTCAACTTCACGACGAGGTCAGGAAATCGCTCGACGTGCAAGATGCAACCGAGGCGTCTCTTAAACAACAGCGCCAGCGATCGATATCAAATCCCCATCCACCACAAGCCGTACAGGTGAAGAAGAAGGAGGAGAGGCTCAGCCTGATGATTCCTGGCTCCATGCCTGGAGGCTTCGACTAAAGCTTGATTAATACCGCATATTTCTTTTTTTTTCATTTGCATTATCGAGGGCTTGTCCCTGGAATGAAGACCAAACGATAGCGATTTGGGACTTGTTTTTCAAGTGGAGATGATTTCATCATCTTTCCACTATTGTTTTTCCTTGCTGTAGTTTTTCCATCAACCTGCTTTATTCTGTAGAAAGCAGGAACATCGTTAGAGCGGGCTTGTCACACACACAAAACGGGCGCACTTTGCTTGCTATACTGTTTTACTCTTTTTTTGGTCATACACAGAGACACACACACACACACATATATATATATATACTGCATA
>Ga0265798_10010221_pt1 | contig 11613 bp, 8 predicted proteins | sample P3T30metagenome_FD_192430 | JGI IMG/M metagenome (GOLD analysis project Ga0265798, IMG submission 192430) | Plant litter microbial communities from East Loma Ridge, Irvine, California - P3 T30 | ecosystem: Environmental > Terrestrial > Plant litter > Unclassified | place: USA: California... | reverse complement strand
CGCGGCGGCTGCCGGCGGGGCGAAGGTTGTGACCTCGAACTCGGGGGAGTCTGAAATCGCGTCGGCCATACCCTGGATGCTGACGAAGATAACCTCGTCATGGCGCCGCACCCACCATGTCTCCGATGCGGGCACACTCGATACGACCGACTTGATAGGGGCTTTTAGAAGCCTCCTCGGCCTCCATACCCATATCCGTGGCCGTAACCCCGGCCATAACCGCGACCGTAGCCCCGCCCACCGCCGTAGCCGCGGCCATACCCTCTCCCATAGCCATAGCCGCGCCCGTAGCCGCGCGGGCCGCCATAGCCGTGGCGGTGACCGCCGAAGCCGGGTCCGAAGCGGGGCCCCCCGTAGCCATACTGGATCTCTTGCACCGCAGAAGCAGCTTCCGGTACGGCTCCGATGCCGATCTGAGCTGCTGAAGCTTGCATGGGTGCGATAAACAAGCTGGCTGCGAACAGCCCAGCTGTCAGTGCCGGTACTTTGAACAAACGCTTGCTCCTGGCCACACCCCCAGGTCGAGGCGGCGGCTTTGACCAACCCGAGAGCGGCTCATACCGTTCCAGTCGCTCGCCATCCGCTGCTCGTGAGGTTCACCGCACCGTTCTTGAAAACTTGCGCCGCACGGCCGTGCGGGTTCGAGTCCCACCGTCCGCATCGGGGGCTGTTTCGATTGCAACGCCTCCGACCAACGGCGTGGCTGCACCAATCATCCTCGCGCATCTCTCCAGCGCAGGCAGCAGCCCTGAGGGCAGGTTCTTGCCGATCCACCGGCTCCCCCCTGTCGCAAGCGGGACGGAACATCGCGCAGATTCGTTTCAGACAGCCGAAACCTTCGCGAAGAGCAGACGAAGCAGCGCACCCCGGGAATGATTAACTTTAAAATTTTTATCGTTTCTAAAAAAACATCGGATACAATTCTTACAGCGCCTGCTCAATTGACTATTTTTACTCCATAAATTTTCGCTTCAGTCGCATTATGTGGTCTGACATTTCTGCGGTAGCCTGAACCGATGACGCGCACCTGCTCCTGAGCGGCGGCGCTCGCTAAGAGCTTCGTTAAAGCTTCATCACGAGATTGGAGACCCATCGGATGTGGCTCCGGCACCACGAGCCGGTCCCGATCAGGCATTTGCCAACACCCATGAGCTGCCACGTACTTTGACGGGCGCGGGAGATCGGTTTAGAGGTGATCGTGCACGACAAGCAATAACCATGCCGCTGGCAGCGTCGCCCGGCTGGTCGTTCACGCTGAAAGGGCATTGGGGCCTCTTATGAGTTTGGTGCAACGGCTGGAAGTGCGTCAGGGCCAAGCCCTGGTGATGACGCCGCAGCTCCTGCAAGCGATCAAACTCCTGCAACTGTCGCATCTCGATCTCGCCGCCTATGTCGAGACCGAGCTGGAGCGGAACCCTCTTCTGGAACGCGCCGAAGCCGAGGGTCCCGCGACCGGTGACGCTGAAGCGGCCGGTCCGTCGAGCGAGGCCTCGGGCGAGTCGTTCGACGCATCAGATCCCGATTCGTGGCAGCCGCCGGAGCTCAATCCGAGCCGCGGTGAGATCGAGACCGATTTCGACGCGCGGCTCGACAACGTCTTCCCCGACGACGCCCCCACGCAGGTCCAGGAATCCTCCGCGGGCGACATGCTCTCGCTGACCCCGCCGCCCTACGGCAGCAGCGGCGGCAGCTTCGATTCCGAGGCGCCGGATTTCGAGGCGGCCCTGACGGCCGAGATCTCCCTGCGGGACCACCTCGCGGGCCAGCTCGAGCTGGCGACGCGGGATCCGGTGGAGCGGCTAATCGGCGGCTTCCTGATCGACGCGGTCGACGAGGCCGGATACCTGCGCGAGACGGTGGAGGGCGTGGCCCAGCGCCTCGGCGCGGACGCCGACACGGTGGCTCGGGTGCTGACCCAGGTCCAGAGCTTCGACCCGCCCGGCATCGCCGCCCGGGACCTCGCCGAGTGCCTGGCGATCCAGCTGCGCGAGCGCGACCGGTATGATCCGGCGATGCAGGCCCTGGTCTCCCGTCTCGACCTCGTGGCCAAGCGCGATTTCACCGCCCTGCGCCGTCTGTGCGGCGTGGACGACGAGGATCTCGTCGAGATGCTGGGCGAGATCCGAAGGCTCGATCCAAAGCCCGGACGGGCCTTCGGATCGAGCGCCGTCGAAGTGCTGATCCCGGACGTGTTCGTGCGCGCCGCCCCGGACGGGTCCTGGCTGGTCGAGCTCAACGGCGAGGCGCTGCCGCGGGTGCTGGTCAACCAGAGCTACTATGCCCGGGTCGTGCGCGGCGCCTCCGCCGAGGGCGACAAGGCTTTCCTGTCCGAGGCGCTGCAGAACGCCAACTGGCTCACCCGGTCGCTGGAACAGCGTGCCCGCACGATCCTGAAGGTCGCCACCGAGATCGTGCGCCAGCAGGACGGGTTCTTCGTCCACGGCGTCACGCATCTGCGCCCGCTGAACCTCAAGACCGTGGCCGAGGCGATCGGCATGCACGAATCGACCGTGTCCCGGGTGACCTCCAACAAGGCGATCGGGACGAGCCGCGGCACCCTGGAGATGAAGTACTTCTTCACCGCCGCGATCCCGGGCGCGGCCGGCATGGCGGCCCATTCGTCGGAAGCCGTGCGCCACCGGATCAAGCAGCTCGTCGACGGCGAGACGCCGGACGACGTGCTCTCCGACGACGCGCTGGTGCAGAAGCTGCGCGGCGAGGGTGTCGACATCGCCCGCCGGACCGTAGCCAAGTACCGAGAATCGTTGCGGATCCCGAGTTCGATCGAGCGCCGCCGCGAGCATTACGCTCACGGCTCGGCCCATCACGGGGCTCTGGCGCTGCGCTGAGACTCTGCGGGACGGCCTTGCGCCGCGCCGCCGTCCGGCTCATCGGTCGCGCGCCGAATCACGACGCCCGGACCCGCGATGACCCCGACCGCCCAGCCACCGCGCAGCCTCACCGCCATCGTGCTCGCGGCCGGAAAGGGCACGCGGATGCGCTCGGACCTGCCGAAGGTGCTCCACCGGGTCGCCGGGCGCAGCATGCTGGGCCACGTGCTGGCCGCCGTGCAGGCGGCGGGCGCCGGCCGGATCGCCGTGGTGGCCGAGCCCGGCCGCGACGACGTCGCCGCCGAAATCGCCCGGGAGGCACCCGGCGCGCAGGTCTTCCCGCAGGCCGAGCGGCTGGGCACCGCCCACGCGGTGCTGGCCGCCCGGTCCGTGCTCGAAGGCCCCGACGACGACGTGGTCATCGCCTTCGGCGACACCCCGCTGATCAGCGCCGAAACCTTTCTCCGCCTTCGCGCGCCCCTGGCGGAGGGTGCAGCGGTTGCCGTCCTCGCGTTCGAGAGCCCGACCCCGACCGGCTACGGCCGGGTGCTCACCGAGGGCAGCCGGGTCCTGGCGATCCGCGAGGAGAAGGATGCGAGCCCGGCCGAGCGGGCCGTGACCCTGTGCAATGCCGGTCTCATGGCCTTGGGAGGTCGGCACGCGCTGGCGCTGCTCACGCGCATCGGCAATGACAACGCCGCCGGCGAATACTACTTGCCCGACGCGGTGGCGCTCGCCGTCGCGGACGGGCTCTCGGTCACGGTCGTGCCCGTGGACGAGGCGGAGGCGCAGGGCGTCAACGACCGGGTCCAGCTCGCCGTCGCCGAGGCCGCGATCCAGATCCGGCTGCGCCGCAGCGCCATGCTGGGCGGCGCTACGCTCGTCGCCCCCGAGACGGTGTTCCTCAGTCACGACACGATCCTCGGACGCGACGTGGTGGTGGAGCCGCACGTGGTGTTCGGGCCGGGCGTCCGGGTCGCGGACGGCTGCACGGTGCGGGCCTTCGCGCACCTCACCGACACCGTCCTCGAAGGTGGCGTTCGCATCGGGCCGTTCGTGCGCCTGCGTGGCCATGCCGTCCTCGAGACCGGCGCGGAACTCGGCAACTTCGTCGAGCTCAAGAACGCCCGGATGGGCGCGGGCGCCAAGGCCGCGCACCTCACCTATCTCGGCGACGCGGAGGTCGGCGCGAAGGCCAATATCGGCGCCGGCACGATCACCTGCAATTACGACGGCGTGCTCAAGCACCGGACCACGATCGGCGCCGGCGCCTTCATCGGGTCGAACTCGGCCCTGGTGGCCCCGGTCACGGTCGGGGAGGGCGCCTACGTGGCCTCCGGCTCGGTCATCACCGACGCCGTGCCCGACGGCGCCATGGCGATCGCCCGTGGCCGACAGGTGGTGAAGCCGGGCTGGGCTAAGCTGAAGCGGGCGGCGCTGCTCGCCGAGAAGGCAATGCGCGGGGGGCGTTGACGCCCGCGGATCCGGGGCCGGCTCTCGATCCGCTCAGTCGTGCGATTGTTGATTGCGACCGATGTCGGTCGCCCGGCATTTTTGGCTCGGGGCGGCGTCCCTCGGCTGCCCCGAAGGTAGCGGACGTTCCGTATCCGCCGCATCTCAATTGATCAGGCAAAGAGCCAGCGGCCCAGATGATTGTAGTAAGACCTGTCCCAATTTTTATAACAACGTCACACCATTGACCGGAGGCATGCTGAGTGCAAGCCTGCAGGCGGGTGTCGGGATATGTGTGCTGGGGCGACGCTCCGATCACGGCATGACGACCCGCGGGCGATCCCGCCTGTCCGTTCACCACGTTAAGGTGGCCGTTCCGCCTCCGACCTTTGCCGGTCGCGCGAACCATGGTCCGCCCGTCCCGGAAGCCGCCCCTCGATTCGGTCGCGCTGGACAACCGCCGACGCCCCGGCAGAGAGAGCTTGACCCGACAGCGATACCCTGCGGGACGGCTGCGCTTGACGCACATCGGCGCAGCTGGGACACGGCCGCCGCCCTTCTCGGACATCGGCCCGCACGATGCTGCTCAACCGCTTGTTTCCCGTCTGCGCCGTCCTGGCAGCGGCCACGGCCTATTTCGCGCCGGACGTGTTCCTGCCGGTGCTCCCGCACGTCGCAATCTTGCTGGCCGTGATCATGTTCGCCCTCGGCGTGACGCTGACGCCCGCGGATTTCGGCCGGATCCTGGCCCGGCCCGCGCCGGTCGCGGCCGGGGTGGTCGTCCACTACCTCGTGATGCCTGCCGCCGCCTGGGCCATCGCCCACGCCCTCGGCATGGGCACCGAGCTCACGACCGGCATGGTGCTGGTCGGCAGCGTCGCCAGCGGCACGAGCTCCACCCTGATGGTCTACATCGCCGGTGGCGATGTCGCGCTGTCGGTGACGATCGCCACGGCGTCGACGCTGGTGGGTCTCGTGGCGACGCCGCTGCTGGTGCGCCTCTACGTCGACGCCGCCGTGCCGGTGGACGTGGCGGGGCTCCTGGCCAGCCTCGTGGAGATCGTGGCCGCGCCGGTGGCTCTGGGGCTGGCGCTCAACCGGCTCGCGCCGCGACTCGTCGGGCGCATCGAGCGGGCTCTGCCCGCCGTGTCGATGATCGCCATCCTGCTGATCATCGGCGCCGTCGTGGCCGGCAGCGGGGCGAGCATCGCGGCCGTCGGCCCACTCGTGCTGCTGGCGGTAGTGTTGCACAACGGAGCCGGTCTGGTCTGCGGCTACTGGAGCGGGCGCCTGCTCGGCTTCGATGAGGGCACCTGCCGAACCTTGGCCCTGGAAGTCGGCATGCAGAATTCCGGCCTCGCGGCGGCGCTGGGCAAGCTCTATTTCTCGCCGCTGGCCGCCCTGCCGGGCGCGGTCTTTTCCGTCTGGCACAACCTGTCGGGCTCGGTACTCGCCAGTCACTGGTCGGGACGGAACGCAGCCATCGTCACGCGCGGACCCGCGCCCTCATAAAAGAACCACCGAGGCGACCGCGCACATCAGCATCGATTCGGCCGGGGCTGGCCCTGCGCGGCCCTGATCCGGTACACGTGACGCTCGGCTCGGCGGTGAGCGAACGGCCCGGAGCTTGCGCGGCGCGTCCGCGCGCGGCCACCCGGGCGTCAAAGCGAGAGACACTTCCATGTGCGGCATCGTCGGCATCGTCGGGCGCGACGCGGTGGCGGGGCAGGTGATCGAGGCCCTGCGGCGGCTCGAATACCGCGGCTACGATTCCGCCGGCATCGCCACCCTGGAGCACGGGCAGCTGGCGCGGCGCCGCGCCTCGGGCAAGCTGGTCAACCTGGAGGCCCGGCTCGCGCAGGAGCCGCTCACCGGTACGATCGGCATCGGCCACACCCGCTGGGCGACGCACGGCCGGCCCAACGAGACCAACGCCCACCCGCACGCCACCAAGCGCCTCGCCGTCGTCCATAACGGCATCATCGAGAATTTCAGCGAGCTGAAGGCCGAGCTGGAGGCCGACGGCATCGTGTTCGAGAGCCAGACCGACACCGAGGTCGTGGCCCAGCTGGTCAGCCGCAACATGGACCGGCAGATGAGCCCGGTCGACGCGGTCGCCGCCGCCCTGCCGCGGCTGCGCGGCGCCTTCGCGCTGGCCTTCATCTTCTCCGGCGAGGAAAACCTGCTGATCGGTGCCCGCCACGGCGCGCCGCTCGCGGTCGGCTTCGGCCAGGGCGAGACCTTTCTCGGCTCCGACGCCCTGGCGCTCGCCCCGTTCACCGACGCCATCACCTACCTCGACGAGGGCGACTGGGCGATCCTGACTCGGGACGGCGCCGAGATCCGCGACCAGTCCGGCGCCCGCGTCCAGCGCCCGCGCCAGAAGATCGCCACGCAGGCCTACCGGATCGACAAGGGCGAGTACCGCCACTTCATGGCGAAGGAGATCCACGAGCAGCCCGAGGTGGTGGGCCGCACGCTCGCCCACTACGTCGACATGGCCAACGGCCGGGTGATGCTGCCCGAGGCGCTGCCGTTCGACTTCGCCAAGCTCAGCCGCGTCTACATCACCGCCTGCGGCACGGCGTTCTATGCCGGGCTGGTGGCGCGCTACTGGTTCGAGCAGGTCGCGCGCCTGCCGGTGGAGATCGATGTCGCCTCCGAGGCCCGATACCGCGAGGCGCCGCTCGAGAAGGACGGGCTGACGCTCGTCATCTCGCAATCGGGCGAGACCGCCGACACCCTGGCCTCGCTGCGCTACGCCAAGAGCCAGGGCCAGCACACGCTCAGCGTGGTCAACGTGCCGACCTCGACCATCGCGCGGGAATCCTCCGTGGTGATGCCGACGCTCGATGGCCCCGAGATCGGCGTCGCCTCGACCAAGGCGTTCTCGTGCCAGCTCACCGTGCTGCTGTGCCTGGCCATCGCGGCCGGCCGGGCGCGGGGCACGCTGGATGAGGCCGGGGAGCGCCGGCTGGTGGACGCTCTGATCAAGGCGCCGGGCCTGATGGCGGAGGCGCTGACCCGCGAATCGGAGATCGAGCTCCTGGCCCGGGACGTCGCGAAAGCGCGGGACGTGCTTTATCTCGGCCGCGGCACCAGCTACCCGATGGCGCTGGAGGGCGCGCTGAAGCTGAAGGAGATCAGCTACATCCACGCCGAGGGCTACGCGGCGGGCGAGCTGAAGCACGGTCCGATCGCGCTGATCGACGAGAGCGTGCCGGTGATCGTGATCGCGCCCCACGACGCGGTGTTCGAGAAGACGGTGTCGAACATGCAGGAGGTCGCCGCCCGGGGCGGGCGGATCGTGCTGATCGGCGACGCCAAGGGCGCGGCCGAGCACGGGCTCGACACCATGGCCACCGTGACCATGCCGGACCTCGACCCCACGGTGGCACCGATCGTGTACGCGGTGCCGATCCAGCTGGTGGCCTACCACACCGCGGTGTTCATGGGGAAAGACGTCGACCAGCCCCGGAACCTCGCCAAGTCGGTCACCGTGGAGTAGCCGCACCGACCAACAGGGACCCCGATGACCGAGAGAGACGCCGCCGCGATCCGCTGGCTCGAAGGACAGGAGGGCGCCATGCTGGCCCTGCTCGAGGAGCTGGTGAACATCGATTCCGGCTCCTACGACAAGGCCGGGGTCGACGCGGTCGGCGCCCGCATCGCGTTCTTCCTGGCCGAGCACGGCGTCTCGGTCACCACCATCCCGGTGGAGGATTACGGCGACGCGCTGAAGGCGCAGGTCGCCGGATCCGGCGGCGCGAACCGGCCGGTCGTGCTGATGGGCCACCGCGACACGGTCTTCCCGAAGGGCGAGGTCGCCCACCGGCCGTTCCGGATCACGGAGGGCCGCGCCTACGGGCCGGGCGTCGCCGACATGAAGGCCGGGCTGGTCATGAACGCCTTCGTGCTGGCGGCCTACCAGCAGGCCGGTGGCGCGCCGGTGCCGCTGGTAGGCCTGTTCACGAGCGACGAGGAGATCGGCTCGCCGGCCTGCCGGCCGATCATCGAGGAGACCGCCCGCGGCGCCCGCGCGGTGCTCAACGCCGAGCCCGGCCGGCCGTCCGGGAATGTCGTCACCGGCCGCAAGGGCGGTGTGTTCATGCACCTGGAGGTCCACGGCAAGGCTGCCCATTCCGGCGGCAACTACGCCGACGGGCGCAGCGCCATCGGCGAGCTCGCCCACAAAATCACCGCGCTCCACGCGATCACCGATCTCGACCGTGGCATCACGGTGAATGTCGGGCTGGTCTCGGGCGGCCAGTCGGTAAACACCGTGGCGCCCCGGGCGACCTGCGAGATCGACCTGCGCTACGTCACCCCGGCGGACCGGGACGCGGCCATGGGCCGGATCGCCGCGATCGTGGACGGTGCGACCGTGCCGGATACCCGGGCGCAGCTGACCATCAAGGGCGAGTTCCTGCCCCTGGTGCAGGACGAGGCCTCGCGCGCGCTGTTCGAGACCTACGCGCGGGGCAGCGCGCAGCATGGCGTCCGGATCGAGGGCGAGTTCGCCGGCGGCTGCGCCGATTCCGGCTTCACCGCGAGCGTCGGGTGCCCGACGCTGTGCGCGGTCGGGCCGGTCGGCGGCAAGGCGCACTCGCCCGAGGAATATCTGGAGGTGGCGAGCCTCGTCCCGCGGGCGCGCGCCATCGCCGAGACGGTCTCGGCGATGGCGGCCTGAGGCGTCTTCTCCCGGGCCGCGATCACCCCTCCACAAGCGCCAGCGCGGCCTCGGTGTAGCGATTGCCGCTGACCGCCTCCGGGGGCATCGCCGCGTCGATAGCGGCGAGGTCGTGGGCGCTGAGCACGATCGCCGCAGCGGCGGCATTCTCTTCGAGATGGCGGATCTTGCGGGCGCCCGGGATCGGCACGATTCCGGCGCCCCGGCTGAGGACCCAGGCCAGGGCGAGCTGAGCGGGTGTGACGCCCTTGTCGGCCGCCATGGAGGACAATGCGTCGACCAGCCTCTGGTTGGCCGCCAGGTTCTCGGCCTCGAAGCGCGGCAGGGTGCGGCGGAAATCGTCGGCTCCGAGGCCATCGAGGTCTCGAATGGCGCCGGTCAGGAGCCCGCGACCCAGCGGGCTGTAGGGCACGAAGCCGATACCGAGTTCGGCGCAGGTCGGCAGCACCGCGGCCTCCGGCTCACGGCTCCACAGGGAATACTCGCTCTGCACAGCGGCAATCGGATGGACCGCGTGGGCGCGCCGGATCGTGGCCGCGCCGGCCTCGGACAGGCCCAGCGCGCGCACCTTCCCGGCGCGCACGAGATCGGCCATCGCGCCGACGGTGTCCTCGATCGGCACCGCGGGATCGACCCGGTGCTGGTAGAATAGGTCGATCACCTCGACGCCGAGGCGCTGCAGCGAGGCGTCGCAGACCGCGCGGACATGCTCGGGCCGGCTGTCGAGGCCGACGATCCGGTCCCGGCCCTCTCCAGTCTCGGCGATCTTGAAGCCGAACTTGGTGGCGATGACCACCTGGTCACGCACCGGCGCCAGGGCCTTCCCGACCAGCGTCTCGTTCTCGAACGGCCCGTACATCTCGGCGGTATCGAAGAATGTGACGCCGAGATCGACCGCCCGGCGCAGCGTGACGATGGCCTCCGCCTCCGGCTGGCCGCCATAGCCGAAGCTCATCCCCATGCAGCCGAGGCCGAGGGCGGAGACGGAGAGTTCGGAACCGAGTCGACGCTGTTGCATGGGATTTTCCTGTGGGTTCTCTCGCGAGTCGCTTGTACGAACCCGTCCCGACTGTGCATCGAGGCCAACGCTTAGGATAATCCGTGCTCTACAGCGCAGCCTGTCCTATCCGGCTCAACAGTGAAACGCACCGATCTCCCGGCCCTCGCGATCTTCGCCGCCGTCGCGGGGCGCCGCAGCTTCCGCGGGGCGGCCCGCGACCTCGGGCTCTCCGTCTCGGCGGTGAGCCACGCGATCAACGGGCTCGAGGCGAGCCTCGGGATCCAGATCCTGGCCCGGACCACCCGCAGCGTCGCCCCGACGGAAGCGGGACGGCGCCTGCTCACCGGACTCGAGCCGGCGCTCGCGGCGATCACCGAAGCGGTCGAGGCCGCCACCGCCTCGCAGCAGCGGCTCTCGGGAACGCTGCGCTTCTCGGTACCGCACTCGGCCGCCGAGATGCTGCTGCTCCCGCTCGCCGTGGCGTTCACGCGCGCGCATCCCGGCATCGCGATCGAGATCTGCGCGCAGGACGACCTGCGCGACATCGTGGCGGAGGGCTTCGATGCCGGCGTCCGGTTCGCCGAGAGCCTGGAGCAGGACATGATCGCGGTCCCGCTCGGCCCCGCTCAGTGCGCGGCGATCGTAGCGTCACCGTCCTACTTCGCGGACCAGCCGCGGCCGCGCACGCCGCAGGACCTCCACGACCACACCTGCATCAACCGTCGCTTCGCCGGCGGCGCCCTGTTCCGCTGGGATCTCGAGAAGGACGGCGCGGCCGTGACCGTCTCGGTCTCCGGAAGCCTGATCCTGGACGACATGGGGCTGATCGCGGAGGCGGCGCGGATGGGCGCCGGGCTCGCCTACGTGTTCGAGGCGCAGGTGACGGACGACCTCGCCTCCGGCCGGCTGGTCCGCGTGCTCGCGGATTGGTGCCCGCGCTTTCCGGGCTTTTTTCTTTACTACCCAAGCCGTCGGTTGATGCGACCGGTGCTCCGGGCCTTCCTCGATTTCGTCCGGGCCGAGGCCGCGGAAGACCGATCACGGGTCCGAACCTTCGCATGAGGTCGAGTGATGAACCAGTTCCAATGATCGAGCTTCATCGGATCGTGCATGCGGCGCGGGTCTACCTCGAATTGCACTGGCCCGCGTGGCATGCGCGATGGGGGCCGCCGCCTCCGGCCTGCGCATCACAGTGGACCTGCGTCCGATCCAGTCTGTTCATTCAAAAATCGCTCGCTCACGCCAATATCTCTGCCGTGATCGTCAGTGGTGTTCCGACGTCCAGAGATCGATGCGGCTTCTTTGACGGGCTGACGTGGAACAGCCATGCTTGGGTGCGTACCAACCAAACAATCGTCGATGTGACAGCCGATCAATTTGCGGCCGCAGCCGTCATCATCACGGCGATCAGCGACGGTCGCTATCAAGAGGGTATCGGAACGGAAGCTCGACTTCCAGTCGGAACATCGCCTATCCGCGCTGTCGATGCTATCTGGCCGACCTGGGTCGAAGTCATGCGCGGCATCTGACCGTTGCGCCGATACCGTTTAGTCTCGCACCGCTCCGACGAGCCGCGATAGAAAGCTGTCCAGGGCCGCTTTGTCGATCCAGCGCAGGACGGCGACGAGGTCGTGGTCAGG
>Ga0265798_10010220_pt1 | contig 11614 bp, 9 predicted proteins | sample P3T30metagenome_FD_192430 | JGI IMG/M metagenome (GOLD analysis project Ga0265798, IMG submission 192430) | Plant litter microbial communities from East Loma Ridge, Irvine, California - P3 T30 | ecosystem: Environmental > Terrestrial > Plant litter > Unclassified | place: USA: California... | reverse complement strand
TCTTCACCTGCTCGACCGAGGTCGCGCAGCTGATCAACCGCACCCTGGCCAAGCGTGCCGAAAAAGAAGGCATCGACATTCCGCTGGTGGCCGAAACCGGCGGCCAGAACGCCCTGATCGTCGACTCCTCGGCGCTGCCTGAGCAGGTGGTGCAGGACGTCCTGAGTTCGGCCTTCGACTCGGCCGGCCAGCGCTGCTCGGCGCTGCGCGTGCTGTTCCTGCAGGACGATATCGCCGACAAGACCATCAAGATGCTCAAGGGCGCGATGCAGGAACTGCGCGTGGGCAGCCCGGACCGCCTGGCGACCGATATCGGCCCGGTGATCGATGCCGAGGCCCAGCGCAACCTGCTGGCCCACATCGAGCGCACCCGGGCGACCGCGCGCAGCCACTTCGCGCTCGAACTGCCGACCGCGGTGACCGACTACGGCACCTTCGTGCCGCCGACCGTCCTGGAGATCGCTTCGCTGGCGGAGCTGAAGCAGGAAGTCTTCGGCCAGGTGCTGCACATCGTGCGCTACCGCCGCGCCGACCTGCCGAAGGTGATCGATTCGATCAACGCCACCGGCTACGGCCTGACGCTGGGCGTGCACTCGCGCATCGATGAAACCATCGACTACATCGTGCAGCGCGCGCATGTCGGCAACATCTACATCAACCGCAATATCGTGGGCGCCGTGGTGGGCGTGCAGCCGTTCGGCGGCGAAGGCAAGTCGGGCACCGGTCCCAAGGCCGGCGGCCCGCTGTACCTGAAGCGCCTGCAGCGTGGCGCCGCGCCGTTGATGGACCACGTGCGCCAGAGCGAAGCCGCGCTCGAATCGCTGATCGGCTGGCTGCGCGCCAATGGCCAGCAGGGCGTGGCCGCACTTGCCGAAGGCTATGCCCGCACCTCGCTCAATGGGGTGTCGATGGACTTGCCCGGTCCGACCGGTGAACGCAATCGCCTGTCGTTCACGCCGCGCGGCGCCGTGCTGTGCGCACCGGGCACGCAGGTCGGCCTGCTGAACCAGATGGCAGCCGCACTCGCCACCGGCAACCGCGCGCTGGTGCTGGCGCCGTCGCCGGAATCGATCCCGGCAAATCTGCCGACCGCGGTGAAGGACGCCGTACGCTTCATCGGCAAGGAAGACATCGATGGCGCCGACATCGCGATCGCCCTGGTCGAATCGGGCCTGGCCGGCCTGCTGCGCACGCAGCTCGCGGCGCGTCCCGGCGCGATCGTCGGTATCGTCGACACCGAGCCGCAGGAGTCGATCGACCTGTGGCGCCTGGTGGCCGAACGCGCCGTCTGCGTCAACACCACCGCCGCTGGCGGCAACGCAAGCCTGATGACCCTGGGCCTGTAAGAATCCCATCACCACCTCACGTGGACGGCGATGCCGTCCACGCGTTCAACACCAGCAGGAGAGCAGCACCCACAACACAACAGGAGACAACCATGCTGATAGGCGTCCCGAAAGAAATCAAGAACCACGAATACCGCGTCGGCCTCACGCCGCCATCGGTACACGAACTGGTAGATCGCGGCCACCAGGTCATCGTCCAGAAAAACGCCGGCCACGACATCGGCCTGGACGACGCGCACTACCTCGCGGCCGGCGCCAGCATCGTCGACAGCGCGCAAGAGGTCTTCGCGCGCGCCGACATGATCGTCAAGGTCAAGGAGCCGCAGCCGCAAGAATGCGCGCTGCTGCGCGAACACCAGATCCTCTACACCTACCTCCACCTGGCTCCCGATCCGGAGCAAACCGCCGCCCTGGTCAAGTCGGGCGCCATCTGCATAGCCTACGAGACGATCACCGGCCAGGGCGGCGGCTTGCCCCTGCTCGCGCCGATGAGCGAAGTGGCGGGCCGCATGTCGATCCAGGCCGGCGCGGCGCACCTGGAAAAATCCAGGGGCGGCATGGGCCTGCTGCTGGGCGGCGTGCCGGGCGTGGCGGCCGGCCACATCGTCATCATCGGCGCCGGCGTGGTCGGCACGAATGCGCTGCAGATGGCGGTGGGAACGGGGGCCCGCGTGACGGTACTGGACAAGAACGTCGACCGCCTGCGTCAGCTCGACCTGGTGTTCGGCAACCGCATCTCGACGCTGTATTCGAACGCGCATGCGCTCGAAGAAGCCGTGCTGTCGGCCGACCTGGTCATCGGCGGCGTATTGGTGCCGGGCGCTGCGGCGCCCAAACTGGTCACGCGCGGCATGGTCGCGCGCATGAAAAAGGGCGCCGTGGTCGTGGACGTGGCGATCGACCAGGGCGGCTGCTTCGAGACCTCGCATGCGACGACCCATGCCGATCCGACCTTCGTGGTCGACGGCGTGGTCCACTACTGCGTGGCGAACATGCCGGGTGCGGTGGCGCGCACGTCGACATTCGCCCTGAACAACGCCACCATTGGCCATGCAATCGCGCTGGCCGGCAAGGGCTGGCGGCGCGCACTCGCAGAAGATCCCCATCTGCGTCAGGGCCTGAACGTGTGCCAGGGCAAGGTGACCTTCGAGGCCGTGGCCGAGGCCCTTGGCTACGACTACACGCCTGCCGACTCGCTCCTGGCCTGAAGCGGGGATTGCCGCAGATCCTGGCACAGGCGCCGGGTGATGTGGAAAGCGTATTGCGCGGCCACCGACTTCACGAAGCGCATGAAGTCGTGGGCCGCGTTTTCATTGGCGTTGTCCGAGATCGTGCGCAGCACGGCGAACGGCACGCCCAATTCGTGACAGACCTGCGCCACTGCGGCGCCTTCCATCTCGACCGCCACCAGGCCGGGCAGGGCGCCGTTCATCGCGTCGATGCGCAGGCGGTCGTTGACGAACTGGTCTCCGCTGGCGATCAGGCCACGGTGCACGCGGGGTTGCCGCAGGCCGAACTGCTGGCGTTCGGACTGGGCGACCGTATCGAGGAAGTCATTTTCCAGGAAAGCATGGGCAGCGCTCGAGACGCGTAGCGACAGCTGCTGGTCGGGCTGGAAACGCGCCTGGCCGGTCAGCGGCACCTCGAAGCGCGGGAACAGGGGACTGGCGTCCATATCGTGCTGGACCAGCGATTCCGCCACCACGATATCACCCACCTTGATCGTTTTATCGCCTGCACCGGCGACGCCCGTGAACAGGATGTGGGTAACTCCGAACTTTTCCACAAGCGTCGTGGCAGTCATTGCAGCAGCAACCTTGCCAATACGCGATAGGACGCACACAGCGTCGATTTCCCACAGGGGTCCGAGAAAGTACTCGCGCTTGCCGTGGATGAGCGTGGCGGGCCCTCTCATGGCTTCCACGAGCCCTGCCTGTTCTTCGTGCAACGCGCTGATGATCCCTAAACGCATGTTTTCCTGGTTTTTCTCGGTCTGGTGGACATGCCTGGATCGCTTGGGCGAGCAGAAAAGGACCTGGACGTCTCCAATGCGGGTTCGCAGAAGGTGTGTGCATAAAGGCCGGATTGTACACAGCTTGTCTCGAATTCAGGCATGAATCTTTGGCAGCGAGGTTGTTGCTGGAGACAGTGAGCGACCTCTTGCTGGAAGACGCTTTTTTTTGCCTGCTTCTGGTTTGCTTATTTAATTAAGAGAGTTGTATACAAGATTGATAGTAGTAGGTAAACGCGTGCGTCTCTGTGGATAAGACAGGTTTACTCCACAGTATCAACGGTTTACGACGCTGTTTTTGAGCGGGACAAAGCCTGCGTTCAGCTGGCACGGAACGTGGACAAAAAAAGCGTTGGCAGAAAAGTGCGTGGTTCTGCACATCTGCTCCTGTGGATATGCAGCGGTTTTTCCACAGGCCCGTTAGGTGAAAAGGCGGTTGCTGAGGTATTTCAGGTGGTTGCGATTACCCTGGCTTTTTTTTAGACGCGTATGTGGCAAAAATGTCGCCTGGCGACGGTCTGGTTTTGCCGGCACTGAATTCTTAGTTTGTTATATCCAATAGCTTGTATACAAATTGATAGTAGTAGTAAACGCGATCGTCTCTGTGGATAAAACGAGATTTGTCCACGACATCAATCACTTATGGCCGCGTTAACCGGCTGGAAAACACCGGTGCTGGCGCTGTAGGAAAGTTGGACAGAAATCGGGGTGCTGGCCGAACAGGGTGGTTCTGCACATTCAATCCTGTGGATATGCAGTTGCTTGTCCACAGCCCTCCGAGCGGGTGAACTGCATGGGCGTGTTCGGTTGCAAACGCTTTGCGGTTCAGGTGCGAGGGGAATGGTTTCCGCCAGGTTTTCGGTGGGGTGCGATTTGGCGACAGCCCGATAAATTTTTTTTTCAGTTGCTCGTCAGGTTTACAACCAGTCTATGTATACACCGTTGATAGTAGTGGTTAACGGATGCGACATTCTGTGGACAACCCGATTTACGAGATTGAAATCAGTGGCTTATGCCACGGACAAGTCGGTGCATTGCTGCGCAGAGTCGCTGGTGGTAAATCTGGACAAGATTTTTGCCTGTGCAAAAAGGCAGAGTTCTGCACAATCGATACCTGTGGATATCAAGTTGCTTATCCACAGAGGGGGTCTGGACAGGCGTTTACGATCTGGTAAGCTGTGTTTTCTCGGCGGCATAAAGGGGTCCGCGAGTAGCTGATCGAGCGGTAGCTGCGCAGGCACGGCTGCCCCGATGCGGGAATGGCAGGGCGAGGGGACGCCATGTCATGACTGCTTGCTTACCGTAAAATCATGGCTCTGCTTTTCCATGAAAGCTTTCCATGATCGATGTTGTTTGGCTCGGCGGCGCCGCCTTCGCTGCCGGCTTGGTCGATGCCGTTGTCGGTGGCGGCGGCCTGATCCAGATTCCAGCCATGTTTTCCCTGTTGCCGAGAGAAGCGCCTGCAACCATTCTCGGTACCAACAAGCTCGCGGCGATTTTTGGCACCGGTTCTGCCGCAGCAACTTACGCACGCCGGGTGCGGGTCGCCTGGAGTACGGCGGCGCCTGCCGCGGTCGCGGCATTCGCGCTGTCGTTCGTCGGCGCCTATACCGTGACCCGCGTTCCCGCCGATGTCGTGCGTGCCTTGCTGCCGTTTGTCCTGGTAGCAGTCGCGGTCTACACCTTCATGAAGAAGGACCTGGGCGCGGTCCACGCACCCATGCACAGCGGGATGACCGAGCGCCTTTGGGCGATCGGTATCGGCGCCGCAATCGGTTTTTACGATGGCTTCTTTGGGCCGGGTACGGGCAGCTTCCTGTTGTTCCTGTTCGTTCGCTTTTTTGGCTTCGATTTTCTCAGTGCATCGGCTGCCGCAAAGATTGTCAACGTCGCCTGTAATTTGTCGGCACTGATGTGGTTCGGTGTCAGCGGACACTTGCTGTGGCAGCTAGGCCTGCTGATGGCAGGTTGCCAGATTGTCGGCTCCCTGGTCGGCACCAGGCTGGCCTTGAAGCATGGCAGTGGTTTCGTGCGCAAGCTGTTCCTGCTGGTCGTGTCGGCGTTGATTGTAAAGACAGGCTATGACGCCTTTACAAAGCTGGGGTAGTAAGCCGGAACAGTGAGCTCCCACATGATGCTGAGATAGTCAGCTTTGTTCCACGTGAAACACCGAAGCCGGGACCATCCCGGCTTTTCTTTTGTACTGTTTCACGTGGAACAAACCCGCACATTCGGAGAATCATGGTTTCACGTGAAACAAAAAACGTCGTTTTCCCATCGATGCCGAGTCCCGCAAGAAAAAAGAATCTATAATCGCGCATTAGTCCCATCGCCTCACACCTCCCCACCATGCTATTTCCTACTGAATTCGACGTCATCGTCGTCGGCGGCGGCCATGCCGGAACCGAGGCCGCACTCGCGTCCGCACGCACAGGGCAGAAAACCCTGCTGCTGACCCACAACATCGAAACCCTTGGCGCCATGTCCTGCAATCCATCCATTGGCGGGATCGGCAAGGGCCACCTGGTCAAGGAAGTCGATTCCCTCGGCGGCGCCATGGCCATCGCAACCGATGAGGCTGGCATCCAGTTCCGCATCCTGAACTCGTCGAAGGGTCCGGCGGTGCGCGCTACCCGGGCGCAGGCAGACCGTGTCCTGTACAAGGCGGCGATCCGTTCGCGCCTGGAAAACCAGCCGAATCTGTGGCTGTTCCAGCAGGCCGTCGACGACCTGATGGTCGAGGGCGATCGCGTGGTCGGCGCCGTCACGCAGGTTGGCCTGAGCTTCCGCGCCCGTGCTGTTGTGCTAACTGCTGGCACTTTCCTGGACGGGAAGATCCACGTGGGTCTGCAAAACTACTCGGGTGGCCGCGCCGGCGATCCTCCTGCGACGTCGCTGTCGTCGCGCCTGAAAGAACTCAAGCTGCCGCAAGGTCGCCTGAAGACCGGGACCCCGCCGCGCATCGATGGCCGCAGCATCGACTTCTCGGTGCTGGCCGAACAGCCCGGCGACCTCGACCCGGTGCCGGTGTTCTCGTACATGGGCAATGTGGGGATGCACCCGCGCCAAGTGCCGTGCTGGGTCACGCACACCAATGAGCGCACCCACGACATCATCCGCGCCGGCCTGGATCGCAGCCCGATGTACACCGGCGTCATCGAAGGCGTTGGCCCGCGCTACTGCCCGTCGATCGAGGACAAGATCCACCGCTTCGCTTCGAAGGAATCGCACCAGATCTTCCTCGAGCCGGAAGGCCTGACGACCAACGAGTTCTACCCGAACGGAATCTCGACGAGCCTGCCGTTCGACGTGCAATTGGCGCTGGTGCGCTCGATGCGCGGCATGGAGAACGCCTTCATCCTGCGTCCCGGCTACGCGATCGAGTACGACTACTTCGACCCGCGCGGCCTGAAGTCGACGCTCGAGACGCGCGCCATCAAGGGCCTGTTCTTCGCCGGGCAAATCAACGGCACCACCGGCTACGAAGAAGCCGCGGCGCAGGGCTTGCTCGCCGGCCTGAACGCGGCGCTGCAAACCCAGGGCAAGGACGGCTGGACCCCGGGCCGCTCGGAAGCCTACCTCGGCGTGCTGGTCGACGACCTGACCACGCAGGGCGTGGCCGAGCCCTACCGCATGTTCACCAGCCGCGCCGAATACCGCTTGTCGCTGCGCGAAGACAACGCCGACATGCGCCTGACCGAGATCGGCCGCCAGCTGGGCATCGTCGACGACGCCCGCTGGCAAGCCTTCGAGACCAAGCGCGAAACCGTCGCGCGCGAACTCGAACGGCTGAAATCGACCTGGGTCAATCCACGCATCCTGGCCGCCGCCGAATCCGAACGGGTCGTGGGGCAGGCGCTCGAGCGCGAATACAACCTGGCCGACCTGCTACGTCGCCCGGGTGTCGCGTACGACACCCTGATGACGATGCATGGCGTCGAAGGCCAGCCGCTGGCCGGCCCCGGCGTCGAGGATCCTGCGGTCAAGGAACAGGTGGAAATCCAGCTGAAATATTCGGGCTATATCGATCGCCAGGCGCGCGAGGTCGAGCGTCATGACCACTACGAGAATCTCAAGCTCCCCGAGAACCTGAACTATCTCGAGATCGCGGCGCTGTCGTTCGAAGTGCGCCAGAAGCTCGACAAGCAGCGTCCCGAGACGCTGGGCCAGGCTTCCCGCATTTCGGGCGTGACGCCGGCTGCGATCTCGCTGCTGCTGGTGCACCTCAAAAAACGCGGCGCCAAGGGCTTTGCCACCACTACCTCCGCGGAGGCAGCGCAATGAAGTATCTGTTCGACCACGACGCGCTGGCCAAGGTCCTGGCAGAGGGCGTCGCCGCCATGGGACTCGACATCGGCGCCGAACAGCAGGGCAAGCTGATGGCCTACCTGCAGCTGATGCACAAATGGAATGCCGTATATAACCTGACCTCGCTGCGTGATCCGATGCAGATGGTGACCCACCACCTGCTGGACTCCCTCGCGGCGGTGCCGGCGTTTGCTGGCGCAAAGAACGTACTGGACGTGGGGGCAGGGGGCGGTTTGCCGGGCATCGTGCTGGCCATCGCCCGGCCGGACATGCAGGTGGCGATGATCGACACCGTGCACAAGAAAACCGCCTTTCTCACGCAAGTGAAGGCGGAGCTGGTCTTGAGCAATGTCACGGTGCATACGATGAAGGTGCAAGACCTGACGGTGAGCGACAAATTCGACGTCATCACTTCGCGTGCTTTCGCCGACCTGTCCGATTTCGTCAACTGGTCGGGACACCTGCTGGCCGAGGGCGGGCAATTCATCGCCCTCAAGGGGGTGGCGCCGAGCGAGGAGCGCGAGCGGCTGCCCCAGGCCTGGCACGTCAGTGGTTTGCAGCCGCTGCAGGTTCCAAGGCTGGGAGCGGAGCGTCACCTGGTGTTCATCCAGCGAACCACCTAAACAATACTAACTGTATAAACCGTTTATATCGTTTATATAGTATGAATCGTTAAAATGGTTTGTACCGTATGAACGATATATCGTCTTGTTGTCGCATCGAAGGAAAATAATAGATGGCGAAGATTTTTTGCGTTGCGAACCAGAAGGGTGGAGTCGGCAAGACCACCACCACCGTGAACCTGTCTGCGGGCCTGTCGAAGCTGGACCAGCGCGTGCTGCTGGTCGACCTCGACCCGCAGGGCAACGCCACCATGGGCGCCGGCATCAACAAGGCCACGCTCGAGTCGTCGATCTACCAGGTGCTGCTGGGCGAATCCGATGTCGCCAGTGCGCGCGTGCGCTCAGAGGCGGGCCGTTTCGACGTGCTGCCCGCCAACCGCGAACTGGCCGGCGCCGAAGTCGAGATGGTCGCGCTCGAAAACCGCGAGCGGCGCCTGAAGGAGGCGCTGGCCGCGGTCGACGCCGACTACGACTTCATCCTGGTCGACTGCCCGCCGGCGCTGTCGCTGCTGACGCTCAACGGCCTGTGCGCCGCGCATGGCGTGATCATCCCGATGCAGTGCGAGTACTACGCCCTCGAAGGCCTGTCCGACCTGGTCAACACGATCAAGAAGGTGCACGCCAACCTGAATACGGATCTCAAGATCATCGGCCTGCTGCGCGTGATGTTCGATCCGCGCATGACGCTGTCGCAGCAGGTGTCGACCCAGCTCGAGCAGCACTTCGGCGACAAGGTGTTCCAGACCATCATCCCGCGCAATGTGCGCCTGGCCGAAGCGCCGTCGTACGGCATCCCGGGCGTGACCTTCGATCCGTCATCGAAGGGCGCGCAGGCGTATATCGCCTTCGGCGCGGAAATGGTCAAGCGCATCAAGACCATGTGACCAACCCTCCAAGCTGACACCGACGTTTACAAAGAATATGGCAACCAAAAAACTCAAGGGACTGGGCCGCGGTCTGGACGCGCTGCTGGGCGGCGACCTCGACGCCGCCCCGGCGCTCCCCAACACCCCCTCGGTCCTCGCGGTCACGCAGATCCAGGCCGGCAAGTACCAACCGCGCACCCGCATGGATGAAGTGAGCCTGTCCGAGCTGGCCGCCTCCATCAAGACCCAGGGCATCATGCAACCGGTGCTGGTGCGCCCATTGCCTGCGGGCAGCAGCACGCCGTACGAGATCATCGCCGGCGAGCGGCGTTTCCGCGCCGCCCAGATGGCGGGGCTGGACGAGATCCCGGTACTGGTGCGCGATGTCGACGACCAGGCCGCTGCGGCAATGGCCCTGATCGAGAACATCCAGCGCGAAGACCTCAACCCGCTGGAAGAAGCGCAGGGTATCCAGCGCCTGATCTCGGATTTCAGCTTCACGCATGAGCAGGCGGCCGGCGCGGTCGGCCGCTCGCGCAGCGCGGTGTCGAACCTGCTGCGTCTGATCAACCTGGCGCAGCCGGTACAGACCATGCTGATGGCGGGGGATATCGACATGGGCCACGCCCGGGCCTTGCTGGCGGTCGACAGCGCGCATCAGATCACGCTGGCGAACCAGGTGATCGCCAAGCGCCTGTCGGTGCGCGAAACCGAAAAGCTGGTCGCGCGCGCGCTCGAGGAACAACATGCGCCGGCCCAGTCGCCGCGCGCGAAGGACAAGCCGGGCGACATCGTGCGCCTCGAAGAAGAACTGTCGGACCGGCTGGCGACGCCAGTCGTGTTCAAGATGGGGCCGAAGGGGAAGGGCCAGATGATCATCGACTTCGCCGACCTCGACATCCTCGACGGTGTGCTGGCGCGGTTGCGCGGGTAGTAAATCACGGATGCTCCCGCGCCGATCGCGGGAGCATCAGGCATCGCGCGCGCTGAAATCCCAGTGCCAGGACGGTAGCGCTACCACACTGGCGGCCACGTCGTTAGCCGCTCACCCGGGCCAATTGTCACACCCGTGCTCTTACACCATCTGGCGTTAAGTTACTGAAAATATTGCCCAATCCGTCAGCAACGTGTCACATATTCGCCATGTTTACAGCACAGTTATAAGTGGGGAATCGTTTGACTCACGTCCGTATAACCACTTATAATTCCGGCGATTCATGTAATTACCACATCGTAGTACGTCCAAAATACGCTGGCAGAAGACCTAGAAAAATATGCTGCGTATCGTTTCCCTGCAGTTGATCGCAACAGTCGTCGTCGGCCTCATCGCCGCACTACTGGGGGGATGGCCTGCGATGTTTTCGGCGGTACTGGGCGGCATGTGTTGTGTCGTGCCCAACGGGATCATGGCGGTGCGCTTGTTCGCCGCGGCCGCGAGCGGCCGGGCGAATCCCGCGACATTTTTCATCTGGGAATTTGTAAAGATTGCATTGACGCTGGCGCTGCTGGGCGCAACGGCGTGGCTGTACCGCGATCTCAACTGGCTGGCATTGGTCGCCGGGATCATCGTGGCGCTAAAAAGTTACATCATCTTAATATTTAGGCAATGACGACATGGCGACTCCAATAGACGGCGCAGCGCACGCGCCCACCGCATCGGAATACATCAAGCACCACCTGGGCCACCTGCAGAACCAGCATCAGGTCGGTCCTGTTGATTTTTCGGTCATTAACTACGATACCATGTTCTGGTCCATCGCGATGGGCCTCACCGGCTGCCTGCTGATGTGGGCTGCCGCGCGCAAGGCGACCTCGGGCGTTCCAGGCCGTTTCCAGGCATTTGTCGAGATGATGTTCGAGATGGTCGATGACCAGGCCAAGTCGATCGTGCATGGCGACCGCAGCTTCATCGCACCTGCCGCCCTGACCGTGTTCGTCTGGGTCGCCCTGATGAACGCGCTGGACTTGCTGCCGGTCGACATGTGGTCGGCGCTGTTCGAAGCATTCGGCATCACCCATATTTTCCCGTACCACCGCGTGGTCCCGACCGCCGACCTGAATGGTCCGATGGGCATCGCCCTGGGCGTGCTGGCACTGATGTTCTACTACAGCATCAAGATCAAGGGCCTGGGCGGCTGGATCCACGAACTGTTCGCAGCACCGTTCGGCATCTGGATGGCGCCATTCAACCTGCTCCTGAACATCATCGAATACGCAGCAAAAATGGTGTCGCTCGGTATGCGACTGTTCGGCAACATGTTTGCCGGTGAGCTGCTGTTCCTCTTGATCGCACTGCTGGGTGGCTCGGCTACCATCTTTGGCTTCGTTGGCCACGTGATTGCAGGCTCCATCTGGGCGATCTTCCACATCCTGATCGTGCTCCTGCAGGCATTCATCTTCATGATGCTGACGCTGGTGTACCTCGGTCAGGCCCATGAAGGCCACTGATCGGCGCCGCAA
>Ga0265798_10010217_pt1 | contig 11615 bp, 5 predicted proteins | sample P3T30metagenome_FD_192430 | JGI IMG/M metagenome (GOLD analysis project Ga0265798, IMG submission 192430) | Plant litter microbial communities from East Loma Ridge, Irvine, California - P3 T30 | ecosystem: Environmental > Terrestrial > Plant litter > Unclassified | place: USA: California... | reverse complement strand
CGGCATGCTGGCCGCCATTCGGGAGCCCGCGCGGTTTGCGGGGCTCGTGATGCTGGGGCCGTCGCCGCACTACCTCAACGAGCCCGGCTACGCCGGCGGCTTCGAGCGAAGCGACATTGATGAACTGCTGGACGTGATGGCCAGCAACTACCTGGGCTGGGCCGGGGCCTTTGCGCCGGTAGTGATGGGCGCGCCCGAGCAGCCCGCCCTGCGCGACGAGCTGAACGCCAGCTTTTGCCGCACCGACCCGGCCATTGCCCGACACTTTGCCCGCGTTATTTTTCTGGGTGATAACCGGGCTGACCTGCCGCGCCTGCGCACGCCCACCCTGGTGGTGCAAAGCGCCCACGATGCCATTGCCCCCCGCGCCGTGGGCACTTACGTGCACCAGCAGCTGCCTGGCAGCCAGCTGGTAGTGGTGAATACAACCGGCCACTGTGCTCACCTCAGCGCCCCTCGCGAGACGATTGCCGCCATTACTCCCTTCCTCGATGCGCTGCCGATGCCAGCCACCCTGCAACCCGCGTGAGTATGCGCCCGCTCCCCAACGACCTGCGGCTGACGGAGGAAGACCTCATCGACCACTACGAGCAGGCCCCCTGCGGCTACTGCACCAGCCTGCCCGATGGTACCCTGACGCGTCTCAACGCTACGCTGCTCGGCTGGCTGGGCCGTACCCGCGACGAGCTGGTGGCCCGCACCACGGTGCAGCAGCTGCTGACTATAGGGGGCCGGCTGCACTACGAAATGCACGCCCTGCCGCTGCTGCTGCTCGAAGGGGAGGTGCGCGAGCTCAGCTACCAACTGCGCCACCAAGACGGCAGCACCCGGCCCGTGCTGCTGAATGCTCGCCTGCTGCGTGACGATGCGGGCGAGCCGCTGGTGGTGCGCCTCACCTTCTTCGACATCACCGAGCGCCACCGCTACGAGCAGGAGCTGCGCCGCAGCCACGCCCAGGGCCAGGAGCAAAGCGCCCAGCTGGCTCAGGCCAACGCCTTGCTCATGAGCCAGAACGAGCAGCTCAGCCGCAGCACCGCCGACCTCGACAATTTCGTGTACATGGCCAGCCACGACCTGCGTCAGCCCATCAACAATATGGCCGGCCTCTTTGCTGAGCTCAAGCAAACGGCCGCTTTCACCGACCCCGAAACGGCAGACATGGTCCGCATGTTTGAGGCGGCCTTGCAGCAGGCCGTGCGCACCATCGACGGGCTGGCCGAGGTGGTGCAGCAGCAGCGCCAGGAGCTGGTGCCTGTCGAGAAGCTGGCCCTGAAAGCAATGGCCGAAGAAATTCTCGGGAGCTTACAGCCGCAGGTGCTGGCCAAGCAAGCGGAGTTTACGCTCGACTTTGGGGCCGCGCCCACAGTGCACACCACCCGGCCGGAGCTGTATAGTGTGCTCTATAACCTGTTCAGCAACGCGCTCAAATACAGCGCGCCCGGCCGGCCGGTGCGGGTGGCCGCGCATTCGGCGCGGGTGGCGGGCGCAGTCGTACTTACCGTGCAAGACAATGGCCGGGGTATCGACCTGACGCAGCATGGCGACAAGTTGTTTCAGCTGTTCAGTCGCTTCCACCCCGAGGAGGAGGGCACCGGCACCGGCCTCTACCTGGTCAATCGCCTTATGACCCAGGCTGGGGGCCGTGTAGAAGTCGAGAGTGAAGTGGGCCAGGGTACTACCTTCCGGCTGGTGTGGCCGCAATAGGGAAAAGTCGCTGGCGCCGGCAGTTAGCTGCGGGAAACGCCCCCGATTACCGGACGGTTGCAACTTCGGCCCGACGTCTGCCGCTAAGTTCTGGGACCGTCGTCTACGTAGGCAGGCGTGGGGCCCAGCAGGCCGACAATAAAAACTTCAAATACCGTACCCCTGAATAAAAAAAGCCTTGTAAGTACTTTACTTACAAGGCTTTTTAAACGGTGCGGTCTGGACGGGACTCGAACCCGCGACCTCCGCCGTGACAGGGCGGCATTCTAACCAACTGAACTACCAAACCGTTTGCCGGGGCAGAGAACGTAGCCGTTTTCCGCTTTGGTGCTGCAAAGGTAAGGAAATTTTCGGATTTTCCAAATCAGCCGTTGAAAAATTGAGCAGAAACAAAAAGCCGTGACGGACGAAAAATGGCTCGCCACGGCTCAGGCTGTTAATAGCCAGGGTTTTGGGTAAGGTTGGGATTGACGGCCAATTGCTGATTGGGAATGGGGAAAATGAGATAGGTAGGCGCACTGCTCATAGGGCCTTGCTGAATGGGGCCCAAAAAGGTGCCAAAACGCACCATATCCTGCCGGCGCCACAGCTCCAGGTACAGCTCACGGCCGCGCTCGTCGTAGAGGTTGGTCAGGTTTACGCTGGTGAGGGCACTGGCGGCCCGCGTGCTGTGCGTGCGAATGGCGTTAACTATAGCTAGCGGCGTGCTGCCGTAGGTGCCGGCCGTGGTGCCGGTGCCGCCGCGCAGGATGGCCTCCGCCTTCATCAGTAGCACGTCGGGTAGGCGGAAGTGTACCATGTCGTTGTCGATAGTGCCGGCCGAGTTGTTGAGGAAGTCAGGCGGGTACTTCATGGGTCGAATGCCGGTTACTTCCAGGTTCGGGCCGGTTTCAACGATATTGACGGCCGACGTGAAAGCCAGCGGATTACCGCCACGGTCGGTCAGGGCCACACCGGTATTCAGGTTGTACTGCTGCCCGATGAGGTAGCCCACGTTTACGCGGTTGCCGGGGTTCGACGGGCCGTTGGTGTAGCGGTATACCTGGCCCCGGCGTAGGTCGCTGGCCTCGTACTTGTTGTAGAAGTCTGACAAGGCGCAGGGGCCATTGTAGCCGCTGGGTAGCATATTATAGTGCGAAATGAAGCGCCACAGGTCGTACTGCGCCCCGCTGCTTACTCCACCCTGGTTTAGCTCCGTAAAAATGTTTTCGGTGCCAATATTGGTGTTGTCAGGGGCGAAATTGTCGAAGTAATTGTTGGCAAATCTGAAGCGCCCGCCCGCAATAATCTGGTCGGCCAGCGAAATAACCATGTTCATGTCGGCCGCCGCAAACGTTGGCGTCTGCCGGTTGGCGTATACCCCGCGGTTGAGGTAGCACTTCATGAGCAGGCAGCGGGCGGCATCTTTGGTGGCGCGGCTTACCGGCGCATCGGGCAGGCTGGGCAGGATGGCATTAAGCTCCGAGATGATGTAATCGTTGGCCGCGGTGCCTTTGCGCACCGCGGCCGCTTTGGATACCGGCTCGCCTGGCTCGCGGTAGGGTACTTGGTCAAAAAGGTCCAGCTCCCAATACATAGCAAACGCACGCACAAAGCGGGCCTCCGCCTGCTGCTGGGTGGTAGCCCCAAATTTGGTTTGCAGCATGTCGGTAGCCGTAAATACCACGGTGCCCAGGTTGGCGTAGGCATCGCGTATCTGGCCGTGGTTGGCATCCCAGGTGTGCAGGTGCAGCTGCCGCCAGATGCCGTTGTCATCCCAGTCGCCAGCACGGGTGGGCATCAGCCGCTCATCGGTAGTTACCTCCGATAGGGCAAACACCTGCGTGGCCCCCTGAAACGGCGAGCGTAGCGTTAGGTATACCCCATCGAGTAGCGACGCGGCCGAACCAGCCACCTGGTCGGGCGTAATAGTGCCCTGCAAGTCCTCATTTAGCTTGCAGCCGTTGGTGAACTGCAGCGCCGCCAGCAAAGCGGCTGCGCCCAAAGTTTTTTTCAAATACATAATGAAGTAGCGCTAGGGTGGGATTAGAGCGAGAAATTGACGCCAAACGTGAAGATGCGCGCCGGGGGGTAGCCCGTGTAGTCGATGCCGGCCGAGGGCACTACCCCATTGGGTTTGGCGGTGTTCACCTCGGGGTCAAAGCCCCGGTAGTTGGTAATGAGGAACAGATTTTGGCCGATGGCGTACACGTTCAGGCCTTTAAAGACCTTAGCCACATCGCCCACCGAATACGAAAGTGTCAGGTTGGAAAGCTTCACGTAGTTGCCGCTTTCCAGGTAGCGCGTCGAGGGCTTTATCGAGTTATAAATAGACTCCTTCATGTCCGACTGGTATTCCGCCAGGGCAATGTTTTTACCCGAAGTACCTATCTGGGACACATTCAGTACGCTATTGAAAGTGTTGTTGTAAATCTTGTTGCCAAATACGCCCGTGAAGTTGGCCGTGAGCGAAAGCTTGGCGTAGCGCAGCGTCGTGTTAAAGCCCGCGAGTACCGTCGGGTTGGGGTTGCCGGCGTATCCGGCGGCCCCGAGGTCGTTGTAAAAGCCCTGTGCGTTGAGGCCGTTGTACACGGGCAGGTAGTACCCGTTGAGGGGCTGGCCATTCTGGATGGTTTCGGCATAGGCATTCGACAGGCCCGCGCCGCTCAGCGTGCCGGTCTGGATGATGAGGGTGGCCGGCAGGCCCGATACCGAGTTTTTTACAAACGTGGCGTTGCCGCCGAGGTTGAAGCCGAACTTCGGCGTGTCGAAAATGGAGGCATTGGCAATAATTTCCACGCCTTTGTTTACTACCTGCCCATCCAGATTGGCCCAAAGCACGCCACCCGCAGCAGGGTTGCCCGGCACGTTGGGGTACAGCAGGTCGGTAGTGCGCTTGTAGAAATAGTCGGCCGTCAGGGTCAGGCGGTTATTAAACAGCGCGATGTCGGCCCCAATATCATACTGCTCGTCCGACTGCCACTTCAGGTCGGCATTGAAGTTGGTCGTTTGGCTGACGCCGCCGGTGCTAAACGCGTACTGCGATTGCGAAGACCCAGCCGGAAACTCCTGGTTGCCGGTGCGGCCGTAGCCCACGCGCAGCTTTAGCTGGTTAATGGCCGCCACTTTGAAGAATGATTCCTGGCTGATATCCCAGGCCGCCGAGGCTGAGGGAAAATAGCCATACCGCTGGTTAAAGCCAAACTTGGTAGAGCCGTCCGAGCGTAGCGTGGCCGTGAGCAGGTAGCGTCCCTTGTAGTTCAGGATAACCCGCCCAAAGTACGATTGTAGTTCCGAAATCGGGTCAACAGTCGAGGTCGTTACGCGGCCCGAGGGATTAGAGAACTGCAGGTAGTTGGTGTAGTCCAGCCCATAAGCACCAAAGCCAACCGGAGCCCCGGTCAAGGTATTAACCGGCCCGCGCCCACTCAGCGTAGTAGTAGCGTTGTTGAATCGCTGGTACTCGTAGCCCAGCAGTGCGTTCAGGTTGAGGTCGGTGGCTATTTTTCGGTTGAAGTTCAGCGTATGGGTCATCTGCTGAGTTAGCAGCTCAGCCGTATTAATTTGTGCGAAACCTACTTGCTGGTAATCGCCGATGTTGAGGCGCTGGTCGATGGAGGTGCGGCGGCTGCCGGTGCTGTAGGTGCCCGCCACCAGGGCGCGGTACTCGAGCCAGTCGTTGAACTTGTAGTAGGGGGAGAGGGATAGTTGGGCCGTGCTCGTGCGCGCCTTGTCGTGGTAATACTCCAGCATGGCCACCGGGTTGATGGTAGTGCTGCCCAGGCGCGCCACCGGCCGGCCCTTGTCATTGTAGAGCGAATCGGTAGGGTTCCAGGACAGTGCCTGCCCGATAATTGAGCCCCGATAGTCGCCGTTATTGGTGATAGGAGCGAGGTTTTCGTTTACCTGCGCTACTTTGAGGTTCAGGTCCAATCCTAATTTCTTGCTGTCCAAAAATTTAAAATTGCCCGAAAACGCGGCGCTATATTTCTCCAGGCCCGAGTTTTTTACAATTCCTTTCTGGTTGAGGTAGCCCAGCGAGAGGCGGTAGCGGGCGTTTTCGTTGCCGCCACTGGCCGCCAGGTTATAGTTTTGGAGCGGTGCCGTTTGCAGAATTGCGCCCAGCGCGTCGTTGTTCTGGCCTCGGTCATTGGTGGCCGGTGCGCCATAGTAAGTCAAGGCCTGCCGATATTGGTCGGCATTGAGCACGTCGATGCGGCGTAGTATTTTGGAGAAGCCACCCGAGGCCCCAAAATCGATGCGGGCGTCGCCCACCTTGCCGCGCTTGGTAGTGATGATAACTACGCCGTAAGCTGCCCGTGAGCCATAAATAGCGGTAGCCGACGCATCTTTCAGCACGTCGATGCTCTCAATGTCAGCCGGATTTAAGAAGTTGAGCGGGTTGCTATCGGGACTGTCGCCGAAGGCCGTGGAGGAGCCCGGCCGGGCTGAGCGGCCATCGAGCGGCACGCCATCCACCACGTACAGCGGCTGGCCGGTGCCCGTCACGGCCGAGTTACCCCGGATTTTGATGGTCGAAGCGCCGCCTGGCTGGCCGCTGTTCTGCGTTATCTGCACCCCGGAGGCCCGGCCCTGCAAAAGCTGGTCGGGCGAGGTAAACGTACCCTTGTTGAAATCCTTGGGACCAAGCGCGCTCACCGACCCCGTCAGGTCGCTTTTTTGGACCGTGCCGTAGCCCACTACCACTACGTCGCCGAGGGCCTGGGCGTCGTCTTTCAGGGTTACCTGTACCGTATTTTGGCCCGAAATACTGACTGTCTGCGTGGCATAGCCCACGAAGGAAAAGGACAGTGTAGTAGCCGTAGCTGGCACTTGCAGCCTAAAGTTGCCGTCGCCATCGGTACCGGTGCCATTGGTGGTGCCGGGCACGATAACCGTGACGCCCGGCAGGCCACCGCCCTTACTGTCCGTTACCTTACCCGCTACTTCACGGGCCGTTTGCGCGTAGCCGGCAATAGGCAGAAAAAGGGTTAAGAGTAATAGCTTACCACTTAGAACAGACCGGGGCGCCGGCTGCTCGAAGGCGGAAGGGCTTGAGTAACTGGAGTTGCGCATGAGTAGAAATGAAGAGGTGGGAAAATAGAGATTATCAAAAGGAGCTCACTGTTAGGTAAATGTGTTGCAAACGTTTCCGGAAAAAACACTAGTAATTCGGGGGCTTTTCGAGCCCGGTAAGCAGTGCTCAAAAGGGCTATTGTAGCAGTAGCACCACGGCCTGCCACGGCTGCAAGGCCAGCGCCGGGCCGGGCGCCAGGGTAGGGTAGTTGTTGAGCCAAGGCTCGCCGGTGGGCTTTAGCTCGGCCGGCACCACCCAGCGGCGCGGTTCCGACGAAAAATTGAGCACCACCAGCACGCGCTCGCCGCCCAGGGTGCGGGTGTAGGCCCAAATGTGCGGGTTGGCTGCGTCGAGTAGCGTGTACTGCCCGTATACCAGTACGTTACGTTGCTGGCGGAGCGCCGTAGCCCGGCGAAAGTGATTGAGTACCGAGCTGGAATCCTTAGCCTGCGCCGCCTCATTGATAGCCACGTAGTTCGGGTTCACGCTCAGCCAGGGCGTGCCAGTTGTGAAGCCCGCATTCGCCGTGCCATTCCACTGAAAGGGCGTGCGGCTATTGTCGCGCCCAAATCGCGCCAAGCCGTGCATAAACGCGGGTATATCGCCGCCCTGCTGCTGCACCAGCGCGTAGCCGTTGCGGGCAGCCACGTCGCGGTAGTCGGCAATGCCAGCAAACTTGCTGTTGGTCATGCCTAGCTCGTCGCCGTTGTAGCAGTAGGGCGTGCCGCGCATGGTCAAAAGGAAGGTATTCAGGAGCTTGGCCGAGGCGGCGCGGAAGGCCGGCCGGTCGTCGCCAAACTTGCTCACCATGCGCGGCTGGTCGTGGTTGCCGAGGTCGATAGCCTGCCAGCCTTTCTGGGCAAACGCGCGGTCCCACTTCGTAAACACCTGCTTGAGGTCGTTAAGCTTATACGTATCGGCGCCGCTGCCTACGCCCACGCCCTCAAAGTGATAGGTCATGTCCAGCTCCTTGCGCGCTGGGTCTACGAATAGCATGGCTTCCTGCGGGTTACGGCCCGCGCCCTCGGCCACGGTCATCAGATTATACTTACTCAGTACCTCACGGTTTAGCTCCTTGAGGTAGTCGTGCAGGTGCGGGCCGTGGTTGTAGGCGTTGGCAAAATTCTGCTCGTTGAGGCCCGCCATGGGCGGGAAGCTGGGGTCTTTGGCGACAAACTGAAAGGCATCCATGCGGAAGCCGTCGATGCCCTTATCGGCCCAAAAACGCATTATGCGGTACACTTCCTGGCGTAGTTTGGGGTTATTCCAGTTCAGGTCGGGCTGTTTTTTGGAGAAGTAGTGCAGGTAATAGCTCTTGGTGAGTGAATCGTACTGCCAGGCATTCTTCTTCACGTCGAAGGTGCTGTAACGTGCTGGGGGCGTGCCTTTTTCGGCGGGCCACCAATAGTAATAGTCGCGGTAAGGACTGGTGCGCGAGCTGCGCGCCGCCTTAAACCAGGCGTGCTCGTCGCTGCTGTGGTTCACTACCAGGTCCATCACCAGTTTGAGGCCGCGTTGGTGCATGCCTGCCAGCAGCGCGTCAAAATCGGCAATCGTGCCAAATTCGGGCATAATCTGGCGGTAGTCCGAAATGTCGTAGCCGTTGTCGTCGTTGGGCGAGGCGTAAATCGGGTTTAGCCACACCGTGCCCACGCCCAGGCGCTGTAGGTAGTCGAGCCGCGAAGTGATACCCTTCAAATCGCCCACCCCGTCGCCATTGCTATCCTGAAAGCTGCGCGGATACAGTTGATAAACAATAGTTTCCTTCCACCAATCCGGTTTTTTGGCTGTGCTAGTAGTAGCAGCCAGCTTGGCGGCCGTAGTCGCGGCAGTCTTGTCCTCGGTCTTAGCTGATGGACCGCACGACGCCAAGCCTATAAGCATCCCCAACAGCACTACTTGGCCAATCGCCTGCCAGGGCCGCTGGGTAGCGAAAGCACGCAAAAACCACCGGGGTGAACAGAACGAATAACGAAGGAAAAAATGGGGCATACAGTAGGGGAAACCCCCGACAAAGACCGAAAACGATTGCAGGTGATTTACACAAAAGAATTTGCCGCCCGAGCTTTCCCAAAGGCTGTATTACGAAATTCAGAAAAAATATTAAATATTATTTGATATAAATAACTGTAATTAAAGACATTGACATAAAAATATGACTTGAAAATATAGCCTGTTTATTAAGGCTTGAGTTTAATAAAACGAAGATAATGCTGGTATTTTTTGACTTTTACTACCTGCTTGCCCTACCAAAAGCTGGGTTTAAATGCCTCAATTTGGGCTCATCGTACTGCGTGGGTAACCTCAGTAGGTAAGCCGTTGGTTATGAAACAACAGCTGGTTGTATCTTGGCCAAATAAAGCTGCGCGCTTCTTATCTCTACTTTCCCACCCGTGCCCGTCTTTTTTCGCCCCCCAATCAACTGGCTTTTGGCCTTGTGTTGCTTGCTTCTGGCTAGCCCACTCGGCTGGGCAGGCACCAGTCCACCCGATAGCCTGCTGCAGGTGCTTGACCATACTCTGGCCAACCAAGCCACCTACGACCAGCAGCGCCTGACCCGTTTGGCTCGCCTGACCACCGAGTTCCACGCCAGCCAAGTAAGTGAGGGTGCCCGCTATCTGATAGCGCTGCGAATATATGATGAATACCAGGTCTTTAAGTACGATTCGGCTTTTGCCTACGGCCTGCGGCTAGCCGCGCTGGCCCGGTGCCTGCACAGCAGCCCGGCGCGCCTCCAAACGGCCCGCATCCGGCTGGCCTTTACACTACGCTCGGCGGGCTTATTCAAGGAAGCATTTGATACGCTCAATGTGATTAATCCCCGCCACCTGGCCGCACCCGATAAGGCAGATTTCTACGAAATGTACAACGTGGTATGTATGGAATTGGCTGAATATGAGCCTAATGCTTATTATACCCCGCTGTATCTGAGCAAAGCCTATGCCTACGCTGATACGGCCGCCCGCTACTCGCGCCCCGGTACCTACGTGCAGTTGTCGCGGCTGCTACTCAAGGCCCGCGAGCAGCACGACCTGCCGACCGGGCAGGCCGTGTACGCCCGGCTGCGGCAATTGCCCCTCACCGACCACCAGCTAGCCACGACCTCGTGCAACCTGGGTAAGCTGTATGAGCACGCCGGCCAGTCCGAAAAGGCGTTCCAGTTGATGCTGATTGCGGCAATAAATGACTTAAAATCAGCTACTAAGGAAGGTATTGCGTTGTATCTGGTGGCGCAGTACTGCTATGAGCGGGGCGACCTGGAGCGGGCGCACCGCTACATTGGCGAAGCCCGAAAAGCCGCCGCTTTCTTCAATACCCGGCAGCGGCTGATGCAGATGGCCCCCCTGTCGGCGCTGATTGATGGGCAAACCATCACGTTTGCCGAAAGCCAGCGCCAGCAGGCCCGGGGCTATACCCTGGCCGTTAGTGCCCTGGCAGCACTGGTGCTGGTTTTTGCCTGCATTAGCTACGTGCAGCTGCGGCGGCTGCGGCGGGCCGGGGCCTTGCTAGCGGCCGGGAACCAGGAGCTGCACGAAAAAAATGATAAGTTGCAGGTAATGAACGATAAGCAGCGGCAGCTAAATCGGCGGCTGCAAGAGTTGAACCAGGGCCTGAATGAGGCCAACCACCTCAAGGAAGAGTACATCGGCTATTATTTCAACAATACGGCCCGCTACATAGACAAGCTCGAAGGATTGAAGAAAAAGTTAGTGACGATGCTGGCAACCAAGCAAATAGCTACCGCGCAACGCTTAGTCGAAGAAATTGACATCAAGTCGGAGCGCACTGACCTGTTTAAGGGCTTCGATACGGTATTTGTCCAGCTTTTCCCCAACTTCGTTACCGAGTTCAACGCTCTCTTTACCGAGGCCGACCGCATTCACTTGGCCGAGGCCCAGCTCCTCAATACCGAGCTGCGTATCTTCGCACTTATTCGCCTCGGAATAACTGACAGCGAGCAAATTAGCCGTATTCTGGGTTATTCCATTCACACGGTTTACGCCTACAAAACGCGGGTGAAGAACCGTTCCTTCCTGCCCAATGAGGCCTTCGAGGCGCGGGTGTTGGCTATTCAGGCCAATTGAGATACGCTGGTATCGGCGGCAGCGCAATACGCTGTAATTCAAAATAGTATCATCAACAGGCTAGGGGAGATACCCCTGGCCCTGAATTGTTTTTGCCTCTCTACCATGCCCAATCCCACCCACTTTAGCCCGAAAACCTGCCTTTGGGTACTACTAGTACTACTTATCCGGCTGCCGCTATCGGCCCAAGCGCCTGACCCCTGGCGCATCGTGGCCGACAAGATTGACCCCAGCAACTACTACGGCGTAACCGTAGCCAACGGCATGATAGGACTGGTATCTTCGCCGGTACCGTTTCAACTGAAAAACGTAGTGCTGGCCGGTGCCTACGACCAGTACGGCCGGGGCCGCGTGAGTAACTTTCTCAACAGCTTCAACCTGCTGAATATGTACCTGGAGGTAGACGGCCACCGCCTCAATGCCCAGGATGCGAGTAACTTCCGGCAGGTGCTCGATATGCAGCGGGCTTCCTTCACCACCACCTTCGATTATCAGGACAAGGCCACCATCAGCTACACGTACTACGCACTGCGGCACCTGCCCTACACGGTGCTACTCGATGTGTCGATAACCGCCAAAAAGGACGTGACGCTCACCGCTGCCAGTGTAATGGAAGCGCCCGACGCCTTGCGCGACGTGCAGAACTACTACAATGAAATCGACCGGCCGCACGCCACGCTAAGCCTGCTTACCTCATCGGCTAAAAGCCCAACTGGTAAGCTGTTGCTGTGCGCTAGCACCAGCTTTTTGTTTGAGGAGCCGCACGGGCA
>Ga0265798_10010216_pt1 | contig 11615 bp, 14 predicted proteins | sample P3T30metagenome_FD_192430 | JGI IMG/M metagenome (GOLD analysis project Ga0265798, IMG submission 192430) | Plant litter microbial communities from East Loma Ridge, Irvine, California - P3 T30 | ecosystem: Environmental > Terrestrial > Plant litter > Unclassified | place: USA: California... | reverse complement strand
GACACCTCGGCGTTTGACAAGATCCCTTCCAGCGAGCTGTACATCTTCAACGGAACACCCTACCCAGCCAACTCCAACTCCAACTCCACAACCACCACCACCACCACCACCGGCCCCCTAGGCCCCGCAGGCCCCATCCCCCAATCAAGCACCTACAGCTACCACCTCAGCCAGCAGCCCCCCTACTCCGTCCCTGGCGGCTCGCTCAAAATCATCGACCCGCACTCCTTCCCCGCCGCCAGCAACTTTGCCGCGGCCCTCTTCACCATCAAGCCCGGCGCGATGCGCGAGCTACACTGGCACACGACCAGCGACGAGTGGAACTACATCATCAGCGGGCGCGGCCGGCTAACCGTCTTCGCCGCACCCTCAGCCAGCCAGACGTACGATTTCATGGCGGGCGATGTTGGTTACATCCCCAACACCAGCGCGCACTATCTCGAGAACACTGGGGACGAGGACTTGGTGTATGTCGGTGAGTTTTTCTATGACCGTTGGTTTGCATTGACCTTTTTTTTTTCGAAACTCACGATATTGTACTTCTATTCCACATTTTATTCGTGCTAACGGAAGTTTTCATTTTTTTCGCAGAGGTCCTCCAAGCCCCAATCTACAACGACATCTCGGTGGCGCAATGGCTGGGCCTGACGCCCAAGCAAGTCGTCAAAGACCACCTCGGCCTGAGCGACGAGACGTTGCAGCGCTTGCCGCAGGTGAAACCATACATCTTGCCCGGCGACCCGGATCTGTCCCGGACCAATTTCACCGGGACGGAGCTTTAGGAAGAAGAACAGATATGGTATGATATGATATGACCGGACTTGGTGAGTGAAATATAAACCGAGTGGCAGAGTAGTAACGAGGTTTGAACGTGGAAAAGAAAAATTCTTCGATTTTTCCCCCTTGACATAATGAAGATGAGCTAGCGACGAAGAAAAGGTAACATGGTTTGTCTATCTAACAAATAGAATTAACAACGGAGCAGAGCAAAGCAGGATAGCGTGGATCCCGCTCTTCCTCCTTCTTCTTCTTCTTCTTCTTCTTCAGAACAAAGTGCTACCGACCAACAGTAGCGGCGGCGGCGGCAGCAGTGGCGACCTATAACTACTGTCAAGTAAACGATATAGTCCATACGACTTCCAACAGTGAATGGAAAAAAATAAAACAAGAAAAGGAAAGAATTTGGTATCATCTCCCTCGCCTCTTACCCATCGCTTGTGAAATGCATGCAAGAGTTTTTGTTGTTTTGGAACTGGAAAACGACACTTTCCGAATTGAAAAAGAGGATTGAGAATGGGGAGAAAAGACTTTGAATTTTTGGGGGGGTGGGAGAATAGTAGAGGAAAGAGAGAGAGAAGAGGCCAAAAAAAAGGACATTGAAAAGAGAAGTCAAGAAAAGAAAAGAAAAGCGCTTTGACCCGAATGGGGCACCATACATCATCTATATCCTCCGCACATCTTTCCTGTTCCCGTTGCTGTGTATGTTGTTGTTGGTTTTGTTTGTGTTTTCGTCATCCCGTGAGACCGGTCATTGAGGGAGCTCAGTTCCAGCCCAAGCTGTTCTCGCTCATGACTGGCGCAGAGATGCCCTGCTCTCGTACGCTGCGGCCGTTGGAGCTGTGGTCGCTGTTGCGGCTACCTCTCGTTCCGCCGCTGCCGCCTGAAGAAGCGGTCACCGCTGCAGATGCGCGCCCCATGCCACTGTTATGGCCGTTGGCGCCGGACATGAAGTAGCCACCCATGCCGCCGCCAGTGAGGTTGGAGCCACGTTGTGACATCTCGGGTTGCGAGGCGGGGACGGAGGGAGTGCGGGCGTGGCGAGCACGCTTCTTCTTGTAGCGACGGGCGACATATACCATGGCGGCAGCGTAAAGAGCTGCACCCGCACAGGCTCCGACACCAATGCCGACACTAGTGCCACGTACAGGCTGAGAGGAGCCCGAGTCACCACCGATGGGAGCGCCATCACCAGCTGCTGCGGAGGTTGTCGCAGCCGGGTTCTTCTCGTTCGAGGTGGTACCGTCAAGGCTTGCACCGGGCTGGACGGGCAGGCTGGGGTTGACCATGGACATCAGGGTACGGATGGACGAAGTGGGGTTGCCATAGAGGTTGCTGACGGGTGTGTGCAGGTCAAGCTGGAGCTGGTCGACGAGATCGGAGGGAATGTAGGCTTGCGCCAGCGTGGTCATGTAGCCGAGCTCGTTGGAGGTGTCGTATGGCATGAGAGCATTCATCTTGACGTGCTCAGCATCGATGCCTAGACCGTAAGCGATACCTTGGGGTAGGAAGGCAAAGATCTGGCTGATGGCGGTCGAGCTGCCGGCAACGAAGCCGTAGTTCAAGCCATAGTTGAAACCAATCTGGATGAGAGAGCCATTCGAAGGGGCTTGCGGAATACCGCCTGGCGGCTGGATCATGCGAGGCATGCTTGTGGGGAATCCGGTTGCAGCGGTCGTGGTGGAGCCATCCGAGGCCAACGTGCTGCTCGGCTCATCCGCATCCGTGGGAGTGGGAGGCAGAGAAGTCATGGTGGGCGCGAAAGTCAGGCTGGTCGGCACCTCAAGCGTAGTGGCATCATCACTACCGATTGGCACAATGGTGTATGGAGCTTTGGAAGAGGTGGGAGAAGGAGTCGTCTCAGGAGTAGGCTCGGACTCGGTCGCAACGGGCACAACAGCGGTAGTAGATTCATCCGGAGTCGTGGTAGCACTCTCAGTCGCGCTGGTCACAGCAGACTCGGGCGCTCTCGAGATGGTTGACGAGACACCAGAAGCAGACGAGCCACTTGAGCCAGTAGAAGAGGCGTCAGAAGTTGAAGAGCCGGATGAGCTGATCGAGGAGGCGTCGGAGTCGGACGATGCAGTCTTGGTGGCTGATGCTTGACCAGTGGCAGAAGACTGCACGGCCGATGTCACATCGCCAGAGCCACCCTCAGTCTTGCTCGGCTTAGTCGCAATTGGCACAATAGGGATGATGGTGCTGTCGCTGGAGGTGGTTGCCGGCTCGCTTGAGTTGCCCGAAGCAATGGTGGATGGGTTGAGCGTCGGGTAGTCAGTAGTCTGCTCAGCGGCCGTTGGAGCTTCGCTAATGGTCGAAGATGCGGTGTTAGAGGAGCTGCCAGTACCAACCGAGCTTGAAGATGCAACAGTGGAAACCGGCACGGGCACCGCGGTGGTACCATCAATTCCTGTCGATGTGCTGAGGCTGTAGACTGGCGAGGAGCTCGCCGAGTCGGTGGAGACGGGCACAGGAACGACGGTAACACCAGAAGAGCCAGTGATGGTGCTAGATGTTGTCGCCGAGCCCGAGGTCGTGCTAACTGCGATGGGCAAGGTCGAAGAAGCATCAGCACCAGTGGACGAAGCAGCAACACTGGAGCCAGTTTCGCTCGCAAGTGATGCTGTCGCATTGGTCTCTGACTCGACAATGACTCCAGTGTTGATGACCGAGTCAGTCGCGGATGCCGAGTACACACTATCGGTGCTGAAGTGGCTGGAAAGGCCAGAGTTCATGGAGGAGGCAGCGCTGGACAGGATGCTAGAGAATCCCGAGGCGAGGGATTGTGTTGCCGCAGGGTCTGAGGCGGTTGCAGCAACGCCGGCCAGGTCAGAGCTCAACGATGAAGCCAAGCTCGAGAGAGCCGCAGACGCTTCGTTCGTGATGGATGCAGTTGCGGTCGCAGTAGGGCTACCACTCGCTCCAGAGATTACAGACGAAGAGGCGGATGAGACAGCGTTAGAGAGATCCGAAGCGGCCGAAGAGACCACGCCAGACAAACCATCGCCGGTCGCAGATGTTGAACCAGTGGGGACGACAATGGGAAGACCTCCGGTACCAAGAATGCCGCCAGTGGTCGAAGCGCTGGCGGAGTCTTCAGAGCTAGTAGGGTTAAGGATGGGACCGAGGATGGGTAGGCCGCCGGTACCAAGAATGCCGCCAGCCGACGAAGACGCCGTTGTTGAAGTAGGAGTGGAGTCTTCAGATGTAGTGGGAGCGACGATAGGCAGACCACCAGTACCAAGAATGCCTCCGGTCGTAGAAGCACCCGTCGATGAGACACGGGTGGAGTCTTCCGCCGGCGCGGTGAGGGTGGGAATTGGCAGACCACCAGTACCAAGAAGACCTGCAGTAGGAGAAGCACCAGTTGCGCCTTCCGTCAAACCGCTCAGGATAGGGCTTAGGAGACCACCTGTGCCAAGAAGGCCTGCATTGGATGGAGATCCGGTGCTGCTAGTGGCCAAAACACCTTCAGCGGTTCCTGTGCTTGATGCTGAGATGTCTGTGCCATTCGCGGTCGCAGTGTCGTCGCCAGTAGCCGAAGAGACTGCGGATGCTGTACCTTCGATGATGGTAGACAGACCAACAGTGATTGCACCGAGTGTTGGAGAGCTGGAGGCATCGACGGTCGAGTTGCTGTCAGGCGAGCTAGGTACAGTAGGAGATGGCTCGGCAATCGGTGCAAAGCCAGTGGTGCCAACCTTGGGAAAGTCTGATTGGGTCGGAAGGACTTCAGTCGAGCTTGCCGTCGGGGAAACAGGCTCAGCCGGGCGACGACCGCCAGTAGCGCCAACGGATGTGCCAGGCATCTCAGAGCTTCTGAGCTCGGAGACAGGGCTGTGGAACGTGGGCCCGGCCGGAATGGCCGAACCTTCAGCCTGGCTTGAAGCTTGGGTGGGCTGCACAACATCGTCCGGGACACCACCGGTCGAGCCAACTGATCCAGACCTCGTAGTGCGAAGAGCGCTGCTGAAGAAAATAGGGAAGGCGTCAGAGGGGTTGAGTAGGGGGTCAGCGGAGCTGGAAATGGTAGCCAAGCTCGAGCTCGAGGAGAACGTCGGCTGAGGTTCGTTAGAAGGAACACCGCCGCCAGTAGAAGCGAGAATAGGCAATGCCTCGGTGAGGTCCGGCAGAAGACCAGCGGAGCTGGTGGTGGCAGCCAAGCTCGAGCTAGAGGAGAACGTCGGCTGAGGTTCGTTGGAAGGAATGCCGCCGCCAGTGGAAGCGAGAATAGGCAGCACCTCGGTGAGGTCCGGCAGAAGACCATTGTTGGTCGAGCTCGAGCTCGAGGCAATAGTCGGCTGGGGTTCGTCAGAAGGAATAGCCCCGCCAGTGGAAGCGACGAAAGCGCTCGAAGGGCTCGAGCTGACGGCAGCAGTGCTGGATTCCATGGTCAAGCTAGACCCACCAGTGCGCGGGCCCTGGAATCCGTTGTTCACGCGAGTTCTCGTGCTTGATTCGTCTTCAATGATAGTAGAAGACGCAGTCGGCTGAACCACACTACTCGGCATGCCAACAGATGGTGTGTAAGCATTTTCCGTGGTTGACGAAGAAACAATCGAGCTGAGTGCAGTCGGTTGAACGACACTAGTCGGCATGCCAACAGATGGAGTATACACTTCTTCCGTGGTTGATGATGAAGCGGTCGAGCTAGGCGCAGTAGGCTGCACCTCACTGATCGGCGCCGCTTCAGCAGAAGGTCGGCGCGTGCGGCGGTTGCCAGAGCCTTGTGTCGAGCTGGGAGCAGTCGGCTGCAGAGTCGTTTCGGGGAAACCTCTGGATGGGACGTCCGATTCGCTAGCTTCTTGGGTGCTTGATTCGTAATACTCGCTGCTTGAAGATGTCAAGACCGATGAGCTAGACGCGGTCGGCTGAACAATGCTCTCCATGATTGGAAGTCCAGCAGACGGCTGCGTGGAAGATGCAGCGGTATTCGGTCCAAAGAGTCCTCCTAGGAAACCACGAGATGACTCGCGAGTAAAGCTTGTCTCGCTCTCGGTGCTTGGTACATATTCGCTGCTGGAGGAAATTGTCGAAGAGCTTGACTCGGAGAATGTTGGCTGAACCGGGTTGCTCGGAACGGTACCAGCGGAAATCACACTAGACTCGCTTTCCACATCAACAACTGACGAGCTTTCACGCGTGGAGCTGGACGCAGAAGAAGTGGCGTCGGTGTTTGTTATCGTGATTGTGTGAGTTCCAGTCAGTCCGTCTAATGTAGGTTCGATGACAGTCGTGTGAGCGGTCTGGCCAGGATACGAGAAAGGTCTGTCGGCGCTCAAACTAGACAAGAAGGGTTCCCAGTCGAAGTATGGGACTTCTGAGGGTTCCGCGCTTACAGTCTCGGAAGTGGTCTCCGAGGATGATGACCGTACTTCCGAGGTGGTGGTGTTTGCGAAGGCGCGTCTAGCCGGTCTAAAAGGGTGGAATCCAGGGCGTTCATGTAGTTCGCGAGCGGGCGCAGCCTCCGCTGTTGTGAACGGGCCATGGGCGGACATGACAGCCAGGGCAGCAGCCCACGCGGCGGATGAAGTCCTCATGTTGTAGTATTAGAGATGTGGTGTGGTATTGTTACAGATGTACTGTAGCTGGAGTGGCCTGGTGGTGGTTAGATGTGGCGAGCGAGGTGGCGAAAGTCGCAATACCAGCTTACCGTCTGAGTTGGAGATAAACGAGTGTACTTGACGATTCGCCAAAAAATGAACGGACGCTTGCTTGTTGAGGCAGAGTTGGTGTACGATATCCACGCAGGGCCTATGACATCCTAGGCGGGCGGGTGTTGCTAAAGGAGCGTGGGCGTATCGCGTGAAGCGCGTCGCGTGGTGAGGTGAATGCGAATGTCAAGGTACAGAAGGTGTACAGGAGATGGGAGAGTCTCGACGGGTCTGAGATTGTCCAATTCCGAGCGTAACAGCGTTCTTCGAACCAGTCAAAGAAACGCGCAAGGTCCGGCCCGGGGCAAACAAAGAGCGAAGAGAGGTGGTGGGCTTTCAGGCGAGTCGCGGCGCCCGACTTGGCTTTGTGAGGTCGAGATGGCGAGGCTGCGGGATCGAGGACTGCGCGGCAGTGTCCAGACAATGGGCGTGGCTTCCGTGGCAGCGGGGAAACGGGCGACTGGGTGCGCGTGGTATCCCGACACTCGATATGATATTATAGAGCCGTGGTGAGAGAGAGAGGTGGAAGTTGTTTAAGCGAGTGTGGGCGGATCTGGTCGAACCGTTTGGAGAAGTTGTTGCTGAAGAAAGGGGTGGTTGACGGTCGCACAGAGCGGGTGAGAAAGAGAGAGAGAGAGCGAGAGAGTGTGTGAGATGGTAGTCGGTATGAGAGGTGTCGCGATGGATGGCCGGCCGTGGGAGACTGGACGATGGGCGGCGGCGGCGGCGGCGGCGGCGGACAGAGGTCGGGTCAGTAGTGGTCTCACGACTCTAGCAGGTTCGCTGCGGTCGGTGGTGGTGGTGGTGTGTCTGTGTCTGTGAGGTTCTGGTGTAGGTGCGCGCCGTCGTCTTCAGAATGGATGGCACTGAGTCGGGGCACGGGAGGCTAGAGGCTAAGAGGAGGGCAGGGCGTCGACAAGGACACGGACGCTGCCTCTAAGGACACATACAGTACAAGATCCGGTTACCACACCCACAACCTGCCCGGAAATATTTACAGTCCCACACCTGACGTCGAACACGAACATCAGTGTCTCTATACGATAAAGATTAGAAGAGGCGAAAGTGACAATACTGTCTTGCACATGGAGCTCAACAACCCGGTGCCCTGCCCTGCGCGTGCCTCTAGATATCTTGCACCCTTCTGTTCCTTCAAGGCCTTTACGCGCCCGTCTCAACTCGGATCTAGACTTGATGCTGACAAGCACAAGCTGTACTTCTCCTTAGCAGGGTGAACGAGTGCAATTTCACGGCATGCAGGGCATCGGCGGATGTCGTTTCAAGCTGCCACGACGGGTAGACTACCCTTGCTGGGGTCATGGTCGCAGAATGGAGGATAACAATAAGTATCGATATTGATTCTGCCTACACGCCGCCGCCTGCAGGACTCACTTACACCCGCCCATCTCCCATTTAGGCTGGCGGAGGCACAAAGAGGGCGGCGCATCGAGGGCGTGTGCATTAACGCATGCATGCATGCATGGAGCCGCCTTCCACCGTGTCTTCATCGGCGCAGGCGATTAGATGTCTGTCCGTCTGTCACGGCCATTCCACGTGAGCTCGATCGCACACTCCTCAGGACTCAGGGCTTCAGACAGAACAGACAACTGCACCGCAAGACGACATCGCCTCCCGCAATACGCGCGGACCGTTAATAGCATGGGCAAGACATGTCAGGACCTCATGCATGTCAATGCCCGCGATGATGCGACCAGGGAAAAGCAGCCTAGTGCAGTCTGCAGCCTACTGGTCTTACGCTGGCGCAGGAACAACAGCATACGGCTCCACCGACGCCGCGCCATTTGTGGATTTCCCCAAATCTATCTTGACACGATCCGGCGTCGCTAGTCGTCTCTAGTTCGACGGCCTAACGACCAACTTTAATTTGGACCATTCCCCGTCTCGGCCTCGTCGCCTCTCTCAGATTTAATCACCTGCGCAACCATGTATTATTTTCCACTCCAACCACCAATCTCGCCTACCAGAAATGGCCGCAGTCGAGACCGGATTTCCGCCAGGTTTCACCACCGAACGCAAACGAACGTGTTCTCCGCCCACCGGATCTCCTCCGCAAGGCGAGGCTACCCAGCCATACGAGGTCGCACCCTCTTCGGCACTTGCATGATTATCAAGTATTCTGCATCTGCTGGGCTATGCAATTGCCCTGTCTTGCCTTGCCTCACGACGTGATGTGGTGTGTTGCAACTTTTTTTTTCTTCTCTCCCATCTGCTCACGCCCGTACAAAGCCGACGCGTCAGCACCACGTTAGCCAATGCAGGGCGGTGATGTGTATCCGCAGAAACCAGCCAGACAAAAGAGACGAAAAATCGCGACCCGCTCCCGACTTGGTGATCGTACATGTACCTGATACCTCAGCGCTTCATCAGCCTGTTGAGGTGATCCTGGTGATCATTTCTCCACACAAAAAACGTGTATCACGTTCGAGACCGCCCATCGGGTGTGGAGTCAAATCCGCCCATGACACGTCCTTGACATCGTCGTCATCTTCAATGACACTTATTCGATCGTTGTTGATCTCTGGTCAAGACGTGGAAAGTGGTGACTACTCACTGCTTGCTGCGGTGTATGTAAGCGTCGGCCTCTCCACCCTGGCATCAAAATGTTTTCATACATTTCACAGATGACTAGGGCTTACTGGAATACGAGCGTGGCTTGTAGTTTTGCACTTCATTTATTTTTGTGCCGACCGGAAAGGCCACAGCCGCACACGCCATCAGCATACATGCCTGCGAACTACTCTGATTCTGTCGTTGCAGTCGTTCAATGCTCTGTCCATTTGACGTGCGTGCTACTGCATGAAATCTCCAAGATGGCTCAAGGGCTTCCACATTTCTTTGTCCCGAGATGGACAGCTGTCTACAAATGCCATTGTTGTGGCGTTGATCAAAGATTATGGTGCAGCACACCTACCTCTGGGATGAACGCCCAATACTTGCGGTCTACTCGTGAACTGTGGCCTCTCCTACGGTCACCAAATCAGACAAGAAGATAAAAGCGATAAAGCTGGCTGACACGTTATCCTCAAAACGCTCTGCATTTCTTATTGACTATATCAGCATGCGACACAGTCAAATCCCGGCGGTTCAAGAAGACTTCACTCTCAACACGCCGCTCAAGCGTAGTTGACCTTGACCGAGTACCCCTTGGTGGTGAACACCGCCTTCTCGCCCAGAGTGGGCTCGGTACCAGCACCAACGCTCTTCAAGAACTGCTTGTTGGACAGACCCTGGCTCTTGATGAGGTAGGTGAAGAACTTGTTGACATCGCCGTTGAAGCTGTTGATCTGCTTTCCGCCGGCAGGCACGAAGGAGAAGACCGTCATGTCGCCGTTGGGGCCCTTGTACACGTCCCAGTTGTGGCCCTCGACGGTGGCGCTGCCGATCGGCACAGGCTTGCCTTCGGCGTTGTAGTTGCTGGAAAAAAAAATCACAGGCAGTGTCAGTGATGATGCTATACAGAGCACGGGAGAGGACCCATCCCCAGGAAACATCCCTCAAGAAGAACTCGAAACAAAACAAAAAACTCACCTCGAAATCGGCCCAGCATTGATATTCGCCAACCAAACCATCAGCTCAAACTTCTCCGCGCCCCCCGCCGTGTCGCTCGTGAACAAATCATACGCCACGTTGGTCACGAGCCCCGTGCCGGTGTACGACCAGCTCCAGGTGCTGGGGATGCTCTTGATCTTGGAGATCGGCACCTGCTGGGTCTTGACGACGACGTTGGGGTACGACTTGACGTTGTACTGGCCGCCGGCCCAGCTCCAGGCGCTGTGCCACTTGATGGTCGAGCCGCTGCTGCCGTCGAGGGTGGTGCACTGGCTGCCGGACGTCGCGCTGCCTTTGCCCCACAGGTTGTTGTAGAGCGTGTAGTCCTGGACGGCGACGTTGTCCCAGTCGCCGCACATTTCGGTCGCCCGGGTGAGGAGGGGGGTGGCGCTCGCCAGGGCGGCGGCGAGGGTGCCGGTGAGGAGAGCCAGTTTCATGGTTGCGGTTCGATTTGTGTGTGTGTGAAGGTCAAAAGGACGGTGGTGTTTGTTGATGTTGTCAATGAATCTCGATCTGGATCTGTAGTAGCAGTCTGCAGGAGTTAAGACGTGGTAAACACAGCTATCTTATACCAGAGAGAAAAGAGAAAGAAAAAAACCCTCACTCTCTCCTATTACATCTGCTTAACAATTCTCCCATGAATTAGATCATCAAAGCTCTCCTTCAAGCCCTTCTTCCAGCCCTGTGAACAACACAGTCCTTCCGTAGTAGTTGGTTAGGTCTTGCTTCTCGCGCCCCGAACACTTATTATTGTTCCGGATCCGCAGGCACGCCTGCTCAATCCGAAACGGAGGCCGTGGGTCGTGAAAGCATGTAAACGACCCAAGGCGCTGAAACGCATCGCGCAAGCATTGGCCGGGCGATCGCGGCCCACTTCTGGACCACGGACGAGGCCTTTCCGGTTGCTTATGAGGAGCTTGACTGTGAATCACCTAGGGTTCCTGGGTGGAAGTCTTTGGAATAACAATGGTGGATGAATGGATTATTACTTGCAGTCATGATGACATGTGGGAAGGACTTTGTTGTAGCGTTGTTGATTATGCCAACTGGTGGAGAAATCTACGTTGCGCTTTGCTTAGATCGTGTGCATGCGCCTACAACATGTCTTTATAGCGGTTGCCCGCCGTCCCATGTGAACAGAACTAGACGTCACTAAGAAAAGTGCTATGTAGCTTCAAGGAAGGCTTGGGTCCGTCCGTTGGTCGCCGTTGCCAACTCTCCACCCGAAGCCTGTGATATCGCTGATCCAGAGTCTGGTAGTCGTGAAGCGACCACAATTAGTCACATCTAGAAGACAGCACTATGATTGCGCAACCCGAGCTTACAGAAGAAGTAGATGAGTGTAGTCTTTGCATGATAGACTTCGCTTTACCTTCGTCGACAAGCGTTGCCAGTCCCGCGCAGGTGATCCCACTACCTCACGAGTCTGGCAACGAACTTCTGGGCACTCTAGAATGTCGACCAAGTGGACCAAACCGCGCCTAGACTCCAATGATCTTCTCATAAAATACACTATTTGTCGAGTTGGTGTATGCTCCAAAAGCAGTGCATTCCGTGAAGCCCTGCCTCTCATAGAAAGCACGCGCTTGCTTCAAGAACCCACCTGTCTCCAAC
>Ga0265798_10010215_pt1 | contig 11616 bp, 7 predicted proteins | sample P3T30metagenome_FD_192430 | JGI IMG/M metagenome (GOLD analysis project Ga0265798, IMG submission 192430) | Plant litter microbial communities from East Loma Ridge, Irvine, California - P3 T30 | ecosystem: Environmental > Terrestrial > Plant litter > Unclassified | place: USA: California... | reverse complement strand
TTTGAGTGCTTGTAGAGATGTTGTGAGATTTGATGTGAAGGATGATTTGGATTTTGATGGTGTGGCGAGGTCGTGAGTTGGGTAGAAGTCGAAAACATCGTCTTCCAAGTCGGGAATCGGTTTCAGTGGGTGATCTTCGATGCAACTCTCGCGCTGTGGCTGTGATCTCGGGGTTTCCTTGCGAGTGTTCATTATGGACCTGCGGTTCACACTGGGCTTTCGGCTGTACATGGAACCAGGTGTGGCTGGGCTGCCTGACGAAAACAGCGAGTTCGCATCACCCTCGAGTGAAGGGATGGAATCGCTGGAGTCTGACCGTTCGTACGAAGATCTTTCAGCAGACTGCAGGGAGCACGATCTTGTCTCCTCCAAGTCTTCCGCACTCTCCAACAGTATGCTCAACGGACTGCTCTCGTAGCTCTTCACCAGGCTGTCGTCGCACCTCCATTCGTTGACAAGCTCGTCGATGGAGACTTGCCGTTGCCTCGATGATCGACGCTGAGACTGTCTTGGTCGTCGCGGGATTGTGGTCATGGCCAACAGCGCAGCGACTGAAGGGGAAAGTGCTTCTGGGCGGTGCTGGTCTGGCATGTTCTGCTTCCTCCGCCCTACGTTGGTGGCTCTGCCTTTCGCGTGACCCACGGTCTTGGAACCGGAGGCTCTCAGCCTCTCCGGTGAAGGCACGTCGACGGGCTGGCTCGGTGGACGCATGGTTTGCTCTTGTGTTTGCTCTGTTGATTGTGGTGGAGGTGTTGTAGGTCTGGTCAGGGTGTGCGACCGTTGACTGGTGAGTGGAGTTGCGGGACGGTGATGGCGCGATGTAGTGGTAGTGTGTTGAAGCTTGAGTTTGTGATCGATCGCCGGAGCGGCAGGCGGCGGAGAGGAGTACTTGAACGAACGAGGGACCAGCATGTCGTGGCTACCAATGGCATGAAGGCGGATGGTCGTGTGAGTCGGCCGTGCTCAGACCAAGGTAGGGGATTTAGTCAAGGTTATGCCGATGCGACCGTTGCCGGAAGCCGTAGCGCGATGAAAGAAGGCGCAAGAGGAGTCAGGGGACCTGCGAGACCTGGTCGTCGTCCGTGTCGACGTCCCTGGGCGTCTGTGTCGAACAAGAGACAAGCCTTGTCGCGCTTCTAGAATACTGCACAGGCCGGTTCCTGCAGCGCTTGCAAGGCAGTTTGCGCAAGGCCCCGAATCAAAGCCGCCGTACTGGATAGTGGTCGTATAGTAGCCTGACGTAGCCGACGGGCCGATGGAATCTATGAGGTAACGGAGCGCTGTGGTTTCGTAAGGTTAAAGGGTCTCAGAGGCGCGTGCGTAGGTGAGCTGGTCTGGGAGAGGAGAGGTCGAAGTCGATCGTCGAGTGGGAAGTATGGATATGTGAGAGAGAGAGACTGGATGGAAGAAGTACTAGATCTACTACTACTGCCAGTCTGCCACAGACGCGTCGGGTCACTGATAATGATAGGGGAGTGAGGTTACCGCGGACTCCGACGAGTGGGCGATAACACACTCCAAACAGCATCACAGCACTGACGCAGTACAAGTCTCGGCAGGCAGGCACGCACGCGCAGGACTAGGTTACTACTAGGAAGGAGTCACACATGCAGCGCTGAGTGACACGCTGCCCAGCCCGTGGGATTGTTACTGCTTTCTCTCACTGGCCCCGATAAGCCTGCCTCATGCTAACCGTCGCCTGGTGGTGTCAGCCCAAAGTGTTTCTCGTGTTCCGCCTGCGGCCTGCCAACCACCACCACCACCCGACATATGTTGGTCTGTTCGCCTCACCATCGACTCCTCCACAGCCTTCCACAACACGCGTCGCCTCCGTCTGTCCACATCCCACCCTTCTGCCCTGCTTTGCCTCATCACGTGCTTGTCTGTGCCAGTCCAGCTTCCCTATGCATCTGCTCGCCGAGATCCCCAGCAGGCGACAGGTCCGCGATCATACTACCCTCCTTCTCCTTCCAGCATGGCGGATCTCCTCTATGCGCCGGACCGTCTTTCTAGCCGAACCCTAGAAGGCGCCCTTTTGCACCAAGGCACAACGTTAATCCGACACCCGGGACACCCGTGCTTTTTTGCAGAAAACACTGGCGGCGAATCCCGGCGGCCAGGCGAGCTCTGAAAATACAGTAATGAGGCTGACCGCGCTACGAAACGAGCTACTCGCAGTCTCGTCAGGCGCAATCAAGCACTTTGCCTCGGGTGAAGTCCGAATGTCGTGCGTCTATGGGTGCCTTAATTTCTTGCCTGCGTCCAGTGACGTGGTCGGGCAGGCCGGTAGATAGGATAATCTTCGTCTCTCACACGCCTTGTCTACACACCGGATACCTAGGTACTTGACCGGAAACGTGACGAAAAGACGAATCCTCCTCATATATTCCCCCAGGCTTTGTGCAGGCTACTGCTGTACCCCAGTGGCAATGAACGTGGCCACCATCGAGCCCTTATCTACACACTACCGTCAAGTCGGCTTTCAAATCGAGCTTCAGTAGCAGGATCAGGCGACCCGAGACAGTCAGACGGAACCCGAGCTCGTGAATGGTCAGAGATACGCTTATTGGAGATAACTTTTTAGTGTAAACTCTGACCTGCGCCGACTTTTGGTGCGAGTAACAAAGACTTGGCCAGGCTGGGCGACCTCACCATCCAACAGTACAGTACTTTGCTGGCTGACAAACAGTTGTAGTCAGATGAGCGACTTCACATGTACTTCTCCGTTGTTCCGGTCACCAGAGTATTTGTTACTGCACACTGGGCTCACACGCGCCGGCTGCCACGAGAGACGACTGTCTCATCGCTTTGGTCGTCTATCATCTCGTGTTGTGGACCGCAATCATCGTCAGCTCGTAGAATAGCCTGATCCGGCAATCCTACACGTGTTCAAACACCGAGTCAAGTCCAGCGCAATTACCTACATAGGTAGTTCGCTGTAGCCTTCTCAGCCACAAGGCCAGCTCACACGCGACATATTCAACCATGCGCTGCCTCCTGCAAGAATACCTACTAACAACTCACATCCGCGATAATCCCAACACTCCCATCACACCGCTCCTCCTCCACATCTTCAAATCCTCCCTGTGGAGATTCATCCTTCCAATCTCCAATCTTCTTCCAGAAGCTAGGGCAAACGAAAAGCCCAAGCGACGCGCATCAACAAACCACCGATCCTGCTTTGCCCGTTGCCCCGACCACATCGTATTGTCGACTAGTACTGGAGATGAGATGAAGTTGAAATGAGATGAGACGAGACGCAATCACCTTCCATTCCTGGCTTCGGCTTTAACTTGGCGCTCAAAGAACCAACCACTAGTCCTCAATTACTGCCTGCCCAAAGTCCGAAGAAACAAAAAACCCCCGAGCGGGAACAACATGGTGCGCTTTGCAATTGTGTATAGGGATTCGCCTGCTTCTTGGATGCCCGGACCCTGCAAAGCGCAAGACGCAAGCCTCACCGCACCAACGCATCTATCTCAGACATATCATTGACCCTGCATGCATGCTGCAAGATGCACGACCAGTGGGCCAGAGGGGAAAAAAAAACGCGTGCGCTTAACAAGAGAAAATAAAACATACCAATAATATCCGGCGCCTACGCTCGTGCTCGTCGGCTCGAGTATGGTTGTCAACGCCGAGCACCGAACGCCGCAGCCCAACAACAACAGGGCAAAGCACGATGTAAGCAAGCACGAATATCGTGCCCTTATTCTCCTGCCCAAAGCAAGATGGAATCCCACCACACGCTAAGCGACCCTTCCAAAAGATTCCCTTCCAAAAGATTCCCTTCCATGCACGGTTCCCAGCTCCGTGATCAACATCGAATGCTGCCTCGGATCATTATTGCGACCTTCCCTTTCCAAACACAACAACATGTCTCGCGTGCGAAGCGCGCAGATGCCTCACAGTCGAGGTCCACTCACTACTGTCTAGACCATCAAAAAAAGTCCCACGACACACCACCACCGTCGATATTACGTGTCGCCGACGATTAATCATCTCATTCGAAATTAGTACTATGAGGTAAGTTTGCAACGCAGTCTTCTCATCCCACTCACCTTATCCGGAGCCCTATTACCCGGACAGATGCACACAAACTACTCCACCACACGAACGCCGAAGAGACGATTTGTGGAACGAATAAGCACCAGGGTCCAAAATTGAGCAAAAGCAAAAACCAACCAAACACACAACATCATGTGGACACAACAGCACAAGCGTCGTGCGCGTATGTATCACGCCGAAACGAACAGAAGAGGGCGATCATCAATCATCCAGGGTCCTCGACTCGATTCGCTTGCCTTATGCGCACGCACGCTCATACGCCGTATACAGTACGCGTGACCTCAAGAAATCCGCTTTGAACGGGCAAGAACATAGGCACATAGGAAACCGCACCGCGGCAAAATGCAGGAACGAGGGAAGAATCATGGGAAATCTGCGGTGTGGCTTACGAGTCACGTGGGGCCTTGATCGGCGCTCCAAGGGCTTTGGTGGTTAGGGTATGATGCGAATCTTTTGATGGCGATCTTCCCTGTTGTGTGTGGCTGTGTTTTTGCCGTCGTTGTTTGGGTCTGTTTATCTATGCCTCTTGGAGTCGTTGTGGTGTGTTATGTTATGTTATGTAAGGGGAGATAGGTAGTACAGTAGTAGTGACACTTTTATTCATAAGGTACTCAACAGCAAGGGTCCAATATCAGACGATCTTGACCCTGATCGTCGTCGACTGCTGCATCAAATGCAGGTGCTTATGGAAAGGTATGTAGGTATGAATTGGTACAGTAGTAAGCGATTTTGTTGGCAGATGATGATCGGAGTCATACCGTGATACGCGACTTGCCTGAGAAACGACGCATTGACACAAAGGCAAGACCATGGACCGACAAGGATCTCGTGCCATTCTCACGTAGTCGTTCATGACACTACCTGCATAGTGACCCGTCTGAGCGATGTTGTAGAAATGCACCGAAGCCGAGCTCCCGAAGAGAAAGAGCTCGGGTTTGAGTGCATTGTCAACCGCAGCTACCGCCCCCGAACGACGAACACTGTGTGTCGATGTCGAGAGTCAAATAAAGCACGTGAGAATACTAGGGGAAAAAAGAGACAGATTTCGTTAAAACGTCAATTGCATTTGTGCGCGTTTCCAGCATCCCAGAATATGCCCATGTTCCCTCCCATATAAGTAAGTAACTTTTTACCACTCCGATTATGCCCATCGTGGTACTGTTACTGTTACTGTGTAGTTGATAATGTATACAGCGCGAGACAAGCGAAGTAAGACAGAAAGAAAAGAAAAATGAGGAGGCGAAGAGCAGACAACCAAACCCTACACTCCAGGAAGCAAGGCAAAGAAGGAAAAAGAGAAGAAAGTAAACTTGACAGTGGTGATTTAGAACAGGCCGGCTGAGAGAAAGCCTTCTTCAAATCGTCAGACGTACAACGCGCAGCGTGGCGAGGAAGCGTGTAAACCTGCTTCCTATTTCAATCATCCAGGTTGGCGCAGCAACAAATGGAGATCCAAGCCTGGCTGTGGCGGATCCGAGAACCCCAGTCTTGCTTTTCAAGCAACATACAACGACGAGCAAGCAACATCAGTGTTCTGATATCATCTGATGTTTGCTTGCGTCTCCTTGGGATTTTCATATCCAAATCCCGATCTCAGACGCCAGAGAACCTTGCTCATGGCATCCTGGAAGAAGAGAAGAAATGAGACACGTGGGAGATTTCGTAGATCGTTCCGTCGTTCCAGTCAGACTGTCCGGATTCAGTAGACTTCGCCAACATCGCCGTCGTCCGTCCATCCCGCCTCGCTGCCCTCGGCCTCGTCAAAGACCTCTCTTGACTTCTTGCCCATGCCACCCTTAGGGTTTGGGCTTTGCATCGCACGCTTGACGGGGCCACCGCCGACGAGGACCGGAGCGCCGCCGCGGAACTTTTGCTGCTGCTGCTGCTGCTGCTGGGCACGCTGTCTGGCGTAGAATGCTTGCGTTGCATCTGCTTCTTCCGTGTCCGAAGCGTCGGTGTAAGTCTCCCAGTTCTCGCTGCCGGAGCCGCCATTCATGATGGAAGAGTTGTTGCTAGATGCGCGGGAGGGGGGCGCAAGAGGGTAGCCTTGGCGACTGCTGGGTGGCCGCGAGTATGAGCTCATCGATGATGCATAAGAGTCAATCGAGGGTGTGGCACGGAGGTATGAAGGCCGAGGAGGAGGGCCCATGACTGAGGCGGAAAGGTATGATCCGCGGTATGAGGCTCTGTCGTCGTAAGGATCTTCTGGCGCGATGTGGCGAAGGACACTTGAACTGCGCTCAAGCTCGAAGGGGTTCGAGTGTTGATGGGCAGGAGTAGGAGTGGGCTCAGGGAAATTAAAGGAATCCTTCATCTTGAGCTGAGGAGAGGGTCGAGGAGGTCCAGCTTGGCCACGGATTGTGGAGCTGAAGTCTTCATTCTTGAATCCTGCCGCAGTCCTCGGCCTTGGGATGAACTCTTCGTTCTTTTGCGGTCCACCGGCGGTTCTCGGCCTTCTCTCAGGCGAGTTGTTTCCGTCGTGAAGGTTACCCATGGGCAGTCTAGAGCCAGCAGGAATCTTTGACGGAGATGTGAGCTTGGGCAGTGCACTGTTGCTGCGAGAGTGACCGGGACGAGGTGATTGAGGAGGACCCGAGGAGCCCATGACCGAGTGACCGAATGTAGATGCAGAGAGTGGGTTACGTGTGGAGCTAGACACGGCGGTGGGGGTCTTGCTGCGCGTCGGAGTCTTGCTCCGCGCCGGAGGCTGGCCTCGTAGTGTGTTGGCTCTGTTTCGTGTGGTCGAGGAAGGAGCTGGCGCTCTGCTTGCGCTCTTCGGCCCATCACGGCTGGGAGGCAGCGCGTTGGGTGTCTTACTCCTGGGAGGCGGTGCAGACTTTTCACCTCTCGCATCCAATTCGTCCAAGTACCTCTGGCCATGGACGCAGAAGGGTCGGCCGTACTCATCTTCCCAGTCCTCAAGTGTCTTGCGGAGATCCGCCTCGACCTTTGGCAGCTCTTTGGTGATGCGCTTTCGCTGTTTCTCTTCGCGCAGCAGTTTTCCAGGATCACGCCTCTCACCCTTAGCGCCCTTCGCCATCAGACGTGAAGCATCTTGACTGCTCTTCTCAAGGTCCTCGCGGTCCTGAATAAGGCTTCTGTGTCTGTCAATGACAGCGAGAATCGGCGCACGTTGCTCTTTCAAAACTTCAAGACGGGAGATCTCTTGTTCGTGAGCTGATAGAAGTGCATCCGAAAAGACGTCTGAGAATGCAGGCGCAAATTCGAGCATCTCCTCCTCAGCAAAGTAAAGGCTGTCCCAGAGCTCTTGGAGCTTGAACCTGGCGTCCTCGACGAAGAGGTGGAGGTTCTGGTGCTTGAGCTCAGTCAAACGGGAAAGCTCGTCCTCGAACTCGTTGATTTGGCGAAGCCCACAACCTCTGTTAGCAGCCAAGAACTGTTTGCGCTCAGGCTCCTCGACGCCTAGGCGATCCCACAGGCCTTCGACAGTAGATTTGAGGTCTTTCAGCTTGCGCTCCCTGGCAGACTTTTCCGAGATGAGCTTGTCCTTTCTGGCAGTCAGGCGCTTGAGATCCTCTTGATGAAGGCCGAGCTGCTCCGGTGACTCGCGGGCAAACTGCACAATGCGGCTATCTACCTGTGCTTGTGGCGTGCCAAGCTCTGACCAGAGGTTGATGATGTCGTCGGCGGTCTGCTTGACGGTAGCCACGCGCCTGTTGTATTCCTCGTAGACGCGCGAGAACTCGGTATCGAGCGAAGCCACATAGTTGGGACCCAAATCGAAGGTAGGCGCAAGCTTGGAGTTGGGATCTGTGGGTGGAAGCTTTACCAGGAGGAATGAAGGCTCCAAGTGTGATGCATACGACTCGAGAGCTTCGGCCAGTTTTCTGACTTGCTCATAGCGTTCGCGGTGCAGCTTGGCTACGGTGTGGTGTTTTTCTTTCAAGGTCTGGATGCAGGCCAGCAGTGGGAAGGTGACGTCCTGTTCTACCTCGTATTCGTCTTCTGCTTTGGTGTCGTCAATCGCGCGCTCCATCTGACGGATTGTGGTGATGAGGCGCCGGGCCTCTTCTGTGAGGTCATGTTTTTCTTTTGCGACGTGATTGAGCTGGCTGTGTAGTGTCTCTGAAAGGGCGGCAAATAGCTGGTGGCATGTTAGCGATCGTCTCGTCTCACTGCGGGCCATCACTATTGCTGACCTCGGACTCGCGCGAGTCGCGCTCGTGTGTGGGTACGCCAATCTCATCGAAGAAGCTGTGTAGGCGCTCAATGATGGTGGTCACCTGTTGGGACAGGTAGCTAGTGTCCATGATGAGTACGGCTGCCAGCAGCAAAGACTGTGAAGTCGTGTCTCAGTGGATCCCCAGACGGGGGAAGGTCGGCGAGGAATGTGATGCTGTGATTGTTGCTGCTGTTTTGATTGCGCTGGGGTCTATGTTTGGGTGTTATTGTGATGATATCGTCGCTACAAGGGTGCACGAGGAAGCGAATGTGAACAGACGGGGAAAGTCTGGGGCAGATGTTGCGCGATGGTGGAGTGGAGAGGAAGATGTGTATGTTGTCTGTGTTGTCGATGAGCTGAGTAGCGCAAGACACTCAGGTTTCATATGTTTCTCAGGTATCCATCGACACAACGGTGGTTGCTATGGAGGACGGAGAGGCTAGGGGCGGGCCGTCTGTCCCAACGGTTCGGCACTCTTTAGCGGACCCAAGGCCGACGATCATCACGTCACGATGGCAAACATCTGCCCAGGTGCTCTTTTTGACGGGCATGGCATGCGCCGATGCAGGTCAGGCGCAGTCATGCCATGTCCGACTCATGCCGACCGCGTGCGCGCTGAACGATCATTCGGCCGTTTCTCTTCCGCGGCGCAGAATGTTTAACTCAACTCCGAGGACCCTTCACGTTTCATGGACTTTCTGATCCTTTTAATCTGATCGCTTGAACATGGCTACCACTGCGACCGCGACTGATCTCCTTCCAACACCCTCAGTGACACCACCTCCCCTCGCCGTCACGCCTGAGTTACCTGTTCAGATCAACACCGCCACGAGAAAGCACCACCTGGAGCTCAACCGCCTTATCATCGATCGCCTTCCGTTGGCTCTACCGCCGAGCGCGAATGGTCCAAAAGTCTACGCTCTAGGCCTGGCCGCCTTTGCTCAAATATATCTCGCCTTTGAGCAAGCCTTCGACGACCTTGAACGATCGCAGAATCGTTCGGCGACAACAGAAGCAGACGAAGAGGCGGCTCACCAGCGCGATGTCAAAGCATGGCTCGTCAACTTACGCCCGCCCGGCTTAAAGCGCTCCTCTCGCATCAAGCGCGACCTCCAGTACCTCCCCGAACTCGATCGCTCCAACTTCTCCGGTCTCGACAACGAAATCAACTCCCACATCCACGAGCTCGCTGCAGAGAAACCCCACGTACTTGTCGCATACACCTGGGTTATGTACATGGCCATCTTCTCCGGCGGCCGCTGGATCAGGTCGCAACTCGCCGGTGCCCAGCCCGAGTTCTGGACTTCACATACCAACGCTGGCCCGGCGCTCGCGGAGAAAACGCCTTTAAGCATGCCAGGGTTTTCATTCCTCTCATTCAACGGCGACGAGGATGGCGAGGACATCAAAGTGGAGTACAAGAAGAGGTTGGCGTTGGGTGAACATATCGTGTCGGACCAAGAGAGGGAGGAGATCATGCAAGCCGCACAGGAGCTGTTCGAGCGATGCATCTCAATTGTCCACAAGTTGGATGAGGAGGTTCGCAAGCAGGAAATGATCAGTCGCCTGTTGCCCTTGGCCCTGGTGACCGCGGTCGTCACTTTTGCATTGGCGTACTACAGTTACCGTCATTAGTGGAACTGATGGGTGTCCTGTGATTCTTTTTTGTCGCAGCGCGCGAGTTCCTTTTTCTGGGTATTTGGGTTGCGATGGTGGAGATGCAGACAGAGACGGAGACGGAGATGGAGATCTCGTGGGAGACAGATTCCTTTGGTTACGATACCCCTCATAGAACACAGCATAGCAACGGCATAGCATAGCACAGCACGGCCAGTCATTTGTGTGGACCAGACTGTTAGGCAGGCTGCAGCGAGCATTGCATTTAACTTGTCGCCTTGATTTAGAAGGCACGAAACCATCCTGTTACATCGTTCAAGAGTCTTATCATTAACGTCCGAGTAGCGATCAAGTGATATACCTCACGAGAGTCGCTTGGGAAATCGACGCTATGTATTCCTTTGGTGCTGTCAGTGATTTTTCGAGGCCATTACTTCAAGTGTGTCCCGTTTCTACGAAGACGCAGGCTAACTCTCATAGGCCGCCTTGTGCCGCTTTCTTGCAGCAACGATGTTGCAGGTACCACCACTCCCTCAAAGCATTCTTACTGGTGAGATGATATTACTGTATCTCTATAGATTACACAGTCGTATAGTTCATCGTGAACCTTTACTCATCCATCTTTATATTGTACACCCCTCTTCAGATCATACAGCAGTTCCCTTCGACATGCTCCCTCGAGGTAACCGATTCGACACGAGCGCCTAGCGTAACAGGTCCAGAAACATGCTACCCACCCTGAACGGTCCGTGGCAAGGCCCAAATCTTGTACTGGTGAATCGAGAAGCCACCGGTCGGTCGCGTGGCTTCGCTGGAATGAAGACCGGACAGTCCTCGTGAGAAGTGTGGTGGCAAATTTGGTCGTTTGCAAGGCCAGGTTACAACACACGATGGTCGTGTAACCGCTGATCGAGGAGGTTACAAGTGTGTGAGCGTAGGCTGCCCTTCCCGTTTCTGGACATCCACCGCGCTGTGAGTGGACCAATTCCAGGATGCTTGGTCATTGAAGCTCGTGTCTTGCAAGCATGGAGATTTCTTCGCCCTTCAGACACGCCGAAGACCAGGTAATTTCGTGTTGGACGCCATAAGTGTGGCATCGGCATCAATTCTTAGGCTCCACTTCCTCAGCGGGCTTGGTCGCTTGGTTTTTCTTCAAAGCAGCGATTTTGTCGTCCAGGAGAGCAATCTCAACATCGATCTTGAACTTCCTTTCCTTCAGCATTTGGGCATACTCCTCGTTCGAGAGGCGAGACACAGCGCCAATACTGGTCATAGACTCCCAAAATCCCCGCTTGGGCTTGTCTTCTTTCGGAGTCGCAGGAGTTGCCGTCCATTTGTTGCGAAGTGCCTGGCTGGCCCAGCCGAAGAATCCCATGACAAGAGCTCCGGGAATGATGTTTGAACGGCTTCGGAAAACGGCCCCTGTCAGACCGCCACTGACGGCACCTGCGATTCCGCTGGCTTTACTGCGGTCGCCGGGCGTTTGGTTACCAGTGTCCCATGCATGGAGTACGAGGCCTCTCGTGGCCCAGAAAGACGATCCGAGGGCTGAACATTGTATAGCTGATGCGAGGGCGAAAAGCTTCGGCGTGGGAGTACTTTTCAGAATGCCGGCTGTGCCACCAACGAGAAACCCGGTTCCGCCTGTGATAAGTTAGCTTGATTATCTTCTGTGTCGATGCCTGATATTTGGTAATCCCCGATGATGTATGAGATCTTTCTCGTTGTACTGTTCACCACATGTCCCT
>Ga0265798_10010214_pt1 | contig 11616 bp, 16 predicted proteins | sample P3T30metagenome_FD_192430 | JGI IMG/M metagenome (GOLD analysis project Ga0265798, IMG submission 192430) | Plant litter microbial communities from East Loma Ridge, Irvine, California - P3 T30 | ecosystem: Environmental > Terrestrial > Plant litter > Unclassified | place: USA: California... | reverse complement strand
ACCGCGATCCGGCCCTCGAGCGGCGGCACCCCGACTGATCTGGTGACCGCGCTTCTCGTCGCCGGCAACAGCCTTTCGATCGTCGGCGGCGGCGAGTATGCGCCGCACACGACCGCGACGCGGCTTCTGTATCACGGCAATTCGCTTATCGGCGCGTCGGTGCTGTCGCTGGTGCTGAGCTACCTCGTCCAGGTCTATTCGGCGCTGCGCGAGCGCAACGCGCTGGCGCTCACAATCGACCTCATGACCGGCGGGACCGCTGACGCCGCGATCATGCTGGCGCGTCTCCTGCCGTACGGCGACGCCGATCCGGCAACAAGCGAGCTGGGAAACCTCGTCCGTCCGCTCGCTGCGATCAAGGAGGCGCATCACGTCTATCCCTTGCTCGCCTATTTGCGCTTCCACGAGCCGCGCTATGCCGTGTCGCGCTTCACCTTCGTCCTGCTCGATCTCACCGCGCTGATCGAGGATCTGCTCGACCAGCATCGCTACCGATCGCTGACCCACCACGTCGCGGTCGACGCGCTGCGCCGCGGCGCGTTGCAGCTGTCAAAGACACTGGACCGGGACGCCGGGCTCCACGTCCGTCCAGGACGGCACGCCGAGCAGAGCTGGCGGCTCCGCCAGCGCTATCTCGCGGCCCGCGCTCACGTCACGGTTCAGCCCGACCGTGCCGACCGGTACGTCGCAACACGTCGAGAGTGGGAGCCGGCGGCGGAGCGCGTCGCCTCTGCGCTCGGCTATAGGCCGGCTGACCTCGGCGCCAGCATGCCAGCAGAAGCGGACAACGCGCAGACGTGAGCGATCCGCGCCCGCGTCGGCAACGATGACGCCGAAAGAGGCGGGCCGGCGACATCGTTCGCCGTCTCGAACCGAGAACGATGGGCGCCGACGAGCGCTCATGCACAAAGCCGCCCGTCACACGTGACGGGCGGCTTGAGCTCTGAGCGAGCGGCGTGGCGTTGACGATGGTAGCGGAGGAGGGACTTGAACCCCCGACACGCGGATTATGATTCCGCTGAGATCCCGCGGAAATCCTGACCTTCTACGCGACGTGTTGCATCCATGTTGCTTGCGTCTCGCTCCGCCCGCTCGCCAGCCTCACACGCGCCCAGCAGAAAACCGCGGCGCCAAGCGTCATGTTCGTTTGAGCCGGCAATGTACGGGTTGTCGCTCCGAACGATCACAGCGTTCGAAGCACCAGCTAGACGGCCGGCGAGGAGCGCTTCGGCGATCAGTAGAGGCGAGTTCAGATAAGGAGATGCCTTGTCGGCAGACGAGGACATTGTAAGCTCCGGCTCTGGGAAGCGGCAGCATCACAAATACTGTCAGTCGACTCCATGCTTTGGGCGGGAGAGCCGATGGCCATCTAGTAGCGCGCATAGTACCGAGCACATTGATTACGATCAAGATCTACGCGCAGGATTGCTCCTCGCCTTGTCCGTCGGGCAATCCACCTCACCGATCTCGTCCAGCGCAGCTATCAGGTCGTCGAAGCTCGAGGCGTCCTCGACCGGGAAGAGGCGATTGAAGCCCTGACCCAGGACTCGCACGTCGTGCTCAGTGAGGAGCCCGACGGCGACGATCTTGTCCTTGGTCATGGACCGCTAACGAGCGCAGCGCGCTTTTGAGCCTCAGGATTTCCACAGCGGCGTCCAGTTTTGTGCCACGTAAACAGCCGCCTACGGCGAATGCCGCAGCGACATCATCAACCTTGGATCAACGATCGCGTCCTACTGGTCACCCTTGCGGCCGTCGCGCTGACGCTCGCCGCATCGGGGATGGGCATAGAATATGTGGCGTGAATCCGTTCTCGGCGTGGCGTGTGCCGCTGCCGCTATGTCGACCTTCATTCAGCCCAGCGAGGCGCGGCGGCGGGGTGGCCGTTCCTACAGCGCGGGTCAAATGTCCGGTCCCACTCAGCCTCGGAAGATCGTTTCGAAGTGGTCGAACTACCGCCCCGATCAGGTGTGCTCTCGGCGCTTCGCAACCGGTCAGCATATCGGGGAAGAGCAAATTATCGCCAACGGCCGGCACGAGTTGACCATCAAGAATGATGCGGCCGCGCCGGCGTTCGTCAAGGTGGTGTCCGCCTCTGAAGAGACGTTGGCGCGCTTCTATGTGGATCGCTCGACCCGTTGGACGCTCAGCAACATTCCCGATGGAGACTATTTCATCAGCTACGTCGCAGCTCCGGTCTTCGGCCCAGATTGCGAAAGCGTGATAGATGCAGGCGAGGTCAACCGCTTTCCCGGTCCGAAGTCGATGCGTGTCACTGTGGATGCTGAGGGCAACCAATACAGCTTTGTGCTTGAGTACACCCTGTATACCGTCCCGAACGGGAATGTGACGCCGCGGAAGATCAGCCTCGCAGAGTTCAACAGCGACTGACGATCAGGCGAGCAGCTCATTAGCGGTAGCTGCCGCGATCGCGGCATCGCCCAGATCGTCGCGGATCAGGTGGCCGTAGGTGTCGAGCGTGATCTGCACGCTCGAGTGCCCCAGCCAGGTCGTCAGCCGCTTCAGGTCGACCCGCTGCTTGATCCAGGCGCTCGCGGCATAGTGGCGCAGGGCGTGGAAGTCGTAGCGGGCGCGCGATCGCTCTTCATCGCCAGCGGTCGGGGCAGGGCGCACAAGCCCGGCTTTGACCTGCGCCGGCCAATACTCGCGGTTGAGCAGGTTTGAGTGCAGCCGCACGCCACCGTCGCTGTTCGGGAACAGCAACCCGAGCTCGGACCGCGGCGCCCGAAGCATCCACTTCCGCAGCTCGGCGACGAGCACCGGCGGGATGGGGATGGTACGCGAGCCGGCCTCAGACTTCGGCGATCCGATCACGCCCCACTGATCGGCGCGCTGCGTGACGTGGATCTCGCCGCGCTTCAGATCGACGTTGTCCTTCCGCAAGCCGCGGAGCTCGGATGAGCGCAGGCCCGCCAGCGCGACGGTGAGCAGCATGGGATAGAGGGCAGGGAGCTTCTCGTCGGCCGCCGCGATCGCGAGCAGCGCGCGGACGTCCTCACGGCTAGGGATCGTCACCTTGCCACGATCGCGCCGCGATCGGATGACCTTCACGCCCTTGGCCACATTCTGCGCCACCAGGCCGCGGCGCTGCGCCTCGGTAATGATGCTCGATAGGCCGCGCACCACCTTGCCAGCCATAGCCGGCGATCGCGTTTGCAGCAGCACGTCCTTGAACGTTTCCACCGCCGGCATGGACAGCTGAGACAGCCGCTTGCTGCCGATCAGCGGCTTGATGTGGAGCTCGGCCCATTCCTTGTACTGCTTAATCGTCGAGCGCTCGCGGTCCTTCGCCTCCGCGGCCTGGATCCAAAGGTCGGCGGCTTGAGCGACGGTGATGCTCTGGCTGTCCGCGGTGTGGACGCCCTTGCTCACTTCCCAAGCGGCTTGCGTGCTCCACGCCTCGGCATCGCGCTTGCGGGCGAACTGCTTCGCCCGACGCTTGCCCGCGCTGTCGCGATAGTCGACCAGCCACGCGGTCTTCTCCTCGCCGGCCGGCGTCACCCAGCTACGCTTTCTTATTGATGGCATCGGCCATCCTCCTGAAAGTGGCGTTGTTGCGAGCGGCCTCTTTGGTTTGCTCAAGCACGGCGTCGCTGAACTCTTCTTCGACATCGGATGGTGCAGCACCAGCTCGACTCGCCACGGCATGCAACGTAGCCCTGCAGATAGCCTTGAGACGGATCAGCACCGTCCTGTAGGCTTCGCCCAAACTAGGCGAGTCCGCATCGATCGGTAGCTCTTCGGCAATGTCAGAGAACAGGAACACTTTCACGGTATCGAAATAGTCGGTTCCACGCTCCCCGGCGCTCGTTAGGTCACGGAGCGCCTCTGGATATAGGGCTAAGACGAAGTCGCCCGTTGGCTGTAGATCGCCTTGATCAGAGATTATCTCGTGCTGACCCATAGCTCTGCTTAGGCCAAGCGCGATCGGGTACCAGTTGGCCGTCACCGTGGCCACGATCCTCTCGGGGTTCATTCCGATCTGCATCAGCTGGGTGGCCACTACCATCTGAAAAAGATTCTCCAGGGTGTAGCGCGCGGCCTTACCCTTCCCAGTGTTCGTGCCGGGAGGGAACGCCTTCGACTGGAGGTTGCGCAGCCGGGCTCGAAAGGCGCCAAGCTGGTCGGGCGCGATGCGGTTCACCTCCGCAAGCACGTCGAGCACCTCCGCATAGCTGAACGTGATCATCTCGCCTCACGAAAACCGATGGTGGTTTTTGTATTGCACCGGAAGAGGCGCGAGTCTACGTCTACGAAACACCGAAACTGGTTTAGGTGTATGAACGAGGTGCATCATGGGACTAGCTGACGACCTGCTGCCAGGCGCTCTCGCCGCAGCCGCCTTCCTCGGCGTGAAGCCGCGCTCGGTCTACCACATGGTTGAGGCCGGGCATCTGCCGGTCATCCGCAAGGGCAAAAGGCTATACTTCCGCAAGAGCGAGCTCGAGGCAGCGTTCCGCTCTGAGGCTGCGTGATGCAGCTCGGGGCGCAGGTAAGAGCACCTGCAGCGAGGGCGGCATGAGCAACGTCATTCGCCCCGCTCACTGGCAGCTCGACCCAGAAGCGCTGGACCGGCGCGACCAGCAGCGTTGGCGCTCTGTCGAGCTGTGGCAGCGCATCGAGATGGGTCGAGCTCTGCCGTGGACGAAGAAGCACACGACCCCGCCCGAGCCGCCTTACCCGTGGAACGACGGAGGTACCGCCGCATGATCCCGCCGCTGATGATCTCAGAGGAGTACCCGCTCGGTCGCGGCTACTCGGTGCAGTTTCGTCTGGCCGGCGCGCGCATGGAGGCCATGTGGGAGCCGCGTATGCCGATGGGGCGTCGCGGTCGCCAGCTGCTCCCCGCCTACCGTGAGGCGCGCAACACCTTCCTCCGCGACGTGGCACAGGCGGCCGGCACCAGCGTCCTCGTGGCGGAGGTCTGAGCGTTGAACGCCACGACACGCATCGAGGCTGAGGCAGCATCCTTCGGGCCGCTGATCGGTGATGTGGCGCGCCGGGTATGGGGCGAGCCGAACAAGCGGCTGTCGAAGCCCGGCGAGCTGCGCTGGGGCAACCAGGGCGCGCGTATTGTCTATACGGAGAAGGGCGCGTTCAAGAATACCGAGGCGGACGTGTCGGGCGGAACGCTCGAACTGCTGCACCACGCCTCCGGACTAGAAAAGGCCGGTGCCATAGCATGGCTGGTCAAAGAGGGCCTGATCCCTGATCGCGCTCGCGACCACGCCATTAGTCTTCATTCTGGCCAGCGAATCGTTCGGACTCACACCTATTCCGACGCGAACGGCGTGCTGCTGTTCCGCAAGCATCGGGTCGAGCCCGGTAGGGGCGATCGGCGCAAAGACTATGCGTATGACCGACCGGACGGCGCTGGCGGATGGAAGTGGGGCCGCGGCGACGCGCTGGTGCCGTATCGACTGCCGGAGCTGGCCAGCGCGCCCAAGGGCGAGCCGGTCTACATGGCAGAGGGTGAAGCCAAGGCCGACAAGCTCGCGTCGTGGGGTCTGATCGCCACCTCGAGCAAGGATTGGCGCGGCTTCGAGTTCAGCGGGTACGTAAAGGGCCGCAAGGTCATCATCCTGCCCGACAACGACGACACGGGCGAGCGGCTGGCCGAGAAGGTCGCTGCCGAGGTTCAGCGCGCCGAGGGGCGACCGGTCATCGTGCGGCTGCCTGGCCTGCCCGAGAAAGGTGACGTGCTCGACTGGTCTGGCGACGTCGAGGATCTGGCGCAGCTCGTCGCCTCTGCGGAGAGCGGCGACGCATCATCAGCTGACGCGGACGACGACTGGCCCGCGCTGGATCTGGCCGCGTGCGCGAAGCGGCGCGCACCCCCGCGCGAGTGGATGGTCGAGGGGTGGATGCCGCGCAACAAAGCCACGCTGCTGTCCGGTGACGGCGGCGTCGGCAAGTCGCTGATGGCGCAGCTGAAGGCCACCTGCGTCGCGCTTGGGCTGCCGTTCATGGGCGTGCCCACTCGACAGGCGAATTCCGCCTACGCGTCGTGGGAGGACGATCTCGAGGAGCTCTGGCTTCGTCAGGAGGCGATCTGCGGGCTGCTAGGCGTCAAGATGGAGGATCTGGAGGGCAGGCTGCACCTCGTGTCCTACACCGAGGAGGCAAACCCCTTCCTCGTCACCGCCGACGAAGCGGGCGTTCGCGTCACTGCGCTAGGTCGGAAGCTCGAGCGCCTTGTCGATCGCCATCGGCTCGGGCTGCTGATCCTCGACAACGCATCTCAGATTGCCGGGATCGACCACAATGCGATCGAGGAGGTGGCGCCGTTCGCCCACTGGCTCGGCACGATCGCGAAGCGGCAGGCCGGCGCCGTCCTGCTCCTGCACCACACGAACAAGGCCGGCCAGGATTACCTGGGCTCGGTCTCGTACAATAATCAGTTTCGCTCTCGCATGCTGCTCGCGTGCCCCGAGGACGCGCAGGATCCGGACTTGCGCGTGCTGTCGAACCCGAAGGCGAACTACGCTCAGCGCGGCGGCATCCTCATGTTTCGCTGGTACAAGGGCGCCTTCGTTCGTGACGAGGACCTGTCGGACGACCACCGCGCGCAGCTAGCGGCAGCTGCGGCGGCCGGGTTTGAGAACGAGGCATTCCTCGAGTGCCTGCGCCAGCGAGTGAGTGAAGGCGAGGGCCGGCAGGTCGGTCCCGCACCCGGCCCGAACTATGCCCCAACGCAGTTCGAGGGGATGCCCCAGGCCCGCGGGCTCAATCGAAAGAAGCTCAAGGCGGCCATGGATCGGCTTTTCAAGCTGGGTCGGATCAGGTCCGCCACGACCTACAACAAAGCCAAGTCGCGCGATGTGACCGTGCTGGAGGAGGTGGCGCCGAGCGCCTCCCCAATCTTCCCGAACCCCATCCCGATGTCATCCCGAACTGATCCCGAACGCACCCCCGAACCCCTCCCGAACGACGCCCGAACCACCCCCCACACACACTCATATACTACGTATAGCGGGGACGCGGCCCTTGAGGGTGCCGCGACCCCTGATCGATGCGACGAAGAGGGACTGACCGCCTCGGACATGGAGGGGCTGTGATGAGCGGCCGCTCGTCAGAGCGTACCGACGAAGCCGCTCGCTACGGCGATCGCCAGCGAGGTGGCAGCGATCAGGCCGAGGTAGATGGCGCCCGCGAGGTGGTTGACCTGACCGGTGCGCGGCGCCTTGCGGCTGAAGATTGGGTGCATGCTGGTTCTCCACCGCGGCATGCGGACGAGAGCGTAACCGGCGCCGACCTCGATCGATCCCCGGGGGGGAGGGTCTGGACCTCGGCGAAGGGCCTCTGTCGCGGACCGGCGGCAGTGTCACGCAGAGAAAAAATCCTCGCGGGTGAATTTGCGAAATCAAACCGCGGCGCCGTGGCGGCCGCTCTGGAGGTGACCCATGCCTAGAGGAGGTGCCCGCGCTGGCGCCGGCCGTCCGGTCGGCTCGCGCACCAGGACCGCGGCAGAGAAGGCGGCTGAGGGGATGAACCAGACCCCGCTCGGCTACATGCTGAGGGTGATGTGCGACCCTGAGGCGGATCCGGCGCGCCGTGACGCCATGGCGATCGCCGCGGCTCAGTACGTCCACCCGCTGGCGCGCAACGTCCCGTCGCGCAGCCCGCATGACCAGTTCCTGCCTACGTCTGTGCGAGGCACGCTGTGAGAAATCAAAGCGTGGTAACCTCAAGTGGTTCGCGCGAACCTGCTGCGAACCAAACTTCCACCGGCTGCTGTCCGACGTGCGGCCAGGCGCTGGCCGACACCGACCCGGGTGCTCGCGACGAGCTGACCCTGATGCGGGCGGCGTGTGTCGTGATGCGGATTCAGCCGACCTGGGACGATCACGTGTCCGAGCGCGACGCTGCCCGGCTGCTCAACCGATCGCCGCAGACGTTGCGCAACCGGCGCGGGCTCGACTGCCCACTGCCGTTCCGCAAGCGCGGCGGCCGCATCGAGTACGCGCTGTCGGCTCTCTGCGGCTGGGGAGAGGACGAAAAAAGTGCGGTTTGAACCGCCCGAAAGCGCCCGAGAGCGCCCGAACCTACACTGGTCGGGTGACTCTCGCGGGGTGCATTCTGCCGTCAGCAGAGGAACAACCATGAACCGCGCCTACAGCATCCTGACCGTGAAGGACGTCCGCAAGGACCAGCGGATCGTCACCGGCATCGCGACCACCCCGTCGGTCGACCGCGTCGGTGACATCATCGAGCCGCTGGGCGTGCGGTTCGTGAACCCGCTCCCGTTCCTCTGGCAGCACTTTCACGACAAGCCGATCGGCACGTGCGAGTTCGGCACGCCGACCGCGTCGGGTATCCCCTTCACCGCCACGATCGCCGACCCTGCGAAGGCGACCTCGGCGGCGCTGAAGGACCGGCTGCACGAGGCGTGGGACTCGATCACCATGGGCCTGGTGAGGGCGACGAGCATCGGCTTTCGGCCGCTCGAGTTCAGCTACATCGACGGCGGCGGCATCCGGTACACCGAGACCGAGGTGTTTGAGCTGAGCGCGGTGACGATCCCGGCGCAGGCGGAAGCGATCATCGAGGCGGTGAAGTCGGCGCAGCGGCGCGGTTCGATCCCGTCGAGCCGGGTGGTGCGCGCCGGTGTTGGGGGGAGCGCTCGCGCGGTGAGGCTCACGGAGAAGGAGAAGCTCGAGATGCAGTTCCTGAACGAGCATCTCGAGCGGGAAGCTCGCAGGAAGCGGCTCGGCATCCCTCACTCCGTCGTGAAGCTCACCGCAGCCGATGTCGCCGATTCCCTTGTGCGGCTCGCCCGAGAGAAGCGGGCCAGCACCCGCAAGCCGACAAAGGTGGTGAAGCTGTGAGTGGGATAACGCGAGAGCAGGAAGCTGTGTGGTCGAAGTACTGCAACGCACTCGAGCGCGACTTCGACAGCGCTCGTGTCCTAGACGTTTTGGCCGAAGCGAAGCGGGAAATTTTGACCTTCCGCAATGAGGTTTACACCAGCGAAACCGCTACAAAGACGGTAGCAGTCCAAAACCGAGATCTTTGGACCATTCACGAATTCATTGCGCAGCAGAGCCTCCAAGCCGAACACCTCGGCAGCTTGGTCCATATGCTTAGCGACGAAATTGTGCGCCTCAAGGGCGAGGTCTCGAAGCAGAAGGCGGTAATCTACAGAGGCGTGCACACTCCCGGAGAGGTGTACGACACCGGCGACATGGTCACCTGCGGCGGCAGCCTCTGGCACTGCAACGAGATCACCGAGGAGAAGCCGGGCGAAGGAAGCTCGGCCTGGACCCTGGCCGTGAAGCGCGGCCGCGATGGAAAGGACCTGACCCGTGGCGCTGCCTAGCACCCTCGAACCGACGGCGATCCATTTCGCCGGCTGCCTCATGCGCACGCTGCTCGCCGACGCGCGCTTCGACGAGCTGAAGCCGCACGAGCGGCGCGCGATGGTCGAGGACGGCGTGCGCCGCATCATGGCGGCCGGCGCCTACGTCCGCGATGGGCGCATGTACCTGCCGAGCGGCACCACCGAGGCTCACCTGTGAGGGCCCGTCACCAGATCGATCGGGTCGCGGAGGGCTAGCGATGCCGAGCAAGCCGCCCATGATGCGAACGCGCGCACCACGCAAACCCTGGTCGTCGAGCCGGCCAGTCGTTCGCCTTCGCGGGCGCGCTGGCATGGTCGACCGCGCGCGGATCAAGGCCGAAGAGCCGCTGTGCCGGACCTGTCTGGCGCAAGGCAGGGTGACGGCGACCGAGGTGGTCGACCACATCACGCCGCTGAGTGCCGGCGGATCGGACGAGCGATCGAACAAGCAGGGCCTCTGCCGCGAGTGCCACGACGCAAAGTCAAAGCTCGAGCGGGCCGCCAGCGCCCGCCTGAGGCAGGGGGGGTGGTGATCGAGCAGAGAGTTCGCCCGGCGGACACCGGTATCGAACCTCTTTTTTCGCGCGCCCGAATTAAACTTTCGTGCGAGATAAATTTCAGGAGCCAAGGCCATGCCCTCTAGCGTGATCGGCGCCCTCCGCGTCCAGCTCGGTCTCGACAGCGCCGACTTCAACCGCGGCATGACCGAGGCCGAGGTGAGGGCGTACAAGGCGGGCGAGAAGATCGGTCGCTCGCTGCGTGGCGCCGCTGACACCGCGCTGTCGCTCAAGGGGGCGCTCGCCGGCATAGGCACGGCCCTGGCGGTTGACGCGTTCGCCGGCGCGGCTCAGCGGGCGTTCGACTATGCCGACAGCATCCAGGATCTGGCGGACCGCACCGGCGCCACCACGAAGACGATTCAGGAATTCCGTTACGCAGCCCAGCTGAGTGGCTCGAGCGTTGAATCGGCGGACGCGGCGCTTGAGAAGTTCGCACGCAGCCAGGGGCTTGCGCAGTCCGGCAGCGCGACGATGGTGAAGCTGTTCGCCTCGCTCGGCATCACGTCGAAGGACTTCGACACGGCGCTGCGCCAACTGATGGACGGCCTCGCCAAGCTCCCGACGGTCCAGCAGCGCAATGCGGTCGCGCTCCAGGTGCTCGGCAAGTCGGCCGGCGATCTGACCAACCTTCTCGGCCAGGGCAGCGCCGGCTTCGACGATCTGGCGAAGCGCGCCAACGAGCTCGGCATCGTGCTAAAGGACGATGTCATCGCCAACGCCGGCGGCGCGAACGACAAGCTCGACACGCTGAAGATGATCTTGAACGCTCAGTTCGCGAACGCGATCGTGCAGAACGCCAACGCGTTCGTCTCGCTGGCCGAAGGGATCACGCGGGCGACCAAGGCGGCGCTGGACTTCATCAACGCGCACCCGGAACTCGCGGGTACAATCGCGGGCGGCGTTCTCGGATCCCGTGCTGGTCCACTCGGCGCTGCGGTTGGCGCCTACGCCGGTTATCGCGCGGGTGGTGCCCTAGCCGATAATTCGAGCGATGTCTCTCAGCGCATCAAGCGCGCGCAAGAGGCGAAGGACGCCTACCGTGCTGCCAAAGCGGAGCGTGACGCGCACCCGCTGCTCGCTCGCGCCTACGACGGCAAAGTCGGCGCTGCCGCACAAGAGGTCATCAAGCAGAACGGATTGCTAGCGGCCGCGCAGAAGCGCCTAGCAGCCAGCCGATCTGGCGGAAATGCTCCGGCGACGGGGGCGCTGCCGACGGTTGCCGCGGGCGGCGGTGGCAGCGGTGCGAGCCGTGCTGCGGCCGAGGCGAAGGCGGCTGAGCGCGAGGCCAAGCGCCAGGCGGAGGAGCAGCGTCGCAACAATCAGCGGTTTGCGGCAGACCAGTTCCGCAGCGAGAACGAGCTTCAGGACGCGCAAGCCGATCTGACCGCGTCGGCTGTCGAGCGCTTCCAATTCGAACGCGATCGCATCCGGCGCGAGAAGGCCTTCGACGTGGAATCGATTCGCGCCGACGAGCACCTGAGCGACGCACAAAAGGCGAAGCTGGTCGCGCTGGTGGAGAGCACCGCGGCGGCGAAGACCGAGCTCGCTCATCGCCAGGAGGCCGAGCAGGCGAGCCGCGAGCAGCTCGAGCAGGCGCAGGCGCGCTCCGACAGCGAGAGCGAAATCCTGTCGGCGCAGTCGGGCCTCGCGCGGACGTCGAAGCAGCGCCGCGAGATCGAGCTGCGCATCCTCAAG
>Ga0265798_10010213_pt1 | contig 11617 bp, 4 predicted proteins | sample P3T30metagenome_FD_192430 | JGI IMG/M metagenome (GOLD analysis project Ga0265798, IMG submission 192430) | Plant litter microbial communities from East Loma Ridge, Irvine, California - P3 T30 | ecosystem: Environmental > Terrestrial > Plant litter > Unclassified | place: USA: California... | reverse complement strand
CGCCAATACCTGAATACCGGCCTCCGAAAAGCGCTCCATTTCCTCTAGCTGCGGGCTGCATTGGAGCAAGAACAAGTCCACGCCCACGGCCTCAAACTCGCCGATGCGGTCGGCTACTTGCTGGGGCGTGCCGGTGAGGCCCGAGCGCAGGCCGCGGTTCGATACAGAGTAGTCTTGCAGGCTCACCTGGTTTTCGAGCTGGGTGCCGGCCAGCCACTGCTGGTAGTTTTTGTATCCCGCCGCCGAGCCCTGCACGTTGGTGATGCGGTCGAGCTCCTTTTTGACCTCCTGCTCGGTATTGCGCACCACCGAGTAGGCGGCCACGCCAAACTGCATGCGCGGCAAGCCCAGCCGCTCGCGGCGCTCGCTGAGGTCCTGGATGCGGCGGCCGATGGCGGCCGGGTCGTCGCCGTGCATCACGTAGCCGTCGCACTGCGCCGCAATAAGGTTTTTGGCGGCCTCCGACTCGCCCCCGGCGTACAAAAACGGGCGCGGGCGAGACAGCGGCTTGGGCTGCAAAATGGAATCGGTGACCTTATAAAACTTGCCCTCGAAGGTGAAGTGGTCCTGCTTCCAAAGATTATCGACCACGTGCAGCCATTCGGCGGTGCGGGCGTAGCGGTCGTCGTGCTGCTCGAAGTGCACGCCGTACTTCTTGGCCTCATCCTGCCACCACGACGATACCACGTTCAGCGACAAGCGCCCGCCGCTGATGTGGTCGATGTTGGCCGCCTGCTTGGCCAGCAGCGCGGGCGAGTGGAAGGTGGGCCGCACGGCCACCATCAACTCGATTTTCTTGGTGACGGCGGCCAGGGCGGCGGCCGTGCTCCAGGCGTCGAGCGAGGGCGCTTCTTCGCCCTTTATGTCGTTGAGGTTCAGCTCCGCGATGAGTGAAAGGTCGTAGCCCAGTTCCTCGCTGCGTTGGGCCAGCGTCTTCACGTAGTCCCAATCGGCGCGCATGTTTTCGTCTTCGACGTTGCGCAGCCACCCGCCAAAAACGGGCATCCAATATCCGTATTTCATTGTAGGAAGGAATGAAATTAGGAAGCGATGAGGTCGGCGGGTTGCTCCGCTACAGCCACCGACTCAGCCTGCGGCAGCTGCGTTTCGAGGTAGTCCACGAAGCGGGCGTAGGGGTCAAAACCCACCACGTTCACGGCGTCGGCCACGAAGTTGGACAGCGCGTTGATGTCGTAGAACAGCACGTCGCCAGTACGGTCGTCCACCAGGTATTCGATGCCGCCCACGTCGATTTTGGCGGCGGCCACGATGCGCTCCACGGCCGCGATTACGTCGGCCGGGGGCGTGAAGGCTTCCACCTGAATGCCCTTTTTTGGCGCCTCGGTGAGGCAGAAATCAGCCGACGGCTCGTCGGGAATCTGGCAGATTTCGGCCGGGCACAGGTTGAAGCTTTCGCCGGTGGTGTACACCCGCATGGCGTACAAGAACTTGCCATTCAGCGTTTCCACGCGCTGTATGCGGCCACCGCGCGGCGTCACGTACTCTTGCACCAGAGCCGTTTGGTCGATGCCGAGGTCGATTTGGTTGGCCGCTACGGCAGCCTCCACGCCCTCCAGCGTATCGAAGCGGATGATGCCCGCGCCGCTGCCGCCGATATTCACCTTCACCACAATCGGAAATTGCAGTTCCCGTGCCGCCTCCGCAATGCGCGACGGGTGGTTGACGACCCGCGAATTGGGGTATTTCAGCCCCAATGACCGAAACAGCCCGAGCTGCCGCGCCTTGTTGGTCTCGATGCTAGTCGCCACCGAACCGTTGATGATGCGCGTGCCCAGCAGCTCCAAGTGGCTGGTAAAGCCGGCCGTGTGGAAAATGCCCTGCCCGTGCCCACGCAGGTAGGCCGACGAGCTCATGCGGTTCACAACCAATGCGTAAGGGCTCTCGGCCTCGGTAGGGTCGTAGAGGTGGTGCGCGGCGTCAATTTTGACGTAGGGTAGCCCCCGGCGCTCCAGCTCCGCAAACAGCGGCTTGAACCATTCGGGGTGCTCGTAATAAATACCAATTGGCTTGGACGTTAGTGACATAACCGTAAAAAAGAGTGGGGAAAAAGCAAGCAAAGCCCCGCCGACAGCGGCAGAACAAGTGGCACGTTGCCCATTGGCAACAGCCTAAAACCCTAAATAATGAATGGCAACCAGCCGGCTTAGCAGGCGCAACAACACCCCTGCCAGCGGCAAGCCGGGCGGTGGAGCGAAGTAGACGGGCAGCACAAAAGCGAAGGCACGGCGGGTTGTTTTTATATAGCTGGAGCGAGGTTGCTCCCTGGCTTTCGGTTGGCACCGTCTGGCCTGGGGCCAAGGTTGCCGGCGTTTCGTCGAGCCTATCTCTCCACGCCTCGTTATAAAAACCCTCCTTTTGGGAAAGGAGGAATTGTGGGCGCAAAGATACAAAATGCCGGCGCGGGTTGCACGGGTTTGGTCGGGTCGCCCCTTGGGTTGGTTATCCTAATGCTGACAGCGGGCGGGTGCGACCCGCCCCTACCGTGCAATCACTACCTTTTGCCGCCCGGCCGCGCCGTCGGCCACCAAATAATACAGGCCCGCCGGTAGCCCGCTGACCTGCATTTGGGCCTCCGATTGGCAAAGCTGCTGGCGTACCACGCGGCCCAGGCCATCAAGCAGTCGCAGTGTTACGGGCTGCTCGGTGCCGGCCACCTGTACCCGCAGCCAGTCGCGGGCGGGCTGCGGAAATACCGGCAGCAGCGTGGCCGCGGCGGCTTGTGCCGCGCCCGTAACCGCCACTACGGGCGAGTAGGTCGCGGTGCCATCCTGGTCGAGCTGCCGCAGGCGGTAGTACACCAGCCCGGCCAAGGCCGCCGCATCGCGGAAGGCGTAGCCCGTATTTTGGCTCGTAGCGCCCGCGCCCGCCACGAAGCCGATGGTGGCAAAATCGGCTGCTGTGGCCGGGCGGCGTTGCACTTCAAAGCCTGCATTGTGCTGCTCTGAGGCCGTGTGCCAGCTTAGCGCCACGGCCGCGCCTTGCCGCTGGCCCGCAAAATCGGTAAGCACCACTGGCAAAGGGCCACCCGTAGCGCCGGGCGCGGGCAGCGTTACTGTGAAGTCGGATGCTTGGCTTAGCACTACCTGTAGCTGCTGCTGGCTGGCATCGTAGGCATAGCTGGCCACGCTTATGCCGCGCACGGCGGTGGGCGCACTGCCCAGCGCCAGCGTGAGCGTGGTGGCGCGGCTGGCGTAGCCCGCGTAGTGGCCAGGGCTGCTGCGCTGCCAGCTCACATCGGCCCGGCGCGTAGAGGTCAGTACCGCCACGGGGCCAACTTGCAGCGTGGTGCCCGCCTGTATAAACAGTTGGGCAAAATCCCCATTTGCTTCTGCTGAGTAGAAATTCAGCAGCCCATCGGCTTGCACGGCCTGCGGCAGCCGGCCGCTGGCATCGGCGCGCAGCACGGTATCGGCCTGCGCAAAAGCCACGTCGATGAAGCCGTCGGCAGCGGTGGCTAGCGCGGCGGTGGTAGCCTGGCTAGTGGTGGCTACCTGCGGCGGCTGGGCAGTGTAGGGGTACAGGGCGGCCAAAAACTGCGTTTGGGCCGCGCCGCTCTGCTGCACCAGCAGCGTGGTGTGGTTTTCGGCGGTATTGTAGGTGGTTTCGTGCAGGTTGGTGGCGGTGGTATAGGTAGCCGAATTGCCTGTAGCCGCCACGTGAGCCAGCAAACGCACGCCGTTTTTCTGCCAAATGCCCGTGTGTTCGGCCAGGCTACCGGCGAACGTGCCGGTGGTGACCGTGCCACCTTCGAGGCCGTAGCCGTGCAGCTGCCAAGTGTAGGCGTGGGGCGCGGCGGCGCTCACCGCGTCAGCCAGCAAAAAGTAGGTGTTGCGCACAAACAGCGTCTTGCGCGTAAGGCGGGCATTCTGGTAGGTAGTCGTGACCTCGCCGTAGCTCAACTGCGGCGTCTGGAAGGTGCGCTGAATGGCGGCGGGTGCCGAGTTGGTCGCGCCCGGCGTGCCGAGGGCCGGCCCGGCGCCATCCACCAGCACCAGGTTGTGGTTGGTAGCCGCGCCTACTTCGGCACGCCGGCCGTAGCTGAGGTAGCCGGGGTCGAGAGCCAAAAGCTGCCCCTGCGCCTCCAAGATGAAGCTGCTGGCATCGCCTTGGTTGTGGCCGCCGCTGTTGCTTTGGGCCATTCCGCCCCGGCCATACACGTGCAGGTACGTCGCCGCAGAGTCAGCGCCCGAGCGGAAAATCAGGTTGCCGCTGGCGGGCAGCACCGTGAGGGCGGGGTGCGTGGGCGCGGTGGGCGCCACGGCGGCGGCCAGCCAGGCGGCGCGCATGTCCACAGTCACGTCGCGCAGCTGCGCCAGCTCCGAGGCCATGCCAGTGCCCGATATTTTATCGAAATACATTGGCTTGACGTACTGCGGCTTGCCGGTGAGCGCTAGCTCGGGCACGCCCATGTCCACGTAAGAGTCTTCCAAGGCTGGCAGGCGCCCGTCGGGCAGCCGGATGGCCGTCAGCCACTCATATAGCTGGTCGTACTTGGGGTCGAAATATGGGTTGCGGATGCTGCGTGTGCTGCTGCCGAAGGTGTACGGTAGCCGGCCATCGGGCAGAAAATTACCCATCGCCCGGAAATAGGGTAGGCAGTTGAGCAAGGCGTATTTGCAGTAATACGGCCCCTCGGCGTAGCCCGCCACCTGAGTCGAGTCAGACTGCCGCTGGGTGTCGCGCCACAGCACGTTATCAATGGTATAGAGGCCCGCGCCGGCCCAGCGGCTGGGCTGCTGGTTGAGGTCGGTGCTGCTGGCATCGTTCAGGACCACGGCGGCCATGCCCAGGGCGGCGGCCGTCATCAGGGTGTGGTTGTTTTTGACCGCGCTGTAAAAGCTCACCCCCATAAAAGGCGTGTTCGACTGCCGGTAGAGGTTGCCCGCAAACGCCTGCAATCGGGCCTGGCCCGCAGCCAGCGAGGCGGTGGTTTCGCCCGCGCCGCGCAGCAGGTCGTAGGCGATGAGGTAGTCAATCAGCTCTTTCGAGCGCCATTGCCAGTTGTCGTAGGACGCGCCGCTCCAGGCGGCAAAGGGCTCTACATCAGTATTTAGGCTTTCGAGCAAGCCGCGGGTGTTGGCTACCAGCGCGTCGTGCGCCGCGCCGGGCACTGGGGCCAGAGTGGTGCCAGCCGGCTGCCGGTTCAGCAGCACCACAAAAGCCGCGTTTTTGGCCCAGGTGGCCCGCGCCCGTCGCCCGCTGGCCGAGGTGTTATCGGCGGGCGGGGTGCCCTGCACGTCGGCCCATACGGTTTGGTAGAGCGCGTGCCGATTGGGGGCGGTTAGAGAGGCTTGCACATCGGCCAGGGCTGTGGCTTTGAGCAGGGTGCGGGGGTAGGATAAGTCTGCCCCTGTTGGCTGCCAGCTGCCCGATTGGGCATGCAGCGGTAACGTGCCGCAAAGCAGCAGTATAATAGTAACTAATTTGTTCACAGCGTATTAAATAATTAACCTATAGCAGTCCTGGTACTATAAACTAGGGCGACGGCGACCGCCACGCCGAAGGGAAAATTCTGGGAGGAGTAGGCTGGGCAGGCCGGCTAGCTTGAACTGGTGCGTCGGCCAGACGAGACAGATTACCGACGCACAGCAGGAGTAGCAGCAGCGTAGTGGCTAGCAGCCACGAGGCAGTGCCGGGCATTTTGCTGGCCAAGCGGGAAGTATTGATAGGCGGCATAGTAGAAGAGTAGGTGCCCCGGTGCCACCGTAGGCTGGCACCGGAAAGTGGGAATAGGATAGAGGTAAGGTGGTACAAGTTTTAGCGAGCGTGCGGTAAGGCAAAGCTGTGACTCGCAATAGCTCAGTTTAGCCAGCAAAAATGCTGGAAAATGGACTGCTTACTTGGGGGTAAAATGGCTAGTAGGTGTAGGACTTATTAATTCACAATTCTAAGATATTAATCATCTCCGTAAAAGCGCCTAAAAACGATAATTTGATGAGAAAATCACAATTATTTATCCATTAATTCACGTGAGAGATAGATTAAGTAATAATGCGGTAATACGAGATGCAGATAGGGAGCGAATTGTATTTTAAAAAGTATAAGTATGTAGTTTTGTTTATAATTGCTTAATAAAATAGAAACAGATAAGCTAGTCTGTAGTAAGCAGCAAAAAAGCGCCGTTTGGTGGGCTCATCTCGTCAAGACAAGCCCACCAAACGGCGCTTCGAATACACGCTACCTAAGTCCCTACAGCAGCTTGCGCAGTGTCCACAAGCTCCAAAAAATGACCATGCTGCCTACGCCAATGAACATCCAGCGCGTAGGCAGGCGGCCGGCTAGGCGGGCGGCTATTGGCGCGGCGGCCACGCCGCCCACGATGAGGCCCAGCACGATTTGCCAATGCTTGAAGCCCAGCACCGAGAAGAAGGTGACCGCGCTGGCGAAGGTCACAAAGAACTCGACCAGGCTCACGGTGCCGATGACGTAGTTGGGCGTGCGGCCGTTGGCGATGAGCGTGCTCGTGACTAGCGGCCCCCAGCCGCCGCCCCCGAATGAGTCGAGGAAGCCGCCCGCGCTGGCTAGCCAGCCGGCATTCTTGACCTTCTTGCGCTGCTGGGTTTGCTTCTTGATGGCCTTGCTGATAATGCGGATACCTAGGATGAGTAGGTACAGCGCCAGCACCGGCTTGAGGTAGGCTACGTGCTTCTCACCTAGGCGGGCGAGTAGCAGGGCGCCGGCAATAGAGCCCGCCACGCCGGGCAGTACCAATACCTTGAATAGCTTCTTATTAACGTTGCCGAAGCGGTAGTGATTGTAACCCGATGCGCCGCTGGCAAACATCTCGGCGGTGTGAATGCTGGCGCTCACCGAAGCGGGGTTTAGCCCTAGCGTCATCAGGCTGATGGCTGACACGATGCCGTAGCCCATGCCCAGCATGCCGTCAATCATCTGCGCGATAAAGCCCACTGCCACAAATGTGTAGAATGTGCCCGAACTGCTGGCCACCTGCCACACCTGCTGCCAGGTGAAGTAGTACGACAGAATATTGAGCACCAAAAACCCCGCGAACGCTAGCAGCGCTACCGTGGCCACGCGCCGCCAGTAGGTGGTGGCCTCGGCTTCTTCGGCGGGGCCGAAAGCAGCCACGGCGTGCAGACGGCGGGCGGCGGCCCCGGCCCGCACGCGGCCGTGTAGCTCGGCATCGGGGGTGGCTACCAGCACTAGGTCGTGCCCGGCTAGGTCGGTGGGCTCGAAGGCGCGGCGGAGCACCTGCACCTGCGGGTAGCGCTGGGTGAGGGCTTGCAGGTCGGGCAGCAGGCGCGGGGCCACTACCGTGATGCAGGCCGTGGGGTGGTCGGCGAGCACGGTGCTGAGTTGGGCCAGGGCCTCGGCCCCGCCGCCCACCAGCAGCACGCGCCGTTGGTTGAGGTCAAGAAACACCGGCACGGCTGCGCCCGCCGGGGCGGCAGCTTCAGCCGTAGCTGGGGCGGGCGTGAGCAGGTCGGTAGACATAGAACAAGATTGTTGAATTGCTGAACTGTTGGGTTGTTGAATGGTTAGCCTGTCGCGTAGGGAATTAGCTGACAAGCTCTTGCTGAAATAATCTGACTCAGATTTTTGAGAAAAGCCAACAGTTTAGCCATGTGACAATTTAACAATTCAACCGTTTACTGGTGGAAATCCAACCCTGCGACCGTGGCCTTCACCACGCCGGTGCGCACCACGAAGTCGCCAAACGACTCGCCAGCTTCGCGGCTGGTGGCGTAGGCGGCGAGTAGCGGCGTGAGCTCGCGCAGGATGCCGTCTTCGTCGAGCATCTCGCGGTAGAGCTTGTTCATGCGGTCGCCCTCGTGGCTGGCACCTAGGTAGAGGTTGTAGCGGCCCAGCGAGCGGCCTACCAGGCCGATTTCGCCGAGGTAGGGGCGGGCGCAGCCGTTGGGGCAGCCCGTCATGCGGATGAGGATGCTGTCCTCAACCAAGCCGTGGGCGCGGATGACGGTATCGAGCTTGTCAAGCAAGGCGGGCAAATACCGCTCGGCTTCGGCGAAGGCCTGCGAGCAGGTATTGAGGGCCACGCAGGCCAGCGCGTCGCGGCGCAGGGCCGTGAGCTGCTCGGCCTTGGGGCCGGCGCCGTGCTTCTCCAAAATTTCCTGCACGCGCTGCTGGTGCGCAGTTTCGATGTTGCCTACGATGAGGTTTTGGTTGCCGGTCAGGCGGAAATCGCCGGTATGGAAGGCCGCAATTTCGGCCAGGGCCGACTTCAAACCATAGCCCGGCCGGTCGAGAATGCGGCCGCCTTCGATGAACAGCGTGAGGTTGGAGCGGCCATTCAGGCCCGGTGCCCAGCCGAAGGCATCGGTCGAGCTAGTGAAGCGGAAGGGCTTGGCCTCGCCGAGGGCGTAGCCTAGGCGCTGGTGCAGTTCGGCCACGAAAGCGGGCAGGCCCACGCGGTCGAGGGTGTACTTGAGGCGCGAGAACTTGCGGTTTTCACGGTTGCCCCAGTCGCGCTGGATGGTCACGATTTTTTCGCACACTTCCACCACATCGTCCACGCTGGCGAAGCCGATGAGGTCGGCCAGGCGCGGGTAGGTTTCGGGCATGCCGAAAGTCATACCTAGGCCGCCGCCGATAGCTACGTTGAAGCCTAGGAGCTTGCCGTCTTCCTCAATCGCAATGAGGCCGATGTCGTTGGCGTAGATATCGGTGTCGTTGTGGGGCGGCAGCGATAGCGCGATTTTAAACTTGCGCGGCAGGTACACCTTGCCATAAATCGGCTCGTCGTCTACCGCCTCGGTGGTTTCCTGCAAGTCGCCGCCCCCGTCAATCCAGATTTCGCGGTAGGCCGTGGTGCGCGGCGTGAGGTGCCGGCTGATTTCCTGGGCAATGCTCACGATTTGCTCGTGCAGCGGCGATTCGTGCGGGTTGGTGTTGCACATCACGTTGCGGTTCACGTCGCCGCAGCCCGCGATGCTGTCGAGCATTACTTGGTCAAAGCCCTGCACCGTGGCCGCTAGGTTGCGCTTGAGTACGCCGTGCAGCTGAAACGCTTGGCGCGTGGTCAGCTTCATGGTGCCATTGCCGTAGCGGTCGCTAAGCTCGCTCATGCGCGCCCACTGCGGGGCCGAGCACACGCCGCCCGGCACCCGCACCCGCATCATAAACGAGAACAGCGGCTCCAGCTTCTGGCGCTTGCGCTCGCCATCGAGGTCGCGGTCAGTTTGCTGGTACGAGCCGTGAAACTTGATGAGGTGGGTGTCGTCGGGGTTAAGCGCGCCCGTGAGCTTGTTGCGCAGGCTGTCAGCAAGCGTGCCGCGCAGGAAGCGGCTAGCTATCTTGACGTGCTCTACTTCGGAGTGGTTGGTGGGGATGGTAGACATTATATAGGCTGCCCTAGCGTGGCGCCTCACCCCCCGGCCCCCTCTCCTCAACGAAGAGGGGGAGCCAGACGAGTTTCGGGCTTAGGTCAGGGAGTTTTTAAAAATTAAATAAGAACTAATTGAAGTCGAATAAGTCGGTCGGCTCCCCCTCTTCGTTGAGGAGAGGGGCCGGGGGGTGAGGCGCTACGCTATTAATGCAAAACAGTATTATCAAACGTCAGCGTCACGTAATACAATCCCCCGAGCGTCGGGCCGGCCGCATATTGCACGTAGCGGCGGTTGAAAATATCCGTAGCGCCGAGCTTAATAGTGGTTTTCAGAGTCGGCACGCGCAGGTTTACCTGGGCATCGAGGGTGTTGAAAGCGGGCACTTGGCCGTTGGCTAGCGGGCTTTCCCAGTAGAAGCTGGTTTGCCAGTGGTACACCACGTTGAAGCCTAGATTAGGCACGATTTCGCGGTTGCCAAAAGAGGCGCTGCCGGCCCATTTGGGCGTGTTAAAACCAGTCACAAACACGTCCTGCTCGGTGTTTTTGGAGAGGGCGTTGTAGTTGATGTTGCCGCCGACGGTGTACTTCTGGAAGAAGTTATAGGTCAGTCCTAGGGTCGAGCCGTAGCTGTTGTAGTTCTGGCGCGAGTTGGTGTACACGCGGTAGCGGTCTTGGCGGGCGTCGCGGTTGGCGCGCAGGGCGGCGAGCACGGCAGCATCGGAGCCTACGGCCACCTGGCCGCCGGTGGCGTCTTTGGGCACGCTCACTTCTACCTGGCCCAGGAAGCCGGAGTAGACGTTGTAGTACGCATCAGCGTCGATAGATAAGCGGTTGTCAAACAAGACGCTGCGGTAGCCGACCTCGAAAGCGTTGATTTGCTCGGGCTGCTCGGTGGGTAGGTTGGCCACGACCAGCAGGCTGCGGTTTTGGGGCAACACGGCGGCCTGGGCGGCGGTGCTGCCGGCGTTGCCGGCCACGTAGGCGTTCACGGCCGCATTGAACTGGTCGATGCTGGTGCGGGTGTACGAGTTCTGGAGGTAGTTCAGGCCCTCATTCACGCGGGCCAAGCCGCCCACGCGGCGCACATTGCCATTATTTACGAACGACAGCGCCTCAAATAGCGACGGGAAGCGCCAGCCATTCTGGTACGAGGCGCGGAAATTGTGCTTTTCGGCCACCGTGTACACGGCCGCCAGGCGCGGGTTAACCTTGGCCGTAAACTCGGGGTTGTAGTCCACGCGCACCGAGGCAGTCAGCTTCAGCTTGTCATCCAGCAACAGCTTGGAGCCCTGCGCGAAAGCCCCAAATTTCTTGTAATACACGAAGTTGCCGCCCGGCTGATTGCGCTCGGCCAGCGGCAGGGTGAAATCCACGAAGTTGTTGCCATCGGGGATGATTTGGTAAATGCGCGCATCGGCCCCCACCAGCACGTCCAGGAACTTGACGCGGTCGCCGAGGTTCCACACGGCATCGGTGTGGTAGGTGCGGCTGTGCTGCGAAAGCGCCGCCCCACCGGGAACGGGCGCCCCCTTTACGTTTACGCCACTGTCCCAGTTGTTGGTGCTGATAATCTGCGCTTTGAGGGCGTCGAAGGCGGCGGTGCCGGGCTCGGCGCGGCCCGCATCGGCCGCGGCGCGGGCAGCTTGCATGGCCGGCCCTAGGGCGGTGCCAGCGTTCAATTGGCTTTGCAGCGCGGTGCCAAACTTGCCGCCCCACACGGCATTCGAACCGTTTTGCAGGTCGAGGTTCAGCGCCAAGGGGTTGAGATTATACGAGTTGCCGGTGTTTTCGAGCAGCGTGTACGCCCGCACCGTGAAGTCCTTGCCGCGCAACTCTAGCTTGTGGTTTTGCACCGTCACGCCATCGAGCTGAATCTTGTTGCCGCGCTGAAACACGCCATCCATCAGCCCGAAGCGGTAGCCGTAGCTCAGCTCCAGGTTGTCGGTCAGCTTATAAGCAATCGTCGCGTCAGCCTTGATATTGCGCACGATAGGCTTCACCAAATCCTTCTCGTAGTAGCCCGTGCGGGTTACGGTAAAAGTCTGGTTTTTACCTTGGTAAGGTATCGTAATGGACAGCGACGAGTTGGTGTCGTCGCCGTAGCGGTTCCACAAGTCGGCGGCGGGGTTATACTGGCCCGCTAGCTCCGGAAAGGCCGGATTGGAGGTCGAAAGGCCCTGCGGATTCTGGTCGGTTTGGGTGTTGGCCAGCCAGTCGGTGCCGCGCAGGTAGTCGAGGTTCACCTTGTAGGCCCAGCGCTTATCGGCGCCTAGGGTCTGCGCCCAGCG
>Ga0265798_10010211_pt1 | contig 11619 bp, 7 predicted proteins | sample P3T30metagenome_FD_192430 | JGI IMG/M metagenome (GOLD analysis project Ga0265798, IMG submission 192430) | Plant litter microbial communities from East Loma Ridge, Irvine, California - P3 T30 | ecosystem: Environmental > Terrestrial > Plant litter > Unclassified | place: USA: California... | reverse complement strand
ACGAAGCCCGGCAGCCACCCGCGCTTGACGAACTCGGTGCGGGTCACGGCGGCGTACGACAGCAGGTAGCGCCAGTACATCAGCAGGCCGATGACGACGCCGCCGGCGGCCGCGGCGAGCACGGCGTCCTGTCGGCCGGACGGCAAGGTCAGCCAGAGCAGGGCGACGAGCACGGGGGCGAGGCTGAACACGCCGGTGAGCAGGGCCCCGCGGGCGACCCCGCGCCGCGGCCGGACCGTCACGGTCTCGCGCTCGGCGGGCGTCGCGTGGTCGGTCACGTCCATGTGGTCCCCTGTCGATCGGCGTGCGTCCACCCGGATCCCCCGACCCGGGGCCGACCCGGAGGGCCTGCCGTCACCTCAGAGTAGACGATGCGTTCGCACAGAAACCGGGACGCGGCACCCCAGTGCGGGGAGCCCCGGGTCGGGGGGAGTCGAGCAGTCCTCAGTCTTGACCGCGGTCGCGCAGGCGCTCGATCTCGCGGCGGTCGCGCTTGGTCGGACGGCCCGCCCCGCGGTCGCGCACGGGCACGGCGGCGACCTCTTCACGCGGCGGTGGCGGGGGAGTGAGGTCGGTCAGGGCCTCGGCGGCGGCGGGTGCGCCGACCCGTTTCACGAGGCAGGTCCTGACGACGACGATGCGTTCGAAGCCCGCGATGCGCGCGCGCACCTCGTCACCCGGGCGGACCGCCTGCGCCGCCTTCACCCGGTCGCCGTTCACCCGCACGTGGCCCGCGCGGCAGGCGGCGTTCGCGGCCGACCGCGTCTTGTAGAGGCGCACGGCCCAGAGCCAGGCGTCGACCCGGGCGGAGCTGAGGGGAGGCATGCCCTCGATGCTACGGCCGGCGGGTGTCAGAGGTCGTCGTCGGCGACGCGCAGGGGGGTGCCGCCGGTCACGCGGACGAGCTCGTCGAAGGTCGACGCGAACACGGTGTTCGCCGTGCCGGCGCTGGCCCACACGACGTCGTGTGCCGCCAGGGCCGTGTCGACGACGGTGCGCACGGGCGAGGGGTGGCCGAGCGGGGCGACGCCGCCGATGACCTGGCCGGTGGCGCGCTTCACCTGGTCGGCGTTCGCGCGCATGATCGGTCCGAGGCCGAGCGTCGACCCCACGAGGTCGGTGTCGACCCGGTGGGCGCCGCTGGTCAGCACGAGCAGTGCCTCGTCGCCGGTGCGGAACACCAGGCTGCTGGCGATGGCGCCGACCTCGCAGCCGAGGGCGGCGGCGGCCTGCGCGGCGGTGTGGGTCGACTCGTCGAAGGCGCGCACCTCGCCCGTGGCCCCGGCGGCGCGCAGCGCGGCGACGACCGCCCGGGAGCGCGTCGGCAGCGTGGCGGCGTCGAGGTGCTCCGAGGAGGGGCGGTGTGCGTCGGTCATGCCTCCGACGGTAGCCATGAGAGAGCCTCATGGTCGGTACCGACACGGGGCGTCCGCCGCACCCTGCAGAGTCCGGTACGCTTGTCTCGGTCGTGCGCCGGTTCGCCTGCGCCGCCCTGGAGGATTCGCCTAGTGGCCTATGGCGCACGCTTGGAAAGCGTGTTGGGTGCAAGCCCTCAGGGGTTCGAATCCCCTATCCTCCGCGTCGAAATGGCCCTCTCCCTCCGGGAGGGGCCATTTCTCGTTCCGTCCCCGTTCGTCCGGCCGTCCTCGTCGGCGAAGGCGTGCACGCCCCACGTTCTGGGGCAACCCGTTTCCCCCGCGGGAGGGTCGACCGCTCTAGCCTTCATTCATGAGCCTCGGTCAGATCAGGCACGACCACGTGCGCCCCAGCGTCTGGGGTGACTCGGGCCTTCTCGCGCGAATCATGACGATCGGCTCACGACGTCACGTGGTGCTGCTCAAGCAGAGTTTCGTCTTCGTCTTCGTGTTGCTCGCCGCCCTCGTGAGCACGCTCATCCCGTGGCTGCCGGTCAGCGATGCCCCGACCATGTGGGCCGGGGTCGGCGCCGCGTTCTGCGGAACCGTCTTCGCCTCGGCGGTCTCGAGGCGTCCGCGACTGCTCGCGTGGGAGATCATCATCCCTGCCGCCGACTTCGTGGCGGTGGGCCTGCTCCGCTACGGGACGGGTGACAGCCGGTCCGTCTTCGTCCCGATCATCCTGCTGCCCATCGTCTGGATCGCCGTCTGGCCGGGACGGTCGAGCATCGTGTGGCTGCTGCTCGGATCAGCGGTGACCTTCCTGCTGCCGTTCGCGATCGAGCCCAGCGGCCGGCCGCCCAGCGAGTTCGTCCGCATCGCGTTCTCCTTGGCCATCTACGCCACCATCGGCCTCGCCATCAACGAGCTCGCACGTCAGGCCAGCCTCAAGGTGGAGCTGTCCCGTGCGCAACAGCACGCCGTCGAACGCGAGCTCGACCGGGCCGCGATCATCCAGCAATCGCTCCTGCCTCCGAAGACGAGCCTCCTCCCGACCATGTTCTCCGTCCGCGGGAGGTGCATCCCCGCCCGAGCCGTCGGAGGTGACTTCTATGACTGGTATCCCACCCCGGACGGCATCGCCCTGACCGTCGGAGACGTGATGGGCAAAGGCGTGGGGGCAGGGATGATCGCCGCAGCCGTGCGATCCGTCATCCGCAGCTCCTCGGACGAACCCGACCCCGCCGTGGCGCTTCGTCGTGCGACGACGGGCCTCGCGAGCGGTGACAGCGACGTCGACATCCAGTTCACCACCTGCTTCCATGCCCGCATCACCCCGTCGGGCGAGATCCGGTGGGCTGACGGCGGCCACGGTCTGGCCCTCATCCGACGCGCCACCGGTCTCGTCGAGCGGCTGCGATCGTCCGACCTCCCCATCGGCCTCGGGGACCGCTGGACGTCGTACCGCGACCAGCTGCGGCCAGGTGACACGATCGTCTGCATCAGCGACGGAGTCCTCGATCTCTTCCCGGACGAGCTGCACGCTTTCAGCCAGTTCCAACTGCTGCTCACCACGGCCGGTGACCCGGGTGACATCGTGCAGAAGGTCACCGAACTCGTCGGTCACGACGAACAGTCCGACGACGTCACCGTCGTCGCGGCGACGTTCGTCCCCGCCTTCTCCCACGCCTGACCGATCGCTCGTCACGACGGCGGCACCTCGCCGTCGATCGTGCGCAGCGTTCGTCGTCGTCGTCGTCGTCGGCTCGGGGACCCGGACGACATCGCGCCGGGCACGCCGGAGCTCGTCCCCGGGCCGCCGGTCGGGCGTCAGGCGAGAGGGCGGGTCATGTACCTCAGGTCGAGCCACTCGCCGAACTTCGTGCCGACCTCGCGCAGGACGCCGGCGTCCTCGAAGCCGAGCGACGCGTGCAGGCGCACCGACGGCTCGTTGCCCGCCTCGATCAGGGCGACCATGACGTGCAGGTCGTCCCGCGTGGCCCGCTCGATCAGCTCGATCACGAGCGCTCGGCCGAGGCCCTTGCCCTGCTGGCCCGGGCGCACGTAGACCGAGTTCTCGCAGGTGTGCCGGTAGCCGTCCTTGGCGTGGAACGGACCGTAGCTGCCGTAGCCGACCACCTCGTCGCCGTCCACCGCGACGATCGCGCCGCGCCGCGCCTCCTGATGGCTGGTCAGCCACTCCCGGCGACCGTCGAGGGTCGGCGTGACGTCGGTCCAGATGGCCTTCGAGTGCGCGACGGCGTCGGCGTGGATCTCGAGGACGCCGGGCAGGTCGGCTTCGGTCGCGGTGCGGATCTGCATGCCGACGAGCCTAGGAGAGATGTCCCGACCTCCACCAGCACGCCTCCCCGGCGGCTCGAAGGCGGTCGCCCTAGGCTGGCGGGCGTGTCGACACGCATCTACATCACCTCTGCCGAAGGCCACACGGGCAAGTCCACGATCGCACTGGGCGTGCTCGACACGCTCAGTCACGAGGTGGGGCGCGTCGGCGTCTTCCGGCCCGTGGCCCGTTCCACCGACGAGCGCGACTACGTGCTCGAGCTGCTGCTGTCGCACGACAGCGTCGACCTCGCCTACGACGAGTGCGTCGGCGTCAGCTACGACGCCGTGCACGCCGACCCCGACGCGGCCCTCGCCACGATCGTCAGCCGCTTCGCCGCCGTCGAGCGTCAGTGCGACGCCGTCGTGGTGATCGGCTCCGACTACACCGACGTCGGCAGCCCCACCGAGCTGTCGTACAACGCCCGTATCGCCGCCAACCTCGGTGCCCCCGTGCTGCTCGTGCTCGGCGGGCGCAGCGCCGACGGCCAGACCCGCCGCTCGGGTGCCGACATGCGCCAGGTCGCCGAGCTGACCACGGCCGAGCTGCGCTCCGAGCACGCCAGCCTGCTCGCCGTCGTCGCCAACCGCGTCGACCCCGACGCCCTCGACGAGGTCGTCGGCGGCATCGGCCAGGCCCTCGAGGCCTCGCCGGGCGGGCGCGTCCCGATCTGGACGCTGCCCGAAGACCGCGTGCTCGTAGCCCCCACGATGCGCGCCGTGCTGCAGGCGACCGGCGCCACCCTGCTGAGCGGCGACGACGCCCTGCTCGACCGCGAGGCGCTCGGCGTCGTCGTGGCCGCCATGTCGATGGAGAACGTGCTGCCCCGCCTCACCGAGGGCGCCGTCGTGGTCGTGCCGGGCGACCGCTCCGACGTGCTGGTCGCCACGGTGCTCGCCCACGCCTCCGAGACGTTCCCGTCGCTGGCCGGCATCGTCCTCAACGGCGGGTTCGAGCTCGCGCCCCAGGTCGAACGACTGCTCGAGGGGCTCGACAGCTCGCTGCCCATCGCGACCACGAGCACCGGCACCTACGACACCGCCCTCGCCATCACCCAGACCCGGGGCCGCCTCGCCGCCGACTCGCCCCGCAAGTACGACCTCGCGCTCGCCCTGTTCGAGACCCACGTCGACGGGGCCGAACTGCTGCGGCTGCTGCAGGTCAGCCCGTCGGGCGTCGTCACCCCGCTGATGTTCGAGTACCAGCTGCTCGAGCGGGCCCGCGGGGCGCAGAAGCACATCGTCATGCCCGAGGGCGACGACGACCGCGTGCTGCGGGCGGCGTCCACCCTGCTGCAGCGCGGGGTCGCCGCCATCACGCTGCTCGGTGACGAGACGGCCATCCGGGCCCGGGGCGCCGAGCTCGGCCTCGACCTCGGCGCGGCCCGCGTGCTCGACCCGTTCGACCCCAGCCTGCAGGTGCGGTTCGCCACCGAGTACGCCAAGCTGCGCGCCCACAAGGGCATCGCCGTCTCTCAGGCGATGGACACCGTGACCGACGTCTCGTACTTCGGCACGATGATGGTGAAGCTCGGCCTCGCCGACGGCATGGTGTCCGGCGCGAAGCACACCACGGCACACACGATCCGGCCGGCCTTCGAGGTCATCAAGACCCTGCCCGGTGTCGGCGTCGTGTCGAGCGTGTTCCTCATGGCGCTCGCCGACCGGGTGCTCGTCTACGGCGACTGCGCCGTCATCCCCGACCCGACCGCCGAGCAGCTCGCCGACATCGCGATCTCGTCGGCCGAGACGGCGCAGCAGTTCGGCATCGAGCCCCGCGTCGCGATGCTGAGCTACAGCACCGGAGACAGCGGCTCGGGCGCCGACGTCGAGAAGGTCCGCACCGCGACCGCCCTCGTGCGCGAACGCCGCCCCGACCTGCTCGTCGAGGGGCCGATCCAGTACGACGCCGCGGCGGACCCCACCGTCGCCGCGGCCAAGATGCCCGACAGCGAGGTCGCCGGTCGCGCGACGGTGTTCATCTTCCCCGACCTGAACACGGGCAACAACACCTACAAGGCCGTGCAACGCAGTGCCGGCGCCGTGGCCATCGGCCCCATCCTGCAGGGCCTGCGCAAGCCGATCAACGACCTGTCCCGCGGCGCCCTCGTCGGCGACATCGTCAACACCGTCGCCATCACCGCCATCCAGGCCGGCACGCCCGCCGCCCCCACCCCCACCGAAGGAGCCGCCACGTGAGCACCGTCCGCGTCGTCAACTCCGGCTCGTCGTCGTTCAAGTACCAGCTGATCGAGCTCGAGGGTGAACGCACGCTCGCCAGCGGGCTCGTCGAGCGCATCGGCGAAGACGTCGGGTCGACGCGCCACCGCAACGAGATCACCGGCGACGAGACCCGCAACGACAGCCAGCCCATCGCCGACCACGCCGCCGGGTTCGCCGCCATGCTCTCCGCCTTCGACGCCCAGGGCCCCTCGTTCGACGAGCACCCGCCGATCGCCGTCGGCCACCGCGTCGTCCACGGCGGCGATCAGTTCGACCGGGCCACCGTCGTCACCGACGCCGTCGAGAAGGCGATCGACCGCCTCTCGGCCCTCGCGCCCCTCCACAACCCCGCCAACCTGCAGGGCATCCGCGCGGCGAAGGAGGCGTTCCCCGACGTGCCGCACGTCGCCGTCTTCGACACCGCCTTCCACCAGACCCTCGCCCCGGCGGCGTACACCTACGCCATCGACGCCGAGCTCGCCGCACGGCACCACGTGCGCCGATTCGGGTTCCACGGCACGTCGCACAAGTACGTCAGCGAGAAGACCGCCGAGTTCCTCGGGCGTCCCCTCGCCGAGCTCAAGATCGTCGTCCTGCACCTGGGCAACGGCGCCTCGGTCGCCGCGATCGACGGCGGGCGCTCGATCGAGACCAGCATGGGCATGACCCCGCTCGAAGGCCTCGTCATGGGCACCCGCTCGGGCGACATCGACCCCGCCGCGGTCTTCCACCTGCACCGCGAGGCCGGCCTCGACTTCGACGAGCTCGAGACCCTGCTCAACAAGAAGAGCGGCCTGTTCGGCCTCACCGGCAGCGGCGACATGCGCGACGTCCAAGACAGCGCCTCGCGCGGCGACGCCGTCTCCGAGGCGGCGCTCGCCGTCTACCGTCACCGCATCCGCCACTACATCGGCGCCTACGTCGCCCAGCTCGGCGGCCTCGACGCCGTCGTCTTCACGGCCGGCGTCGGCGAGAACAACGCCCTGCTGCGGCGACGCACCCTGCTCGGGCTCGAGTTCTTCGGCATCCAGGTCGACGACGACCGCAACGAGCTCGCCTCGCGCGACGCGCGCCTCATCTCGCCCGACGGCGCCGCCGTCCAGGTGCTCGTCGTGCCCACGAACGAAGAACTCGAGATCGCTCGACAGGCCGCCGCCCTCAGCTGACCGGCACCCCGTCGACGGCCGCACCGCCCCGACGACGCACGAAGGCCCCGGAGCGCACCACGCGCCTCCGGGGCCTTCCGCCGTCCGTCCCGCCCGGAGGCGGTCAGGAGGCGCGGGTCAGTACTTGATGGTGGCCAACGCGTCCGAGACGGGCAGGTCACCCGAGACGGCCTCGAACTGCGTCTTGACCGCGGTGCCCTCGATCAGCGCCGTGGCGATGATGTCCGCCACGTCGGCGCGGGGGATGCTGCCGCGCTCGACCGTCGTGCCGACGGTCACCTGGCCGGTACCGGCGTCGTCGGTCAGGCCGCCGGGCCGGACGATCGTCCAGTCCAGGCCCTCGCGGCGACGCAGGTCGGCATCGGCCTCGCTCTTCGCGCGCATGTACACCTGGTACACGTCGTAGTCGTTCGCTGCCGGCAACTCGGCACGGGCCGGGTCGAAGTCGTCCGTGCCGATGGCCGAGACCATCACGTAGCGGGTGACGCCGGCCTTCTCGGCGGCGTCGGCGAGCAACACGGCACCGTCGCGGTCGATGGTCAACTTGCGCTCGGCGCCGCTGCTCGCGCCGCCACCGGCAGCGAAGACGACGGCGTCGGCCCCGTCGAGATGACCCGCGAGGGTGTCGACGTCGGTCTGCTCGAGGTCGAGGACGAGCGCGCGGGCACCCGCGGCCTCGAGGTCGGCGGTGTGGTCGGGGTTGCGGACGATGCCGACCGGGTCGTGCCCGGCGTCGGCGAGTCGGCGTTCGAGGAGCTGGGCGATCTTGCCGTGCCCTCCGGCGATGACGATTCTCATGCCCCCAGGCAACACCCCGTGTCGCGGCGACCACTCAGTTGCCGCTAAACTCGACGAGGCTCCTCACGTGGCGTCATCCAGGCCAACTCCCCCAGGGCAGAAATGCAGCAAGGGTAACCGGGCTCTGGCGGGTGCGTGAGGGGTCATTTCTTTTTGACGCGCCGCCGCCTCTGCGGCGCTTCGGCGCGGCCTCGGGCGTGGCGCGTCGGGTGGGGCCGGGTGCGTTCCGTAGGGGGGCGCCGCCGCCTCTGCGGCGCTTCGGCATGGCCTCGGGCGTGGCGCGTCGGGTGGGGCCGGGTGCGTTCCGTAGGGGGGCGCCGCCGCCTCTGCGCGGGCGTTCCGGCCACGACCGGGCTGGCCCTCCTTCGTGGGGTGCTCGGTTCTGGCGGCAGCCCCTATGCTCGACACCACGACGAGACCGAACCGGTCCGTCGGGCGCGACCAACCACCGCGCCGCCGCACCGCTCACCACGGTGCGACACCCCGGGCGACGACGTCGTCGCACTCGCACCACCACGATCAGGATCAGGACCGATGAGCCCCTCACCACGGCACGTCAGCAGCACCCGCACCAGGCGAACGAGCCCGCGCACCGCGCGGTGACCCCGCTCGCCTCGTCGTCGTCCCCGGACGTCGACGAGCGACACGACGACGTCAGTTCGGCACCACGACGTCAGGACGGCACCACCCTCCGCCTCACCAGCGGAGGTTCTTCGGATCAGGCGGCGGGCACGTCCCGTCAGGAAGAGGCACACCCATGCGAAGTGACGTGATCGAGCGTCCCCGGCGCTCCCCGAGGTCCCGCGCACTCAAGGCAGCAGCGGCCACCGTCGTCGCGGCGGTGATCGGCGCCCTCGTGGTCGTCGTCCCCGCGCAGGCGGCCCCGACCGACGTCAGCGAGGCCGAGGCGACCATGCTCGGCGGCTCGGGCATCGTCTCGCTCGACCAGATCGCCGAGCTGGGCGGGGCCTATTCGGCCTACGGCACGACGCAGAACCCGCCGACCTCGCTCAACCCGCTGAGCCTCACCGCGGTGAACGCCCTCACGGTCGGCCTCGGCAACGGCATCCGCCTGCTCGGCGGCAACGGGCTGCTCACCCTCGGCGCGAACGGGCAGTACGCCGACGCCACCGCGACCGGTGCCACCGCCTCCGCCGGCCTGATCGGTGCCGACGGCTCGATCGCCGCCGGCAGCGGGGCCCCCGGCACCGGCGCCACCCTGAACCTGCAGCCCCTGCTCGCCTCGGTGCCCGCGACGACCGGCGTCCTGAGCGACGTCCGCCTCGGCCTCGGTGCCCTCTCGTCGCAGATCACCCAGCAGCGCGGGGCCACGGCCGGCACGCCCACGACGGCCTACCAGGTCGCCGGCGCGCGCTACACGATGACCAGCCCGGCCGTGCAGGGCGTGACCACGTCGCTGCGCTCGACCGTGTCCGGTCTCGGCAGCACCGTCAACGGCGTCGCCGGCGGCACCGCCGTCAGCGGCCTCGCCACCTCGATCACCGGCCCGCTGACCACGGCCGTCAACGGCCTGCCCCTCGGCGGCGCCGTGACCCTCGGACAGTCCACGGTGGCCGTCCAGGCCACCGTCGACCTCGACTCGACCCTCACCGCCGAGCTCGCCCGACCCCTGACGAGCGGCCCGGTGACGATCACGCCGAGCACCGGCCGGATCGTCGTCGACCTCGGTGCCCTCAACGGCCTGCCGGCCGACAGCGACCTGCTGCGCCCCGCGACGATCACCGCCATCACCGACGGCGTCACCGACATCCTGCAGAACCAGCTGCCCGCGAACCTCGTGGCCGCGGCGAACCAGGCCGTCCGCGCCACCGCGGTGACGGTCGGCCTCAGCGTCCCCGTGCGGGTCGACCTCGGTCTCGTCGTCGCCAACGAGTCGCTGACGACCCGCACCGTCACGACCATCGGCCAACTGCTCGACGGCACCACCCCGGCCGCCGCCACCACGGTCCAGGGCACCGGGGTCGTCGGGGCCCTCGGCGTCACGGTCCTGCGCGGCGCCCTCCTGCCCGTCGTCGGCACCCTGGTGAACTCCGTCGGCGGCGTCTACTCGCCCCTGGTGGACGGCACGGCGCTCGCGGCCACCACGGCCACCCTGCGCACCGCCACGTCCGCCGTCGTGACGACCCTCGCGCCCCTCACCACCCTGCTGAACCAGCTGGTCCGCGTGACGATCAACGCCCAGGACGCCACGGGCTTCCGTGACGTCCGCGGCCTCGACGCGGGCTCGAGCTCGGTCCACGCGGTGAGTCTCTCGGTGCTGCCGGGCGTGAACGCGGCACGGATCGACCTCGCGACGTCCACCGTCCGGGCCACGGCTCTCGCACCGCTCAGCATCGCCACACCCACGGCCGGCCAGGTGTTCGTCGTCGCGGCGACCCCGGGCGCCACGCGCAGCGTCGTGCTGACGGGCGTCGGCGAGCCGGGTGCCACCGTCACCGTCGACCTCGGCGGTGGACTCACCGGCACCGGCACGGTGGCGGCGAACGGCAGCTGGACCGCGACCGTCCCGGGCGTCCCCGCCGGCTCGTACAGCGCCTCCGCCACCCAGACCCTCGGCGGCCTGACCACCGGGCCCGTCACGCGCGACTTCACCGTCGTGAGCCAGCAGCCCCTCGTCGTCACCGAGCCCACGGTCGGGCGGGTCTTCACGGTCCTCGACGAGGACTCGACGACCCCCGTCACCGTCTCGGGCACGGCCACGCCCACGGCGACCGTCGCCGTCGACCTCGGCGCTGGACGCACGGCCACGGCCGTCGTCGCCGCGGACGGCAGCTGGACGACGACCGTCGCCGACGTCCCCGTCGGCAGCTACACGGCCTCGGTCACCCAGGGCGTCGGCAGCGACGTCTCGGCACCCGTCACACGGGCCTTCAGCGTCGTCGCCGGCGCCGGCCTCGAGATCACGAGCCCGACCGCAGGCACCGAGTACCGCCTGCCCGGCGCCGACTCGACCCGTGACGTGACCGTCTCGGGCACCGGCCAGGCAGGCGCCCCCGTCGCCGTCTCCCTCGGCGGCGGACGCGACCTCTCCGCCACGGTCGCCCCGAACGGCACCTGGTCGGCGACCTTCCCGGCCCTGCCGGTCGGCTCGTACACGGCGACCGCGACGCAGAGCGTGGGAGGCGCGACCTCGGCCGCGCAGACCACCGACTTCGTCCTCGTGGCCGCGGACGCGGTGACGATCACGACGCCCGCACCCGGTGCGACGATCACCCTCGCCGACCCGACCTCGACCACTCCCGTCACGGTGACGGGCACCGCCGAGCCGGGTGCTCCCGTCCGGGTGGACCTCGGTGACGGCTACGTCGCCACCACCACGGCCGACGACCAGGGCACCTGGTCGGCCACGGTCTCGTCCGTGCCCGTCGGGCCCCGCACCGTGAGCGTCACCCAGGTCGTGGCCGGCACCACCTCGGTTCCGGTGACGCAGCCCCTCACCGTGGCCGCCGGGGACCCCCTGGTGATCGTCGCGCCCGCCGACGGGACCACCGTGACCGTCGCGAGCAGCGCCTACTCGACGACCCTGACCGTCTCGGGCACCGCCGAGCCCGGTGCCGACGTCCGCGTCGACCTCGGCGACGGCCTGACCCGCGAGGTCACGGCCGACGCGACCACCGGTGAGTGGACGGTGGACGTCGCCGACGTGCCCGTGGGACAGCGCACGATCTCGGCCACGCAGACCGTGGGCGGCACCGTCTCGCCCGTCCAGACCCGCG
>Ga0265798_10010210_pt1 | contig 11619 bp, 11 predicted proteins | sample P3T30metagenome_FD_192430 | JGI IMG/M metagenome (GOLD analysis project Ga0265798, IMG submission 192430) | Plant litter microbial communities from East Loma Ridge, Irvine, California - P3 T30 | ecosystem: Environmental > Terrestrial > Plant litter > Unclassified | place: USA: California... | reverse complement strand
CCCCAGAGTTCAAACACTGCCTTGACCTGATTCAGCTTTCTCAGGAGTACGTTGAGCGTCTGTCGAGCAATAGGGCCAATTATGATGAGTTCCTGATGCGGTCCAGGACATTGGTTTGCGGAACGTGCGTAGGTATCGGGCTGCAACATCTCAAGCTTTCAGAAACCCACTTCGACTGGGTCATCATCGACGAAGCTGCTCGATCGGCGCCGAGTGAATTGGCGATCGCCATGCAGGTGGGCTCTCGGGTCCTGCTGGTCGGCGACCACAACCAGCTGCGCCCTACGTATGAGGAAGAACATAAGGCAGCCATTGCCCGTTCCCTGGGTGTCACCACGGGCTCAGCCGAATTCCAGCAGGTCATGCGCAGCGACTTCGAGCGAGTGTTCCAATCCCCGTATGGTCGTGCCACACGGGCGACGCTCAATACGCAGTATCGAATGCTCCCAGCGATTGGCGATCTAGTTAACGAGATCTTCTACGACATTGACCTTGAAAACGGCTACAGACCAAGTCCTGCCTATTTTTCGCAAAACGTGCCCGAGTGCCTATCCCATGTGGTGACTTGGGTCGACACCAGCGAGTTAGGCAAAAAAGCCTACGACAGCGGCACGCTGAGCCTGTCCAACAGTGCTGAAGCGGACGCGATCATCCGACTGCTGGAAGAAATCGCAGAGGACACCGAATTTTGTGCGGGCATGGCCAAGGAGATGGCCGAATCGCAAGAGCCCCCCATCGGGGTCATCTGCATGTATCTCGACCAGAGGAAACTGGTGAGAAAGAGGTTTGCCGAGAAAAACTGGTCGGAGGAATTCCGCAAGCTCGTAAAAATCGAGACCGTCGACAGTTATCAGGGTAAAGAAAACAACATCATCATCGTCTCACTGACCCGAGCCAAAGCGGATCAGTCACCTGGCTTCCTGGCGACCCCGAATCGTATCAACGTCGCGATGTCACGCGCGATGGAGCGGTTGGTCATCGTAGGCAGTTTGAAAATGTGGAGCGGTAGGAACGCGAGGCTTCCATTAGGTCAGGTAGCCAACTTTATCCAGACGAAACAGGACACGATCAACTATTACATCAAACCAGTGACGCCGGCCAGGAGGGTTGTCTGATGGAGCTTAACCCAGTTGTTCTATTCGAGCTGGACGTCGTGGTCCCTGCGCAACAGTTCCGTATCGAGTACACCCTTGTGGACAAAGGGGGGTTACCGGTTGTACCGGAATTTCTACTACGACTGCTCAAGATTTCTGCATTGCTGCCAGCTGAAATCGCCAATTACTTCGGGTTTACGGCTCAAGAGCTCAGTTTTGCAATCACACCGTTTCTACAAACGGGAGAGCTTAAAACGCGTCCGGATGGACGAATAGAGTTGACCGATAAGGGCCGTGGCTTATTTGCCGGCAGCCATGAGTCACCGATTGTAAAGCGTAAGGAAGAACGCGAGCAGATGTTCGTTTTTGATCTACTGGCGTTTACTTGCCTGGGGAAAAGTCTCGGAGATGCCGACTCTAAACGGTGCCTGGAATTGCAGGCGCCCAGCGATACGCTCTCTGAGTCAGGTACAAAGGCGGTCGGCGCCTTCATCCGTCAAATCTACGACATTCATCGGGCTGGACACCTAGGCGGGCAGGCGCAGGATGCGGGGCCGCCGGAGCTGTATAAAGTTGCAGGTGTGCAAAAAGTAAGGGACGGTTGGGAGAAGATAGAAGAGCGCGTCAGCCTTGATGCCGACTCTCGGCAGGTCCGCTTTGTCGCGAAGGAGGGCCTGCGGGAAAACGAGATCTACATGCGTCAGCGTACGGAGCAGTTGAGTCGAATGCTGGGCAGAGAAAACCTTGACCAGGTTCTTCAGCTCGCCGACATCCTCGGAGATTCGGACGCCTACGACTTTGTGTCTTCAAACGGTATGGACCTTTCTGCCCTGTACCACAGCGCCAGTGCCGTTGCACAGGTTAGAGAATCTTCCGGGCTGCGACTTTTTGGATCTCTTCAGTTGCAGCAAAACTGGGATAGAGTTTTCTCAGTGCTGCGCAAACATCAGAAAGTGCTTCAGAGTGAATCGCAAGCCGCCCCGATTAGCCTCTCCTGGTTGGCTCCGGCCTCCCATGAACTCTGGGGCCGCTCGGCCAGGCATGCCCAGATTTGTAGTGCATTTTCAGATCTCTCAAAAACAAAAAGCAAGGGAGGCGGGAGTGATGGAAAGCAGGTTTTCGATGCTAAGATTTTGATCCCTGTTTCTGCCAGCGATGATTGGCCGGCGATCAAGCGCGCAAAAGGCGACTGTAATAATGCCAAGCTGCTTCTGTGCGGCTTTGTTGAGTCAGAACAACTGGCGTCGCTTGAGGCGATGGTCATTCACGGAAAATGCGCGGTCGTAATTTACCATTTGGTTTTGCCGACGTTGTCTCCGGTGCCTATCCCATTCGGATTCATCACAGAGGATGCGGCCAAGATCCTTAAGGTTGAAAACCTGATCAACCGCACGATGGGCGAGTACGTCACAGGTAATACGCAGCGTTACCTCGGTAGCTTTGAGCGCCCCTCCGCCTGAGAGCAGCGACTGGGAACGTTCGCAGCGGTGGGGTAAAGGCGCCGAGCTTTCGACCTGAGGCTTGGCTGTTTTGACATACCCCAGGATAAGGCGAACACTTCGGTGGCCCCTTAACCGCGATGGCTTGGCGCAGCTTGATTCTCCAAATTCAGATTTATCCGGTCACCGATGCAACAACTTATTCATCCACCCGTCCGAGATCTGCCAGGATAGGTAACCGTGCTCGAGTTTGTCGCTTCCACTGGCGCTGCGCAACGGCTGACTAGGCCGTGTCCTAGGCATCTACCAATGGCTGCTTTATCAATTCGGATGGCAGCGGGAAGGTGAACCGCCTGAAATCACTTTTAGCGGTGTTGAGGGTGGCCCGGATCCATTCTGATCACATCGGATAACGGAAGACGATCAAAAATTGGCATAGCAAATGGTCCAACTCCGATAAATCAATGATAAAACAGGCAGTTGCATTGCACTTGACCACCTCTTTGCATTCGACTTGACCAATTACATCGTATTGACCACCAGAGACATACGCCGGATGTTCTTACGCACGCTTGCGACTTTAGACCCTTCCATCGACTCGCCCTTCAGTTCGATGACATGGGACTTGTGAACGATACGGTCAAGAATTGCGTCGGCAATCGTAGGGTCAGAGAACAGGTCGTACCATTTCTCTTTCGGGTACTGGCTGGTAATCAGCAATGACCCGTTCTGTGACTGCTGGTCGATAACGTCCAGGAGGAACGGGCCGAGTTGGACGTCAATGCCACCGATGCCCAAATCGTCGATGATTAATAGTTCTGCGCGGATCAATTGCCGACGTAGTTTGGGCATGGTGTGGTCAGCGTAAAAAAGTGAGATTTCTTCAAAAAGCTTCGTGGCAGCGCGATACTGCGCCGCTCGTCCAAGACGGCAGGCCTGATTTCCGAGTGCGCATGCGAGCCAAGTTTTGCCTGTGCCCGTGGCGCCTGTGATGATCACATTCTGATGCCGCGCCAACCACTCACACTCTCCGACGGCCATGACAGTATTCCGGTCTATTCCTCGGGATGCTTTGAATTCAATGCTGTCCATAGTGGCTTCATTCTCACGAAGCCTCGCGGCTTTTAGCAAACGCCCAACCTTTCTGCTCTCCCGCTCGCTATTTTCGGCGTCCATCATTAAACCAAGCCTTGTATCGAATGGTTCTTTCAGCAGCGCCGGTGTTTCAAGCTGTCGCTCGTAGGCCACGGCCATCCCGTGTAGACCAAGAGTCATGAGGTTTTCGGCAGTATTGAGGATTGATTTCATAGCGGCTCATCTCCTTGTGAGGCGTAATATTCAGCACCGCGTATGTTGGCGTGTTCGACCAAGGGGGCGGATCTTTTGTAGTTGGGACGCAGGTCAGATTCGTTCCGAAGGATCGACCGTAGACGCTCAGAACTCAGGATGTTCAAGCTGTTGGCATAGCCGCACGCGGATTCAAGGCGAGAAGGCGTGATCGCTCCCGTGCGAACGTCGCGTTTCAGGCCAATAACGGCCTTCAGACCGGTCGCGAAATCTTTCCGTAGGTTGAGGTTGTCCTTCACGAAACGGAGTGTTTCCGACCCGATCGTCTCAGCCCACACCATCAGCGCTTCCGGCTGGGAGTCTTGGAAATGGCTGTGATTTGGGGCCAAGTGCTCTCTGAGGGTACTAGTGCCGCGCTGGTGATTGAGCTTGTGCGAGCCGATGATACGGCGCTGATGAACGATTTCGAGCCAATCGTCTCGCACGCGTAAATCGACAAGAAGATTCGCAAAGTGATAAGGTACCGAGTAGCTGTGCTCTTCAAATTGTACGTGGTAGTGGCTGCATCCCCTAACCTGATACACCCACTGGCTGTAGCTGTATCGCTGTTCTGGGAGGGGCTTGAGGACCGGATAATCAAGCTCAAGGAAGCGGTTGGTTCGGCTCTTTTGGGTACGTTCGAGTGATTCGACTGTTTAACTCATCGACCCAGTAGCTAATTTTCTCGTTGAGCTCATCTAGGGAAAAAAAGGTGCTCGCTCTCAGCCTTGCGAGAACGAACCTCTGTACCAGTTGAACGGCAATTTCACCTAGCGACTTGTCTTTCGGTTTACGCGGTCTGGCGGGGTAAATTTGAAACCCGTAATGCTCAGAAAGCTCGGCGTAGACACGATTTAAGATCACCACATCACTCGTATTTTTAGTAACTGCTGACTTCAAATTATCAGGCACAACGAACCGGGGAACCCCGTCGAAAAACTCTAGGTCCAGAACGTTGCATTTGAGCCAGTCTGGTTCAGGAAGCCGCCTGTTGGGCTCACGCCCGCCGCAAGTTTTACGATGTCTACAAAGACCAGGCTTCACCACTTGCCAGCGAGGCGCTGCAAAGGATGGCGGCCCTGTATGCCATCGAGAGCGAGATCCGAGGACAGCCGCCAGATCAAAGAAAAGCGGTTCGGCAAAGCCGAGCAAGTCCGCTGCTGGAACAACTACACGCATGGCTTAACCAGACGCTGACTCAACTGTCGAAAAAATCGACATTGGCCGGTGCAATCCTCTATGAGCGAGTTGCTGCCTTGGAACATTTCCTTGAACCACACCGAACACTGCGAGGCCGCCTGATTCATGGTTAAAACTGTCCGTTTACCCAAACCCGCCCCCGACCTGTTGCTGCTGCACAGTGAGCTGAAGTGGATCACTCCCACGATCTGGCGTCGGTTTGCGGTGCCTGAAAACATTACCTTGGGCAAGCTGCATCATGTCATCCAGGTCGTGATGGGCTGGAGTGATAGCCATCTGCATGAGTTTGAAATTGCCGGTGAGAATTACGGCATGCCCGACCCTGATGGTTGGGGGCCTACGGTAAACCCGGAAGCTCGTAAAACGCTGATCAAGGCGCTTAGCGGAAAGCGGACATTCAATTATCTCTACGACTTTGGTGACAGTTGGCATCACCGTATCAAAGTCGAAAAAACGCTCCCCGCAATTGCCTGTCCTCAGGTTCCGTATTGCATCAACGGCGCCAATGCGTGCCCCCCGGAAGACGTGGGTGGCGGGCCTGGTTACGAGGACTTCCTGGAGGCGATGGCCAACCCCGATCATCCGGAGCATGACGCGATGGTTGAATGGCATGGCGATGTTTTTGATCCGGCAGCATTTGAGTGCGAGCCGTGAATCAGTGGTTTAAACGGATCAAGGTTTGAGTTGCAAGGCGGTGTAGCTCGGACGCTTACGCAGCAGGCACCTTGCACAACGTACTTCTGATGCTGGCGATGGAGCTTCAAGCGCGCGGTGTTGCCGTTGGCCTAATCGATTGGCTCGTGTTCAACGTCTTACCCCCTTGGAGTGCCTGCCCATTTGCATATCTGGATGAGCAGCGCTGACTACATCCACGCGTCGGCGCATTTGAACACCATGGTTTACCAGCATCCGGAAAGGCGCGGAAAAGCCTTGCCTTGGAAGCTTCGTACCAGGCTGATGTGCAAGCTGCTTGCCGGGGATATGGATTGACGTTTTGCACGCAATGCGCCCTCAGTTCGAGTTGCGGACGGACATAGGGGAAATTGCGGCCGAGCTGGTCGAGGAGTTTAAGAAGACGTCGGCACTCAGAACTTGGGGATGGATGTGCATCATCGATGGCGCGCCACAGACAGTGCCACCAGTACCGCTGCTTTAGCCTTCACATGACTCGCTAGGCGAGTGGTCAAGTCCAGTGCAAACGCCTGGTCACGTCCGATGCAAACGACTGGTCAAGTCGAATGCAAACGACTGGTCGAATGGGGTGCAATTTCCCAGCTATCTCGCCTAACTCTACTTTGTAGACATCATCGTTGCCAGGCACACGGAACACAAAACACGATCCGATGATCGTAGTGTTTGAAACTTTCTGGGTCATAGGTCGAATTCTAAAATTTAATCAAAGGTCAGCAATCGGCCAACCGCAGCACTGAAATAGAGCGGGCGGCATGATATTGCTGGAGTTAGAAAACACACAAGCTTTCAGCGAACCGATCATAAAGTTCGGTATACGTGGCCCGCGGATTTGTTCTCTGACAGTTCCGACAGAACAATCATGAGCAACACTCCTTCCGGTTTTTCGATCCGGATAATGGGAGCCTGCATTTGAGAAGCTTCTGCAAACGCGTGGCCAGTGTGTGTACCGTCCGCCGGCGACGATTAGCTTCGTAGTATTCCTGAAGGGGCCTGGCAATCTGTCCGATCTCGGATTTCTTTCCACACAGGATATAGACCCCAACGTTGTTACAACCGTCGGTGTCGAGGAGGCCGAAGATTTCAATCGTCACTGTTCCGTTTCCTTGTCTGAAGGCTTGTCCAGGGTGGACGAACGAGCACGCTCACTCCGCAATTCCCGCTGCATGGCTTTCAACCGCCGCTCAAGTACAAGCAAACCTTCTTGAAAAAGCAGCATGTCCTCGCGAATCTCGGCGAGCAGATCTGGATCCGTCTCCTCCTCCAACGATTCCTGGCAGAAGGCAATCGTCTGCCGAAAATCCGGTACCGCAAATCGCAGGGCTGCATATTTCGTCGTGTAAAAGCCTGAAGGGAGAGCATGCCCAGCCTGGAACTGCTTCCGATACTCAGCCGGAACGCTGGATTTCCAGCCGAAATCACCCTGTCTCTTGGAGCGCTTGACCCATGTAACCCCTTCAACCTTCTGTGCCAGATTGACGAAGAGGGGCTTGCTCCTGATGCCCAGCCCTTGCACACCGAATCTTGAGTTCGGACCTCTCTTAAACTGGATTGTGCGAACGTGTCATTCTTGGAAAACAACAGTCGTTTTCCCTCGATGGGTCACAGTGTCGGCGCAATAGAGAGCAGTCTCTTCACGCATGGACTTATCCGGGTAAACCTGAGACTTGGGCAGCTTGGATTTCGTGGACCTGCTGAGTTCGCTCATACCTTAAAACGCCATGTGATTCTTAACAGGTACCTATAATCTACATCAGTACACTATAACTTCCCAGCTATTTCGCACAGTGAACTGTAAGCTGGCAAAACGAACTCTCGTAGCCAGCCGCCTCCTGTCCAAGGGTTAACGATCACTCATCATCGTCAAAGTTGTAGCTACCGGGCGCGAGATTCTCAAAGCGAGTGTACTTGCCGATGAATGCCAGCCGCACAAAGCCGATCGGGCCGTTACGCTGTTTGCCGATGATGATTTCTGCAATGCCCTTGTGCTCAGTTTCCGGGTGATACACCTCGTCGCGGTAGACAAACATGATCACGTCAGCGTCCTGCTCGATCGCTCCAGATTCCCGCAAGTCGGAGTTCACCGGACGCTTGTTCGGACGTTGCTCCAAGGAACGGTTGAGCTGGGACAGCGCCACCACCGGGCAGTTGAATTCCTTGGCCAGGGCCTTCAGGGACCGGGAGATCTCGGAAATTTCGTTGGTACGATTATCACCACTGGAGCCAGGAATCTGCATCAGTTGCAGGTAATCGATCATGATCAAGCCGATTTCACCGTGCTCACGAACAAGGCGCCGTGTGCGAGCGCGCATCTCCGAAGGGCTGATGCCGGCGGTATCGTCGATAAACAGCTTCCGGTTGTTGAGCAGGTTCACGGCTGAGGTAAGCCGCGGCCAATCGTCATCACCCAACTGACCAGAACGAACCTTGGTCTGGTCGATCCGACCTAGCGAAGAGAGCATACGCATAATCAGCGATTCGCCAGGCATCTCCAGTGAAAATACCAACACCGCCTTTTCACTGCGCAACACCGCATTTTCGACCAGGTTCATGGCGAAGGTAGTCTTACCCATCGACGGTCGGCCAGCGACAATGATCAGGTCAGAGGGCTGAAGCCCGCTGGTTTTCTCGTCCAGGTCTGTGTAGCCAGTGGACAGACCGGTAATACCCTCGCCGAGGTTGAACAAGGTGTCGATACGGTCGATCGCCTTGGTCAGCAGATCATTGACGCCCACCGGACCACCCGTTTTGGGTCGTGCCTCGGCAATCTGGAAGATCTGCCGTTCGGCTTCGTCAAGAATCTCCTCGGCGCTGCGCCCTTCCGGATTGAAGGCACTGTCAGCGATCTCGTTACTGATGCCAATCAGCTGCCGCAGTGTGGCGCGTTGCCGAACGATCTGAGCGTAAGCCTTGATATTGGCAACGGAAGGAATGTTCTTCGCAAGCTCAGACAGGTAGCCCAGACCGCCGACCTGTGATGTCTGCCCTTCCTTGTCCAGTTGCTCGGACAAGGTGACGACGTCGATGGGCAGGTTCCGGTCCGCCAGTTTGGCGATGGCGCGGAAAATCAGGCGGTGGTCATGCCGATAGAAGTCGCCGTCAGACACCTGATCAAGCACACGCTCCCAGGCATTGTTGTCCAGCATCAGGCCGCCGAGCACAGCCTGTTCAGCTTCGATGGAATGCGGCGGGACTTTTAGAGACGATGTTTGTAGGTCGTACTGTTCTGGTTCTGAAATGTCGTTCATGGCTGGTTTTGTCTGTGCTGAATATGGAGGTCCGGATTAGGCATTAAGCGACTGGACTGGCTACGGGGGACGGCGAGGCGTCTGGTTGCGCAATGGCTGGCCCTTTTGTTTCACCTTGCCCTCAGCAGCTGTAGCGAGTGCCTGCACCGGCGCCCGACCTACCCTAGGGTTAGGATCAGGTCTCTCCTCACCCATTTCTTCATTCGTAAAATCGTGCTCACCCGGCTTCAAGCTTGCGAATCGCGTGTAACGGCCTTCAAACCCAAGCCTCACAAATCCGACGGGCCCCTCACGCTGCTTGCCGATGATGATCTCGGCGGTGTTTACAAATCTGGATTGAGGGTTGTAAACCTCGTCGCGATATACGAACAAGATCACATCGGCGTCCTGCTCTATCGCTCCCGACTCACGCAGATCTGAATTGACGGGGCGCTTGTTCGCACGCTGTTCCACGCTGCGGTTCAGTTGAGAAAGCGCCACCACGGGGCAGCCGAACTCTTTGGCCAAGGCCTTCAATGATCTGGAGATTTCTGAAATTTCATTTGTACGATTATTGCCGCTGGAGCCTGGAATACGCATCAGTTGAAGGTAATCGACCATGATCAGGCCGATATCGCCTCGGGCGCGATGGATGCGACGTGTTCTGGTCCGCATCTCGGAAGGACTGAGTCCGGCGGTGTCGTCGATGAACAGCCGGTTGCCCTGATTCAAACGATTGGTGGCGGTCGTCAGTTTAGGCCAGTCGTCATCAAGCAGTTGTCCTGTGCGAACTCGGGTTTGATCAATGCTACCGATCGACGACAACATCCTGGTAATCAGCGATTCACCGGGCATTTCCAACGAATAGACCACCACGACCTTGTCCGATCGTAGTACCGCGTTCTCCACCAGATTCAGGGCGAACGTCGTTTTGCCCATGGATGGCCGGCCGGCAACAATAATCAGGTCGGCTGGGCGAAGATAATTCAGTTTCTGGTCAAGGTCTTCGAATCCCGTGGAAAGGCCTAGTGCCACACCACCTGATTCGTGGGCAGTCTGAATATTGACGACGGCCTTGCTGAGTAACAGTTCAAGACTGACCGGCCCTCCCTCCTTCGGCCTGAGACTGGCCACGGACATCATCTTTTGTTCTGCTTCGTGCACCAGATCGTCCGGTGTAGCTCCAGCAGGATTGATCGCGCTGGCCTCAACGTCACCACAGACCGCAATAATTTTCCGAAATAGAGCGCGCTCTCGCACAACCTTGGCGTAGGAGACGATGTTGGCAACCGAAGGAGTATTGTCGGCAAGCTCGCGGAGGTATTCATGGCCTCCGACGTCAAGTATATGACCAGCGTTCGAAAGCGCCTCGTGCAACATCACAACATCAAGTGCAGACTTCTCCTCTGCCATGCTCGCGAGAGATCGGAAGATGAGCTTGTGTTCGTGACGGTAGAAATCGCTCTCATCTACCAGGTCAGAGATACGGATCCACGCATCGTTATCGCGCAACAACCCTCCGAGAATGGCCTGCTCGGCTTCTACAGAGTGTGGTAGCTCCCGCGGCGGCGGGGCTCCTGCCTCAGCGGCGAGTTGTATGAGATCTTTCAAACCCGTGGCCTTACTTTGACATTGACGTGCTGGGTTAAATATCCGGAAGCCATTGATGAGGTGCTCTATCCGCCGCCGAAGATTAACACCCACAACGGATCGTTGCTTATCTGGGAAGAACTGGTTTCAGAACTCAATCGTTCCAGGCAGAAAGCACACATTCGCCTGAGGTGAGGTTTTCGTAACCCAAGTGCCACCCGTCCTTGAAATGGTATTCAGGCCCTACCGGGGGAAATGCCGCGGATCGCTGGGCGCCTACGGCCGCTAAGAGAAACTCAGACCTGGTCACTTTGCGAAATTGAGGGCGATCAACCGCGCCACTTTCATTTTTGGTCATGTCTGACAACTACAACAATATAAAGGGGGGACACCACTTGCGATTCCTGCTTCATTAATTTCAGGCAAGACACGAAGGCATGCACCGTCCGCAGCCATGAACAGCTGCGCTAGCAAAGGAATAGTAACACGTATGCATAAGATCGTAAGATGCGTTTTTTTGCCAGAACGGCTTGAACGTGGCCTATTGGTGCGCCAGACTTGCTGGCGCCCCAACCAAAGCCGAGCCTATTGAGGGCCTGTACTTGTAGCTACCAGCGGAAGGCGAGTCGAAGGTTGGACCCAGTCGTACTGTTTGCTTTTATTGAGTCTGGACGTCGATTTGTTTACCAGAGTTGAACGCCAGCGAAGGATCAAATATTCCTCAACTTCCTTACGGCCAAAGGGGACCACCACAAACGACAACTCATAATTTTGCGACAAGACCTGACGCAGCATTACTAGATCATCTGTGGCTATTGTGAACTCACGAGCAGCGTTCCGGGCAAAGGTATGATTTGCAAAATTCGTTAAGTCTCGAAGCCGCAATCTTAAGCCCGAGGTTTCACCGACATAGACCGGAGCCCCTTCCTTCCAGAGCACGTAGACCCCGGCCTCCTGAGGAACATCCGTAGCCCATTTGGCCGTATCAGCGACAACCCTTCGTGGGGCTTGCTCGACAGCTGACTCATAGTTGGCCAGTAAAAGCTCAATGTA
>Ga0265798_10010208_pt1 | contig 11620 bp, 12 predicted proteins | sample P3T30metagenome_FD_192430 | JGI IMG/M metagenome (GOLD analysis project Ga0265798, IMG submission 192430) | Plant litter microbial communities from East Loma Ridge, Irvine, California - P3 T30 | ecosystem: Environmental > Terrestrial > Plant litter > Unclassified | place: USA: California... | reverse complement strand
GCACGGCATCAGCGCGAGCACCGGCGGCAACTCCCCGCCCCACCCCGCGCGTGCCACGCGGCCCGCAGCCCGCACCAGCACCAGCACCAGCACCAGCAGCCACCTCTAGCCCCGCGGCAGCCCCACGCCCGTCTCGCGCTCGAGGGCCTCGAGCACCGCGTCCTGGAACGCCTCGTCACGGACCGCAGCGTGCGCCTCCTGCTGCTCCTCGTGGAACCAGTACGCCCCGCTGACGTCGCCCAGCTCGCCGAGCGCGAGGAGGCGCTGGGTGCGGTGGCCGAGCTCGAAGTCGTCGGGTGCCCCCGCGCCTCCCATCTTCGTGGCCACCCAGCCGGGGTCGACCGCGTTGCTCCGCAGATCGGGCCGGAGGCGCGCCACGGCCGCCGAGAACGCGGTCACCACGAGCTTGCTGTCGGAGTACGACCCCGTCTCGCGCGATCCCGTCCAGTCGAGGTCGCCGAGCACGGAGGGCGAGCCGCTCTTGTGCATGCCGCTGCTGAGGTAGACGTGCCGCGTCGGCGCCGTCACGAGCGCCGTGAGCAGGTAGGGCGCCACGACGTTGACGGGCATCATGGCCGCACCGCGGATGAGCCCGGCGTTGTGGATCACCGCGTCGAGGGGCTCGTCGAGGCCGTTCAGCTCGTCGGCGAGCGCCGTCACCGCGTCGCGGTCGCCGAGGTCGGCGACGACGAGCCGGGCGCCCCGGTCGACGAGGGGCTGCAGCACCTCCCCGCGGGAGTCGCTGCGCGCGTGGACGACGACGTGGTGCCCCTGCTCGAGCAGGGCTTCGGCGGCGCCGCGGCCGAGGCCGTCGGTCGAGCCGGTGACGAGGAGGTGTGCCATGCCCCGATCCTGGCCCGCCGGGCCGCCGACCGTCCGGGCGCCGCCCACGCCCACGCCCACGCCGACCCCGGCCACGACGCCCCCGCTGGGTAGGATCGCGCCGTGCCCACCTCCCTCTACGAGCAGATCGCCGACGACCTGCGGCGGCGCATCCTCAGCGGCGAGCTGGCCGTCGGCGACGACGTGCCGAGCGAGGGCGAGCTCGCCGAGCAGTGGCGCACCTCCCGGGGCCCGATCCGCAACGCCCTGGCCGCGCTCCGCTCGGAGGGCCTCGTCGAGACGCGCCGCGGCCGCCCGGCCCGCGTCGTGGCGCGGAAGGCGCACCACCCGGTCGACGTGTCGATCCCGTTCACGAAGTGGGTGCACGACGTCGGCGGCGAGCCCGGCGCCCGCACCCAGGAGATCTCGCTGCGGCGGGCCGGCGAGGAGAAGGCCCGCTCGCTCGGCATCGAGCCGGGCGACCTCGTGGTCGACGTCGTCCGACTGCGACTCGTCGACGGGCGCCCCACGATGCTCGAGCGCCTCACCTTCATCGAGGAGGTCGGCCGCGTGCTGTTCGACGTCGACCTCGACACCGTCTCGATCACCGAGCACCTCGACTCCCGCGGCTTCGGCTACGCCGACGTCGACCACGAGATCGACGCCGTCGCAGCCGACGACCTCGACGCGGAGCTGCTCGGCGTCGAGCCCGGCACGCCGATCCTCCGCCTGCACCGCGTCACGCGCGGCGCCGACGGCCGCACCTTCGAGGCGTCCGACGACCGCTACCGCAGCGACATCGTCCGCTTCACCGTCGCCGCCTCGGGCCGCGCCCGCGAGGGCGACCACTTCATCCGCGCGATCGGGTCCTGACCGGCGGCTCGACGACCGGCGACTCGTCGCCCGACGGCGCTCAGCCCGACGACGCTCAGCCCGACCGCGCTCAGCCCGACCGCGCTCAGCCCGGCCGCACTCAGCCCCGCGCGCGCGACGCGAGCACCGGACGGAGGCGCGTCGCCGCCACGAGGACCGCCGCCATCACCGCGACCACCCCCGCCAGCACGGCGACCATGATGCCCACCGTCGTGTAGCCGTTGATCGCGGCGGCCGGGTCGAGGAACGGGTACGGGTAGTACGTCGCGCTGCCCGTGGCCTGGTCGCCCGTGACCGGTCCCCGCAGCAGCGTCACGGCCACCCAGACGATCGGGTACGCCAGCACGCGACCGACGGCGCCGAGCCCCAGCCGGGCGCGGTCGGGCGACACGACCCAGTCGACGACGATCAGCACCGGCACGACGACGTGCACCAGGGTGTCGGCCCACGGCAGGTCCTCGCCGGGCCGGCTCGGGCCCGACAGCAGCACGGCGTGCACGACGGCGGTGAGCACGAGGTACGTCGTGGCGGCGAGCCGCAGCGTCGACCAGGCCCGCGACGCGGCACCCGTGCCGGGGCGGTGCGAGAGGAGGCGCCAGGCGCCGACCACGAAGACCGCCGCGGCCAGCAGGTTCGACTGGATCGTGAAGAGCAGGACGAAGTCGAGGGTCTTGCCCGCGATGCTCTGCACCCCCAGGTGCTGCCACCAGATGACGGCGTTGACGTACTCGGCGACCACCCCCGTGACTCCGAGGGCGGCGGTCGCGAGCCGCAGCACGGCCACGACCACGTCGCGGCGGCGGCTCCGGCGAGAGCCCGGCAGACCGGGGGAGGCGGCGGGCGAGGTGGCGGGAGCGGCGGTCGGGGAGACGCTCATGTCGGTGTCCTTCGGGTGAGGTGGTCGGGTTCTCCGGGAGGGCGACGTCACGGAGGCGCGGGGCTGGTGCTCGACGTCGGTGTGGTCGCGCCGCAGGGCGCAGTCGCAGCGGCGGGAGGCGATGAGCCGCCCGGTCGTGACGCTGTAGAAGAGTTCGAGGTGGGTGCCCGGATCGGTGGCTCCGGGCTCGGACTGGGGGTCGGGACGCCCGTCGGGGCGGCCGGGACGCGAGGAGACCGAGCGGGTCACGGGGTCCTGTCGTGTCGTGTCGGGCATGGTCGGGTGTCCGGCAGAGGAGGCGCGGTGCGGCTGCGGCACTCCGCCAGACGATCGTCTAGCAGGACTCACCCTAGGGTCGCGGGATGGGAGCACCAGGGGCTCCGCCGGAGTTCAGCCGCGGGAGCGAGGGCGACCAGCCGGTCGGCTGGGGCGGTCCGGCCGGTCGGACCCGCGACTCCTCGGTCCGACGTCCGGGCGCGGAGCCTCGACGGCGCCCTCGTCGCCGCACCAGGATGGCCTCATGACCGATCTCGCCTGGACCTCCGGCACCTGGACCACCGACCCCGCCCGCGTCGACGTCGCCGACGACGGGATGCACGTCACGGCCGTCGAGGGCAGCGACGCGTGGCGCGTCACCTCGTACGGCTTCGTGCACGACACCGAGCACGCGCTGCTCGCCCCGCTCGCCCCCGGCACGGCCGTCGAGGTCGCCTTCGAGCTCGACTTCTCGGCCCAGTTCGACCAGGCGGGCGTCTTCGTGCGCGTCGACGACGAGACGTGGGTGAAGGCGGGCGTCGAGCTCAGCGACGGCGTCGAGAGCGTCGGCGCGGTCGTCACCCGCGGCGTCTCGGACTGGTCGCTGGCGCCCGTGCCCGAGTGGCGGGGCCGGAGCGTGACCGTGCGGGCGAGCCGGTCGGGCGACGCCCTGACGATCCGCGCCCGGGCCGACGACGAGCCGTGGCGCCTGGTGCGCGTGGCCCCGCTCGACCCCGAGGCCGAGGTCTCGGCGGGGCCGTTCTGCTGCGCGCCGTCGCGGGGCGACCTGACGGTGCACTTCACGGCCTGGCGCACGACGCCGGCCGACGCGAGCCTGCACCCCGACGACTGACGCCCGGCCCGGGGCCCGGCGCGCGCAGACCCACGCCGCGCCGAGCCCCGCGCTGACGCCCCTAGCCCGGCAGGCGCCCCGCGAGCAGCGAGTACAGCAGCGGCACGGCGGAGACGACCATCAGCACCGTGCCGAGCCCGTCGCCGTCGGCCCGCAGCACGGCGCCCGCGATGAGCAGGGCGCCGAACAGCACGGCCGCGAGCACGCGACGGGCCGTGCGCTCGATGCGGCTGAGCTGCCGCTCGATGCGCGGGCTGCCCACCTCGAGCGTGCCGTCCTCGAGCCGGGTGACGAGGTGGTCGAGGCGGCCGGGGAGGCGCACCGCGACGTCGGCGGCGCCGAGCGCACGGCGGGCGACGTCCTGCACGGCGTTGCCGCGCTCGTCGCGCACGAGCTGGTCGGCGTAGGGCTCGACCGAGTCCCACAGGTTGAAGACGGGGTCGAGCGTGCTCGAGACGCCGGAGGTGAGGGTCACCGCGCGGAGGACGAGCAGGAAGTCGTCGGGCAGCTGGAACGGCAGCGACCGGATCAGGTCGCCGAACTGGCCGGCGAACTCGCGGTACTCGCGAGGGTCGACCTCGCGCAGCTCGGCGAAGCCCATGCCGCCGAAGCGGGCGAAGGTGGCCGAGACGGCCCGCTCCAGCTCGACCGTGTCGGCGGACGGCAGCAGCACGCCGAGGTCGCGCATGGCGTTCACCATGCCGCTGCCGTCGCGGGAGGCGGCCGCGATGAGCAGCTTGCGCAGGCCGTTCCGGGTGCCGGTGGGCACCTCCCCCATCATCCCGAAGTCGATGAACGTGAGCCGCCACGGGCGCTCGCCCTCGGCGGCCTCGATCGGCGTGACGAAGATGTTGCCGGGGTGCGGGTCGGCGTGGAAGAACCCGTTCGTGAAGAGCTGGTCGAACATCACCGCGGCGAAGACCGGCGCGACCTCGACGGGGTCGATGCCGGCGGCGCGGAGGCCGTCGACGTCGCTGATCTTGACGGCCGAGACGTCCTCGAGCACGAGCACCTTGCGGGTGGTGCGCTCCCAGACGACGGCGGGCACGCCGACGCGGTCGTCGCCCTCGAAGTCGGCGGCGAAGCGGGCCGAGGAGGCGGCTTCGTGCAGGTAGTCGATCTCCTCCAGGCTGGTGCGCGCGAACTCCTCGACGAGGGCCGGGGCGTCGACCCGGCTCGACACGAGGCGCACGTGGCTGAGCCAGCCGCCGACCTTGCGGAGCGCGGCGAGGTCGACGTCGACGATGCGGTCGATGCCGGGGCGCTGCACCTTCAGCACGACGTCGACGAGGCCGGTGTCGCCCTGGTCGACGGGGCCGAGGGTGGCGCGGTGGGCCTGGCCGAGCGAGGCGGCGGCGATCGGGTCAGGGCTGACGGAGGCGAAGACCCGGTCGAGGGGCATGCCCAGCTCGGCCTCGGCGAGCGCCCGGATCTCGGCGAACGGCACGGGCGTGACCTCGTCCTGCAGCCCCTCGAGCTCCTTGGTGATCTCGGGCGGCAGCACGTCGAGGCGCGACGACAGGTACTGCCCGACCTTGATCATCAGTCCGCCGAGGTCGAGCGCGAGCACGTGGAAGCCGCGGGCGAAGCGCTGCATGCGCCGGGCGCGGGTGCGCTCGGCCATCCAGCGGAGGCCGAAGCGCGGCAGCACGAGCTCGAACCACCACGACACGGCGAGGTGCCGCGACGCGAACCGCAGGATGCGGCGGTAGCGGGCACGACCCTCCCGGTCGTCGATCGCGGAGCTGGCCTCGTCGGGACGGGGCGACGCCACCCGCGTCAGTCTCGAGCGAGGATCGAGTAGATGCGCCGACGAGCCTCGTCGAGGGCCGCCACCGCCTCGTCGATCTGGGCGGCGGTGCCGGTGCGGCCGACCTGCGCGGTCGCGCGGGCGAGCTCGACGCCGGCCTTGGGCAGGGCGGTGCGGCGGTCGCCGTCGGAGCGCGGGGCGGCCCACGCGTCGGTCGGGTCGACGCCGGCGGCGGCACGGCCGGTGTCGGTGAGCGAGTAGACCTTGCGGCCCTCGGTCTCCTCCGCGACGACGAGGCCCTCGTCGGCGAGCAGCTGCAGCGTCGGGTAGACCGAGCCGGCGCTGGGCTTCCAGTCGCCGCCGCTGCGCTCCTCGATCTCGTGGATGACCTGGTAGCCGTGCATCGGGCGCTCGGCGAGCAGGGCGAGGATCGCGGCGCGGAGCTCGCCGCGGGGGGCGCGGCTGCCGTCGCGACGGTCGAAGGTGGAGCGGAGCTGGTCCATGGCCTGCCACATCCCGTCGAGGTCGAGGGTGAACGAGCCCGGTGTGCGCGAGGTGCCCATGATGATCTCCTGTCGAGGGTCGAGCGATACGCGAACGATATGCCTCCCGCCCGTGTGCCCGCGGGGCGGACGCCCAGGTTGGCGGGGAGGCCGCGCCCCCCGCGCCTCCCCCGGGTCCGTGGCCCGCGCCTCCCCTGGGTCCGTGGCCCGCGCCTCCTCGGGTCGCGCCCCGCGCCTCCCGCTGGTGTCCGGCGTCAACCGAGGTCGAGGCAGCGGGCCATGACCGCCTGCTGCACGGGCAGCAGGGCCGCCTTGAAGGCGTGGCCCACGAACGCCGGATGCGCGAGGGCGTCGGCGCTGACCTCCCGGCCGCGCACGAAGGGCGGGCACGGGTCGAGCTGCACGCCGGCCGGGGCGGCGTCGAGGAGCGCGGCCGTGACCCGGTAGGGCGCGAGGCGCTCGGCGTGGCGGCCGGGGCCGTCGGTCAGCACCACGTCTGCCGACCGGACGGCCGCCTCCAGGTCGTCCGTCGCGCGGGCGCCCGGGCTCTCGAGGCCGGGCGGGCAGCACTGCACGAGGTCGAGCGAGAGGGTGCGGGCCGCCTCCTGCCAGGCCCGCGAGACGTTGCCGTCGGCGCCGACGAACAGGAAGCGGAGCGAGGCCAGGTCGCGGTCCCGGCGCAGCGCCCAGAGGTCGGAGAGCACCTCGCAGGGGTGGTTGACGTCGGTCATGGCGTTGACGACGGGCAGCGTGGGCGTCGTCGCGAGGCCCTCGAGCACCGCCAGGTCGGGGTGCCGCACGACGGCGAGATCGGCCCAGGAGTCGAGGTAGGCGGCGACGTCGGAGAGCGCCTCCGGCTTGTCGAGGGTCGTGTCGGGCAGCACGACCGGCTGGAGGCCCATGAGGGAGGCGCCGCGCTCGAAGGTGACCCGGGTGCGCAGGCTCGTGGCCGGGAAGAAGAGGACGGCGCAGCCCGACGTGACCGGCCCGCGGCCGTCGCGGTAGGCGTCGGCCAGGGCGAACACCTCCTCGACGTCGGAGGCGGTCCAGTCGTCGAGGCGGAGGAGCGAGCGCATGCCGCCACGCTACGAGACGCGGGCGGGGTCGGGGTCGGCGGGGCGGCGCGGCGGCCCTCTGGGCACCACTGCGCCGACGACCCCGGGTGCGATCAGCCGGCCGTCAGCCCGCCGTCACTCCGTCGCGCCCCGCACCGCGGCGAGCACCACGTCGTCGACGACCGAGACGAAGTAGTCGCGAGAGACGCCTCCGGATGCGGAGTCGAGGCCGAGGGAGCTCATGGCCGGCACGACCGCCGCGAGCACGGGCACGCGAGCCGAGAGCCCTGCGGGCGCCTCGCCCCGCTCGACGGCTCGGTCCAGGAGCCGGCGGTAGACCTCGACGTAGGGCTCGGTGACCTCGGTGCGGACCACGTCGCGGAGGCGCGGCGAGCTGTGGGCCGCAGCGGTGAGGCCGGCGAAGAGGGCGAGCCGTGACTCCGCGCCGCCCAGCCAGGGCGAGTCGACGACGGCGAGCAGGTCGGCGCGGAGCGAGCCCCGGTCGGGCAGCTCCTCGGTCTCGGGCGGGCGGCCCATCGAGCGGACGGCGGCCAGCACGAGGTCGTCCTTGGTGGCCCAGCGGCGGTAGATCGTCGTCTTCGCGCGACCGGTGCGGGCGGCGACCTCGTCGAGGGTGACCCGGTCGTAGGGGCGCTCGGCCAGCAGGGCGAGGGTCGCGGCCAGCACGAGGTCGTCGCGCGAGCGGTCGACGGGGCGGCCTCGGCGTGCAGCGGCCGTCTCGGCCGGGCGGCCGCTCGGGGCCCGGGTCGCCGGGGGTGCCGAGGCGGTCTCGCCGCGGTCGTCGGTCTCGGCCTGGTCGTCCACCAGGCGAGTGTATGCGAGACTCTCGGAATGCCGCTACTGCTCAGTAGCGTAAATGCCGTCAGGTGCCCCGCGGGCCCGGCGCGAGGAGGAGGACGTCATGGAGATCGAGGGACGGGTCGTCGTGGTCACGGGTGCGTCGTCGGGCATCGGCGAGGCCACGGCGCGGGCAGCGTCGGGCGCGGGAGCACGTCTGGTGCTCGCCGCCCGACGTGCCGATCGCCTGGAGTCGCTCGCGGCCGAGCTCGGCGACGCCGTCGCGGTGCCGTGCGACGTGACCGACGCGGCCCAGGTCGCGGCGCTCGTGCGCACGGCCCTGGAGGCGTTCGGCCGCGTCGACGTGCTCGTGAACAACGCCGGGCAGGGGCTGCAGGCCGAGGTGGAGCAGCTGTCGCTCGACGACTTCCGCGCGGTGCTCGAGCTCAACCTGGTGGCGCCGCTCGCGCTGCTGCAGGCGGTGCTGCCGGCCATGCGTGCGCAGGGCGAGGGCGTCGTCGTGAACGTCAGCTCGGGCACGACCTTCGCCGACGTGCCGGGCACGGGCGGGTACGTCGCGTCGAAGATCGCGCTCGAGCGGCTCTCGGCGATCGCGCGGGCGGAGCTCGAGCCCGCCGGAGTCACCGTCTCGACGCTCATCCCCTTCGCGACCGAGACGGAGTTCCTCGGATCGATCCGGGCGGGTCGTGCCGAGGCCGAGGCGATGACCGCGGGCGCGAGCTTCGACGCGCCCGAGCAGGTCGCGGAGGCCGTCCTCGAGCTGATCCGCAGCGGAGACGCCCGGAAGGACCTGGTCCCCGTCGCCTACGGCGGCAGCCGCTAGTCGGTCCGGTCGAGGCCAGGCTCCCCGTGCGGCGCAGCCGTGCGCGGAGCCGAGAGGACGCGGTCGAAGAACGCCACCACGTCGGCGGCGACGGCGTCGCGCACGCCCGTGGGGTCGTCGCGGTCGCCGAGGAACACGTAGTGCCCGACGTCGCGGCCGACGCTCGCGCCGACGGCGTGGGGCAGGAGGTCCGCGTACACCTGCGCGTCCTCCGGAGGAGGCGTGACCTCGTCGGCGTCGCCCCACCGCACCAGCACGGGTGCGTCGACGAGAGCGAGCGACGCGGGGGCGAGCACGCCCGCGATGCCCGGCGCGAGCAGCACCCCGGCCCGGAGGCGCGGGTCGCGGAGCGAGGCGGACGACGCCTCCGCGAGGTCAGCCAGCCCGGCAGCCGGGTACGCCGCGCGGAGGGCGGGCATCAGGTCGGGGAACTCCGGGATGGTCGGGGCCGGCACGTGGCCCGCGAAGAGGGCGCCCATCACCCGGGCGTCGATCTCGGCTCCGAGCAGGGCGGCGACGGTGTAGCCGCCGAGAGAGAAGCCGGCGGCGCCGACGCGGTCGAGGTCGACCTCGTGGTGCGCGACGAGGTGGTCGAGCAGGAGGGTGAGGTCGCGGGGGCGTTCGGCGACCATCGTGAAGCCCTCGACGAGGTACTCGTCGGCGTAGCTGTTGCCGTGGTGGTCGACGGAGGCGACGAGGTAGCCCGCGTCGTGCAGGGCGGAGGCGAGCCAGTCGAGGTCCTCCCCCGCGCCTCCCGTGCCGTGCGAGAGGAGCACCGTCGGGGCGGGCCCCGGCCGGCGGGCGGGCCACACCGTGACGCGGACCGGGCGCGGCCCGGGCCCCGCCCAGCTCGGACGGGTGGAGTCGCGGAGCAGCGTCGTCTCGGGCGTCACGCTGGCGAGACTACGGGGCGGGTGGTGCCGTGGGCGATGACCTGGCGTCGCGGGAGGCTCGTGGGCTGCAGGGAGAGTCGGTTCGCTGTTCGAGCCATGCCCTGAGGGCGTCAGGCTGGTCGAGGGTCAGCTCGGCCTGCTGGTCGGTCTGCGCGTGGACGACGATCTCGTGCCAGAACATCGACATGACTCGTCGCCTGAGTCGTCGCCCGCCTCGTGTCCAGTCGATGGTCACCGCGTGGAACATGTTCACCAGCACGCCAGAGACCCACCCCAAGGAAGATGTCATCGTTCCTGCACATGAATGGAGTCGCACTACTCGCGCTGAGCGAGACGCCAGACGGTCGTTCATCGGGACACCTTTTGGCGCTCGATCTGGTCGGCGGAGGTCAAGTGGCACCTGGCCTGCGGATTCGCGTATGCCTGTCCCGCAAAATTGCCCGGTGACGGGGGCTTGAACGCTACAGTCGCTTCATGCTCATCGGCTACGCCCGCGTGTCAACGTCCGGACAGGATCTCGCAGCACAACGCGACGGTCTTGCAGCACTTGGTGTTGACGATCAACACGTGCATGTTGACCATGGTCTCTCGGGCACGACTCGAGCCCGGCCGGGCCTCCGCGAAGCGTTGGCCGCGTGTCGCGCCAGCGACGTCCTGGTCGTCACGAAGCTCGACCGTCTCGCTCGATCTCTGCGCGACGCCACCGACATCGCGGACGAGCTCACGAAGAAGGGCGTCGCCCTGAACCTCGGGGGAGCGGTCTACGACCCCACCGACCCCGTCGGCCGGCTCCTGTTCAACGTCCTCGGCATGGTCGCCGAATTCGAAGCCGACCTCATCCGCGCACGAACCCGCGAAGGCATGGCGATCGCCAAGGCCGCCGGCAAGCTCCGCGGCCGCAAGCCAAAGCTCACCCCCTCGCAGGAGAAGCACCTCGTACAGCTGCACCGCACCGGCGCCCACACGAAAAGCGAGATCGCGGAGCTTTTCAAGGTGGCCCGTTCGACGGTCTATCGAGCGATCCAAAGAGCCGAGCAGGCCTAGGTGGCACCTGGAAGAAAGGAGCCTCCCCGCCGAGAGCGCCTGAGGAACGGCCGCCGCCGTCCGGCGCCACCGCGGACACGCGCTGAATGGCGACGGGACCGCGCCAACAGTGGAGCTCCTGCCTGGTGGCCTCGACCGTCATTGTGGCTGTGGAGGTGGTTTGTCCGGCCCGTCCTGCAGTTCTGTAAGCGCGTCCTGCGCTTCGTGTTCGACGGCCTGTAGGACCCAACACCGGTCCATTAGCCCATGGCTTACCAGGGCTCAGCGAGGCCTGTTTTCAAGCAGCGCAGCGACGAACGCAGCATCTTCTGGAGCTGGCCGAGTTCCTGCGAGCTCCATCTGTTCAGCGCATCCGAGCGGCTGTCATCGGTGAGGTACGGGAACTGTCGTTCGACCAATTTGTCGTAGACGGCTTGCGCGGCTCTGGATCGCGACCGGGGGAGGTGCAGTGAGTGGCGGACATCGTCGGCCAAGTTCACGCAGGTGAGGGCTGCCTCCTCGTCGAGCGTGTTCACCTTGCGATCCAGGTAGTCCTTGACCCCACGCACGTCGACGATGCTGAGGGCCTCCGGCGGGCCGCTCGGCCAGGACTGTTGCTCCGCATGGCGACGTGCCGCGTCTTCGGTGGGAAAGGTCTCGACGAGCGTGGCTTGGGTTGCGACGGCATCTCGTGTCTCGTCGTCGACGTCCTGTCCCCACCAGATGAAGCGGGGGCGAGGGCCAAGATCGACCCGGACAGGCCGCCCGTCATCTATACGCATCTCCCTGGTCTACAGGTGTTGAGGCAACGCTGCCTAATGCTGCAGGGAGGTGTTTGCGCATCTTCGAGATGGAGAAGGAGCGACTCGGCTTTCGCAGAGTGTCGTTGTCTCGATAGGCGATCGTCTGCGGGGCTGCAGGAGTCGGTTGTTGACTTGGGCTCAAATGCGCGGGGTTCAGGCGCCTCGAGATGCTGTGCCCGACACCCAGAGCGCAAGAGCAACTACAGCGAGGGCGACGGCTGCGGCGACGACAAGGCCTAAGAGCCCGATGAGGTGCTCGATCAGGATTCGT
>Ga0265798_10010206_pt1 | contig 11624 bp, 15 predicted proteins | sample P3T30metagenome_FD_192430 | JGI IMG/M metagenome (GOLD analysis project Ga0265798, IMG submission 192430) | Plant litter microbial communities from East Loma Ridge, Irvine, California - P3 T30 | ecosystem: Environmental > Terrestrial > Plant litter > Unclassified | place: USA: California... | reverse complement strand
CTGGCGACATCAGATCTTCGCTGACTAGTAGCTCATCTCGCACAACCACTATGACCACTGCGATCTTCCTACTCTCAAAGATGTATACACCAAGCATTCTGATAGACCGCCTTACCTCTTCATTCCTCTCGCCAACAGCCATACACTCAAGGGCACTGTACCGTCGGATCGTATCATTGAAATGGATTGGTGGGACGAGAGGATCATCGAGGTGGAAGGAAAGGGGAAAGCCAGAGTCACGTGCAGTAGGTCTTCACCTGAAGTGGTCGTGTGCGCGCTGAAATATAGCGCCATGTCAGCACTTTTGCGCTAGAACGCCTTTCGACAAGAATCATGCTCTTTGGTCGTCATGGACTATTCAGGGATTGGACGAGACTGGAAAGACTAAGGGATCTGTGAGTCTACGATCAGCATCCTAATTTAGCCGGGCTGACGTTTAGGTATGGTTTGGCGGGGATACCGGTAAGATAATTCCTATTGGCCTATGATGATGCTGATATTCAGGTTACTGCTCCACCGACAAAGAGGATCACAAACTCGACACATCCCTGCCAGTCTGTCCGGCATTCAAGGAGATTGGTAAACGACTCGGACCGTTCGATCTCGCTCTCATTCCCATCGGCGCGTATGCTCCCCGATTACAGATGTCGCCTATCCACAACGCACCCATCGACGCCGTCAGGATGTTCAAGGATCTCGTAAGCTTCCCACAATTTATTGAGCTGATGATAGAACGCAAAGAAGGCGATCGGTATGCACTGGGGAACATGGAAGATGGCGTTCGACCCTGTCGATGAGCCCCCCAGGAAGCTTGCCGAGGCGAGAGAGGTGATGGGTATATCTGAGGAAGAGTTTGGGGTTTGTGCTTTGGGGGAGACCAAGACATATGTTGTATGAGGGCCAGAACAATTGTATGTATCCATAACATGTTCGAGGCCCTGGGGACTCAGACAGATATCGACCTATCTACTACTGCTGCCGGATGTTTAAAGTCGCCATTACCCTCCCGAGATGTCGCCAATATGGGAGTTGGGAGTCAGGAAGCGCTATACATTCAGAACAGTAGCGTAAGAATCTAACGGTATCTCATCTCGCAGCAGACCGGCCAGCGGCCGCTATGATCTCCTCAACACTTGTACATCACATCGCAGGCACTCATCGCGGCCTGGGGGTCAGCTAGCCAGACCTCCTACACAAGGCAACTTACAGAGACTTGCGCGTTCGGCAACTTGTTGGCCTTGTCTTTTCAGGCGTTCTGAACGTCAGCGAGCGACACAAACGAGATACCCACCATAGCAATGCACTTGCTCTGTCCGTCACCGCCAGTAGCGGGTGGAGCTGCTGCGGGCGCCGAGGGGGGGCCTGTGGGAATGAGCTTGGATCTGACTTACTTTGACGACGACTCACTTCCGCCCTCAGATGACACCGGTCCACCGGAAGAGGTGGCAGCGACGGGGGAGCTGGCAGCTGGCGCAGCGACAGCTGGGTTGACGGAGGAGCTCTCGACAGCTGAAGGGGCTGGAGCCTTGTAATCACTGTCAGCGGTGGCCAAGGATGTGGTTGACGGAGATGCGGAGATGGTAGACGGATCTACAGCCGACGATGCCGATCCATCCGATGAAGGCGGGGCAGCAGTACCTGCGCCCGCTCCACCTTTATAAACAGGTGGACCTGGGAAGATGAATTGACTGTGATCCTGAGACATGTCAAAGACGTTGTAATTCTTGAATTCATCATTGATGTTGTAAGCGTCGGGAAACTTGGCGGTATCGGTAGGTCGGGCGGTACCCGTACCGGCGAGCTGGGCCTGGAAACAGACCGGGTAGGCTTGGGGCTTACCACGTTGGTGGAGAGCGAGGATCTCATGTCGGACCAGGTAGGCACTGTTCATCAGTGACATGATTCAGGCCCCATACGAAGTATAAGACTAACCCAGGAGCCAAGTCGGCTGGGATGGTGAATGATCGATCATGACCAGGTCGATGGGTGATGTCGTTAGAGACTCAATCGGTACCGGTCCAGCCTTCTTCGGATATCTTGAACCAGTCAAGAGATGCGGATGGTGCACCTTGACACGTATCACCGCAATAAGCCATGTACTCAAGCACTGGCCGTGATAGAGTCAACCTTCGCAAGGTAAACATCAAGGGAACTTATCTGGATGAATCGGCCAATTGTTCCAAAATACAGTGACGGTACTACCAGCATCAAGAGGCCAGCTCTCGACCAAGGCGCTATCGGCGACGCCACCACAAGCGACTTCAGGAGAGTCTACCTCGTCCCATTCTATATCTCAGCGTAGCGATAAGGATGAAGACACATACATACCAAGGTTGGCGTTGTTGGTGGCCCTTTGGGCGGTTAAATCGCCCTATGAGAACGGGTGAAATGCAACTCTATCTTCTCCATTGACGTTCCAATGATTGACAAAGTCGTGAGCGTGAGTGAGGGTGACTTGGCCGGCAAGTAATACGAGGGTAGAAAGGATGATTTTGAGCTACTCCCGTTAGTACAGGCAAGTCGGCAGATTGGAGAGAGACTCACCGAAGCTGACATGTCGAGCCAAAGATAGCCCTGACCGTCTTAATGGAGTTGATGAGAAAGATGAAGAACAAAGAGGAATAGCCTCAACCACCATGTTCTCAGGAGGCCTTATGTACCCTTTCAACCAGACGAATCCCCCGAACTTTGCCTCGCTGGCTTGGCAACTTTTTCGAGGTGCACTCGACATCAGTGTTCGCACCACTCCAAACGCACCGAGGTCACTTTGGAACGCATCGGAACGGTCGGGATACAATCATGTATCCAAGCAACGGTATCCAACGTATTTCAAGGACCCTCTTTTCACAGGTGCCTGAAGGTGATGATGGGGAAAGTGCTACCTCGTTCGAGATGTATGCCTTTGAGTCCTCTATTTTGGTCGATTGATTATGTAGCGCGGCTTGGCAGGTCCGGGATTGGACATCGTTCGCATCAAAGGCAATTGAGCCACCGCTATCAGCGATAAGTATGCCCATCTTCAGCCTTCGGAGTTATCTTCCGGTCTACTGCACACCGGTTTCATGAGTATGATGATTTTGATGGATCAATTGGTGCTATGCATCAAGGAGATCTTGAGGGAAGAACGACCCGCTCGAGTCTAGTTTTCATCTGATCCCCGGGACGTCTGATCAGAGGTGACCAAAGAAGGCCATGCACACTCCGTCAGCTGCGGAGGTACCGGTACCTTTACAGAAAAGGGAGCTTATCTTATCTTAAGACACAACGGCTGACTTCCGAAGCCTTCATTGAATGTCACCAACTTGCTGTCTCCCGGGACGCATGAGATTCTGGGCGTCTGATAGGCATGATTGATGCGATGCGTTCTCCCCCTAAAGCTATTCGTATTCGGCATTACCAGATCCCGGAAATCCAGATTGCATAAGAAAGACACGTAATGCCAAGGCATCCACCTCAACCTTGACGCGTCTCGCGACTGCTTTTTGTCTCCCCGTTCTCGCTTTCTGTCAAACAGTACTCGCCCGTCGAGCGCGTGGATGCTCGGTCAACTTATCACAGCGCCAGGGCTGAGGTCTGGCTCGGCATCAGGAACAAGGTATCTTCTCCTTTCCTTGGTACGAGCTGAAACATACTTTAACAATGGATTATCCCGTTGACCCCTTAACTCAACGCGTTTGCCAAGACAATCTCAGAACGAGGCCTTTTCAGCTTCGAACCCGCCCTATACTCATCTTCTTATTATTCTCATTACTCTTATAGACTCGAGTAGATCAATCGATCGCTCATCACCCACTTCTGAACTCTACAGTCAGCTTGGATTGATTCCACTGGCTTCCACCGTCTTTTCCTCACTTTCCCTATACCCTACCAACTAGCTCGTCAGCCAAAGGCATACCGCCTCAACCTTCACTGCCCTCTCTCACAACACTAATTCCCAACATGTATGCCAAAGTGAGTCCCACCCCAAACAAACATCATATCTGATAGCTTACATATAGATTTCTACCCTTGCCATTATTTCCACCTTCCTCCTGGCTGGCGTTACCTCTGTGAGGGCGCACGGCTACGTCCGATCATGGGTCATCGATAACGAGCCTAAGCCTGGTTTCAACCCATCATGGCCTCCTGAGCTGGGTATCACAGCGGAGCGACCTACGGTCAACAAGAACCTGGGTAAGTGCTCTTGGCAGCTCGTCGAAAGAAGGCACTGATTTTCAGGATGGACCGATTACAAAAGTCCTTCAGTCGCATGTGGTGGGTGGGATGCGCCGACCCAGAACATACAATCCTGGGATGTCAATGCTGGAGCCGTGATCACCGCTGAATGGGATGAATGGGACTGGGGACATCGAGGTGAGCACACTTTTTTAGCTCAGTATCAGCGGGAATTGACCGCCAGGTCCCGTCATGGAGTACATGGCCGCCTGTCCATCGACAGGATGTGACGGTGTCGATGCTTCAAGTCTACAATGGTTCAAGATCTCCGAAGCTGGCTGGGATGGCAAGGAATTTGCATCCGAGACCATCACACGTACCAAGGCTTGGACTTTCCATATTCCCACCGAGATCGCATGTGGGTAAGACCTCTACTCTCCCTATCTTTGGGCCTGCTAACTTTCAGTCCCTACCTCATTCGACACGAGATCATTGCCATGCACGACCCTGATGATCCCCAAGTCTACCCTTACTGCATCCAGGCCAACATCAAGTCTTCCGGTAACATCGTCCCGACCGAGACCGTGACTTTTCCCGCAGCCTACGATATGAACGATGATTTCAAGCATTTCAACCTCTACTACGGTGACGATTTCAACGCTTTCCGGCCTCCTGGACCCGCCGTCTGGAACGGTGCCGGTAGCCAAGCCCCTTCAACCCCGAAACCTTCATCGAGCTCCATCGATGGCGCCCTTGCAGCTCCAACCTATGTCGCATCAGCTCCCTCCGATACTTATGAAACTTCCAGCACTACATTGGTGACTTCTGGAGCTCATGCTACCAGCCGATGCAAGCGACGGCAAGTCTATTTCCTGATTAACAATGTGATTTCACTAACTGCCAGACCTACTAAGCGAAGTGAGGTGATCAAGCGACACACCAAGAGGTCTTTCAAGCTCTAGACCGCCCATTCCCCTTTCTCTCTCCTTTTCCCTGGCACCTTCTGCGTAGATCGTAGTAGTGGTATATGCGTTGATCGCAATATATGCATTTTTTTATTCTACTTTGTGTTTCTCTAGCAGTGCGAGAGAGCTGATCTACCCATTCATACTCTGTTCGCCAACATCTACGCTGCCTGGACCCGCTCCTGGAAGTACTTCTTCATGTATGATGCCGACTGCTTGGGATATCGCTTACAACCATCTTTGTAATCAATCCAGACGACACCGAATCGAGCGGTGAACCCTTCTTGCCCTACATGATCAGCTTGAACCTATGACTCCTTACAGTGACGTACACTCAAAGTTGTCGGTCCACGCCCACATCAGATAACTCTTGACAGGTACACCTTCACTGATCTTGGTAGCGATCGTGTCGGCGTACGAAGAAAGGTAGTCGATTCGGAAATCATCCTTGACCGCTTCCTCGCGAGACAGCTCGTTCTCCCTTGGGCAGACTACACCATTTTCGGAACTGACGAGATGAGCTCTTGTGATCCCATGAGATAGGAGGCAACTCACATGTAGATATCCCAGCCGTACATCTCGTATAACCACGAAAGTAGCTTGCCAAATCCCCAAGGAACAGGTCGGACCCATGACAATCCGGCGGGTTTGCCAATCTCTTTTCCTTCCTTGTTGGTAAAGCTCATAGCGACATCCGGCATGAACGTCTTCCACATGTCTGACGTATCGATAGAGGTGGGGTCTTGGTATTTGATGACATAGGTGGTGTAGTGATTGACACTGGGATCAGCGAGAAATGATATATTGTCAGACAGGAAGCTTACGCGAGGAAATCGGTCGAGCCCTTGACGAGCGCCTTCTCCTCCTCCGTGAACTTAGGCAGGATGTCGCCTCGGATGTCCTTGAGTAGTTGAGGGTAGTCTCCATACTTGAGAGGATCGGTAAACCTGAACATTAGCTGATTGAATGGTATGTGAGGCTGATTAGTCATACCACTTGACGGTCAAAGCCAAGAATCGCTCGGTAGCCTCGACATCTGGGAGTTAGATTTTAAGGTCTGACAAGAAGCGAGGGCGGTACTGACTCTCTGGCTCCTGGTCATACGGTTCTACTGATCAGCTACATCCGGTTAGATGACAATTCGACATACCTCCCCAGTTCATGTTGACAACAAGTCCAATCTGCTTGTCCGTTTGTTGACCATACTGCTCTCGGAAGACTCTGACGGCAGAGGCATGTGACAGCAGGAGATTATGTCCGACGGTGTATGGTTCTTTCTGCGAATCTCCTTCTGGGCTGATGCGTCGGTCTGACGATCGACCTGGAGCGTGTTTACCGAAACAGTGACCGAGTAGTGAGAAGACATTTGGTTCTGAGCGTCAGCATACGTGGATACAGGTCCGCAGTAGTTTGGGTACGTACCGTTGATAGTGAACCAGAACTTGACTAGGTCTCCGAACTCTTCAAAGCAGACTCTCGCGTACCGTTCAAAATCGTCGACTACTTCTCTGGATAAGAATCCGTTGTATTTGTCTTGGAGCGCTTGGGGTAAATCCCAGTGGAACAGTGTCTAAAGCTTCAGCTGATTTTATCAGTGCTGGAGATGCGGCTTACGACGAAGGGTGTCTGACAGGTTAGCGACGAGTCGCACATGTCAAACACGGACTTACGATCCCAGCATCCAGCAGTCCTTTGATGACTTTTCGGTAAAACTCCACACCCTTCTTGTTGACCAGCTGATCGCGTCCCCCTCCAGGTATGATCCTGCTCCAGCTCAACGACATCCTATGGGCGTTTACCCCATATTCCTTCATCAATGCCACGTCCTGTTCCCACTGGTTGTAGAAGTCGGTAGCGGTCTTCGTAGAGCCTCCATCCTCACTGTGCGATGGGTCGGCGGAGAAAGTGTCCCAAATGGATAGACTCTTGCCATCTGACTCAATCTAGCAGGCATGAGCTGGTGCTCGTACAGTGCGACGTACCGATCCTTCGACCTGAGCAGAGGCAGTGGCATACCCCCAATGGAAATCAGCTGGGAAGGTTGTCATGTTGATTCGCGGTTTGGTATTGAGTGGGCTGAGATGCTCGAAACGCGACATGTTGGTTTTGTGACAATCCGACCATGCTCGCTTGGCTTCTGGATCCGGTTGCTCGGGTATACCTCATGACCACCAAACTAAGTATCCGTCAACCGTCAAATGAGCTACAACGCACTCTTTTCAGCGAGATAGGAGCAGCACCAGCGGGGTAAATGAGCGAGAAGGCACTAAAGGAAGGCGCTTTTAGGTTACATCACGTGCTGGGCCAGTTCACGCGAGATTTCCCCGGGTGGTACTGCGGTACAACACTAGGCCGCCTTTCCTGCCTGAGAAACGTTTCCCCGCCGGTAGTCAGCTCAGGGACAGCATATGGAATAGCCTGTTTAATCCGACAATCCCAATTTCTCGGCCGTGTTCGTTGCTCAAGAAGACACAGAGCCCCCACCGGAGCTTCAGAGACAGGAACGACTCAATCTTGCGATGTTTTCCCGGCATCAACCGCTCGTTCTAGACCTATGCCGATCGGAACGATACTTGCGCCAGTGAAAATGTATAAGTAGCCTACTAGGAGTCTCCTTCTTGGCTCCGCAATCTCCTCACTCATCTCGACATCCAAAGGAAGCAACAACACTCTACCTTGCCTTCTCAACTGCGCAAAGCACTCTTTCGATCTACCTCTCTCTCGATCAATCGACGACACTATACTCCAAGATGGGGAAAGCTGGGTTCTACGCTGAGCTGGTAGGCTAAGCTTGTAGCTAGTTCGATAGCGCGCACTGACGTATACAGACGCCTCGAATGGCTTTGGTATCTTTTCTCGGGTCACTCGGAGCTTTAAGTTTCGGTTGTAAGTCCTTTCTTGTCAAGAGGAAGGGTGTGGGACGCTCGCTGACCCTTCAAAGATGACAATGGGTGGTGGGGTTTGATTCTGGGCGCTCCCTACTTCAATCAGCAGTTTGGTAATCTCACAATCACCGATCCAGCTACCGGAGTCACGACGACACGATTGTCGGGTAGTGAGCAAAGTGCTGGTACTGGTCTGGGTACCGCGGGTATCATGCTGGGTTGTATGATCGCTCCTTGGTTCAGTAAGTCGTCCACAGAAGTTTTACCACATTAACTGATTTCAAGACGAGAAGTACGGACGTAAGAAGTCCTTCTTGCTTCTAGCAGTGCTCGGTCTGCTCGGCACTCTGATCCAGGCTCTCTCGACTATCGGTCGACAATACTGGGTTCTGATCGTCGGAAAAATTGTACTCAACATGTCTGTCGGTATCGCTTCGGCCGTAGTCGGAGTATACCTCACTGAATGTGCTCCCGCCAGTCTTCGAGGTACCTTGATGGCAAACTACAACGTCGTGCAGAATGTCGGCTACGTCCTCGCCGCAGCCACTGTCTACGGTGTTGTCAACAGGCTCGATATCCTCAATTGGCTACTTCCCATTTGTCTCCAATTCATTTTACCCATCGCTATTATCGCCTGCTCACCTCTTTTACCCGAATCTCCCCGATGGCTCGCCGGTCAAGGTAGACTCGAGGAAGCTGCTGCCGTCATCCGATCTCTTCGAAAGATGACTTCCGAGTATACCGAGGAGCACGTATGGGCCGAGGTTCAGGAAATCCAAGCGGCCTACCAGGAGATCCGATCAATTCAGAATGGTAGTGGATGGGCCGAGCTCTTCCGTGGAGCCAATCTCAGACGAACATTGCTCGCCATCGGCTTGCAGTCTCTTCAACAGGCTCAAGGTGTCTCTTTCGTATCAAACTACACCGTCACCACTTTCCTCAGTCTGGGTATTCAGAATGTCTTTACCATCATTCTCATTCTCTACGTTGTCCTTCTCGTTTCCTCCCTCGGTGCCTTCTACCTTCCGGACAGGGTTGGTCGACGAACCCGTAAGTCAATGATCCTCGTCACCATGTGCAGGACTGACGCTCCTAGTACTTTTAATTGGATCTGCGTCGGGTGCAATCTGGATGGCCATTCTTGGTGCTATTACTACCGCTTTCGTTCAACCTACCGGTGTATACGCCAATCTCCTCGTTGCATCTTTGTTCCTTTGGACCGCCGTCTTTGCCAACACATGGTCTCCCATCCCTTGGTAAGTTCTACGTCGCCTTGTAATGCTTGTGGCTAATGGAAAGGACGGTCGCTGCAGAGGTCTCGTCCAACCCACTCCGAGAAAAGACATTAGCCGTCGGCTCGTGGTCTGGATTCGGTGTTGGTCTAGCCGTCGGATTCGTTTCACCATATATCCAGAACCCAGAGTATGCTGGTCTCGGTGGAAAGATTGGTTTCATCTGGATGGCATTCTCGATCATTTCGGGGATCTATGTTTACTTCTTCCTGCCCGAGCTCAAGGGGTAAGTTCATCCACTAAGCTTCTTGGATTTCAGCTGATAGCGTTCAGACGAAGCTTGGAAGAATTGGACTATATGTTCGAGGCGCGCATCCCAACAAGGCAGTTCGGCAAATTTGACTCGACTGCCATGATGGAAGAAAAGCGAAGACAGCACCATACCAACGTAGAAGACGTACGAGAAGAACCGGAAAAGATGGTCGAGGGAGATGCTCAGTATACCGTGTAGGGGTCTACATTTCAAGCCAGCTCCTCTCATGGTCTCAAGTTTCAGATATCCAAAAGTAGTTTAAATGTATGCAGTGAACGTATTCAAGGGCAAGAACCCGTTGTGAGTCAAATGGTGGCTGAATGAGTGAGCGAAAATCTCTGCTCAAGTTACTTCATCATTTGCTGGGTGCGTCAAACTACCATATACGTGTCGAGATACCCCTTCACACGACAGGTCATTGTAGATCATGTCCAAGGAGCCGTTGTGGTATGCTACGCTGACCAGTAAACATCTACCCCAGTGAACACTATGTTGACGCTCGTTACTTCCCATTTTCATGTTTCCCCTATATCATTCTCACCTTCGTTGTCACACATACATATGCCCATATCATGTACTGATCGGTGAAATACTCGACAACTGAGCCGACGGGCATCAAGCCCAGTGCGGTCAAATGGAGACCTTCTGACCGTTCGGAAGATGAAAGAGGACTTCTTATTCATGCGGTCTGCTATAATCTAGTGTAAGAAAAGGAAGGATAGTGAAGTTTGAGGGGCTCGAGAGGGAAACCACAGCCAGCTGCAGTACGACAAAACCTCGAGAGATGTACGACACATCATCTACCTAGATATCACCATCACGATCGATGAACAGTATCCAGTCCTCATCAATCGATCCATGGGTCGGCGAAGTGGCCTTGAAAGTCTCTCCACCGTCTCCACGTTTGAACACTTCCCTAGCCCCATTCTTCGTGCTCATCCACCAAGCTCGCCAACGGCTGGGTAGCGTCTTCTTGTCCAAGCGTACTTCGACATCCCCACCATGAGGTAGGTGGACTGCAAGCCATGTCTTCGACCGCATCGCGCCAATGAGCTTATCTCCGGCTCGGCTACCATCAGATGGCTCGTTCGTAGAGCTGAGTATAAGTGACTGGTCAGGTACACGATCGAAGTAGTCCGGGAGTGACTCGAGAACCTTTCGTAGGGCGGAGACGGTGAAAGCGCCCTCCAGATCGAGCTCTAGATACCAATCTGTAAATGCCGTTGTCTAGTATCAGTTGCCTTTCCGTATGTATGATATATATATAAAGCAATTCTTACAGGAGGAGCGATGGGTGGATGAGATTTGGAGCTAGCACTGTGGAACTGCCAGATCGAATTACATCCATATGTATATCCACATGCCCTGTGCGTCAGCGTGCAGTTTATCGGACGTTCGTCATGATACGTACCCAGCGAATACCTAAGAGGTCAGCCCAGGACCGCTCAAACGAGACCTCACTTACGGCTTGCCATGCCCCAGACCTGATATCACGGGCAGTCCAGATCGGGCAACCACTCTGACATCAGCGTGATTACAGCTAGTCCACGTACGTTGAAGAAGTGATGGGTGTTCTCGTAATGTGGCTCCAAATCCATGACTGGTCGAGGTGTCCCATCTGGTCGAGACGTTGCGTACATCTTTCGGATCGGGACATAACTAGATCGAGCATACCACATGCTGAGGTTTCCGGCGCCAGTCTGGGCATGCACTTCCCCAACCTTAGGTGCATTCTCGCTGTCAGGCGAGCCGCTGTCGTGATGTCCGGTCTGCACAACGTCAAGCGATAGCCAGTCAACATCTGGGAATTGAGCCGATGATGACGCTTCCGGAGCCGATCCTAGCCAGACTGTGCGTAAGCCAGTGTATGCAGCGTTGTTGACGTAGCTCACCTTGAGCGGAATGGAATGTGATAAAGGTCTTATAGTTCGAGGTGCGGTCTACTTGTTCTAAGCCGGCGATAGCTTTCTTTTCACCAGCAATCAAACCCTGCGCCATCGCCTCCGAGATAGGTCCAAAGTCCTTGACCTCCAGCTCCCTAGGATCCTTGCCGTCCTTGATATGTGCGAGAGTC
>Ga0265798_10010205_pt1 | contig 11625 bp, 8 predicted proteins | sample P3T30metagenome_FD_192430 | JGI IMG/M metagenome (GOLD analysis project Ga0265798, IMG submission 192430) | Plant litter microbial communities from East Loma Ridge, Irvine, California - P3 T30 | ecosystem: Environmental > Terrestrial > Plant litter > Unclassified | place: USA: California... | reverse complement strand
GATCCGGACAGCCTCGTCTAACCCCCCGTCCCAGAGCCTTCACGTCGGTAAATATCATTCCCACTGATAGTTACCTTCGTCGTATTCGATTCGTGCAATAAAACCCCCGGGAACAGAATCCGCCCATCTCAAATAACATCGGCGGATTTTCCCATGGTTCAGTCACTTACTCCTTTGCGCTACCCCCTTGCCGCGTTGGCTCTGGTGGTACTCAGCGCTTGCGGAAAAGGCCCGGAATCGACAGCTCAGGCGCCGGCTGCGGCCAAAGTCAACGTCGCCAAGGTGCTTGAGCAGCCGGTCAATGAATGGGACGAAGTCACTGCGCGTCTGGAAGCCCCGGAAACCGTGCAGGTTCGTCCTCGCGTCTCCGGTCAGATCGACTCGGTAGCGTTCACCGACGGCGCACTGGTGAAGAAAGGCGACCTGCTGTTCCAGATCGATCCTCGCCCGTTCGAAGCCGAAGTGCATCGTCTGGACGCACAGCTGCAACAGGCCAAGGCCGCTTCGGTTCGCAGCAACAACGAAGCCCAGCGTGGCGAACGTCTGCGCACCAACAATGCCATCTCGGCCGAACTGGCCGACTCGCGGACCACCACCGCGCAAGAATCGAAGGCGGCGGTCGCGGCCATTCAGGCCCAGCTTGATCTCGCCCGTCTGAACCTGAGCTTTACCCGCGTGACCGCGCCGATCACAGGCCGTGTCAGCCGTGCGGAAATCACCGCCGGCAACATCGTCACCGCCGACCAAAGCATCCTGACCAGCGTCGTTTCCACGGACAAGGTCTACGCCTACTTCGACGCCGACGAGCGTGTGTTCCTCAAATACAACCAGTTGGCGCGCGACGGCAAACGCGGCGCCACCACACCGGTGTACATGGGACTGTCCAACGAAGTCGAGAACCCGCATCTGGGCCAAATGAACTTCGTCGACAACCAGGTCAATCCCCGTACCGGCACCATTCGCGGTCGCGCCGTGTTCGACAACAGCAAGGGTGAATACACCCCGGGCCTGTACGCTCGCCTGAAACTGGTCGGCAGCGGCACCTACTCGGCCATGCTGATCAAAGACGAAGCGGTCGGCACCGACCTGGGCAAGAAATTCGTGCTGGTGGTGGACAAGGACAACAAAGCGACCTATCGCAACGTTGACCTGGGGCCGAAACTTGAAGGCCTGCGCATCGTGCGCAGCGGTCTGGCCAAGGATGACCGCATCGTGGTCAGTGGCCTGCAGCGCGTACGCCCTGGTTCGCCGATCGACCCGCAAGACACCCCGATGGCCAGTGCTGAAACACTCGCCGCACTGCAACAACAACGCCAAGCACTTGAAGCCAGCAATCAGCCCAAGGCCCAGTCAAAACTGGACGCCAAGGTTGCCGCTTCCGCAACGCCACGCGGTTAAGGGACTCATTCAATGAATTTCTCCAAATTCTTTATCACGCGGCCGATCTTCGCAGCGGTGCTGTCGCTGTTGATCCTGATCGCCGGTGCCATTTCGCTGTTTCAGCTCCCGATCAGCGAATACCCGGAAGTCGTGCCGCCGACCGTGGTCGTGCGCGCCAACTTCCCCGGCGCCAACCCGAAAGTCATCGGTGAGACCGTGGCCGCGCCGCTGGAACAGGCGATCACCGGTGTCGAGAACATGTTGTACATGTCCTCGCAGGCGACTGCCGACGGCAAACTGACCCTGACCATCACCTTCGCGCTGGGCACCAACCTGGACACCGCGCAAGTGCAGGTGCAGAACCGTGTCACCCGGACCGAACCGAAACTGCCGGAAGAAGTGACCCGCATTGGTATCACCGTGGACAAGGCCTCCCCTGACCTGACCATGGTGGTCCACTTGACCTCACCGGACAAACGTTACGACATGCTTTACCTGTCGAACTACGCGGTGCTGAACATCAAGGACGAGCTCGCTCGGCTGAACGGTGTCGGTGACGTGCAATTGTTCGGTATGGGGGACTATTCGCTGCGCGTCTGGCTTGATCCGAACAAGACCGCTTCGCGCAACATCACCGCCACCGACGTCGTCAACGCCATTCGCGAACAGAACCGTCAGGTCGCTGCCGGCCAGTTGGGCGCGCCGCCCTCTCCGAGCGCCACCAGCTTCCAGATGTCGATCAACACCCAAGGCCGTCTGGTTACTGAGGAAGAGTTCGAAAACATCATCGTTCGCGCCGGTGAGAACGGTGAGATCACCCGCGTGAAAGACATCGCACGGGTCGAACTGGGCTCCAGCCAGTACGCACTGCGCTCGCTGCTGAACAACCAACCTGCGGTCGCGATCCCGATCTTCCAGCGTCCGGGTTCCAACGCCATCGACATTTCCAACGAAGTGCGCGGCGAGATGGAACTGCTCAAGAAGAGCTTCCCGGAAGGTATGGACTACAGCATCGTCTATGACCCGACCATCTTCGTCCGGGGCTTGATCGAGGCGGTGGTTCACACGCTGTTCGAAGCACTGATTCTGGTGGTGCTGGTGGTGATCCTGTTCCTGCAGACCTGGCGCGCCTCGATCATTCCGCTGGCCGCTGTGCCGGTGTCGCTGATCGGTACTTTTGCCGTCATGCACCTGTTCGGCTTCTCGCTCAACGCGCTGTCGCTGTTCGGCCTGGTACTGGCGATCGGTATCGTCGTGGACGACGCCATCGTGGTGGTGGAAAACGTCGAGCGGAACATCGAACTCGGCCATGAGCCGATGGAAGCCACGCAAATCGCCATGCGCGAAGTGACGGGCCCGATCATCGCGACGGCGCTGGTGCTGTGTGCCGTGTTCGTCCCGGCAGCCTTCATCTCCGGCCTGACGGGGCAGTTCTATAAACAGTTTGCCCTGACCATTGCGATCTCGACGGTGATCTCGGCGTTCAACTCCCTGACCCTGTCGCCCGCCCTGGCTGCCGTGCTGCTGCGTTCTCACGATGCCCCGAAAGACGGCTTCTCGCGCTTCCTCGACAAACTGTTGGGTGGCTGGTTGTTCCGTCCATTCAACCGCTTTTTTGTCAAAGCCAGTAACGGCTATGTCAGCACGGTTGGCCGCGTGATCCGCATCAGCGGCGTGGCACTGGTGGTCTACGCAGGCCTGATCGTCATGACCTGGCTGGGCTTCTCGAGCACGCCGACCGGCTTCGTACCGCAGCAGGACAAGCAGTATCTGGTCGCGTTCGCGCAATTACCCGACGCCGCGAGCCTTGATCGCACCGAAGACGTGATCAAGCGCATGTCCGATATCGCCCTGAAGCAACCGGGCGTCGAAAGCGCCGTGGCCTTCCCGGGCCTGTCGATCAACGGCTTCACCAACAGCCCGAACTCCGGCATCGTGTTCGTGACACTCAAGCCGTTCGACGAGCGCAAGGACGCCAGTGAGTCCGCCGGCGCCATCGCCGGTGCGCTCAACGGTAAATATGCGTCGATCCAGGAAGCCTACATGGCGATCTTCCCACCGCCGCCGGTACAGGGCCTGGGCACGATCGGCGGTTTCCGTCTGCAGATCGAAGACCGTGGCAACCTGGGTTACGACGAACTCTATAAAGAGACGATGAACGTCATCGCCAAGAGCCGCAGCGTGCCGGAACTGGCTGCTCTGTTCACCAGCTACACCGTGAACGTGCCGCAAGTGGACGCCGCCATCGACCGCGAAAAAGCCAAGACTCACGGCGTGGCCATCAGTGACATCTTCGACACCCTTCAGGTGTACCTGGGTTCGCTGTATGCCAACGACTTCAACCGTTTCGGCCGTACCTATCAGGTCAACGTTCAGGCCGAACAACAGTTCCGCCAGGACGCCGAGCAGATCGGTCAGCTTAAAGTGCGCAACAATCTGGGTGAAATGATCCCGTTGGCGACCCTGCTGCACGTCACCAACACATCCGGCCCGGACCGCGTGATGCACTACAACGGTTTCATCACCGCCGAAATCAACGGCGCGGCCGGCCCCGGCTACAGCTCGGGTCAGGCAGAGGCGGCCATGAACAAGCTGCTCAAACAGGAACTGCCTAACGGCATGACCTACGAGTGGACCGACCTGACCTACCAACAGATCCTGTCGGGCAACACGGCGCTGCTGGTCTTCCCGCTCTGCGTACTGTTGGCCTTCCTGGTACTGGCGGCACTGTACGAAAGCTGGAGCCTGCCACTGGCGGTGATCCTGATCGTACCGATGACCCTGCTGTCGGCCATTGCCGGTGTGATCATCGCGGGCAGCGACAACAACATCTTTACCCAGATCGGCTTGATCGTACTGGTGGGCCTGGCGTGCAAGAACGCGATTCTCATCGTCGAGTTCGCCAAGGATGAACAGGAAAAAGGCAAAACTCAGCTGGAAGCCGTGCTGGAAGCGTGCCGCCTGCGTCTGCGTCCGATCCTGATGACCTCCTTCGCGTTCATCATGGGTGTGGTGCCCTTGGTTCTGTCCAGCGGCGCCGGTGCCGAGATGCGTCACGCCATGGGCGTGGCCGTGTTCTCCGGGATGCTCGGCGTGACCTTCTTCGGTCTGCTGCTGACACCTGTGTTCTATGTGCTGATTCGTAACTACGTTGGACGCAAAGAGGCACGCAAGGCAGCCAAGGCTCAACGCGTTCAGACCATCTCTTCGGAGGCACATTAATGAAGGCTGCAAAACTCTTCCTGCCGAGCCTGTTGGTCCTGGCGCTGGCGGCTTGCGCCGTTGGCCCTGACTACAAGAAGCCGGACACCGCGGCGGCCAATGTTCAGGCCGCTGCACAGGGCGCCTACGACCGCAGCCGTACCGAAACCATCTGGTGGCAGCAGTTCGACGACCCGACCCTGAACAAGCTTGTTGCGCAATCCCTGCAAGGCAACCGGGAATTGCGTGTGGCATTTGCCCGCCTGAAAGCGGCTCGCGCCATCCGCGATGACATCAGCAACGATGCCATGCCGGTGGTCACCAGCCGCGCCAGCAGCCAGATCGGCCGCGCTCAGGTGCCGGGTGAAACCGAGCACCGGGTCAACCAGGAGCGCTATGACCTGGGCCTGGACATGGCGTGGGAAATCGACCTGTTCGGTCGCATCCAGCGCGAACTGGAAGCCAGCGAGGCCGATCAGCAAGTGGCCGAGGCCAATCTGTATCAGCTGCAAGTCACCATGATCGCCGAACTGGTCGATGCCTATGGCCAGCTGCGGGGCGCGCAACTGCGCGAAAACATTGCCCGGGACAACCTGAAAAACCAGCAGGACTCGCGCAACGTGACCGTGCAGTTGCGTGATGAAGGCGTGGGCAACGAAATCGACGTGGTGCGTGCCGACGCACGGCTGGCCGCTGTTGAGGCGACCATTCCGCAGTTGCAGGCCGAACAGGTCCGTGAGCGCAACCGTATCGCGACCCTGCTTGGTGAGCGCCCGGATGCCATGACCGTCAGCCTGGCGCCTGCCAAACTGCCCGCGATTTCCAAAGCATTGCCGATTGGCGATCCCACCAAACTGCTGGAAAACCGTCCCGACGTGCGCAGCGCCGAGCGCCAACTGGCGGCTCAGACAGCGCGCATTGGCGTGCAGACTGCCGACCTGTTTCCACGGGTCAGCCTGAGCGGCTTCCTGGGCTTCACCGCCAGCCGTGGTTCGCAGATCGGCTCCGGTGCCGCGCAAGCCTGGGGCCTTGGCCCGAGCATCACGTGGGCGGCGTTTGACCTGGGCAGCGTGAAAGCGCGCATCCGTGGCGCCAACGCCGATGCCGAAGGGGCTCTGGCCAATTACGAGCAGCAGGTATTGCTGGCACTGGAAGAAACCGAAAACGCCTTCAGCGATTACGACAAGCGCCAGCAGCGTCTGGTGTCGCTGGTCCGTCAGAGCGAGGCGAGTCGCTCGGCGGCCAACCTGGCGAGCATTCAATACAAGGAAGGCACGGCTGACTTCCTGGTACTGCTGGATGCCGAACGTGAACGTCTGGCGGCTGAGGACAGTCAGGCCCAGGCCGAGATCGAGTTGTATCGCGGCATCGTCGCGATCTACAAAGCGCTCGGTGGCGGCTGGCAGCCGAACGCCTGACACGCGGAAAACGTTGCGGGGCGGTTCACCCATCGCCCCTCAAGGCCCCGGACTCACAAGGTTCGGGGCTTTTTCGTTTTCAGGGGCGTTTTTGCTGTTTGACACTCGCCCCGCTCTCCCCGAAGCTGCTGCTCACGCAGAAACGGAAATCGGTATGCCTATCCCGTCTTCGCCGCACCCTCCGGCCCCTCTAAAAACTCGCCGCCGCTGGCTGAATGTGATCGTACTGGGCGCATTGGCGCTGCTCATCGCTGTCGGTTTGCTGGTCCATGGCTGGCGCGCACCGCCACCTGCGCCGGTGGTCAATCACAGCTATGCCGAAGCACTGGAACAAGCCCACAACGGTAAACCCGGCGCGGCGCGTGTCCTTTATCAGCAATTGAGCCGAACCGACCTGTCGGACATTCGGCGTTCGGGCCTGCTCACTGAGCTGGCCAATTACCCCAGCCCCCAGGCGCTGAAAATTCTCGACGGCGACCTCAAGCGCCCTGCTCCGCTTGTCCAGCAAACCGCCATCGACACCGTGGCCGCCATGGTTCCAGACGCTCAACGCAGCGTCCTGATAGGCCCTTTGCTGGACGATCCCGATCAGAGCGTGCGTTTCTGCGCAGTCCGCGCACTGCTTGGGCTCACGCCTGATGATCTGGGGTTGTATTACGCAAACGTCCAGGACGCCGCCGAGCAATACCAGATCACCCTGGCCTCGCAACCGCCCAGCGGTCAAAGCCAGCTGGAACTGGCGAAGCTGTTCGTGAACACGGGCGCGATTGAAAAAGCCTTCGAGGCGCTGGACCTTGCGCTGAAACTGGAGCCCAACAACATTCAGGCAGCAGTTGCCCAAGTTCAACTGCTGGACCAGCGCGGCCACACCGACCGTTCGCGTCAGCAACTCGCTCAGCTTCTCGAGAAGCACCCACAGTCGGCACTGCTCCAATATGAGCTCGGCAAATGGCTCTTGCGGCACCGGCAAAATGAGTATGCGTTACTGGCGATGGCCAAGGCGGTGGAGCTGGAACCCGAGAACACCGTTTATCGATACGACCTCGCGGTGGCCCTGCATGACCTTCATCAACTGGAGCCGGCGCAGCGTCAGCTCGAAGACATTCTGCAGCGTCAACCGGCCAACCGGCGCGCCAGAACGCTCCTGATCCGTTATTGGCAGGAAAACGGTCAGTTGCAGAAAGTTCAGGTACTCCTCGCAGAGCTCGAGCAGCTCAATCCCGATGACCCGGCCTTGCAACAAGGCTTGTAGAGGGCGGAAAGAGCGGCATTGCCGCCGCACCGATAGTTTCCTGTATTGGCCTAGTTTGAGAAATTACTTACAAAGCTTTACACCCGCGCTGTCAGTTTTTGTCAGACCGGTTTATGTTTGCCGTGATCTTTCATTTAACAATTGCACTTCACCTATTTTACAACTCGAAAAAAACGTGCATTATTTGTCCGTCGCGTATCACAACTACCCTCGCCACGGACGTGAAGCTGACAGCGCAACGCTAGTTTCTTCAACTGTTGATCCGTCAAGGCATCGGGGTAGTGAAAAAATGAGCACAGGACCCTGACGTGCGTCCATGTAGCTTGCGTTGGGCTGACAACAGCCATTTATCGCCGGAGTACTATATTTGTCCAGACTTGCCGAGTTTCGCGCAGCAGAAAAAGCCCTTCAGGAACAGCTGGCTCAGCTGGAAAGCCTGAAGAATGACGCCGGGTTGAAAAAGGAGATCGAGTTCGAGCAGAAGCTCCAGGCTCTGATGAACACGTACGACAAGAGCCTGCGTGACATTATCGCCATCCTTGACCCGAACCCTTCTACCGCCACCGCTGCACCGGCGGGCCCAAAACGCCGCCGCGCCCGTGTGGTCAAGGTGTATCAGAACCCGCATACCGGCGAGCTGATCGAAACCAAAGGTGGAAATCACCGCGGCCTGAAGTCCTGGAAAGAACAGTACGGTGCGGAGACTGTCGATTCCTGGTTGCGTGGCTGATCGTCAAGCTGCACGACGAAAGCCTTATAAAAAAGCCCCGTTATTCGGGGCTTTTTTTATAAGCGTATTTATGCAGACAGATTATTGACAGAAGGTGGATCGGAAAGTCTGGATAGTGCGCGGTTTGCGAGCGCAGAGTTCAACTTCGTATAAAACCCGTCAAGGTCAAGCGACGCACTGTTCAACACTCTGATGTTCAGCCCATTGCATCCTATACAAAGGGATAATGAATTCGTGTTATCAGCAAGACTGATTTCAGGCGCCAAAATAATTCGATGATGCGAGCACAATGAACGCCCCTTCATCTGCTTGTCTGACAAAGGGTTAGAGTCTTCACACTTTTTTCACACGCGCTTCTACACGATGGACGCAGCTAAAGGATTAGCACCCCATGCCCGCTTCGGCGGGCTTCTTAATGCCTGCGATTTGATACCGATCACTTTCGATCAAGGTGCTACATCCAGACGCAGGCTGTCGCGGATCCGCAGCACCTCCTCCTTATTGGCCGCATAGCCATCCGCCGACCCCGCGTAAGACAACGACCAGGCCATCTCCTTATTGGCTGCCGCCACGAGGGTCTGGGTCATCACATGCGCCCCATTCTGAGTGATCGTACAGGTCGTTTCCATGGCGGGAACCTCGCTCAGCATGCTGTCTTTCATCTTTGTGCAGACACTCTGGAACCCGCTGCGGACGAAATTGACCTGCACGGCCTTGCGCATTTCCAGCAACACGCCTTGAACATTTACGTCATGACCGGGTTGCAATCGGGTTTGAGTCAGCTCCACCACCATCGCCGGATCACCGTTCTGATCATTTTTGACGGCTCGTTGACGGATTTGCACTGCAGGATGGTCAGACGTCGAAGGCGGCTGAGGCATGGCTTCCACTTCCCAGCGACTCGGCCAGACGATCATGGCGTCCGACGCCGCAGCGAAGTCGAGACCCAAGGGCAGGCAGAGACCTGTGAGAAAGAACGTGCGTAACGTAGAGAACATGACCGATACCTGAACGTCGAGCCGGAAGTGTGAGCCAGACGCGCCACGGTCACAAGACCCGGCCTCGCCTTCTGCACATTGGGTTTTGGCTCACGCGCCGCGTCCCGTATCATGAGGAAACATTTACAGGACCACCCTGGAGTCATCGATGAGCCTGCACGAACTGAACACTTTCCCTGGCGTCACTGCCAAACCTGACGTGGCCACTGCGCAATTCGTGTTCAATCACACCATGTTGCGCGTCAAAGACATCACCGCCTCGCTGGATTTCTACACCCGCGTGCTGGGGTTCAGCCTGGTCGAAAAGCGTGACTTTCCCGAAGCGGAGTTCAGCCTCTACTTCCTGGCCCTGGTCGACAAGGCGCAGATTCCTGCCGATGACGCGGCACGCAATGTCTGGATGAAAGGCATCCCCGGCATTCTGGAACTGACCCATAACCATGGCACTGAAAAAGATCCGGAATTCTCGTATCACAATGGCAACACGGATCCCCGCGGCTTCGGCCACATCTGCATCTCTGTACCGGACGTGCATGCAGCCTGCGCGCGCTTTGAAGAATTGGGTGTCGACTTCCAGAAACGTCTGACCGACGGCCGGATGAAGAGCCTGGCCTTCATCAAGGACCCGGACGGCTACTGGGTCGAGATTATTCAGCCAACACCGGTTTGACCACCGCGTAACGCTCTCTGCAGGGGCGCGCTTATAAAAGTAATCGCGCATAAAAAAACCTCATGATCGCTCATGAGGTTTTTTGTTTCTGCTGACTCAGATAGCCATCAAGCCGGTGCGCTGGTGCGGATCAAGTGATCGAATGCGCTCAGGGAAGCCTTTGCGCCCTCGCCCACCGCGATCACGATCTGCTTGTAGGGCACCGTGGTCACGTCACCGGCCGCGAAAATGCCAGGGATCGACGTCTCACCGCGCTGATCGACAACAATCTCACCCCGTGGCGACAGCTCGATGGTGCCCTTGAGCCACTCGGTGTTCGGCAGCAAGCCGATCTGCACGAAGATGCCTTCGAGCTCGATGTTAAGCTCGTCGCCGGTGGTGCGGTTCTTGTAGCGCAGGCCATTGACCTTCTGGCCATCACCCGTCACTTCGGTGGTCAGCGCACTGGTCAGCACGGTCACATTCGGCAGACTGTGCAATTTGCGTTGCAAGACGGCGTCAGCGCGCAGGGTGCTGTCGAACTCGAGCAGCGTCACGTGCGACACGATACCGGCCAGGTCGATCGCCGCTTCGACGCCCGAGTTGCCGCCACCGATAACGGCGACACGTTTGCCTTTGAACAGCGGACCGTCGCAGTGCGGGCAATACGCCACGCCCTTGTTGCGGTATTGCTGTTCGCCCGGCACGTTCATTTCGCGCCAGCGGGCACCGGTCGCCAGAATCACGGTCTTGCCCTTGAGCACGCCACCACTGGCGAACTTGACCTGATGCAACTCGCCATCCTTGCCAGGAATCAGCTGGTCGCCGCGTTGCAGGTTCATGATGTCGACTTCATATTCCTTGACGTGTTCTTCAAGGGCAACCGCGAGTTTCGGGCCTTCAGTGTGTTGCACGGAAATGAAGTTTTCGATCGCCATGGTGTCCAGCACCTGTCCGCCGAAGCGCTCAGCCGCGACACCGGTACGAATACCTTTACGCGCTGCGTAGATCGCCGCAGCGGAACCCGCCGGGCCACCGCCGACGACCAGCACATCGAATGCCTCTTTGGCATTGAGTTTTTCGGCCTGACGGTCACCGGCACTGGTGTCGATCTTCGCAAGAATCTCTTCCAGGTTCATGCGGCCCTGACCGAACAGTTCGCCGTTCAGGTAGATGCTGGGAACCGACATGATCTGGCGGTCAGTAACTTCTTGCTGGAACAAGCTGCCTTCAATAGCAACGTGCTGCACATTCGGGTTCAGCACGGCCAGCAGGTTCAGCGCCTGAACCACGTCAGGACAGTTCTGGCAGGTCAGCGAGAAGTAGGTTTCAAATTTGAACTCACCGGACAGGCAACGTGCCTGCTCGAGAGTGTCCTCGCTGGATTTCGACGGGTAGCCGCCGACTTGCAGCAATGCGAGTACCAGCGAGGTGAATTCGTGGCCCATTGGCAGGCCGGCAAACCGCAGCTTGATGTCCTGGCCCGGGCTGTTCAGGGCAAAAGACGGTGTGCGTGCATCGTTGCCATCGGTGTTCAAGGTAATCTGGTTGGAACTGCTGACGATGTCATTGAGCAGTGCCAGCATTTCTTGCGATTTCGCGCCGTCATCAAGGGACGCGACGATCTCGATTGGGCGAGTGATCCGCTCCAGGTACGATTTCAACTGAGCTTTAAGATTGGCGTCCAACATGATTCGGCTTCCTTTTCTTCAAAATTCTAAATCTGGAAATAAAAACGCCCAGGCGATGACCGCCCGGGCGTTTTTTGGGGGCGATGCGGTTTACGTGCTAGAGCTCATCGCTCCCGGTCCGGCCATGAATGTCATGGGGACTTAGATCTTGCCGACCAGGTCCAGGGACGGAGCCAGAGTCGCTTCGCCTTCTTTCCACTTGGCTGGGCAGACTTCGCCCGGGTGAGCAGCAACATATTGAGCAGCCTTGATCTTGCGCAGCAGCTCGGAAGCGTCACGGCCAACACCGCCGTCGTTCAGTTCAAC
>Ga0265798_10010204_pt1 | contig 11625 bp, 6 predicted proteins | sample P3T30metagenome_FD_192430 | JGI IMG/M metagenome (GOLD analysis project Ga0265798, IMG submission 192430) | Plant litter microbial communities from East Loma Ridge, Irvine, California - P3 T30 | ecosystem: Environmental > Terrestrial > Plant litter > Unclassified | place: USA: California... | reverse complement strand
CAACACCAGCAGCAATAACAACAACAACAACAGCGGCAGTGCTGCGGCAGAGCGCCCATGACGAGACAGCAGCGTCTGCTACCGGCCCCCTCTCTCCCTCCCTTCGGAAGAGATCCAGGGCAAAGTCCGCACCGCGGCTCCACAGCGGCCAAATGTCGCAGGTTGCTGAACCAGGAATACCTCCTCTCACCCAGCCGGCCTTGGCAGGAAGCGTGAGGGCGCGCCATCGAGCATTCGTCCGCCCAGTCTACGCGTGTAGAGCTCGACGGCGAGAGCTCCAATTGCGCGTTTCCGAGCCCGTCGCGCGCACGTTTCACACAGCATTGCTGGCTCGGCTGCTGAAGCGCGCCCTGGTGTTTTCTGGCCTGTCAAATCATCAAACCAACGTCGAACCCTACCAGCCTCAGCATGCGGCTTCTTCCAGGCGGATATGCCACGCGAGGGGGGCAGCCGCTGTCCTGTGTGCTGCCTACGGGTTTGCGACCGAGAGCAGAGAGAACAAGCATGCTGTCTTTAGGGGCTTCTCTCGGGCTCCATGCTCGATCCGTCGTCCTCTCATCTCTGCAACGCTGCAAGTTCCCGTCGACGAGCAGGGATCGCTCGCCTGTGGTAGATCGTGCTCCAGGCCAATCCTCAGCCTCACTCGTCGATCCTGTCCTGCGGATCCGACCTGCCCTTTCAGACCTATGACCTGACGCAACACGCACTCAACACGCGACCTTGCGATGCCCTCTCCACGCACACCGCGACTCCTCAAATCTTAGACTTGGCGGTACGCTCGAGCTAGTCTCGTTCTCGGCCTCTGCTGCCGGCGAAGCTTAGTGGTGCTTTGCGGCAAACCCTCCGTCATTGACACCGCACATGTGCAAAATCCAAACACTAACCTTCCGGCACCGCTCGCTCTCGCCCTCATTACACCGCCTACCGACAGGTCACTCGCGCACCAAAAGGCATGCCCCAGTGCGCCAAATGCGTTGCCCAGTGGGCCGTCCGGTCAGATTAGCATCAATGTTCTTTGTTCACGTGGCCGTGCGAGATTGCAACCTTCTGGAAGGCCGTCGAGGGGGCACAGCATGGCTCTGCAGAACATTGTCCATCGCCTAATAAAACCAACGTCGTTCAAATTGCCCGCTTCCGGCCTCATCACAGGCCACTCGAGTGCGTCATTTCGGTACGCGCGGTTGGCGATCTTCAGTGGACCCGGCTGGCGCATCAACCTCCACCACCGCCCATCGTGAGATGAAAAGGACCGCGGCGAACATGCTTCGAGAAGGTTTCACTTTCTTCGATAAACGCGTGACTCGTCGTACGCCTTAGCGCTACGACGTGCAGAACAAAATACGAGCTGAACACGGCTTGACTCGCCCACACCTCTTCCACACCACCCTCCCCAGCAACAAGCAACACAAGGATGACCAGAAGGTGCCTCCTTCAAGCCAGCGACAACCAAAACGGTCATCTTGTTGCTTCTTGCGACTGGTCCCACCATGAGTGCACATCCCTGATCACCAGATCCACCAAACAGCCCTCTGTTTGCGACATGTACCCGGAACGACCGAGAGGAAATAGCATTGGCATTGGCAATTGAACGTCATTGGCCGCCTTATGACCGTGTCCAAAAAAAGATATCCCATGCGAGTCAATACCCCAATTTTTTTTTCCAACACATGCTCGCTGGCCACTACCAGGTCCATCCACCGGCCCAAACGAAAAAAAAAATATCATGGGTAGTGGTTGATGCCCTCCCCCCTCCCCCACGTACCGAAGTACCGAAGTCGGGGTGTACAGTCATCGCAGTTTGTGGTATTGATCGGCATAGCTTTAGAGTGATACCGAGGCTCAATGCAACACGGCCGGATCAATAGCAGCAGAACGACCGCAAGATGCCTGTACCGCTTATTGTGGCGTAGTAATCAACACGAGTCGAGAATTGCACCGATGCACTGTGTTTTCGGCTGTCAAGCCTGCCAGGAACGGACCGAGAAAGCAATAACAAACAGCTCCCCGGCAAGGTTTACCCTATATGCCCTGTCAGTGATGATGTCGAGCCTGGGCATAGGGCCGAGGTATGCAGAACAGGACATGCCGGTCAAAAAGAGGCTCAACGCTTCAGGTACCCGAGAGTCAGAACTGGTGCTGATTGGAACATGAAAACAAAACAAAAAAGCTTTGGATAGACTAAAGTATGCTCTTCCATACGTTGCTCTGGTTGACATACAAAGGCATTAGTGCCTTTTGCACGCATTGCAGACGCCAAGTCGTGTTTCCAGGCAACTCGGAATGTGCCAGCAAAAGCATCTTTTTCTAATGCGCAGTCAAAAGCAGACAGGCAGTGCTCGCGTGGAAACAATGCTCATCCTCTCTACATGTTCAAACAAGCCCTTCTGTGAAACTGCGGTTATGAATTCATCTATGCTCATCGGCCAATGACCAGCGATACAAGTACAAGGTACAAACAAGCAGCCTCTCATCGCTTGACCCAGGTGGGCATCTTGCGTGCCTTGACGTGGCCAGGTTTTTTTCTCTCCACCTTCCTTGGGTCGCGAGTGATGGTTCCAGCTGGGGAGTAGTTAGTAGTCAGGTTCGAAACAAGGTGGCGCAACATGTTTGGTATTTTCAGGGGTTTGTTTGGGGTCCATGTAAGCGGTGAGCGTGCCGCATTAACCATACCCATGGAACGATGACAAAAGCAATGCTGACAGGGAGACGAGTAAAACAAAAGAGACACGTCAACTCACCTCTTCGTAGGGCGGGCTTCAAGGCTGGCTCATGGACCAGTAATGCTTTAGCCACTGCTAGAGTCATTGCTTCCGCTTGACCCGTAAGGCCGCCGCCTTGCACCAGTGCAAAGACGTTGTATTTATCAAGCCGCTGAGTAGCCTTGAGTGCCCACACAGCGCTCTCCCGGTGGTGTAGCCGCCCGAAGAACTGCGAAAGGGATTTGCCATTGACGAGCGCCTCACCCTCGCCTTCTACCAGCCAAGCCACAGCAGAGGACGTCTTCCTCCGGCCAACACCCTTGGCCCGTCCCAGCTCATCGATTACCCCAGGCTTTGGCTTGATGTCGCCAGGTTGATTTGGCTTCTTGTACCGCAACATGGCTTGCACCACCTCGTCCGGCATGAGCTGGGGATGAATACGGTTGAGCCTCCGGAGTATCTGGAGCATCCTGTGGTAACGTGCCGTCTTGACCGGCTCGTTGGTCATGATGCGGTACTGCTCAATCGTCTTCCATGCCACTTTGGGTGCCTCTGTAGGCGATATTATGGGTAGAGTGGCGACTTTGCGGAGTAGGGCGGACAGCGAGAGGAAGTCGTCGGTAAATGTGGGCTTTGCGCTGAAGTACGATGGCGATGCTGGGACCACGCGCAGCGTCCGCAGCAAGTTCTTCTTCTCGTCTACCACATCTTCGCCTGTTTCACCAAAGTTCAACTCTGGTGCTGCAGTAAATGGTTCCCGTAGCTCTTCGTCGGTAACTTCTGCACATCGCGGTACTGTGGTGGAGATGCTTCGTGATATTCGGGCTTGGGCTAGGAATTGGAGGCTCCATTGAGCGTGTCGTATCGTCCGTTGGCATTGGGGCCTCTGCCGGCCTCCTGCGGCATCTATCGCCCTCCACAAACTGCGCGAAAGCTCCCTGCTTGCCATTATGGGTGGGAAAATGCGCCGTGATGGCCCGTCAAAATTGCCAGCAATTGACGATGAACATTGCACGACCCACACGCAAATTGCTTGGCGGCAAACTAAAATTACGGTGGACTGTGCACCAGCAGATTTCTGCTGGGTAAAGAGCCCCGCGCCGTCAACCCAACACCCTTTTTTCTTCATCAACACCCGCTTCCACACACTGATTCCACTGCCAACTCTGCAATCATGTCTTTCGGAAAGCTTTACAGCTACTCGGTAAGCTGGTTGTCACACAACACGCAGTATCAAACCCAATGAGTCCTAACAGCGTGTCAACAGGGTAACCCGCGCACCACCTCTCTCCTGGCGGTCGCAAAGGAGAACGGCCTCGACCTTGAGTTTGTCGAGACTGAGCCTGCAAAGGGCGTCTCAGCCGAGTACCTGAAGCTTAACAAGCTCGGCAAGGTCCCTACCTTTGAGGGTGCCGACGGCTTTGTCCTCTCCGAGTGCATCGCCATCGCTGTGTACCGTAAGTGCTACCCCGCCTGCCTGCGCCCGCCCCTACTTGCATAACATGATGTGGAATGTATATCATTCAGTTATCCCTGTCTGAAAACTATTGTTGAAAACTTACTATTCTGATTTGCTCTATTCAATTTTGTTTCATCGCATGATATTTTGGCAATGACTCAGAGCTGACGGATCCCAGTTGCTTCGCAGAACGAGAAGACCAGCCTTCTCGGCAAGACCAAGCAGGACTACGCCACCATTCTGCGATGGATGTCCTTTGTCAACACTGAGGTCCTCTCACCTCTCGGTGGCTGGTTCCGCCCCATCCTCGGCCGCGACCCCTACAACAAGAAGAACGTCGAGGACTCACAGAAGGCCGCCCTCAAGGCCGTCCACGTCATCGAGGAGCACCTTCTTACACACACATACCTTGTCGGTGAGCGTCTGACTCTTGCCGACATCTTCGCTACCAGCATCCTCGCTCGCGGCTTCCAGTACTTCTTCGACAAGCAATGGCGCGACTCCAACCCCAACGTCACTCGCTGGTATGAGACCATCTACAACCAGTCCAGCTACTCAGCAGTGGCTCCCAAGTTTGAGTTCATCACCGAGGCGCTGAAGAACGTCGCACCGAAGAAGGAGGGCGGTGAGAAGAAGAAGGAGACCCCCAAGGCCGCCCCCAAGCCCAAGAAGGAGGAGGCTGAAGAGGAGGAGGAGGAAGCCGCGCCTGCCCCCAAGCCCAAGCACCCTCTCGAGGCTCTGCCCAAGGCTACCTTTGTCCTTGACGACTGGAAGCGCAAGTACTCCAACGAGGATACCCGCGAGGCTGCCCTCCCCTGGTTCTGGGAGAACGCCAACTTTGAGGAGTACTCCATCTACAAGGTCGACTACAAGTACAACGATGAGCTGACCCTCACCTTCATGACCGCCAACTTGATCGGTAAGCACAAATGTACAGCCAATACACGTTACTATTGCTAACCCTGTCCAGGTGGTTTCTTCACTCGTCTCGAGGCCAGTCGCAAGTACCTGTTCGGCTGCTGCTCCGTGTACGGCACCGCCAACGACTCCATCATCAAGGGCGCTTTCGTTGTCCGTGGCCAGGAGGCCCTTCCCGCTTTCGATGTCGCTCCCGACGTCGAGAGCTACGAGTTCACCAAGCTCGACCCCACCAAGGAGGAGGACCGTGAGTTCGTCAACGACCAGTGGTCATGGGACAAGCCCCTTGTCGTCGGCGACAAGACCTACGAGTGGGCCGACGGTAAGGTGTTCAAGTAAACGCCTCGCTAGTTGGATGAGGTGTTTGCTTTGATTTATGATGCGGATGAATTACGACTGGGCATGGGTATGGATGGGATGAAGGATGAGGATTCATGAGATGACGTTGGGCATGCTTTGGCAGATCAGCGATACTGCCACGGCCGGATAGAGGCTCGGAAAAGCTGCACAAGAAAATTCATGATACCCAACCAATGACTCGCTTTTGCATTGATGTGCCAACCGTGCCGTGTGCGTTGCTGTGGGCTCAGCCCAGAAGCGTATCGCACCTAGGTGAAGGAGTTTAGGTTTTTGTCTGACATGATGCTGCATCGCCTATCGCCTATCGGCCACCGGCTACCGCCTACCGTCTAGACTGTCAGGCGTCTACAACCCCAGATCTGGGCTCACGGTGGGCGGGGCAGAGCGCAGCAAGCAAGAGTCGTGGCTTGGTTGCCCAAGCATGCGATTGGCTGGAGACGAACAAGGGAAGGAACAAGGCGAAGGAAGGCTGCAAAGAAGGGCATGGACAGCCGCATGGGGTGCATGTGTGTCTTTGATCCTCGAGTCCCTTTCAAGCCCTCGAGAAACTTTGCTTTTGCTTTTGCTTTTGCTTCTTACCATCGGCCGCACATACCGCTACCGCGCATCCGACGGCAGCCTGTTACCCTAAGCGACGCTCTGCCGGGCCTTCTTACGGTGATTTGTGCGGCACCTCTGGTACTCTTCAAACCGCCCTGTAGGGCGCTCGAGCGTGTTGTCGTCATCGCAACGACTGTCGCGTGAGCTGGCATATCGGATTCTGGCAGCCTTCACCATCCAAACTCAGAGCCAGAGCCAGAGCCCAGCCCAACCCCGGCTTCCTGTCGCAGCTATTGGTGGGATCGAGCGCCGGACTATCCACGCAGTGTAACAACCCCTTCGGCCTGCGCAACGGAAACACAACCATTTGGCTTGAGACATCTGGCTTATGCCATTTACTGCACCTTGAGAAGCTGGTTTGCGCCTTCAAATAGAAGAAAAGGTACGCGCTCGTACTTTTAAGAGCAAGCAAAACCCTGGATTAGGTATCCAAGACAACGACCACGCGACAATCACGGGCACGCCAGGGGGTCGAACGGCTTCTTGCACCGTCCTCTCGTCGCTGGCAGTAACTTGTTCGTGTGCTAGAACCGAGGTCAAGGGCTACGCTATCTGCACGCGTAGCTGGGGCAAGGATTTGTCCTGCACGTCCTTGACGAGGCGTGGAGAAAGAAACGAGGAGACAAGTGAAATCAAAAGAGGCACACCATCCGAAAGGTGAAGAGGAAAAAACGACCATGGGAATGAAGGAACATGATGGAAGAGTAGTCCGGAGGTCATCTGGACACTCGAATGAACCTGCTATTCAAGTAATATGCTTAGTAAGTGTTTAATGTGCTGCATTTGCAGTCATTGGCCTGCAGCCATGGCTGACAACAGGCCATGTCGCAGATACTGCATCTCGCTGCTGGACAACTCAATTCAGACTATAAACTAACGTCAACAGGGCTCTGGAGGCGGACCGAGCGAAGACAATGTCACTGGCTTTCTAGTACGGTCGACAGCAACGCAGTGGGCAAAAAACTCCGTCATAGCTGTAGATGCAGGTTCCCATCTCGCATCCATCACCCGCATATTAGCGAAGGACTTCCCGCTCGTCTCCGAACCGGACCCGCCTTTACCGCCATCTCGGAACGGTAACAGCAACAGGAGTGGAGCTTACGACCATTCCGAATCGCCGTCGCCAGGTGCCGCGCCCGTCTCACCTTCAGATGACGAATCCGAAGCCGACACGCCAAACTCTGAAAGAGAGGTACCCGTCACCATCACAACACTCAAGCATGGTGCATTCGCCGGCCTCCCGTTTCCGTACCAGAGTGCCAGGGCGAATGCGCTGCATGTTGTGAGGGAGCACATATCGACATATCTCATTACGCATCCGCATCTCGATCATGTATCAGGCTTCGTTATCAACACCGCGGCTTTTCATAACACGTCGCGACCGAAGAGGCTAGCTGCGTTACCTTTTACGGTGAAGGCCTTAAAGACTCACATCTTCAACAATGTTATTTGGCCAAACCTCACAGACGAAGACGGGGGTGTAGGCCTGGTGACCTTCCAAAGACTCGCAGAAGGTGGTAATATTGCGCTTGGCGAGGGGAGCGGAAGAGGATTCATCGAAGTATGTGATGGTATAGGGGTCAAGGGATTCAAAGTCAGCCACGGACACTGCATGCAAGGCCCGGGTCATGTACATCGCGGATCGAACGCCAATCTCCTGGAAACATCAAGCGCACAACATTCAGCTCCTGGTCACCAGTTGGACGGCCAGGAGGGTCGCTCCATGAGCTTCTCCTACACATCGCAAAGCGCGCCTGGCACTCCCGCTTTGAACGGCGGCGCTGATTCAGGCCGACGAACCAGCGGTACGACCGTCCCGCCACCCCAACAATCATCCGAAGATCACTGTGTAATCGACTCGACCGCCTACTTCATTCGCACCGAATCGACGCCTACTACGCCCAAGCGCGAAATCCTCATCTTCGGCGACGTGGAGCCAGACTCTTTATCTCTCTCTCCACGCACCTCTCAAATATGGTCCGAAGCCGCCCCCAAGGTTGCCTCTGGTATCCTAACAGGCATCTTCATAGAAGTCTCATATACGAACGCGCAGTCGGATGCCGTACTCTTCGGACACCTGGCACCAAGACATCTGCTCGAGGAGCTGTGTGCACTTGGCGACATGGTCAAGGAGCGCAAGAGAGAGCACGAGCGTGAGAAGGAAGAAGGCAGGATCAAAAAGAAGAGAAAGAGAGCTAGTAACAACTTGCAACTCGATGGTCCAAACGAGAAAGACCGGGGCAAGCGCGTCGGTGTCATCAAGGGCATTGACTCGCCAATCTCGTCTACCAACCAAAACATCAACAATGACGACGACGCCATGAGCGATTATCCCATTTCGCGCGGCGATACAGGCACACATACACCTAACCCGCTCTCCTCGCATCAACAACACACGTCTGATCCTCACGCTTCCCATCCCTCGGCTCCCGCGGCGCTCAACCTCTCGTCCGTGTCTGCGGAACACAGCCGCGCCATGCTTTCTGCGGCCTTTGACTTGCCATTGAAAGGCGTAAAGGTGATAATTATACATGTCAAGGATACGTTTGCAGATGGGCCACTAGTCGGTGATCAAATCTTGAAAGAGCTAAGGGAAGGGGAGAGCGTGTTGCAGGATCAGGGCAGGGGGCTGGGATGCCAGTTTGAAGTTAGTGTGGCCGGGGAGAGTTATTGGTTCTAGGAAGGGTCTTGATGCCGATGATGTCCATGATGGTTAGGCAGGAAAATATGGCGAATAGTTGGGGTGGGGTGGGTTCTTTCCATCGGCGTTTTCTTTTCTTCCTACTTGTATATGGCTTCGGCTGATCTTCTTTTGTGTTTTTGCTATGGTATTGTGTGTGCGTGGAATATGTCTCTGTTTTTTTTTACTTGGTTTCGGGGCGGATGATCTGGATTTTCGGGATCAGTTGTGGTAAATGCTGGGTACACACGGTAGGCATCCCGCCGGTGGTGTTGATGTGCTGTTTGTTGTAAGGGAAAAAAAAGATAGATTGATGATGTATCAAAACATTTACAGAAGAGACATGGTTGTTCCTTTGTGAACCCCTTTACAGTTTACGCTTTTTAAATTTGTAATCCATTGCTGTAGTGTAAATGAATTTCTACCTCTTCTACTGTTTCTCATATCTGTCATTTGACTGCTCTGTCTGTGTATATATATGTATATATTAACAGAATCCCATCGTTCTCCAAAACTTAACACATGTTTATTTCTGTAAATCTTTAGTCTTCCTTATTTTGCCATTTTCGGAACAAGGAAAGCTACCCCCTGGGTATCTTGACATATTTCCACTGCTAACCCAAAAGAGCAACTGTAATGGGGTGTTGTAGAGATAACAAGTTCAGACTCAGCCTCAAGTAGAGAGAAAGGAGACGTCTAACAAGTTTCGTTGCCGTTTATCTCTAGAGAGAGAGAGAGAGAGAAAACTGTCTACCATCCGTGACATCAAGGCGCGATAATACTTGGCTTCTCAGCACTGTATCGAAAGTCCTGATATGTACTCCTGATCAATCATTCACACTCACTCTCAGAGCCGTCGCCCTCACCCTCATCGCGCCTCGTCCGCTTCGCTCCACTAACCTCTCCATCACCGTCAAACCCCCTCTTTACACCATAGGCCTCTTCCATCTCTCTTAGCATCTGCGCCTCAAACTCGTCCATGCCCTCGCCATCAACCAAATTCTCCGCCCCACCGTATGCTTTTGGCTCCTCATTGTCCACCTCATCGTCATCGTCAATCACACCACCATCCACCGCGCTCGCGTGCCTCCACGCCTTCTCCCGGTAACAAGGCAAGCCATGCTTAGTATGCTCATGATACCGCTTACACCACGCACCCTCTGTGCTCTCTTCAATCTTGAGCGTGAGATTACGGCGCAGCATGCGCAGACTAGTCTGCATGACATTGAAGACGAGATCAGTGTGCAGCCCTGCACCACGCTCTGCCGCCGTCTCCATAATCGTCTCCGTCTTGTCACCTCGGAGCGCAAGTGCATCGGCCCACAGCATGCGCGCGCCACACTTGCGATCTGTGTGCTTGTACAGTGTGTTGAGGAGGTCGAAGTTTACGGCTGTGACGTCAGAGTCGAGTTCTGGGTCGGCGACGGTGAGACCGTAGTCCTTGGGGTTGGGGTCGAATTCAGAGGCCATGTACATGCCTTTATTCCACGCTTCTTTTGATTTTCGCTTGCGCTCTAGCAGCGCTTTGTTGGCGCGCCAGGTCGGGTTTGTGGGGTCGCGCTGGTCCTGGGCGCGCAGCTCGTGGAAAGCCCGGATCCAGGTGTCGGCGACTACGTCGCACACATCCCAGGCGCTTTGTTGGTAGCTCAAAATGTAGATTTCGGTGAGGTCTTTGGCACTGTAGGGTTGTGCTTGCTCTGGGTTGTTGACGTTTGAGAGGCCGGGAAGGTCGAGATGGATGCTTGCGCTGTGCCTGAGGGCGTTGAGGATTTGGTAGGCTTCTTGGGTTTCGGGTTCGTAGATGGCCGGGACCTGTGCAGTGGCAGGGACTTGCGCTATGTTGGATTGTGGGAATTCCTCTTCGTCAATCTTGGGTAAAGGCGTGTTGTTGCGGGACGGTTGTGTCTTGGGACGACGACTAGCTCTCGACTCTGACTGCTGCTGCTGCTGCTGCGACACTTGGCTCGATTTTGCACGGTGTGAGTCGTAGGCTGGAGGACTTGTCAGTTTACGTATACTTCTGAATTTGCGGAGACGGTTGCTCTTACATGGATCGCTTGGAGAGTAGACTTCATCTACACGATCAGAGCTCTGGTTGATCATGCGTTCATACTCGCTACCCTGCACATCGTCGAAATACTGCCGTTTATTGACTGTCCGTCCAGTGCGGGTCGTGAACGGCCTCGGGATATGCTGCAGTGGTTCATTCGTATCGTTATCATGCTCGCCATACTGCGCAGTGGACGTTGGATTGGAGCCCGCAGTGGATGCCTTGGAATTGAACTTCACCTTGGACTTTGGCGCAATACGTGTGGTATTAGGTCCTGGTGTCGCTGACTTTGAGGAATTGTCTCGGGGCTTTCTTCGCACGGGCGTCATGGTTTTCTGTTTTGTCTTTGGCGCATTGCTCGGTGCTGCGATTCCACGTGATATGGCTGGGGCGCTGTTTACACCCTGGGGTTGAGCTTGCTGGTGAATTGGTTGATGAGCCGTAACTGGGACATTCTTATCGAAAGGAAATATATAGGCAAAAGACTCAGCGGTTTCTGCCTTGCGCTTTCGTGAATTTGAAGGTTGGTTTCTCATCTTGCTTGAGGTTGGGCTTTCACAGCTACGCAGTAGCAGTGCGGATCGTGGGTAAGTGGCGGAGAGATCGGTTGAGGGTATGGGTAGAGAGTTGTTGTAAAGGTCAAGTTTAAGAGCCCTGGGTAGGAGGCTGCGAGCTAACAATATGAGAAGCGGAGGCTCACCGAGGTGAAAGTGAATGAGAGTTACCCTGGCCAATTTCCTCCACTAAAGTACCCAAATAGGAAGAAAAGGAAGAAGATCATAATGCAAAATTGGGAAGGTGAAAGAGTCTATGCAAGACTGACAGCGGCCGTTTGCACTTGATATCATGATAAGGAAAG
>Ga0265798_10010203_pt1 | contig 11627 bp, 12 predicted proteins | sample P3T30metagenome_FD_192430 | JGI IMG/M metagenome (GOLD analysis project Ga0265798, IMG submission 192430) | Plant litter microbial communities from East Loma Ridge, Irvine, California - P3 T30 | ecosystem: Environmental > Terrestrial > Plant litter > Unclassified | place: USA: California... | reverse complement strand
TCGATATAGACATCGCCGATCTGGAGGTGGACGCCGTCCGACTGCGCCGCAAGACCGGTGCCGACGAGCAACTCCGGCACCAACCGGCAGCCCACCTTCGGCGTGATGGTGACCTCGCGCGTGGCACCGTCGCGCAGTACGCGCAGAACCCGGGGGCGAGACCAGCCGCCACGGTTGAGTGCGGCCTGCGCCACGTCGCGATCCGCGATATCGACCTGCTTGCGCGCCTCGGCAAGCGTCGGCTGCGGCACCGCGTCGATCGTCAGCAGCGAATCGCCGGCGCGCAATCCCGCCTGCGCAGCGGGACTGTCCGGCACCACCGCCTCGATCACGGACGCGAAGCCCAGCGCGGTGCGCGCATCGCCGCGCTGCCCGGCATCATATTGCGTCAGCGCCTGGAGCGGCATGCCGAACTGCGCCTGCTTGAGCTGGCACAGCCCGACATTGCCGGTCGACAGCCGATAGCCGATCGTCGCCAGCTCGAGATCGGCGGTACGCAGCGCCTGAAGCGCCGCGACGCGCTGCGACGGCCGGTCCTCGGCAGCGCCGAGCGGCTGCGCCATACCCGCCAGGCACGTCAGCACGGTCGTCCATCGGCGGGCCGCAGCCGCGAGGTGAGAAAACGATCGCACGCGTCCCCCGATCCTAGAAGGCGTTCCGGTGCATCAGCACCTTGAAAGTCTGCAAGACGAGGATCACGTCGCGCCAGATCGTCCAGGATTCCAGATAGGCGAGATCGGCCTGAAGCCGGTTGAGCAGATCGGCGCCGGTTTGGGTGTTGCCACGAAAACCGCGGACCTGCGCGAGTCCCGTCAGACCGGGCTTGACCGCGTGCCGGTTCCAGTAATGTGCCGACACCTCCCAGTAGAGCGCGCTGCCGGCAATCGCGCCGGTCGCATGCGGGCGCGGGCCAACGATGCTCATCTCGCCCCTCAGCACGTTGAAAAGCTGCGGAAGTTCGTCGATGCTGGTCTGGCGAATGAACCAGCCGATCCGCGTGACACGCGCGTCACCGCGCGTGACGAGGCGGCTTGCGCTCGCGTCGGCCTGCCCCACGTACATGCTGCGGAACTTGAGCATCCGGAACAGCCGGTTGCCCTGCCCGACGCGTTGCTGCGTGAACAGTACCGGCCCCTTGCTGTCGAGCCGGATCGCGATCGCCACCACCACCAGCAGCGGCAGCAGCCCGACCAGCATCGTGCCTGCCACCACCAGGTCGAAGATCCGCTTGGTCACGCGGTCGACGCCGTTGAGCGGGCCGACCGCCACGACGGCGGTGGCGAAACCATGATAGTTGGTCGTCCCGATCGCGCCGAGCGCGTCGAGCTCGGGCGCGAGCACCTCGACCAGCACACCGGCCCCCTTCAGCGCCAGCGCCCACTTGCCGCGCCGCTCGGCCGGGCAGGAAATGATGACGCGATCGGCCTGAAACACGTATTCGCCAATACGGTGCAGCATCATCGGATCGTTGACGTTGGGCGTGATGCCGGCGCCCAGTACGTCCAGCCGGGTGGCGGTGCATCCCGGTGGCGGCTCCACCCCGTCGACGATGACGATCTCGGTCGCCGGCGTGCCGCCAAGCACACGCGCGGCAAGATCGGCGAAGATCGCGCGTGCCACCACCAGCGAGACGCAGCTCGCCAGACACCCCGACGCGACCAACACGCGCGACAGCGTCTCGTTGGAGCGTGTGCCGAAGGTAATCGCCAGCCCGATCGCGAACGCGCCAAGCAGCGCGAAGCACGCCTTGCGCATACTGCGCGGCGCCTTGATGATGTTGCGGAGCGAAAACGCCTTCGTCTGCAATGCGATAAGGCAATAGAGCGGCAGGACCAGCGTCAACAGATTGCCGACGCGAACCCCGAAAAAGTAACCGAGGTGCACCCACGCGGCGAGTGCGATCGGCGCGACGATGGCGACCAGATCGACCGCGAGCACCGCCAGCATCAGCCGACCGCGGATCATCTGCTTCGAGATGCCACGCGGCGCGAGCGGATTCGGATCAAGCGACACCCGGTCGCTCCCGTCCTGCTTGCTCTCGAACGTGGCCACGCGGATGGATCCCTTTCCCTCGACTCGACCGGGGCGGCAGGACCGCGCTCGACTGATGCCACAAATGGTGCGGCGCATCAACATGCACCACAATGGTGGTTGTTTCGTTACCGAACCTTGGTATGTCCGGCGGCGGTGGGCGCAGACACAAGCAGACGGTGAAGATGGGCTTTGTCGCGAACTTCGAAGCGCTCAAGAACATGGTCGCTCCATCGGGCGAACTTGGGCGCACGATCCTCCATATCCACGTCGGCATGGCGATCTATATCGTGCTCCGGCTGGCGACCCGCCGGCGCCTCGGCCCGCTATGGGCCGTTGCCGGGCTGGCGCTGCTGGAGGCGGTGAACGAGATCACCGATCTCGCCGCGACGTGGCCGGTTCTGCAGGAATGGCAGATCCGCGATACCGGGCAGGACGTGTTCAACACGCTGTTGTGGCCCTGCGTGCTGTGCGCGCTGACGCTATGGGCGGCACGGCGCCCGCGCCCGGTGCGGGCGCGATGATCGTTTTTCCGCAAGTGTTCGATGCAGGAGCAGCCGATGCGTAACACCGATGCGATCGCGCTCAGCCGCCGCGCCGTACTGCCTTTGCTCGGGCTTGGCGGCGGCGCATTGCTGGTCAGCGAAACGCTTGCACAGCATGGCGGTAGCGGCGTGGAGAACTCCGACTGGCCGCACTGGGCACCGAGCCGTGCCGCGCTTTACGCCCAGTTTTCGCAGTGGCGCGCGCGCGGCAAGGACATTCGCGCGTTCGGCGCAAAGCTTGACGGACAGACCGACGACAGCGCCGCGTTCGAGAAAGCGGTGGCGGCAGGCGTGGCGGTACTGTTGATCCCGGTCGGTACACTGCGACTGACCAAGCCGATCGTGCTGAGCGCTCCCATCGCGATCCTCGGCGCAGGCGACGGCTCCGTAATCCGTTGGGAGGGCCGCCAGCGCGATCCGTTCCTGGCGATGCCCGCGAACAAGGACCCGACGGCGTTCGTCACCGGCGTGCACATCGATTCGATCCGGTTGGTACGCCCGGCCCCGGCGCCCTCCAACGGCACGATCCTGCGCGGGCTGAACGTGCGGAAAGTGTCGGTCACGCGCTGCTCGACCGATCGCTTCGGCGGGCTGTTCGTCGGCCATCTGCGGGTGCTGGTGCGTGACGCGCGCAAGGATGTGCACGACCCCGCACTCGACGCCGGCTTCTCTGCGACGGGCGACGACCTCAACGAGGACGTGCTCGCCTATGACAATCGCATCGACGGCGGTGCGTTCATGAGCCAGATCCTGCGCGTGAACTTCGGCCGGCGGATCGCTGCGGTCGGCAACACCGGGCGGTTCGCCAACATCAGCTGGTACGGTGGCGGCGGCCGCATCAACGAGGGCGGCGCCCCGCAGTATCTGCGGCGCGCGCGTGACATCTACGTCACGCACAACACGGTGCATGGCGCCAACGGTGGCGTCTACGGCAATAACGGCGATGGCATCCTGGTCGCGCGCAACACCGTCAGCGACATGCTCGACGTCGGCATCGATTTCGAAGGGTGTTTCAACGCGCTCGCGCACGACAACATTGTGAAGAACGCCGGCAATTACTGCCTCGCGACCTTCTATGCCGCCAAGAACATCGTGTTCCGTAACAATCAGGTGTATCAGGACGGTAGCGCCTCGCAACTGTACCGCAGTTTCGGCAAACGCTATGGCACGATGGAGGGGCGCGCGCTGTTTGCATTGCGCAGCGCCGGCTACGCGGGCTCGCCCGGCGCGATCGACGTGGCGTTCGTCGGCAATCGCTTCGTCTGGGGCGGCAAGAGCGGCACGGGCGTATGCTGGCCGAGCTTCTTCTCGCGGCTGGTAGTGGACGGCAACACGTTCGAGAACGTCGAGTGCCACCTCACCTATCGCGGCACCAACGTGCTGACGATCACCCGCAACCGCCTCAACTTCGACCGCGCCGCCGCCACCCCGCTCCACGCGATCGGCGCTGGTGCGGTACAGACTACGATCACCGATAACGATATCCGCGTCAGCGCCGCGCAACGCCCGGGCGCGGCGGCGATCATCGACAGCGCGCCGCCCGGCGGACGGCACCGTGCCGAGATCGCGCGCAACCGCGTGATCGATAGCGGTGCCGCCGGTACCGCGCTGCCGGTCGTGCTGCTCGGCGCGAGTGGCCATGCCAGCGTGACCGGCAACAGCGTGAGCGCGGTGTACGCGGCGACCACGTCGCTCGGCACGGCAACGGGCAATCGCACGCGCGGCGGCGCGCCGTCGGTGGTCGCCGCGCTGCCGGCGGCGTTTGCGCCCGTACCGGTCGCCGCCGCTCCGGAAGCGGCACCTGCCGCCGACGCACCCTGAACACCGCCGGCGACTTCGTGTCCTGCACATCGCGCAGGCATGGTCCGGGAGGCCGGGCTTGAAGATCCTGCACGTCGCGCAGAAAACCAAGGGCGGCGTCGCCACGCATATGGCGCAACTGGTGATCGCACAGGCAGCGGCGTTTGGCGTCGCCAACGTCGTGCTCGTCGTCGGCGAGGACGAACGGCACTTTTTCGAAGCGGTGCCGCCGTCCACGCTGCGGCTGTTCCGCAGCTCGGCGCGGCGACCGGCGGCGTTCGTGCAGATGGCCCGCTTCGCGCATCGCATGATCGCAGCGGAACGGCCCGATATCGTCCATGTTCACAGCACTTACGCCGGTGTGCTGATCCGCGCGCGCTACCTGTTCAGCCCGCGTCGGCGGCGGCCGGCGATCGTCTATTGCGCGCATGGCTGGGCCTTCAACATGCAGGTCTCGCCGCGACAGCGACGGCGCTACGCCGCAATCGAGCGGTTGCTTGCGCGCGCGACCGACCGCATCCTGTGCATCTCGCGCTACGAATACGATCGCGCCGTCGCGGTCGGTCTGCCGCGCACGAAGCTGGAGATGGTCTATAACGGCCTGCCGCCGCTCGCGGACGATTTGGCTCCAGTCGCGGGATTCGATCCCGAGCGGCTCAACCTGCTGTTCCTCGGCCGCAATACGCCACAAAAAGGTTTGCCCGATCTGGTCGCGGCGATGCGGCGGATCGCGGAACGGCCGATCCACCTTCATATCGTCGGCGATCCGATCGCTGAGGACGACCTGCCCGCCAACATCACCGAACATGGCTGGCAACCGCGCGATGCGCTGCCCGGCTATATCGCGGCCGCCGACGCGATCGTGATGCCCTCGCACTGGGAGGGCTTCGGGCTCGCCGCAGTCGAAGCGATGCGGCAGGCGCGGCCGGTGGTGGCAAGCGATGTCGATGCTTTGCCGGAAATCGTAGGGGCCGGCGTGTCGGGATATCTGTACCCGGCCGGGAACATCATCGCGCTTGCGGACGTACTCGCAAGGCTTGAGCAGACAAGTCTCCGCGAATTGGGGCGACGCGGACTTGCGCTGTTCCTTGCGCAGTTCACAGAAGACCGGATGATCCACGAAATCGAACGCATTTACGAGACCCTCGCGGCAGATCGCAGCAGCAAGCACGATTGACTTCGCTTGCTGGAACTGCGATGACCGATTCTACATAGCCAAAGACTTTCAGGGAGGCTGAATATGAACAAGCTCATTGCAATCGCAACCGCAGGTTGCATGCTCATCGCAGCCTCCGCTCCGGCGATCGCTGCACCGGAGGTTTCGGCCGCACCGGCCGCTGCCCAGGCGTCGCCGACGATCGGCACTCGCGCGAAGCTGGTCAAGCGTGCCTCGGCCACCGCGCGTGGTAAGTCGAACAAGTTCCTCGGCCTCGCGCCGCTCGAAGGCCTGCTGGTCGGCGTTGGATCGCTCTTCGCGGTTGCCGCGGGCGCCTACGCCGCTTCGGACGGAAGCGGCAGCCCCGCCAGTTCCTGATCCGCTCCGGCGATCCCATCAAAAATGAGAAACCCGGCGGAGCCTAGGCCCCGCCGGGTTTTTCGTATTTGGCAGTAATGCGCGTAGCCCAGGCCTGCGACTTAGTTCGCTGCGCGCCGATTGAGATCATGGCCAAGCGCGAGCACGGCGACGCCGATCAGCGTCCACATCGTCTCGCCGCCCGCGCCATCATGCGGCAGGGACATTGCGCCCGCCATCATGCCGAGCCCGAACGAACCCACGGCGGCCGGCATCATATACCCATGCGAAACCGCGCCACGCCCGAGCGCGATCACGCCGAGCAGGATCGCGATCGACAGGCCGACTTCGTGGAACAGCGGGTTGAGCAGCAACCCGCCAGCCGAAGCGGCAAGCGCGATCAGCACCGAGCTGGCGACACAGTGGATCACGCACAGCCCGGACAGGCCGATCGCGAGACCATCGAAACGCGACTCGATCCACTGGATCGCCGGATGATGAACATGAGCGGTCATTGTCCAGCGCATGTGGCATGCGGGACCTCAAGTTACAACATATCATCGCAAGATTAATCGTAAGGACCGGGCCGGTGACGGGAAGCCCGCCCCAGCCCGGTCCCCGCCACCGAAACGGGACACGTCCCATCGGCTGGCGTCGGCTAGCCGCGCACGTAGGAACGCATTGCGGTGCGAAAGTTTCGCTTACGAAGTAAAATGGATTAAATTACTGCCAAATTGTCCAATCGACGTGGCATGGTGATCCGGCTAGGCACAGGCATGCTTCAGGCGCACTCTGGCCGCACGGCCGTTCCCGTTGCGATGATCCGCTGGCTCTATCTGGTCGCGGCGATGATCGTGCTGATCGTGGTGGTTGGCGGGATTACCCGCCTCACCGAATCCGGTCTTTCGATCACGCAGTGGAAACCGCTCAGCGGCGTCGTACCACCGCTGACCGATGCACAGTGGCAGGCGGAATTCGCCAACTATCGCCGCATTCCGCAATATACGGCGATCCACGACGGTATGACCCTGGCCGGGTTCAAGCACATCTTCTTCTGGGAATATCTGCACCGGCTGCTCGGCCGCGTGATCGGCACGGTGTTCGCGCTGCCGTTGCTGTGGTTTGCGCTGCGGCGCCAGATCCCGCGCGGCTATGGCGTACGGCTGGTGGCCTTGCTCGCGCTCGGCGGATTGCAGGGCACGCTTGGCTGGCTGATGGTGCGATCGGGTCTGTCCGACCGGATCGAGGTCGCGCCCTTGTGGCTCGCCGCCCACCTCATGACGGCGCTGTTCACGCTCGCCGGGCTGGTGTGGACGGCGCTCGATCTGCGGGCGCTTGCCCGGAACCCGTATGCACGGCCAGCGGCGTTGACCGGTTTCGGCGCGCTGGTGGCAGTGGTGCTGGCGGTGCAGTTGTTCTACGGCGCGCTGATGGCGGGCTTGCGCGCTGGTCTCGTCACCAACGAATGGCCGCTGATGAACGGGCGGATCTTCCCGCATGAAGTGATCGGCACGCGGCCGCTTGGCGCGCTGATGATCGATGATCCCTCGCTGGTGCATTTCATCCATCGCTGGTGGGCGTGGGTATTGGTCGCGGCGCTGGTGGTGCTGGCGCGGCGCGCGAAGGCGATGGGGCATCGTCGCGCGTCGATTGCGATCCACATCGCCTTCGGAGTGCAGATCCTGCTCGGCATCGCGACGGTGATGTCGGGCGTCAACATCACGCTTGCGGCACTGCATCAGTTAGTCGGCGCACTGCTGGTGGTGAGCGTGGCGTGGGGCGTCCACGCGAGCGGGCGGCGCCGGGCTTGATCGGTGCGGCCTTGATGGCGCTCGTCCAGGCGCCCGCCGCCCTGCCCGCCTTCCACCCGGTCGAAGGCGCGATCTACCGCAGCGACACCCGCGAGACCCGCACCGAAGACGGCGTACCACAACATTTCCACGCCAGCCGGCGCATCGTGTTCCGGCGCGAGGCGACCGGCTACGTCGCGGAGACGACGATCGAATCGGCCGATCAATCCGGGCCGCAGGCGGGTTCGGCGTTCCTGGCGGGCAATCGTGCGTTTATCGGTCACGTCGTGCGGGTGCATCTTGATGCCACCGGCGCGATCACCGCGGTGGACGACGCCGACGCGCTGATCGAACGCCTCGCGGCGAGTATCGAGGCGGCAGCACGCACGGTGGCCGGCCCCGCCCGCGCCGCGGCGATGGCGGCACCGCTTCGTGCTTTCGACCCGGCGCAGCGGCGTACGATGCTCGGTTCAGCGGTGGCAGACCTGATCCGCCTGGTCGACGTTACCCGCCCGGACGGCACGCGCACCGTTGCGCTGCCCTCGCGTGTGCCGATGGCAGTGGGGCAAGCCCTGCCCGGCACCGAGACCGTGCGCCGCGACGGCGATGCGGTGTCGATCACCACCCACGCCGCCGGACCGGTCGCGGTTGGCGGCGCGATGGTGCCAGGCGCCGCTACCGGCACGGTCACGCTCGACACGCTGCGCCGCGTCGATACGGCGACCGCGCTCGTCATCGAGAGTCGCTCCACCCGGGTCATCACCACCGCAAGCGGTGCGCACAGCAGCCGCGCGGAGACGGTCACGACGCTGGTGCGGGCATCGAAAACGCCTTAAGGTATCATAATACCCGTCAGCAAAGCCGCCGATCGCTTGACTTGCCGGCGCTTCTGCAACAATAGCGCGCCATCGGCCGCCGTCCATTCGTGGGCGGCGCGCTTCGTTTCCAACAAGAGGTCGTAGCCCCATGAAGGCGCTCATGAAGACCACCAAGGCGGTCAAGCCGCACGAGGTGGAGAAGAAATGGCTTATCGTCGACGCAGACGGTCTGGTCGTCGGCCGTATGGCTTCGATCATCGCCAACGTCCTGCGCGGCAAGCACAAGCCGAGCTTCACCCCCCACGTCGATTGCGGTGACAATGTCATCATCATCAACGCGGACAAGGTGCGCTTCACCGGCAACAAGCTCAAGGACAAGGTGTACTACAAGCACACCGGTTACGCCGGCGGCATTAAGGGCATCACCGCGGCCAAGGTTCTGGAAGGCCGCTTCCCGGAGCGCGTTCTGGAAAAGGCGATCGAGCGGATGATCCCGCGCGGTCCGCTCGGCCGCGCCCAGATGCGCAACCTGCGCATCTTCGCCGGCACCGAGCACCCGCATGAGGCGCAGAACCCAGAAGTCCTCGATATCGCGGGCATGAACCGCAAGAACAAGGTGGGCGCGTAATGACCGACAATCGCCAGTCCCTTTCCGATCTCGGTACCGTCCTCAACCAGCAGGGCGAGGCCACGCAGGCCGGCGCAGAAGTCCAGGCCGATGCGTATCTGTCGGGCCAGGTCGAAGAGCCGGTTCAGCGCGCACCGCTGCGTGAGCAGGATCTCGACAAGTACGGCCGCGCCTATGCGACCGGCCGCCGCAAGGATGCCGTCGCGCGCGTGTGGCTGAAGCCCGGCACCGGCAAGATCACCATCAACGGCCGTGACCAGGAAGTGTATTTCGCACGTCCGACGCTGCGCCTCGTCATCAACCAGGTGTTCGGCATCACCGAGCGGACCGGTCAGTATGACGTGATCTGCACCGTCAAGGGCGGCGGGCTTTCGGGCCAGGCCGGCGCCGTGAAGCATGGCATCAGCCAGGCGATCACCAAGTACGAGCCGATCCTGCGTGCGCCGGTCAAGGCGGCAGGCTTCCTGACCCGCGACAGCCGTACGGTCGAGCGTAAGAAGTACGGCCGTGCCAAGGCACGTCGTAGCTTCCAGTTCTCGAAGCGCTAAACGTTTCACCCTCGAACACGATGGGGCGGTCCGGCAACGGGCCGCCCTTTTCGCGTGGGTCGCCTAACCGACGTGTTCGACCGGCAGTCGTACGTCCGGCGCAGGCGTGAGGGCGCGCACCTTCACCGAAAAGCCGTCAGGCGAGATGCGGATTTCGTTGAACGACGGCGGCGTGTCGCGCGTGCGTTCGGACAACGTGCCGGCCCCGATCAGGCGGACCTGATGGCCACCGACATCGTGCGCGATGTCGAACGGATCGTGGACATGACCGGTCAGCACCGCCTCGACACCCGCCTCGGCGAGCGCCTGCAAGGCTTCCGCGCCACGGTGCGTCTGCGCGGACGTGCGCGTATGCGGTTCGATCAGCGGATGGTGGCAGGCAATGAACACGCGCGTACCCGGCCGCGCGGCCCGCACCAGCGCGAGCGTCTTGGCAAGTTCGCCCTGCGCGACATAGCCTTTCGACCAATTGAACCGCCACTGGAAACGCGCGGTCGTCACCATCGGTACGATCGTGACACCCGCCAGTTCGAGCGGCGTCTCGATCATCTTTTCGACCGACAGGAACCGGCGATAGGGGCGGAAGAACCGCTCGAACAGGTTGAAGTACGGCAGATCGTGATTGCCGACTTCGACCGTCACCGGCACTCCCAACCCTTGCAACCACGCCAGCCCGTCGGCGAACTCGCTACGCCGCGCCTTCAGCGTCAGGTCGCCGGTCATGATGACCGCGTCGGGCTGCTCCTTGTGGACAAGGTCATCGAACCACGCGATAGCCGCGCGGTCCTCGCGTCCGAAGTGTATGTCGCTGACGTGAAACAGCCGGGTCATGACGATACCTCCCCGCTTACGGTACGGATGAACATCTTCTCTGTGCGGGCACCGCAGATTCGCGTGCGGGGGTCGAGCATTTCCGGTTCGCCGTCGAACAGTGCAAGCACCGGTTTGCGACCGCCGATGCGAAACGTTTCGACAAACACCTGCGTCACGCTGCGCGCAGCGACCCAGTCGCCGGTCAGCCACTCCCAGCCGAGGGCGGCGACCGAGCGGAAATCGCGCGCGTCGACTGCCGCGACATCAAGCCGCTCGTCGCCCGGCCGCACGAAAACCGCCTGCGGACGGTGATCGATGCCAGGCACCCCCTCCAATCGGATTCCGCGCGAGAACGTGCGTCGCCACGCATGTCGTAGTGCCCGCGCGAGGCCGCGCACCTTGCCCTCACGCACCAGTTCGCGGGCATGAACCCACGCGGTCGCCGGGCCGAGGATCAGACCGACCAGCGCGCGGTGCTTGCCCGCCTCCACAAAGGGGAGCGCCACCACCTGCCCGCGTTCGTGCGCGGCGTGGACGATAGCGGCGGGATCGGCGTTGCCATGCAGGGACTTGGCGAGCAGGTTCATGGTGCCGCCGGGCAGGATCAGGACCTTGCCGCCCCACTTGGCATAAGCACAGACGGCGGCGTTGATCGTGCCGTCGCCGGCGAACAGCGCGACCGTATCGGCACCGGCCGCGTCGAGTTCGGCATTGGTGGGCAGATCATCCTTCGGGAACGCGGTACGCCCGGCCAAAGTCAGTCCGCGTTCCTGAAACACGGCGACGATCGCCTCGGCCTTGGCGTCGGTCGCCGATCCTGAGGCGATGTTGGTGATGAACCAGATTTTCTCCATTCCTCGCCAACGCGTGGACAGGTGAAAGGGGCCGATGGTCACGGCGATTTCGTGGGCCGCGCGCCAAAGTACGCGCTTTCGCCGCCTCACGGCGAGGACGTTCGCGCCACCGCGACGGAGATGTAAACGCGTGCTGCGGTCCCTCACGCCAGCCTCCGTACCGCGACCGGCCACAGAACACTTTCATAATGCGCGCCTGATCGGTTCGTGCCACGGTGCGACGATGCAGACTGCCTCCAAACCAATGGCCGAACTCACCCTGCGCGGGGTCCTGCTAGGCGGCCTGA
>Ga0265798_10010202_pt1 | contig 11628 bp, 8 predicted proteins | sample P3T30metagenome_FD_192430 | JGI IMG/M metagenome (GOLD analysis project Ga0265798, IMG submission 192430) | Plant litter microbial communities from East Loma Ridge, Irvine, California - P3 T30 | ecosystem: Environmental > Terrestrial > Plant litter > Unclassified | place: USA: California... | reverse complement strand
CTCATCGGTATCGGCGCGCCCGGCTCCAGTTCGACCAGCAAATGGTGTTCCGTGCGATGGACCGCCACGTCGAAGCGTTCGTCGCCGACCGTGAACGGCATCCCGACGACGGTGCCCCCCGGCCCGGCGGGCATCGCCGAAATCAGCGCCATAATATCCTGCTGCACCAGCGTTGACAGTGCCATCCCCCGCCAATCGGGCGACAGCCGCGTCTCCAGATCGCCGGCACCCGCGAGCACCGTCAACGAGTCGGCATCCGCGATCAGCAGCAACCCGTGCGGCTGGATCGACCCGGGGATATGGATCGGTTCGCGATCGCAACCCGTCAGGTCGACACCGGGATCGGTGGGAATACTATGCGACGCCATGACCTACGCTTCACCTCTTGTAGAAGCGGCATGAACGTTTCATCTTTGCATTGCAAACCCGGCATCGGGGGTCATTTGACCTGTATCAATTCTCGTATCCGGGCCGCCAGTGCCTCCATGGCGAACGGCTTGGTCATCACATGCATCCCGGCATCGAGATGCCCGTTGCCGACCACCGCATTCTCCGCATAGCCGGTGATGAACAGCGTCTTCAGCCCCGGCCGGACCAGCCGGGCCGCATCCGCCATCTGCCGGCCGTTCATTCCGCCGGGCAGGCCGACATCGGTCACCAGCAGATCGATCGGGATCGCCGATTGCAGGATTTTCAATCCGGCAGCACCATCGGCCGCCTCGATCGGAATATAACCAAGCTCCTCAAGCACCTCGACCACCAGCATCCGCACGGTCGGTTCGTCATCGACCACCAGCACCGTCTCGCCGGCATCCGCGCGGGGCGCGTCAGCCAGATCGGGCATCGCCTCCACCTCCTCGGCCGCGCCCCGATAGCGGGGTAGATACAGGCATACCATCGCCCCCTCCCCCGGCTCCGAGTAAATCCGCACCTGTCCGCCCGACTGGCGCGTGAATCCATAGATCATCGACAGGCCAAGCCCGGTGCCGACCCCCAGCGGCTTGGTGGTGAAGAACGGATCGAATGCCTTGGCGATCACCTCGGGCGTCATTCCCGTCCCGGTATCCGACACGCACAGCGACACATACTGGCCGGGTTCGAGGTCGCGATCGCGCGCCGCCCGCGCATCCAGCCAGCGATTGCCGCTCTCGATCGTCAGGCGGCCGCCATCGGGCATCGCGTCGCGGGCATTGATACACAGGTTGAGCAGCGCGTTTTCGAGCTGGTTCGGATCGACTAGTGTCGGCCACAGGCCACCGGCCGCCACCGTTTCCAGCTCGATTTCTGGCCCGATCGTACGGCGGATCAGATCCTCCATATCGGCGATCAGGCGGTTCATGTCGGTCGGCCGGGGATCGAGCGTCTGCCGGCGCGAAAAGGCAAGCAGGCGATGTGTCAACGATGCCGCGCGTTTGGCTGCGCCCTGCGCGGCGAGCGAATAGCGTTCGACATCGGCCAGCCGCCCCTGCGCGATCCGCACCCCCAGCAATTCCAGACTACCGATGATGCCGGTCAGCAGATTGTTGAAGTCATGGGCGATGCCGCCGGTCAACTGGCCGACCGCTTCCATCTTCTGGCTCTGGCGCAATGCCGCCTCGGCAACCATCAGGTCGCGGGTACGGGCGGCCACCTGATCCTCCAGCGTATCGGCGAAACGGCGCTGGTCGTCGATATCGGTATTCGTACCGACCCAGCGCACGATCGTGCCCCCCGCCCGGACCGGCTCCGCGCGGACCAGAAACCAGCGATAGATACCATCGGCGCGGCGAATGCGGAATTCGACCTGATAGATCTCGCCCGTCGACAGGGCATGAGCCCAGCGTCTGTCCGCCTCGGCGATGTCGTCGGCATGGACGAGTATCAACCATGCCGCACGACCCGCCAGCATGGCGCGATCGGCGCCGGTGTAATTGAACACCTGATCGTTGAACCAGTAGAGATCGCCATCCGCGTGCGCCGCCCAGATCTGGTTGGGTACGGCCTGTGCGAAGGCGTGGAACTGCTCCTCGCTCTCCCGCCGGGCTTCTTCGGCACGGACCCGCTCCGTGGCGGCGCGGACACGCGCGGCGACTTCGCGGATCAGGGCGATCTCTGCGTCGTCATAAGGCCGCGGCGTGGCGTTGTTCACGAAGACGAGGGCGACGACATATCCCTGCTCCAGCAAGGGCATGTTGACGAACGAGGCAGCGGCGATGCCGCGCAGCGCATCGGCGCCATCCCGTGTCCGCGGGTCGAGTGCGACATCGGCGACCTGGACCGTGCGCCCCGCCTTCAAATCTTCGATGTAACTGCCGTACTCCCTGAACTGGAGCACCCCGGCGATGCTGGTCACGCCCGGCATGTTCCAGTCGTGGTCGATCGTGATGGTTTCGGCGACGACATCGACCACGCCATAACCCGCACGACTCACCCCCAAGGCGCGTCCGAGAATTTCCGAGGCGACGTAACTGATCTCGCCGACATCGGTCAGGTCGCGAATACGATCGCCCAGTTCGAGCAGCGTCGACTGGCGCATCGCCGCACGCTTCTGTTCGGTGATATCGAAACTGACGCCCGGAAACCGTGCAGGGCGACCGCCGTCGTCCAGCCGGCACCTGCCCTGTGCCGCGACCCAGCGGGTCGAGCCATCATCCTGGACCAGGCGATACTCGGCGGCGAATTCACCGCCAGACTCGACCGCATGGGCGATCCGGGTCTGGATGCCGGCACGGTCATCGGGGTGCATCGCGGCGAAGAATGCGGCGATCGGCGCCCCCTGTCGCGCCCGGACCGGGTCGACCCCGTAAAGGCGGGCAAACCGTTCGTCGGCACGAACGAGGTCGGTGGTCACGTCCCAATCCCAGGTGCCGATCCCGCGCCCGGCCGACAGTGCCTGTTGCAGCCGCTCCTCGCTCTCGCGGGCGGCGCGTTCCGACCGATGCTGGTCCGAGACGTCGGCGAACAGGATGCCGATCCGGCGTTCTTCGGGTTCACCGACCCGCAACGCCTGCACTTCGAACCAGCGGCCCATCGCCTCCGACCCGCTTTCGAAGTGGGCGGCTTCCCCGGTCAACGCCACCCGGCCGTAGGCGTCGTACCAATGCTGCTCCAATCCGGGGACCAGTTCCCGCGCCGTCCGGCCGACCGGATCGACCAGACCGGTCTGCTGCTCGAACGTGCGATTGACAGCCAGAAAGCGGTAATCGACCGCCCGGTCGCCCTCGAACAGCATTTCCACGATGCAGAACCCCGCATCGACCATGTCAAAAATCTGGCGGTAGGTGTCCGGCGACACGGGGCCGCCGGACGAAAGGGAATGGGTCATCGATCTGCCAATGGTCGCCTGTGCATCGTTCCGTCGTCCGCCGCGACAACACGGTGGTTAGCGAGACGCAAGCGGATCGGGTTCAGTTCCCTTTCTGGCAGGCGACGATCGCCGCGATCACACCCAATGTGTCCTGGGGGTCACGGACCCGGACCGTGTCGAGCCCCAGCTCCTTGGCGGGATAATCGTTGCCGCCGGGGAAGATCGCATCGCCGATGAACATCATCGCTTCGAGCGGAATGCCGCTGGCATCGCGCAGCTTCTTCAGGCCATATGCCTTGTCGACGCCTTCACGAGTGATGTCGATCGAGGTCGCGCCGCCCATGTTGATCGACAGGCCGGGCAAGCGCTGCTTCAACTCCGCCTGGATGATCTTGCGCTTTTCGAATTTGGGGTCCCAATGCTCCTTCGCATCGATCGGCGCCTGCTGACCGAGCGCGGAGAAGGTGATCTGGCTGCCGCGATCCTCGATCCGCTCACCCCAGGTCTGTTCGGGTACGAACCCGGTCGTTTCCAGCGCGGCATCGAATTCGCGCAGAATCTTGGCCTTGGTCTCGTCATCGAACAGCTCGGCGTACACCGTCGTCCACGCGGCGTTCTGCCACGTGTAGAGCTTGGTGCCGGTGGTCGGCATCAGCCACAGCTTCGACCGGTCTGCGCGGTCGGGCAGGCGGCTCGCCACCTGCTTGTCGAACTGCGGCCAGTCGCCGCCGGAGATCACCGCGACATGCGCGACGCCAAGCAGGTCGGCCAGCGCCTCCGCCATCGGATCGCCCAGCGGCTGCTTGCTTTCGGCCAGTGTTCCGTCGAGGTCGAATGCAACAAGCTGCTTCATGCGTGATCCCTTTTGATGATAAGATGATCGATGGCCCAGGCGACGCCGTCCTGGTTGTTCGCCCGGGAAACATCATGCGCCTGCGCCTTCACGGCGTCCGGCGCATTACCCATCGCGATGGCCAGCCCGGCGCGGGCGAGCATCGGCAAATCGTTCGCCTGATCGCCGATCGCGGCGGTTTCGTCCAGCGGCACACCGAACGACGCGGCCAGCGCGGCGATGCCCGCACCCTTGTTCGCCTCTGGTGCGGTCACGTCGAGATAATAGGTCTGGCTTTGGGCGACGGTGGCGCGGTTGCTCCATTCGCCCGACACCCGCTCGGCCAGACCGGCCAGCAATGGCTGGTCGTCGCTGACGAAGGTGATCTTGTCGGCACGGTCCAGCACCGGCTCGAAATCGTCGATGACGACCGGTTCCTGTGCCGAGGCCCGGCGTTCCGAGTCGACGTGCGCACCCTGATCGGTCGAGGCATACCAGCGATCGTCCGCGAACACCCAGCGATCGACCGCCGCGTCGCCGACCATCGCCCAGATGCCGCGCGCGACGGCAGGATCGATCCGGTGATGCGCCAGCACCTCACCGGACCGCCGGAACACGATGCCGCCGTTGAACGCCCCGACCGGTTCGTCGAGATCGAGCTTTTCGATCAGCGGCATCAATCCCGATCGTGGCCGGGCGGAGATGATCGTGAAGCCGATGCCGGCACCATGCAGCCGTCCGACCGCTTCGATGGTAGCCTGCGTCAACCGCTTCTCGCGATCGACCAGCGTACCGTCGACGTCGGATATCAGCAGACGCGGGCGCTTGCCCGACGGGCTCACTGCGGGATTTCCACGTGACCGCCAAAGCCATAGCGCATTGCCGACAATACCTTGTCGCCGAACGTGTGGTCGATCCGGCTGCGATAGCGTGCGAAGAGCGAGGCGGTGAGGACGTTGGCCGGCACCTTCTGCTCCATCGCCGCGTCGATCGTCCACTGACCCTCACCCGAATCCGCGACGCTGCCCGAGAACTGTTCCAGCATCCCGTCCTTGGCCAGCGCGATCGCGGTCAGATCGAGCAGCCATGACGAGATCACGCTGCCCCGTCGCCACACCTCGGCGATGTCGGTCAGGTTCAGGTCGAACCGCTCCTCCTCGGGCAGCTTGTCGGTGTTCTTCGATTTCAGGATATCGAAGCCCTCGGCATAGGCCTGCATCAGGCCGTATTCGATGCCGTTGTGGATCATCTTGACGAAGTGGCCCGATCCGGCCGGGCCGGCATGGATATAGCCCTTTTCGGCGCGGGGATCGGCTGTCTCCGCGATCCGGCCGGGGGTGCGGACTATATCGCCGGTGCCCGGTGCCAGCGTATCGAAAACGGGATCGAGCAGGTCGACGGTTTCCTTGTCGCCGCCGATCATCATGCAATAGCCGCGTTCCTTGCCCCAGACGCCCCCCGACGTGCCGACATCGACGTAATGCAGGCCGTGTTCAGCCAGCCTCTTCGCCCGGCGGATGTCATCCTTGTAGAAGCTGTTGCCACCATCGATCACGATATCGCCGGGACGGGCATCGGTGGCGATCGCCTCGATGGTCTGTTCGGTGATCGCTCCGGCCGGCAGCATCACCCACCAGATCGCGGGCGTATCCAGCTTGCTGCGGACATCGTCGAGCGAGGTGGCGGGTTCGGCCCCCTCGTTCGCCAGTGTCGCGACCGCATCGGCATCGCGATCATAGGCGACGATCTGATGCCCGCCGGCCATCAGCCGCCGGGCCATGTTGCCACCCATCCGGCCGAGGCCGATCATTCCGATCTTCATCTTGTTCACCTTTCGGGAGGATCAGGCCGTCGCCGGCTGCTTCTTCGCGATCGCGCCCAGCAAATCGTCAAAGGCGGTCGTAAACGACGCCACCCCTTCCAGTACCAGCGTGTCCGTGACACCCGGCAGGTCAAGCCCGAGCCGCTCCACCTCCGCCAACACGTGGCGGGCGGCTTCGACATCGTCGGTCAGGGTCGTGGCCACCGTGCCATGGTCGCGGAACGCATCCATCGTCTTGGGCGGCATCGTGTTGACCGTGTCGGGACCGATCAGCGTGTCGATATAGAGCGTGTCGGGATAGGCCGGGTCCTTCACCCCGGTCGACGCCCAGAGCAGCCGCTGCGGCTGCGCGCCCTTCGCGGCCAGCGCCTGCCAGCGGTCGGATGCGATGAAGTCCTGATACCATGCATAGGCCTGCTTGGCATTGGCGATCGCCACCTTGCCGCGCACCGCCTTCAGGGCGTCGGCTTCGGCATCGCCGTCCTTGACCCGTGCGTCGATCTGCTTGTCGATCGTGGTATCGATGCGGCTGACGAAGAAGCTCGCGACCGAGGCGATGCGATCGATCGGCTGACCCTGCCGGACCCGTTCCTCCAGCCCCGTTGCATACGCCTCGGCAACCCGCTGATACGCATCGAGCGAGAACAGCAGCGTGACGTTGACGTTGATCCCCGCCGCGATCGTCGCCGATATCGCCGGACCGCCCGCCAGCGTGCCGGGAATCTTTATCATCAGGTTGGGGCGGTCCACCGCCGTCCACAGCTTCTGCGCCTCCGCGATCGTCGCGTCGGTATCGTCGGCGATATAGGGGGAGACTTCGAGGCTGACGTAACCGTCCTTGCCGTCCAACCGGTCGTACACCGGGCGCAACGTCTCCGCTGCCGCCTTGATGTCCTGGATCGCCAGATGTTCGTAACGGTCGATCGTCGCGGCGCCGGGATGGTCCCGGTCGAACGCAGCGAGCGTCTCGTCATAGGCATCGCCATGTCCCATCGCCTTTTCGAAGATCGACGGGTTGGAGGTGACGCCGGTCAGCCCGTCCTCCGCGACGAGCTTGTCCAGCCCGCCCGCCTCAAGGAACTTGCGGTCTACGAAATCGAGCCAGACGGCGGTGCCGGCGGTGGAGAGATCGGAAAGCTTGCTCATCGCGGTCATTCCTTGTCGGTGGAGGCGGCTGCGGCGATCAGCGTGCGCGCCTTGTCGACGATGTTGTCGACGGTGAACCCGAACTTGTCCTGCAGCTTGGCGAGCGGTGCGGAGGCGCCGAAGGTGGACATGGTGATCGTGTCGCCATGGCTGCCGACATAGCGATCCCAGCCCATCGATCCGGCCATCTCGACCGCCAGCCGCGCCTTGGTCGCGGGCGGCAGCACCGAATCGCGATAGCCCTTGTCCTGCAACTCGAAACGATACCAGCTGGGCAGCGATACGACGCGCGCCCTGGTGCCCTCCGCCGTCAGCTTCTCATAGGCATCGACCACCATCGACAATTCGCTGCCCGTCGCGATCAGCACCACCTCCGGCTCGCCATCGCAGTCGGCCAGTACATAGCCGCCCTTCCGCACGCCTTCGGCACTGGCGTATTTGTCGCGATCGAGCGTCGGCAATGCCTGACGCGAGAAGATCAGCGCTGCCGGACGGCTCGCATCCTCCAGCACCGCTCGATAGGCCCATGCGACTTCGTTGGCGTCGCCCGGCCGGATCACGTCGAGACCAGGGATCGCGCGCAGCGACGCCAGATGCTCGATGGGCTGATGGGTCGGCCCGTCCTCGCCGACGCCGATCGAGTCGTGCGTGAACACCCAGATCGCACCGATCTCCATGATCGCCGACAGCCGGATCGGCGCGCGCATATAGTCGGCGAAGACGAGGAAGGTGGAGCCGTAGGCCCGCAGGTGCGACAGCGCCATGCCGTTCACCACGCCGCCCATGCCGTGTTCCCGGACGCCGAAATGGAAGTTGCGGCCAGCATAGTTGTTCGGCTCGAACGACGCCTCATCCTTGATGTTGGTCTTGGTCGACGGTGCGAGATCGGCGGAGCCGCCGATCAGCCAAGGCACGCGCTTCGCCAGGGCATTCAGCACCTTGCCGCCCGAATCGCGGCTGGCCAGGCCCTTGGCGTCGGCGGGGAAGACCGGCACGTCGGCATCCCAGCCGGCGGGCAGTTCGTCCTTCAGCATCGCATCGAGTTCGGTGCCGAGTTCGGGATGCGCCTGCCGGTAGCGATCGGTCATCGCCACCCATTCGTCGCGCAGCGGCTTGCTGCGGTCACCGATCGCCTTGCGGAACGCCTCGGCGACGCCTTCCGGCACGTAGAAGCTCTTGTCCTCGGGCCAGCCATAGGCGCGCTTGGTCAGGCGGACATTCTCTTCGCCCAGCGGTTCGCCATGCGCCTTTTCGCTACCCGCCTTGGGGCTGCCCCAGCCGATTACCGAATGGACGACAATGAAGGTCGGCCGGTCGGCGGTCTTGCGGAACGTTTCGATCGCGGCGGCGATCGCGGCGGTGTCGTTGGCATCGTCGACATGGATGACGTTCCAGCCATATGCCTTGAACCGCAGGCCGACATCCTCGTCGAACGCCAGATCGGTGCCGCCTTCGATCGAGATATGGTTGCTGTCATAGATCCAGCAGAGGTTGGACAATTTCAGGTGGCCGGCGATGCTGGCCGCCTCAGACGCAATGCCCTCCATCATGTCGCCGTCACCGCACAGCGCATAGACGTCGTGATCGAATACCGGGAACCCATCGCGATTGTAACGCGCCGCCAGTGACCGCTCCGCGATCGCCATGCCGACCGAGTTGCTGCAACCCGCACCCAGCGGGCCGGTGGTGGTTTCGACGCCGGTGGTGTGCCGATATTCGGGATGACCGGGGGTCTTCGACGACAGCTGCCGGAACTGTTCGAGATCGGCGAGGCTCAGCGCCTCGTTACCGGTCTTGTTGCCGTCGGCATCGATCTCCTCGATCCCGGCCAGATGGATCAGGCTGTACAGCAGCATCGATGCATGGCCCACCGACAACACGAACCGGTCGCGATTGGGCCAGTCGGCATGGGCGGGATCGTAACGCAGAAATTTCGACCACAGGGTGTATCCGACCGGGGCGAGCGCCATCGGCGTACCGGGATGGCCCGAATTCGCCTTCTGCACCGCGTCCATCGACAGGGTGCGGATAGTATCGATCGCCAGCCGCTCGGGGCTGCCGTCTTCGTGCAGGCCGGTATTCACGGGCTTGGCAGTCTCGGTATCGGACATGAACATGAACCTCGTAATGGTCGAAGCCCGAACGCCTGTACTGGCGGTCGGTTGCGCGGATGGCGATGCCCCTAGCCGTTCGCCAGGCGACGTTCCAGTCGCGTAACGGTTCCTCGGGACGCGATATAGGCGGCATCCACCTCGGTCAGGAACAACCCGTGGCCCAGCACGCCGGGGATCGTGGCGATCGACGCCGCCAGCGCGGCCCAGTCCGCGCCGACCGCACCGTGACAATCCAGTACGATACCGCCGTTGTCGGTGCGATAACGGCCGCCGTCGCGCGATGCGATCGTGGCGAACAGCGGCCTCAGCCTGTCCGCCACATAGGTCGCTGCAAACGACAGCACCTCCACCGGCAGCATCGCCGCACCGATCGCCGCGACCCGTTTGGAGCCGTCCGCGACCACGATCATCCGGTCACTGGCCGCCGCGACGATCTTCTCGCGCAGCATCGCACCGCCCCCACCCTTGATCGCCCGGAAGGCATCGTCGATCTCATCGGCGCCGTCGATCGTCAAATCCACGCGTGCAACGTCCGCGAAATCCCGCACGGCGATCCCCAGCGAACGAGCCAGCGCCGCACTTGCCGCGGACGTGGCCACCGCCTCGATTCGCAGACCGGCGGCCGCGATCGCGCGGATCGCATGGGCCGCCGTCGAACCGGTGCCCAGCCCGACCAGCATATCATCGCGCACCTCCGACACGGCAGCCTCGGCGGCCAACCGTTTGTCGCCGTCGGCACGAGAACCGGGCTTGGAGCTATCATCGGGATCGGACATCGATCGGAACAACGAGCCAGCGCGCGATCCGTGCCACCCCTGCGATCCGGACAAGGGTTGCAACCTTTTGCCGGCCGACGCATTCTGCGGATGTTACGGGCTGAGGTCCGTCCAGCGAACGGACACCGCTATTTTGCATTTGAAGGACGTGCGGCCCGGTGCCGCGATGATCGCGATCGGGCTGATGCTGTCGATCACGGCGTGCGGAGAAGGTGGCTCCGCATCGAAGGGACAGGGCAAGGGCGGCAATCAGCCGGGCCAGGGTACGCCACAGGTTGGTTTCGTCGCCGTGCAACCCACCGATGCGGCGCTGGTCACCGAGCTCGCCGGCCGCGTGACCGCGTTCGAAAGCTCCGACGTGCGACCGCAGGTCACCGGCCTGATCCGCCGCCGTTTCTTCACCGAGGGCACTTTCGTCCGTCAGGGCCAGCCGCTCTACGAAATCGATCCGCGCCTGTACCGTGCCGCCGCCAACGAAGCGCGGGCGAACGTGGCGAGCGCGGAAGCCAATCGCGAGGCGACCCGCGTCCTCGCCGACCGTTACCGCCCGCTGGCCGAGATCGAGGCGATTTCGAAACAGGATTACACCAATGCGGTGGCACAGGCGCGGCAGGCGGCTGCCGCCGTCGCGCAGACCCGTGCCGCGTTGGATACCGCGCAGATCAACCTGCGCTTCACCACCGTGCCCGCCCCTATTTCCGGGCGGATCGGGCGGTCGCTGTTCACGGTCGGCGCGCTGGTGTCCGCCACGCAGGCCGATCCGCTCGCCCAGATCCAGCGGCTCGATCCGATCTTCATCGATATCCAGCAGAGCGCCGATGCCGTGCTGTCGCTCCGCCGCAGCCTGTCGGCACAGGGCGTGGTGTCGACCACGGCGCAGGTCCGGCTCAAGCTGCCCGACGGCAGCGATTACGGGCGGACCGGGACGATCGAGTTCTCCGAGGCACTGGTCGATCCGACCACCGGCACCACGACGTTGCGCGCGCGCTTCGCCAATCCGCAGAGCGTGCTGCTGCCGGGCATGTTCGTCCGCGCCAGCTTCGCGCAGGCGATCAACCGCCGCGCCTTCCTCGTCCCCCAGCAGGGCGTCAGTCGCGATCCGCAAGGCAGCGCCACCGTCATCCTCGTCGGACCGGGCAACAAGGCCGTGCAGAAAAAGGTGAAGGCCGAACGGACCCAGGGCGCCGACTGGGTCGTGACCGAAGGGCTGAACCCCGGCGACCGGGTGATCGTGCAGGGTCTAGGAAAGCTACGCCCCGGCCAGTCGATCAAACCTGTCCCCGCCAGCACGCCGCAACGCGTCGAGGCGCCGAAACAGGACGGCGAACAGGCCCAGAACTCCCAGAAAGCCGGCTGACCCCACCATGCTGAGCCGGATTTTCATCGATCGCCCCATCTTCGCATGGGTCATCGCGATCATCATCATGCTGGGCGGCGTCGGCGCGATGCTGAGCCTGCCGATCGCGCAATATCCCGACGTCGCGCCGCCGCAGGTCACGATCCGCGCCACCTATCCCGGCGCCAACGCGCAGACGTTGCAGAATGCGGTGACGCAGGTCGTCGAGCAGACGCTGACCGGGATCGACGGGCTGCTGTATTTCCAGTCGTCCTCGTCCAGCCGCGGATCGGTGACGATCACCTGCACCTTCGAC
>Ga0265798_10010200_pt1 | contig 11629 bp, 10 predicted proteins | sample P3T30metagenome_FD_192430 | JGI IMG/M metagenome (GOLD analysis project Ga0265798, IMG submission 192430) | Plant litter microbial communities from East Loma Ridge, Irvine, California - P3 T30 | ecosystem: Environmental > Terrestrial > Plant litter > Unclassified | place: USA: California... | reverse complement strand
TGGTGGCGCGGGTGCGCGCGGTGCTGCGCCGCCCCGCGCTCGACCGCCGCGCCGGCGCGGGCGACCAGGGCATGCTGACCTTCGACGGCTGGACGATCAATCTGCCGCGGCGCGAGCTCAGCTCGCCCAGCGGCGCGATCGTCGACCTCACCGGCGCCGAGTTCGACCTGCTCGTCGTCCTCGCCGATCATGCGCAGCGTGTGATCGCGCGCGAGCGGCTGATCGAGCTCAGCCGTACGCGGCTGGGCGACAGCTCGGACCGCTCGATCGACGTGCTGATCAGCCGGCTGCGCCGCAAGCTGGGCAGCGCGGGGGCGCCCGCGCCGATCGTCACGGTGCGCGGCGTCGGCTATATGCTCAACGCTCCGGTCGAGCGCGGCTGACCCGCTCCGCGATGCGCTCGCTGCGCCGCCCCGCGCTCGGCCTGCTCGGCCAGGTGGTGGCGATCCTGCTGCTGACGCTGGTGATCGAATTCGGCGCCAGCACCTTGCTGTACGAGCGCGCCAGCCGGTTCGCGGTGCGCGACGATGAGGCCAACCGGCTCGCCGAGCATCTCGTCATCAGCCGCCGCCTGCTCGCCGAGCGTCCCGCCGCACAGCGCGAGCGGATGGCGGCGGAGCTCACCACCGATCGCTACGCGCTGCGCTGGAGCGAGGCGCTGCCCGCACCGCCGCCGATCGCGCCCGCGCTCGACGAGATGCAGCGGCAGGTGATCGAATGGGAGCCGTCGCTCGCCGCCACCGATCTCAGGCTGCGGGTGCAGACTCCCGGCCGGCGCTCGGTGGTGACCGGGGGGCTGCGGTTGCCCGACGGCAGCTGGCTGTACTTTCGCACGCTCGAGCCGGTGGCGACGATCAACCTCGCGTTTGAGCGAATCACGCTGGCGATGGTGCCCGCGATTGCGCTGATGGTGCTGGGCGGCATCCTGCTGCGCCGCGTGCTGCTGCCGCTGCGCCGGCTCGCGGCCGCGGCGGAGCGGGTCGGCCATGGCGACGTCGTGCCGGTCGAGGAGGACGGGCCGGGCGAGGTGCGCCGGGTGATCGGCGCGTTTAACCGCATGCAGGACCGCATCCAGGCGCTGATCGCGGGTCGCACTCAGGCGCTCGCCGCGGTCGGGCACGACCTGCGTACGCCGCTGGCGCGGCTGCATCTCCGCGCCGAGTCGCTGCCGCGGTCCGAGATGCGCGAGGCGATCGCGCACGACGTCACCGAGATGGAGGCGATGATCACCTCGCTGCTCGCGTTCCTCGGCGGCGAGGCGGAGCCCGAACCGCCCACGGTCGTCGATCTCGCGGTGATGTGCGCTACGGTGATCGACGACGCGCAGGACCGCGGCGCCGACGCCGACTATGTCGGACCGGATCACTGCGAGGGGAGCGTGCGCCGGCTCGGCTTCAAGCGCGCGCTGGTCAACTTGGTCGAGAATGCGCTCCATTATGGCGAGCGCGTGCGGCTGACGCTGCTGCCGGGCGATGCGGCGCTGACGATCCGCGTCGAGGATGACGGCCCAGGCATCCCCGACGACCAGCTCACGCGCGTGCTCGAGCCCTTCGTCCGGCTCGACCCGGCGCGCGGGCGCGACACGGTGGGGTTCGGGCTGGGGCTGTCGATCGTTCAGCTCGCCGTCGCCGCCGAGGGCGGGACGCTGACGCTGTCCAACCGGCCGGAGGGCGGGCTGCGCGCGGAGATCGTGTTGCCGCGGCGATCCGACTCCTGATCCCGTAGCACGACTCATCGCGCCCGCGCGTGCCGACCGAAGGGCGCTCGCCGCACCAAGGATCCCGAGCCGAGGGCAGGAGGACGTTCGGGAAGGCGGCGGCGTGACGCGAGCGAAGCGACCTCGCCGGCAACGTTCGGAGCAACACAACGACACGCCGCGGTCGAATGCGGGACATCGCGCCGCGCTACTACCTGGACGATTATTCATCGGGAGGTTGCCGCCGTGGACGACGCCAGCGGACGCGTGTTCAATCGAGAGGTCGCGGCGTCTCAGCCGGTCCTCGTCCTCGCACTGGGCGGTATACCGGCGTGATGGCCAGCCTTGCTTCGCCCGCCGCGGCTGCCCGCCCCGGCGTCTCGGTCCCCGCTGTTCGCTTCCTCGGGCGCGACCTCACCGCCTCGATCGTCGTCTTCCTCGTCGCCATGCCATTGTGCATGGGGATCGCGATCGCCTCGGGCGTGCCCGCGGAGAAGGGGCTGATCACCGGCATCATCGGCGGGATCGTCGTCGGCGCAATCGCCGGCTCGCCGCTCCAGGTCAGCGGCCCGGCCGCGGGTCTGGCGGTGATCGTCTACGAGCTGGTGCGCGATCAGGGGATCGGCGCGCTCGGCCCGATCCTCATCCTCGCCGGCCTCGTCCAGTTCGCCGCGGGCGTGTTCCGGCTCGGCGGCTGGTTCAAGGCCATCTCGCCCGCGGTGGTGCACGGCATGCTCGCTGGGATCGGCGTGCTGATCGTCGTTGGCCAGTTTCATGTGCTGTTCGACCACCGCCCGCTGCCGAGCGGGCTGCAGAATCTCGCTGCCGCGCCGGGGCGCCTGTTCGGCCTGTCGAGCAACCTGCAGGCGACCGAATTCGCCTTCGCGATCGGCGTTGCTACTATCCTCGCGATGCTCGGCTGGGAGCGGTTTCGTCCGAGGTCGCTGCGGTTGCTGCCGGGCGCGCTCGTCGGAGTCGTGGTCGGCACGGTGCTGGCACTCACACTCGGGCTCGACGTCGCGCGCGTCCAGGTGCCCGCGTCGATCATGGGCGCGATCGCGCCGCCGAGTGCGTCCGCGCTGGCGACCTGGCTCAACCCCTCGATCCTCGCCGCGGCCCTTGCGATCGCCTTCATCGCTTCGGCCGAGACGTTGCTCTCGGCCGCCGCGGTCGACAAGATGCATGACGGCGTCCGCACCGACTATAACAAGGAGCTTCGCGCGCAGGGTGTCGGCAACCTGCTCTGCGGGCTCGCCGGCGCGCTGCCGATGACCGGCGTGATCGTGCGCAGCTCGGCCAACGTCCAGGCGCAGGCGGCGACGCGACTGTCGTCGATGCTGCACGGCGTGTGGATCCTCGGGTTCGTCGCCGCGCTGCCTTTCGTGCTGACCGCCATCCCGATGGCGGCGCTGGGCGCGGTGCTGGTGGTGACCGGGGTGCGGTTGGTGAGCGTGAAGCACGCCACGCACCTGTTCCGCGACTATGGCGCACTGCCGGTGCTCATCTGGGCGGCGACGCTGGTGACGGTCGTGACGACTGATCTGCTGACCGGCGTGCTGGTGGGTATCGGGCTGACGATGCTCGAGCTCGTGCCGCACCTGCGCCGCCTGCGGCTCAAGGTGTTCGAGGCGAGTGACGGCGAGTCGCACGCGATCACGCTCGACGGTACCGCGACCTTCGTCACACTGCCCAAGCTGTCGGAGACGCTCGACCGCGTGCCGGCGGGCACCAACGTGCGGATCGATGCCTCGCGGCTCGATGCGGTCGATCACACCAGCGCAGAGATGCTGCGCGACTGGTTCCAGCGCCGCCGCGCCGCCGGGGCGACGGTCGAGATCACCGGGGCGCGTGGCAGGATCGCCACACTCGGAGAGCATCGTCATTGAGCAGATGCAGCAGCATCTTTTGACATCAAGCGGAAATATTTGAGCAACATAGCCTGAATACGTCGGGAGGGTGGCTTAGCGGCTGCCCTCCCGATGCCTTTTCTGAGGCGCGGGGGAGAGCGAGCCCGGGTCACGAGCAGGAGGAGCCTCTGCCATAAGGGAGGTTCCATGAACTATCGTCTTCGTCTCGCCGCGGCGCTGCTCGCCGCCGGGCTCGCCGTCCCCGCCGCCGCGCAGGAGACCGAGCCGCCCAAGCCCGTCACCGTTTCAGGTTCGGTCGGCCTCGTCAGCGACTATCGCTTCCGCGGTGTGTCACAGTCGGATGAGAATCTCGCGGTGCAGGGCGGCTTCACGATCGCGCACGAGAGCGGCCTCTATATCGGCACCTGGGGCTCGAACCTGGCCGGCTGGGGCACGTTCGGGGGCGCCAACATGGAGCTCGACCTGATCGCGGGCTATAAGTTCCCGGTCGGTGGCGGCACGCTCGACGTCGGCGCGACCTGGTACATGTATCCCGGCGGCTTCGACAACACCGACTTTATCGAACCGTATGCCAAGCTGTCGGGCACGCTGGGCCCCGCCTCGCTGACCGCCGGCGTCGCCTATGCGCCGAAGCAGGAAGCGCTGGGCTCCTGGTATCTCAACGGCACCTCGGCGGCGAACGGCGTGTACGATCGTCCTGGGGACAAGAACGACAACCTCTACGTCTGGGGCGACGTCGCCGCGGCGATCCCGAACACCGGGCTGACCGCGAAGGCGCATATCGGTGCTTCCAAGGGCAACAAGGGCCTCGGGCCGTTCGCCACCAGCGTCGCGCCGACCGGCGAGTACGTCGACTGGATGCTCGGCGCCGACTACGCGATACCGACCACGCCGCTGACCTTGGGGGTCGCCTATATCGACACCAACATCTCCGAGCGCGAGGCGGCCTATCTCCAGCCGAGCTTCAGCAAGGGTCAGGACGGCACCGGCACGATCGCGGGCAGCACCGTGGTGGTATCACTGACCGCGGCGTTCTGAGGCGCGGCGTCGCCGATCGGTTCTCGGTGCGTCCTCCTGAAACGCGTTGAGGGAGACGCACCGAGGGGTGAGAGCCTCGCCCTTTTTGATCGAAACCTCAGGCGCGCCGCGACCGAACAAGCGCCGCTCGACGCGCCCCACGGCGTCCAGGGGGTTTGTATCCCCTGCGGCCTTCCCACATAAGGGCCCCAGCAATCGCAGGAGTGCCCCTTGGCCACGCTAGGAATGTCATCGGCAGAGAAGGAGGCCGTGCAGCGCTTCCGGTCCGAGGTCGTCGAACCCTCGATGACCAGCCTCGTCATCATCGATTTCTGGGCCGAGTGGTGCGGGCCGTGCAAGGCGCTGGGGCCGGTGCTGGAGAAGGTCGCCGCCGACTACGCCGACAAGGGCGTGGTGCTGGTCAAGGTGGACACCGACAAGGACCAGTTCATCGCCGCGCAGTTCCAGATCCGCTCGATTCCGACCGTCTATGCGATGTTCCAGGGGCAGCTTGTCGCCGACCTGACGAGCGCTCGCACCGAGTCGCAGTTGCGCACCATCCTCGATCAGCTGCTGCGTCAGCTGCCGATCGCTGGCGAGGCACAGGAGCAGGAGGCCGAGCTCGAACCGCTGATCGCGATGGGCGAGCAGGTGCTCACCGAGGGCGACGCGGCGCGCGCGCTGTCGATCTTCGACCAGCTCGCCGTCATGGCGCCCGATCACGCTGCGGTGCTGTCGGGCCGGATCCGCGCGCTGGTCGCGGCGGGCGAATTGGACGAGGCGGAGGCGGCGCTCGCCGCCCTGCCCGAGGCGGTGGCGGCGCTGCCCGACGTCGCGCGTGCGCGCTCGGCGCTGGCGCTGGCACGCTCCGCGCCGGCGGTGGACGATTTCGCCCCGCTCGAGGCAGCGGTGGCGGCCAACCCGGACGACCTTCAGGCCTGTTACGATCTCGCCAACGCGCGGATGGCCGTGGGCGACCGCGACGCCGCGGCCGCGGGCTTCCTGTCGATCGTCGCGCGCGAGCGTGACTGGAACGACGGCGCGGCTCGTCAGCAGCTGCTCAAGCTGTTCGAGGTGGTCGGGCTCGAGGATCCGTGGGTGGCGGCACAGCGGCGCAAGCTGTCCGCGACGCTATTCGGATGAGCGAGACGACGCGGCTCTCGATCTTCCCGCTGCCGGGCGCGCTGCTGTTCCCGCAGCTGCACCTGCCCTTGCATATCTTCGAGCCGCGCTACCGCGCGATGGTGTCCGACGCGATGGCGCGCGACCGCCGCATCGCGATGATCCAGCCACGTCCGGACAGCGAGGATCGCGACCGGCCGGGGCTGTTCGAGATCGGTTGCGTTGGCCGCATCGCCGAAGTGGAGGCGCTCGAGGACGGGCGCTACAACCTGATCCTGCAGGGTCTCGCGCTGTTCCGCCTGGTGCGCGAGATCGAGGTGACCACACCGTTCCGCCAGATCGAGGCGGAGCTGCTGCCGACGCCGCCGGACGAGACGCTGTCGCTCGGCGCGCGCTCCTCGCTCGAGCTGGAGGCGCGGCGCTTCGCCGCGGTGCAGGGCTATGCGGTCGACTGGAAGGCGGTCGGCCGGCTGGACGACACGAGTCTGGTCAACGGCATCGCGCAGATCGCGCCGTTCGACGTGGCGGCCAAACAGGCGTTGCTCGAGGCCGATGGCATCGCCGATCGCGCCGAGCTGCTGGTGCAGCTGATGCAATTTTTCGGGCGTCACGACGGCGAGGACCGGGTGACGCTGCAATGAGCGACGCGGCGCCCCCGATCCTCGATGACTGGCTGCTGGCACGACTGGTGTGCCCGGCGACGCGGACGCCGCTGCGCTACGACGCCGCGCGCGGGCTGCTGGTGTCCGACGCCGCGCGGTGCGGCTATCCGGTGCGGGACGGCGTGCCGATGTTGCTGATCGAGGCGGCGGTGCCGCTCGACGACGCGAAGTAAATCACCGGAACGGGCTAACCCGTTATGGTGAGTACGTACCCACCTTTCCGCTCCGATTTCATGATCTTGGTTCGATGTGTTTCAGTAACTCGTCTGACCCGGATCGGTGAAGAACTATCGGATAACGCCGCCATCGCTAGATAATATGCCGTAAACGGCATGTGCTCAACACGTTCATCAGCTTCTGCTTCATCGATGCCGCTGGATAGGCCGCTGATCGATGGATCTGTGGAGAAGATTGGACGTGATGACGACCCGCAGCGAAGCACCCACCACGGGTCGCGCGCCAGGCGATCGCGCGGGACCTCGGTGCGCTGCTCCCTCACTTGGGAGTGGCGCGGCGACGCGTGCGCTGCGTCCGGCTCTCCCTGGGCCGACGCCCGAGGGTGCATGGACGAGGAGCTGATCGGTATGACCATCGCGATCGTGGCGGAGCGCGGCCTGTCGCTCACGAACATTGACCGGCTCGCCGCCGCGCTGCGCGACGCGCTCGCCAGCGGCGAAGCCGTGCGGCTCGACCTCACCGACGTCACCGCACCCGATCTGGCGCTGCTCCAGCTCGTCGAGGCGGCGCGGCGCCAGACGGCGCGCGACGGCGTCGAGTTCGCGCTGGCAGCGCCCGCCGGCGCCGCGCTGACCCGCGCGCTGGAGCGCGCCGGCTTCACCGCCGGCTTCGACGCCACCGACCATGATTTCTGGTTCCACGGAGACCCACCGCGATGAGTGCCTCGATCCTGACCGTCGACGACAGCGCGAGCCTGCGCATGGCGATCCGAATCGCGCTCACCGGGGCAGGCTATGACGTGACCGAGGCATGCGACGGCGCCGACGGGCTGGCCAAGGCGGCGGCAACCCGCTTCGACCTCATCGTCACCGATCTCAACATGCCTAACATGGACGGGCTGAGCATGATCCGCGCACTGCGTGAGCAGCCCGCCCAGGCAGGGGTGCCGATCATCTTCCTTAGCACCGAGTCCGACGCCGAGGTGAAGGCGCAGGCCAAAGCAGCCGGGGCGACCGGCTGGCTGGTCAAGCCGTTCGAGCCCGAGCAGCTGATCCGGGTCGTCCAGAAGGTACTTGGGCGGTGAGCGCGGAGGATCCCGCCGCCGCCTTCCGGATCGAGGCGCGCGAGCTGCTCGACCAGGTCGAGCAGGCGCTGCTCGACCTCACTCACCGGCTCGACGATCTCACTCTGGTCGACGCGGTGTTCCGCGGGCTGCACACGCTTAAGGGTTCGGGCGCGATGTTCGGCTTCGACGCGCTCGCCGCCTTCACCCACCATATCGAGAGTGCGTTCGACCGGGTGCGCAAGGGTCGCGCCCGCGCCACGCTCGAGCTGGTCGCAACCGTGCTCGCCGCGCGCGATCATATGCGCGCGCTGGTCGAGGGCGATGCCGTGCCCCGGGAGGGAGAGGCGATCCTGGCGCGGCTCGCCGCCGCGGTCGACGGCCCCGCGGCCGAGCCCGTCGTGCCGACGCAATCCGCGGTGCCGATGGCCTCAGCCGCCGGCTGGCACCTGTCGTTCCGCCTGCCGCGTGAGGCGCTGGTGCACGGCATCAACGCGCTCGCCTTGCTCGACGAGCTGCGCGCGCTGGGCGATTGCAGCCTGGTGGGGCGGCGCGACACGATCCCGCCGCTCGATCAGCTCGCCGAGCGCGAGTGCCACGTCACGTGGGACGTGACGCTGCGCGGCGACGTGCCCCGCGCCGCGATCGACGACGTGTTCCTCTTCGTACTCGACGACATGGAGCTGAGCGTCGCGCCGCTCGCGCGCCTCGATCCGACCTCCACGGCAGCCGAGGCGGGGGCCGGTGTCGACGCGGCGGGCGAGGCCGGTCGAGCCGATGCCGACCGGCCCGCGCCTGACACGTTCGGCGCGCGTCAGGCGGCGCGCGTCGCGCAGGGCGAGCTGGTCCGCGTACCCGCGGCGCGGCTCGATGCCCTGATGGATCGGGTGGGCGAACTGGTGATCGCGCAAAGTCGGCTCAGTCAGCTTGCCGGGGATCGCCACGACCTGCCGCTGCGCTCGGTCGCAGAGGAGATCGAGCGGCTCGCCGCCGAGCTGCGCGACACGATGATGCTGCTACGGATGGTGCCGGTGGCGAGCCTGTTCGGCCGCTTCCGGCGCCTGGTCCATGATCTTGCGCGCGAGACCGGCAAGGCGATCGCGCTCGAAACCGCGGGCGAGTCGACCGAGATCGACAAATCCGTCGGTGAGCGCCTGTTCGACCCGCTCGTCCATATCCTGCGCAACGCCTGCGACCACGGGCTGGAACGTCCGGACGAGCGGGTCGCGCTCGGCAAAGCGGCGACCGGTACGGTCCGCCTCGCGGCGCACCAGGCGGGTGGCGCGGCGATGATCACGATCAGCGACGACGGTCGCGGCGTCAGCCGCGCGCGCGTGCGCGCCAAGGCCGAGGCGAGTGGGCTGGTCGCGCCGGGCGAGGTGCTCACCGATGCCGATCTGCTCGCGTTGATCTTCCACCCCGGCTTCTCCACCGCCGCGACCGTGACGAGCCTCTCCGGGCGCGGTGTCGGCATGGACGTGGTCAAGCGCGAGATCGAGCGGCTGCGCGGCACGATCGAGCTGGTGAGCACGGAGGGCGTCGGGACGACGATCACGCTCCGCATCCCGCTGACCCTGGCGATCATCGACGGGCTGCTCGTGCGCGTCGGCGCGGCGCGCTATGTCATACCGCTGGCCGCAGTAGAGGAGTGCCTCGAGCTGTCGGTCGAGGAGGACCAGCGCTCGCTCGGCCGCAGTCTGATCACGCTGCGTGACCGGCTCGTTCCCTTTCTGCGCTTACGCGAGCTGTTCGCCACCGGCGGTGAACCCGATCCCTATCAGAAGATCGTGGTCGTCTCGACCGGGCGGGAGCGCGTCGGACTGGCGGTCGACCAGATCATCGGCAGTCACCAGACGGTGGTGAAGGCACTCTCGCCGTTTCACCGCGGGGTCGGTACTTTCTCGGGCGCGACCATCCTCGGCGACGGCGCCGTCGCGCTGATCCTGGACGTCGCGCAACTCGTCGCGCGCGGCCAGCAGGCCGAGGCGATGGAGCAGGCGGCGTGAGCGCGTTATCCGTCGACGCGGAGCCGAGCCAAAGCTCTGCCGCGATCGCCTGGAGCGCGCACGGCGAACTCGAGGTGCTCAGCTTCGATCTCGGCGGCGAGCGCTTTGCGATCGAGGCGGTGCTGGTGCGCGAGATCGTCGATCCGCTGCCCGAGACCAGGGTGCCGGGCGCGCCTGCACTGGTCGACCGGGTGGTGAACCACCGTGGCCGCATCGTGCCGGTGGCCGACCTGCGGGCGGCGTTCGCCATGGTCGCTGCGCCGCCCGGCGCGGAGAGCCGCCTCGTCGTGGTCGAACTCACGCTCGACGATGAGACGCTGCTGCTCGCGCTGCGCGCCGACCGTGTGCACGAGGTGGTCACGCTCGCCGAGGCGAGCAGCGAAGACGCGCCCAGCGTCGGTGTGCGCTGGCCGCGCGCTTATGTGCGGCGGCTGGTGCGCTGGGGGGACGACGTGCTCGTCCTGCCGAACCTCGCTGCCATCCTCGCCCGGGCGCTCGGCGGCGCGGGGGTGAGCGAATGAGCGGGGCGGCGCCCTGGCGTCTTCGCCGGGCGACCACCGGCGCCGTCGATCCGACGATCCTGATCACATCGTACCTCCCCTCTTACTGAGGACCCCAGTGATGCGTGCCACGATCAAGCTGAAACTCATCGTCACCTTTACCGCGCTGACCTTGCTGCTGCTCGCCGTCGTGGGTGTGGCGATCACGCGGATGGGGACGCTCGATACCGCCATAGCTGAGGTGCTCGACGGGCCGACCAAGCGCGCGTTGCGCCCGCTCGCGCTCAACGATGCGCTTGGCGACGTGATGCGCATGGAGAAGAACATGGCGATGACGACCGACGACGGGCTGACGCGCATGTTCGACGAACGGCTCGGCCAGGATCGCGCGCGCGTCGAGCGACTGATGGCCGAGGGGCTCGCCAATGCCTCGGAAGAGAACAAGCTGCAGTGGGGCCAACTGCAGGACGAATGGGTCGCGTACAAGGCGATCAACGACCGCATCCGTGCACTCGCCCTTGCCAATCAGAACGCGGAGGCGGCGCGGCTGTCGCTCGGGACGGCGCTCAAGCTCGGCGATGAGATCACCCAGACGATCGACCAGATCGTCGCCAACAGCCGCACCTCGATGCAGCGCGCCCAACAGGAGACCAACGCGGTGTACGCGCAGTCGCGCTGGATGTTGCTGGTGACTGCTGCGGTGGCGCTGCTGGTAGCGGTGGCGGGGGCGATGTGGATTGCGCTGCTGGTGTCGCGCGGGCTGCGCGCCGCCTCGACTGCGATCGAGGCGGTCGCGCTCGGCGATCTCGACCAGCATGTTCGGGTCTCAGGCGATGACGAGATCCGCGACGTGGTCGAGGCGGTCAACCGCATGGCCGCCAACCTGCGCGGCACCGCGGCGCTGGCCGACTCGATCGCGCGCGGCGACCTGACGGCGGAACACGTGCCGCTGTCGGAGCGCGACCGTCTTGGCCAGGCGATGGTGGCGATGGTGGCGCGGCTGCGCGGCGTGGTCGGCGACGTGGGCGGCGCGGCGGCACAGGTCGCGGGCGGCAGTCAGGAGCTCTCCTCGGCGTCGGAGCAGGTGTCACAGGGCGCCACCGAGCAGGCCGCCGCGGCGGAGGAAGCGTCCGCGTCGATGGAGCAGATGGCGGCCAACATCAAACAGAACGCCGACAATGCGACGCAGACGGAGAAGATCGCGCGTCAGTCGTCGCGGGACGCGGAAGCCAGCGGCGCGGCGGTGCAGAAAGCGGTGGGCGCGATGCGGACGATCGCCGAGAAGATCGGCATCGTGCAGGAGATCGCGCGCCAGACCGACCTGCTCGCGCTCAACGCCGCGGTGGAGGCGGCGCGCGCGGGCGAGCACGGCCGCGGCTTTGCGGTCGTGGCGGCGGAGGTGCGCAAGCTGGCCGAACGCAGCCAAGCCGCAGCGACGGAGATCGGCGCGATGTCGAGCGACACGGTGGTGGCGGCGGGCGAGGCCGGCGAGATGCTACTCCGGCTGGTGCCCGACAT
>Ga0265798_10010199_pt1 | contig 11630 bp, 15 predicted proteins | sample P3T30metagenome_FD_192430 | JGI IMG/M metagenome (GOLD analysis project Ga0265798, IMG submission 192430) | Plant litter microbial communities from East Loma Ridge, Irvine, California - P3 T30 | ecosystem: Environmental > Terrestrial > Plant litter > Unclassified | place: USA: California... | reverse complement strand
CCGTCTCTACACCGCCCGGCCAATACGCCTCCCCCCCACCCACACCATCCATCTGCCAGATCAAACTTGGATTCCCTCTCAACACGCTCTGACACTCCCTCTTCAACCCTTCTAACCTATCACTCAACACCCTGATCTCAGTCACCACCTGGCGGAGCAGTCTCCCCTCCACCGTACCTGGCGGAATCTCGCCTTTGAGATCAGACAGCGGGCCCACGAGGCGTGTTAGTGTAGGCGGCAAATTGTACCGGTATGAGGCTTCGACCCAAGCTGTGACCGCGAGACGGGATGACAAAAACGTGTTGAGAGAGGGGAGGTATGCGAGCGTAGTTGGGGAGGAGGGGGAGCCATGACGGTAAGGAGATGAAGATGTAGACGGGGTTAAGGCGCGAGTTAGATGTATAGGCCAGCAGAGAGCGGCGTAGCGGAGAAAAGGGAGATGCGTGTCAAAAGGTACAGTGCGTATGCTGTTCGCCCTTGAAGCAGTGTGCTGGATAGTTGTGGGCGGTGCCATGTGATTGTTATCTCCGTCCGACGAGGACAAGGACTTGTATCCGCTGTCTGCAGATGCGCTGGTATGCTGGCTCGCGCCGCTGCTAGTAGGCGTCGGTATTACGGGGGGACTATGTGGATGCAAAGTGCCTAGAGGACGCTGAGGTACATTGTGTGCGAGGTAAGAGAGGCAGCGCGCAGTGAGATGCGCGTGTATGCTACTTTCGTCAAAGAGGCTGAATTCGGAGTCTTGAGAGGCGGGTGTCTGGAGATAGTTGCGTATAGAAGCGTGAGAAAAGGCGATTGTGTCGTGAGAAACGGTTAGGAGACCACATGTGAGCTCGGGTAGTGCATGCATGATGTCGGCTATTTCTGTACTGTCAGAAATATCTAGACCATGTGTGGAAAGAGCGGAGAGTAGCGCGACTGGACCGATGCGATGGATGGGGAATGTCAACCAACTGAAGACGTCGGCAATGATACGCTTCTTGTGCGACGAGTGGCGTGCTTGCGCATTCAGCATGACGTGATATAGCGACCCCAGGCCTTGTAATGTTTGGATATTTTGGAGTATCGACAGACGTTCTTCGGCCGAGAGTAAGTGTGATTGAAGGAATTTCAACAACATGCTAGCCCAGAGGAACTCTCCATCCGCCGATTGCGCCACTTGCAATATGAGGTTGCGGTCCATCGAGATGCCGAAGAAACCTTGGTCAGCCATCCGGCTCAGGTTTTGAAGTACGTAACAGTGAATGGCAGCAGCGTTGTTCTTGCTCGTGAGCGAGAGAATGTGGGGAGCGTCCGAAGCCCATTTTTGGTACTCGAGAGGTATCTTCATCTCTGGTCTACTGAACAGCAATACCCTAGTGTCAGACCTACGACACAGTTTTGCTAGCGAAGAGAGTAATGTTTCGGTGTCGCTGCATTCATCCGCCCCGTCAATGACAATGAAAGTAGGGTGTTGATGAAGTAGGAGGGACAGAACATCTAGCACCTCGTCGGCATTGGCGTGTTCCCGAAATGAAGTCTTCCGGAGCAACAAACATACAGAATCAAGTGTCTTGCGATCATGTCGATGCATATGCAATAGTTGGCATACCATGGCTCGAAAGCCATCGTCTGGATGGATACAATCAGAACTGAGACGACTGAAATGGAAGGAAGCGGTAGCTGGTGGCCCATCACAAAGATCAGGGTCGTCCGCTTCTGCAACGAGATTTTCGACCACCGAATGTGAGATCGTAGTCTTGCCGAAACCAGCTTTTGCTAGTCATTCGTCAGTACGTCGGGGTTCTAGAGCCATGCACAACCACAGACTTACCCTGTACAAACAGGACTCGGTGCTGCCAGTTTCCCACTAGAGCATCGGAGTCGTTCGCTTCGATGATATCAAAGGGCATATTTCTCCACTTCAAATATGCGCCTGTGTGTAGAAACCAAGCGGTTGAGTCTGTGTGATGATATTGCTGTTGGCCCTTGTCACATGTATTACCTATCCCCGAGCCAGATAGCCAACTCTGTACTTTTGTTACTCTTCGCAACCGTTTTGCGACTCGTTGATCTTCCTGATCTGCATGTCCGTTGGCCTTGGACTCAATTTGGCGGTGAAGAAAATCGAGGTAATCCTTGCGATGTAGTGAAACATCTGTATACTGTTGGACGTGGTTCTCTGTTTCCTTCTGCAGCCATCTCCTGTGCTGACTGATACAGGCGTCCAGACGCACGAGCCGTGAGTCGAGTGGCCGCCATAGCGTTGGTAGTGTCAGATAATGCGTTCCCGGGCCTGCATAAGATTAGCCAAATCATTCTTGTAGAGTTTGACAGCATAGTAGTTAGCGATACAAAACCAACAACGTACCTCGGACTCCTCGACAGAAAATCTGATACAGCTCCAGGCACCAATGTACAAGATCCGCGTACATATAAGACATCAGTGCTGCCAGGTAAAGACCGTCAGCATCGACATCTGGGTCAGCTATATTGCGCTTGCAAATCTCGTATATCTGCTGATAGGGTGGTACAATTTGCGCAATAGCCTCAAATGTATCGGCGATTTTCTCAAGAAGAACAGTGTAGTCGCTGCTGATCTGCATCGATAGTTAGACGGATGCGTGCAGCCTAGCTGGCTTACAATGCTCTACCTTGAAGATCAAACGGATCACGCCCCAAAAACCACCAACCCATTCCGAACGAAGTTGTATGCATGTGCTGAGGACGTCGAAATACGGCGCAAAGGCGCGGATGAATAGTGCAAACTTGCGGCTGGATACGACTATATTTCGATCACCCAAAACAGTACCAGCCGACAAACGATGTAGTTCATCCAACAAAAGCGATGCAGTAGCGTTTGGGTGAAAATCATGGCGATGCTCTTGCAGTATCGTATTGTGTATAGCGTCTATCGCTTCATCAAAGAGTGGGTGTTGTAGGCTATGATGAGGTTAGTTTTGATCGGAGAATTATCGTCAGACTAACGTCGGCTCGTCCATTGTTATGTCAATGGTTTGAGTCTGTGACGACATTTTTTCGATGTATCCGGACTCAAGCGCAGTAGTTTTCTGGATAGCGAATGCATTGGCTCGAAGTAGTTGAAGTAAAAATCTGACGATTCAAAGTGACAGTAACATTGTATGTAGGCGAAGCACAGGGGCAGCGGTTGGTAGGTGTAATTAACATTTGGCAGGCTCATTTGTCTGGGACCAAAAAGACAGCAATTACTGCGCAGCATGCAGCCACGGGGAGAAGTAACGGGCGCCGTGGGGCTCAAGGGCTAGGGTAGATAAGCGGGATGTGTAAGAGCATGGCAAGTGAGTGTGTGCAGGCACCAATGTCATGCGGCGGACACAGAGGAATTGATGGGCGTGGGGGGCCGTGCGCAGAACGTGGACCTGACGACAGGTCCCTGCGATATGTCGCAACTTGGTGCATTGCCACCGTGAGCCGACTTGTGGGTAAAAGCCAGCCCGCCCATGTTGAGTAAAAGAAACCCCAAAGAGGCGTTATCCGAGCTGAAGCGAGGTGCACGAACATGAACGAGTAACATCTTGGGTATCTCCTCAACAAGCTACATAGCCAACTGCTCGGCGTAGTCAACGGATCTATAGTACAAAGAGTATTAGAAGGCGGGTACTAAAGAGAATGCCACTAAAAACGTGGCTAGCTGAATTACGCGGATGCAGGCATGCCGGACCGAAGCGCAAGTAATGCGCGTACGTCGGTGACATATTGCAGGCCTTCCAGCAGCGGGATGAGGTGCAGCAAATCATGATCTGTTGGGTCGCTGATCCAGCCTTCGATGGGAATGGCGTTGTCTGGTGTTGGGGTCAGCATGTCGCAGCCGTCGGCGTGTGTGGGCTGAGGTAGTCTCACCTGGATGGAAGCCGTAGCTCAAGGGGCTGTTATCAAGAATCATGACCTTGCTGAGATCGGGCTCGACCTGGGCGAGGTCCTTGATGTAAGCCCCGTTGCGAACAGTGCAGTGCTGCCTGTAGTATCGTCCCGCGAAGTACTTGCGCTCCACCTCCAGCCAGTCGATGACAGGGTCGGCATACTCCTGGACCGAAGCGGTGAATATGATCAAGTTGTACCACTTACTGACCTGGTTGCGACATTAGTAACATGCTGGCGGGGGAGACTCAGCTGGGCTCCTCACCTTCTTCAAAAAGTCATCACAGTACGGCCTCTTATGAACATAGTACAAGAGTGGGACCTGGGGTCCGATGACCTGCCCACCCGCGCCGACGGATGCTTGCAGCTTTACCTCTACCATGTGGCCAGTCTGGAAGCGACCGCCATTGACTATGCTGTGGATCAATGTCTCATCGAGATCGATGATTAGTGTTTTCTGGTGTGGCCCGACGGCAGACGTGCCTTTTGCGGAATACGACGGCTGGCGGCGCGGTACCAACGGGCGCGGGGGTTGGGGCGCTCGTGGGAATTTTGTCATTTGTTTCGAGGACGCGGTTGCCGGACCACCAGTGGGGGACTTCAAGGAAGCTGCGGCCTGGGGTGAGAGGGTATTACTCTTGGACGACTGGGCCTTCTTCGCTGCCTTGCGCTGCCTCAGTGCGTCTTCGTTGTGGTGTAGTGTGATGCGAATGGACCTCTTTGCTGGAGCTATCTCGTCTGCCCGCGACGGCACGCTTGACTTTGAGCGCGTGTTCCGCGCAGGGCTGTCCATGTCGTAGTCGCGCATGGAAGCTCGCTCGCTCTCGGAATCCGACGTCATTGCAGTGGATGTGGATGCGATGGATAGCGAGCGCCGTGAGTGTTGATGCGTCTGTGGCTGCGTCACACTCGAGCTGCGTCTCTTGCGCATTCCCTTTTCACTCTTCTCCGAGGCTCGCGATGGGTAGGCACCAACCTTCTTCCGCCGGCCGCGGGTGAAGGTCCGCGACATGTGATACATGGGTGCTAAAAAGGAAAAGCTGCCATCCTCGTCGTAATAGAAGCAGGCAGCCAGGCGCTGACCGGTGGAAATAAAGGGGCTTGCCAACATGCCCACAACGGCCACAATGCCATCAGAGATGCGCCGGGGATACAGCCATCTTCTCCGGCGTAGGATATCTTCGTACGGACCTTGCTGGGGTTGCTCGAGCAGCGGTGTCTTTTCGTCGTAGCCGGATGCGACGGCTTTGGTGGTCGAGGAGCCGGCGCCGTCACTCCTGTCGGCGCCCATGATGCGCGTTTCGTTCTGTGCAGCTACTGCATTCGCATCGTCAGGCTGTGTCGAATGCGAGGATCGAGGTTCGGGAATGACGATAGCAAGGACTGTGGGGTAGCGTCTGGTGTTTAACCTGGGGGGCGCGGCTGGCCGGCTGTCTGCGTTTTGGCTGACAGCAATTCGGCCGACGTCAGGCAGCGATTGCAAGAGGACACGGGGCTACGTATACGGCAAAGGGGTTCTTTGACTATCTGCGCAAACAGCAATAAGCCGAGGCGTGGGCGGCGATGTCTGGCGATGGCTGAGCAGAAGGTTGGGGATGATGCCAATGACGAACAACTGGAGCAGCCGTGCCCAATCGGAACACCGAAAGCTCAATTTGGCCTTTGGCGACGACTCATAGTCTGCCGGTCTTTACATTGGCATGAACAAGCAACGAGCAATATTTCACCCACCCACACACTTGACGTGAATACGCCGTATACGAGTGCCCGCAGTGCTTCGTCTTCACAAAGTAGCCCACTAGACTGTCTGCTGTCACAATCTACAATTCCATCTGCACCAGGAGAGTCATCGCAGAAGAACCCCACCACCCCACATTCCTGGTATACCAGTCGAAATCTTGAAGAATCTCACGACAACTTTGCGACAAAGTTACCATGCAGCGCGCGACGATACAGGCGCCCGGCCTGTCCACGTACCTCAAGTCGCTGAAGAGCACGCCGGTAGACGCCTCGGTCGAGCACTTCATTTCGTAAGATAGCTATTTGCAATACTCTCCCCATCAGTGTCTGACCTGTCTGACCTGTATGTGCAAGGCTCCTCAAGCGACGACAAATACGGAATTCGAGGCCATGTGCTATTGCGACAACAGCCTTGCTACTACGCGTAGTGGGCGAGTTCAAGGGAAGAGATGCAGCAAAGCTCATTGAGCGCATAAAACAGGTAGGCCGGCGGCTGACGTCGGCGCAACCGCGAGAAGTCGTAGTAGGCAACATTGTACGACGTGTACTTGCACTGGTGCGCGAGGTGGTCGAGGAGCATGCAGACGGTACACCCAACGGGAGCGAGCGAGGCCACAGCACACCACATGCCCACCATGATTCGCTTCACAGGCCCGCCCTCAACTCGAGCATATCCACCTTTAGTCCTCTCAGACATGCCGTCGCCGAGCCAATGCATACCGGCCCCCTCACAGACAACGCGTCCGACGTCAGCGAACCCTCGAGACGGCCTCCATTACTTACTTCACACACTTCGTATGCGCCTACTTCCTCGGCTCCTCTCGTACACTCACTCTTCGGCCTCTTCTCTCAGCCAGCAGATACACCCTCGGCCACAAGCACACCGACAGGGCAGGCGTCACCAACCGGCAAGAGCACCCTCACCGCACTCAACCTGGAGCGCTTGGCCGACATCAACAGGAACCAGAATCTCGATCTCAAGGCCGAAGTTATGGAAGGCATAAGAGAGCTGCAAGACGAGCTAGAGACATCCGACAAGCAGATTGCCGAAGTCGCGCTTGAACATATCCACGCCAACGAAATCATCCTTACGCATACTGCATCCACCACGGTCCAAAAGTTCCTCCTGTTCGCGGCACGGAAACGAAAGTTTACCGTGGTCCATGCCGAGACATTTCCTCACGACCACACTGCCACGCATGGAATTTTGCTTACCGGCAAGAAGCGAGAGGCGAACCCAGATGACGATGAGGAGGATGACAAGTGGAAGCCGCTCACCGATGCGGGTATCCAAGTCTACGTCATCCCAGACTCACACGTCTTTGCTATCATGTCGCGCGTCAACAAGGTCATACTGGCAACACACACGGTGCTGGCAAACGGCGGCCTCGTTGCAGCAGCTGGAGCGCACATGATTGCACAAGCCGCAAAGGAGCACCAGACGCCCGTTGTGGTTCTCAGTGGCGTCTACAAGCTCAGCCCCGTCTACCCATTCGACATTGACGAGCTGATCGAGTACGGCGACGCCGGAAGTGTCGTACCGTACGACGACGGCGAGTTTGTGGATAAGGTTGATGTTGTGAATCCGCTATTCGACTACGTTCCTGCTGATCTCGTCGATCTTTACATTACCAATCTGTAAGTTGTATCTCTGACGCTGCGTGATTAGATAAATAGGTTAATTGACTAATTTTTTCCAGTGGCGGACATGCACCTTCGTATCTCTACCGTATTGTAGCGGATCACTACCGCTCGGAAGATATCACTCTGTAATTCGCATGAGCCAAGGCGTTATATGATACCAACTGGTGCTCGCACGGCAATGGTGAACGGAAAGGCTAGGTTGTAACGGTGTATTATTTTGAGAATGAACATGGTCTGCAGAAAACCAATGCCAAACCATGATTTAAGCTTGACCTCGTGTGTCTGCTAGTATGATGCCACATCGCCAATACCTAGCATCATTCAAGTTGTAAAAGAAACAATCGTATATACCTTTCTTTCTCTCACTTGCTCTCCACATACGCATCACCCATCTCGCCATACATATCCTTCGCATGCCCTTCCCGCACCCTCCTCTAACCCGATTGGCCGTCCCTCTGCGCCCCTCAGCAGTACACCAACAAAGCCGCACAAGTTCATGCGCCAAGCCACACCTACGCAGACGATTGGTCACCAGTGCCCCAGCAGCGTGCCCTTCGGCGCAGGGGAATCAATGCTTTTCTTCCCAAACTTGCCCTCTTGGGTAGTTTGACAGTCCGTCGGCGGTTGTGTGGGTTGGGGAGAGCAAAAGGGAAGGGTGGGCGCGGTAGCGGTACGTAAACCCGGCCGGGGCCTAGAGGGGGGCGTAGGCGAGCACGTCGGCCGGCCCTGCAAGGTTATGGCCTACGGCGGCCCCCCAAGGCGGGATGATGACGATAGAGTCAGTTGGTGTAGGTACCGGTACACGGTTTGATGCAGACGGAAAAATTGGGATTTGCCTTTCGTTGGATGATGGGCGTTGTGATGTTTTTTTTGTAAACGGTAGTTGGAGTAATCACTCGTTTCTTTGCGTGTTTCTGGGTTCCGTGGCAATCATGCGGGGGTGGTACCGGTTGGTCAAAAGAAAAATCCATCTCTGCCGCTCACACCTCGTCCGTTGTATGGTGTAGCTGTACTCTCTCTCTCTCTTCTCTGCGTTGCGCAATTGCATGTCGCGAATTTCGTATCACATTGGCGCGGAGATAGTCATGCACGATTGGCCTTGGTTGGGAAGCTGCAAAGATTTGATGACGTAAGGCTGGCTTATCGTCGTGTCGGCGCTGGGGAGACAATTACGTACCGGTATGCGGGGCGTGAAGCGAAGTTGATGGATTTTTCGGTCTTGGTAGCTCAGGTACTGTGTGTTGTTCTTCCAGAAAGGACAGAGTAGTTGTGCGTGAGTGTGTAAGGTACAATGTCGTTCCTGGAACTCGAGGGCCTGCATGTGTTTGTTACGGGTGCTGCGGGGGGTATTGGGAGCGCGATTGTGGACGAGTTTCTAGGTATGCTGATGATTTCTTTACAATGGGATATGTATGGGTTGGACGCTTGATCTTTCTGGTTCATAGAGACCTTTTTTGCGTAGGACGACATGGGTGTTCTTACGACAAGCATTTGCTCGGCCTGACGGTGCCATTCGGCTTGAACGCTGGGCCAGCTGCAACTCATCAACTCTACTAACACGTAAACAGCGCAAGGCTGTAATGTCACCGCTCATGATCTTCGCCCAAACTCTCTGGCATCGACGAATCCCAGCCTCCACTGCATACAAGGCGACATCAGCTCCGAATCCTCCATCCAAGACTCAATCTCCCAGGCCATAGCCCATTTCTCCCAACCCATAAACATACTCTGCGCCAATGCTGGCATCACAGATGAATCCTCTAGCCATCCTATCTGGGACATGCCCAGCTCCTTATGGGACCGCACGTACGCTGTCAACGTTCGGGGCACGTTTCTGACTATCAAACACTTTCTCAAGTCTATTGAAACAGCGCAACTGGCGACTGGTGAAGAGGTGCGGAATGTGAGTGTTGTGGTGACAGGGTCTGAGTGTGGGGTTTTTGGACAGGCGGGACATGTTGAGTATGCGAGTGGAAAGGCGGGACTGCAATATGGGCTTGTGAAGACGGTGAAGAATGAGATTGTGAGATTGAACAAGTATGCGAGGATCAATGCCGTGGCGCCTGGATGGGTGGATACCAAGTTGATCGAGGGGAGGCTGAACGATCCTGAGGAGATGTGGAGGGAAGCTGAAGCTACGTACGTAACCTTTTACTTCCGAAAGTGTCATGTTGAGAGACTTCAACTAACTCATGCAGTGTCCCATTGCGGAAGATTGCACAGCCCACAGATGTGGCAAGAGCGGCGGCATTCCTGGCAAGCCATCGAGCAGCAGGCCACATCTCAGGACAGTGCATCTCTGTCGATGGCGGCATGGAGGGCCGAATTATCTGGTCTGGAGACGAGGTTCGCAAGACGCAACGTACCGTTGCAGAATCCGAGAAACTGACTACAAACCACGCTGGTGAAATCTTCGGCACAATGACAGAAGGAGTTTCCATAGCGAGCAAGAGCCCGTCAACAGTGGCCATACCCACCATCACATCCATCACCACCTCTCAGCCCATCTCTAAACCAAAGCAGCCAAAGCCCAGGATCAAGATCCTTCTCTCCGTCGACTTCGACGCTGTATCCGGCTGGCTAGGCACCGGCCAACATCCGGACAACAACCTCGCAGACTACAGTTCCGGCTTCTTCAGCGCCTACGTCGGTGTGCCCCGGCTCCTCAAGCTCTTCGCCAAACACAACATCGCCGACAAAGTAACATGGTTCGTCCCCATGCACAGCGCCGAATCCTTCCCCAAAGAATTCACCGCCATCAAAGAAAGCGGTGCGGAAATCGGTCTCCACGGCTACTGTCACGAAGGCGCCCCGCAACTCACCCCGCTGCAGGAGCGCGAAGTCCTCGAACACTGCATCAGTCTGTACCAAGAGCTACTTGGCAAGAGGCCGCTGGGATACCGCGCGCCGCTGTACCAGCTCAGAGAAAGCACCGTCGAGCTACTCGAGGGATACTCGTTCCTGTATGATTCCAGTCTCTCACATCACGATAGTAAACCCTACTTTCTACCCAACCTGCCCCCCATAAACCCACCCACATACACCGCCGACACGCCCGCAAAAGACTGGATGACACCCTTGCCACAGCCTAACCCGCCTACCTCCAAGTCGCTCGTTGAGATCCCGGCAAACTGGTACGCCGAGGACATGACGCCCCTGCAGTTCTGGCCACATACGCCCAATTCCCAGGGCTACGTCGACGTACGCGTCGTGGAGAATATGTGGAAGGACAAACTGGAGTGGCTGAGGAGTGAGGTGGAAGATGAGGGCTTGGCCGAGGACGACATGTGTGTTTTTCCGTTGGTGTTGCATCCGGATACGAGTGGCATGGCGCATGTGGTGGGCATGCTTGAGAGGGTGATTAAGTGGTTGAAGGGCTTGGAAGAGGAGGGAGTGGTCGAGTGGTGTCAGTATGCGGATGTGGCAGGAGAGTGGAGAGAAAGGAATGCGAAGGATACACAAGTATAAGGGAGCAGTTGTTGTAGCTAAACTGCTTCTTGGTCTACATTTGTATTGCAAAAGGCTACTTGGTCCAACTCCATGTTTCCTCAGCACATCAAGTCCAATACCCCTCCTGAGTCGACGTGCATATTCTTGGTAGCTTGGTCCGGTGTTGACATCATCGCGTCACCGTACCCTTTACTGAACTTGCCGCATACAATCACAAAGACAGAAAGCCCAGATCCTAAAGACTGAGTCAATGGACATGTTCCGCGTAGCTCTGACTGTAATCAACTGTACCACGGTACTCTACCCATATGTCCTTGGCATAGCCCGGAAACGCCAACCTGCTCATCTGGGAAGTGTTGGATAAAGATGTTATGCGTGCGAGGTGAGTCAAGTGTAGTGGATAGCCATGCTTTGCACATATTACGAGAGATTCAACTATGCAAAAGAGGGGCAGGATGGCTGGAATCGAGATTTTTTTATGTCGGGTCTAGATTCTCTGGGCGACTTGAATAATGAGTAGACGGATGAGGGCTGCCGTGGCTGCCTAGATGTCCCCTTGCCAAGATTGTGGATAGGGTAAGTAATAATGCACATGTCTCGGGCGCGGAGTCAATCGAAGGGTGAGAATATGGGTACAGTTCTGCGATAGACGTGGTCGCGATTAGTCCATGAGAGTTTGCTGTTCTTCTCAGTGACTACGAACAGGACGAGACTACAGATACAGCACCATGATACACATTGAAGCGTAATGCAACCCACGTATAATTTCTCCTATCAACATTACCAAATCATTTCGCTAAACATTTCACTCGGAGCACCCGTAGTGGAGATCGCTCGCACGTGCCCAGCGTCCGCGCTCACTTCCACTCTCACTCACCCTCACCGCTACGCCCGCACGCCCGCACGTCCCTTTTAAC
>Ga0265798_10010198_pt1 | contig 11630 bp, 17 predicted proteins | sample P3T30metagenome_FD_192430 | JGI IMG/M metagenome (GOLD analysis project Ga0265798, IMG submission 192430) | Plant litter microbial communities from East Loma Ridge, Irvine, California - P3 T30 | ecosystem: Environmental > Terrestrial > Plant litter > Unclassified | place: USA: California... | reverse complement strand
AACTCGGAGATCCAGCCACGTATGCCCTCCCACTGCGTCGCAATACTGCAGCTCAAGCGACGGAATGAAAAAACCGACCTCGGGATGTATTGACCCCGCGGTACACTCAAGGAAATTGCACCAGATGTCCAAGACTAGGACTATACACGATGTATCCTACGATGACGGATTTTACCGCCGTCAGAGTATATACCCGGCGTCGAGAAACGGCTCACAAAGACTTTTTACCTTTCTTCTCTTTTTCAGTGACGCCCCGGTAGGTACTGCTGTGCTAAATTACCAAGTCGCATGCAACTCTTGCGCCAACCACATCGTTACAACCCCGCGCATACTTCCAGTATGCTACTATTTGTCGAGCCACAGCTGTTAGTGTAATCACTTGTGTCTGTAAGCTTGGTTGTGTAATCACTCGCCACTCATCCTCAGCATCAGCATCAACATGCGGACTTCGCTTGACTCCGCGTCAGCAAGAGGACGGGTATGTCATATGTTGTAACTTGTGGTCAGCTGTGAAGTTTGATCTCATACGTTGGGAGTAGGTACAGCGGGATGGTTCGACGTCTCCTTGATGTCATTCATACAATTCAAATTTATTATTAAGTTATTCCAGGTTGAACATGCATGCAAGTGAAACAATACGCCTTTGAAACCATCCACGATTATGAGAGTGACAAGGAGGATTTGAACGTATCGCTATCAACTCTCATGATCGAAATATGTGATGTGATTAGTTGCCAATATTTGAATATTTATCAATGTCTCGACGTTTAAACGGAGAATGTAGAAGCACAACATGGCCCGGGGTATAAGTGGCTCGTTTGGATCCGAAGACCCAAGAAACCTTCCTCCCAAAGCAAAACGCCGTCATGCAAAAGATCGTAACCAGGGCAATAATACATCTCCAGAACGTGGCGAAAGCGCCCCCCGTGTCGTAACAAGAAAAAACGAAAGAAAAAGCGACAGCCTTAGATGAAGACAGCGTGCAGGACAGTAAGTCCCATAACCCAGTAGCCAGCGTACTTTCCAACGCCGAGCGCACTCGCCGCACCTTCACCACCGGGTGCAGTGGTACCAGGTGGCAAAGTGCCGTTGAGCACGAGCGTTCGCGTGCCATTGACATCGGAGACAGTGACCAAGCTCTTGTTCAACTTCGCATAATCGCCATCGCCAACAAGGTCGTTAATGTATGACGGATCATCATTCTCCTCGCATCCACACACCTGGCCGTCACCACACAAGCAAAGAACAGGAAGCGTCTCGTTCGCGCCCTGCTGAGCCTGCCTGATCGCAAGATTGACAAAGCGGCGATCATTATCGTTGTCGCCGGTACGATTAACAGCGGTACGGTTGTAGAATCGGTAGGGGTTGTTGTAATAGTATGGGTATGCGCCGTATAGCCAGAGGCCAGGCATGAAGGCTGCGATGGCGACCGCCCCAATGACAGGTCCAGCGATCAGACCTTTGGGCGAGCGACCGCCAGATGTGTATGGTGTTCTGGCGCCGCCGCCGTAGTAGCCGCCATTGCTTCCAAAGGAGCGTGTTGGGCCGGAGCCAGAGCGCGTTGAGCCGCCTGCGGTAGGGCTGCGGCCGCCGCCGCCGCCTGAAGAACCACCACTAGAGCCGCCACTGCTTCCTCCTCCTCGGCCACCGCCACCTTTGCGTCGCTCGAGGGCGTGGGATGGCGAGATGATTTCTGCGGCTAGTGGTTCGCGGATGGTAAGGGCATCGTTGGACGCGTCTGGTATAGAAGCGGCGTGGATGGATTGAGTGGCGAGGGCGAGGTATGCGAGGCCAGAGAGGAGTCGTACCATGGTGGAGGTGTGATGTGAAGGTGGTGTGCGACTGTTGCGCAAAGGTTATATTGCGTGGGTTGGGATACGTGTATAACCAAGAAGTTGGCAGTGAGGATGTATACAAGAAGTTAATATGTGATTGTTGGGCAATTAACGGTGTTTGCTTGGTTGGAATTTGTGATGTGGAGGAGGACAAAGACGGGAGCACGTTGGTCTTTAAAGTGCGACCGTGCCGCGGGTGGATCGTCATGGCTGGGGGCGAACAACACGGCTCGGTGGAGCTTAGCACACAGCCTTGCACTGCCCGCTCCTTTGGTGCCTGACTTGACGACCAATAACACGAGCAGCGGAATTCAGAATCCTCAGGCAGAAACACACCATCATTCCCTCCGCACGGCTGCGTACCGCTCTGAAAACGCCTTTAATTTGCGCATGCACCAGCACAATATGTGTATAACTTTGGATACCTTCGCAAACCTCCTCGGACTCATCCAATATTTGTGTTGTTCGTGACGCGCTCGAACAGCGGAAAGGCTTGGGTGTGATATCATCATGTCGATCCGCCGAGACGGGTAGAATATCTACAGAACGACCAGTGGCCAAATGCGATCTGGTGACGACCCGATGGGCAAGTCATATTGTGCTCTGGTCCGCTTAATCGGCTACGTCCCGAATGTTACAAAGCACGCTTGTGTTGGCCGCGATCGTGCGAGATGCGTATTGGCAGCAATGCGGTGGCACTAAGAGTGGCTGGTAATTGTATGATGGCTGGCTAATTGTCGATTGGTGGATGCGATGATCATATTTGAAAAGTGATTGTATTATCGTAGAGTGAAGACCTCATGATGCAATCGCGTTTGAGGGATTCAAGCGTCCAAATTGATCATCTTGAAGGATTTGGTTAATGTTTAGGTGTAGGATATAGTGATTGCTTTCGCCCAAGCATCGCAAGTACCAGTGGTACACCACAATTGAGTATATCGTAGCTGATGACATGCGATTGAACATGTTATCGGCTGTGCTGTGGTTGTGGTTCCTCTAACAAGAAGCCACAGCCCTGATGTCAAGCAGGATTACTATCCCTGTTATGCCAACTTCCGATTAATGGATGTGAGATGAATCCGATTGACTGTGAGTTGGCACCGTTCAGCGTGGTCATCGCACTGCCACGTCTTGACCGATGACTTCCACACAATCAAGTCCTGACTGGTGGGCACGGGCAACATTTCGACACTTTGGCCAAGACTTCCTCCGCATCGCACTCAAAGCTATGCGGAGAAACGTAGATCCATAGCAAGGCTGAGTCTTCTATACCAGCAATTACTTGGTGGCGTAGCACGGCACGTGGGACGCCTGAGGCAAGCAGCCTCGATGATCGCCTCACGTCGACGATATGCCTTTCGTCGACCCGTCGCGCAAGGCAGGGTATTCGAAACTGGTGTATGGTCCCTATCATCGCCCAGTACCTGCGTTTCCTTGCTGTGCTGCTGGCCCTCCTCCATCTGATACTGTCTGCACCTTTCTGTATTCCTCCTCGAGAGCGCGCTGCATTTCAAAATCGGCTTGGCGTTCGCGCTTCAGTCGCTGTTGCTCGTAGTCGCGGATGACACCGGCGTGCATTAACTGTACGACTTTTGTTAGAAGAGTATCTTGGTGATTCATGAACTCAATAAATGCATACTGCTTTCTCGGACTTCTGACCATAGTGAACGGCAGCTACTATGCCAATTGCACCAAGGCAGGTAGTAGCTAGTGTTATTTGTGATGCGCGCGACATAATGTGAAGATGTCGAGGGTGAAGGAGCCGTTAATGTTAGGGTTTGTGAATCTTGAAGGCAAAAGGTAACTTTTGGCGCCGGCCGGAGCATGGACCCCAGATGCGCCTGCCTCGCCAAGTGGAGCTGCAGCTGCATCATGGCTCTCCGCCGCAACACAGCTCTGCGACGACGACCAACTCAACCGTAGCCTTCACACCTCCAAGATGGTAAGTCTTATATTATCGAATCAGCGTATTGCTCACTGACATCTTGTAGTCCGCCCAAAACTCCGCGGGTATCCAGACGCTGCTCGATGTAGGAACCACAACCCACTACGGACCTCCGCATAGCTCACACAGACCCTAGGCAGAGCGAGATGCACAGAAGATTGTCCAGCAAGGTATATCCCATACCTAGATATATTCTACAGCGTTCACTAACATCTGTTTAGCACGAGAATGTACCTACACCCCAATCCACATCTTCAGACCTCCCACCTAACACCCCCAGACCGCACGAAGCGCGTAAAGGACGCACGGAACGAGGCGCAAAAGGAGATTGACGACTACAAGAAGGAGAAGGACAACGAGTACCAGAAGTTCGAGTCAGAGGTGCGCATGAATATGGTTGCTGGGAGGAGTGGAAAAGCTAATGGCAGTATAGCACAGCTCAGGCAACCAGAAGGCCGAGGACGATGCGAAGAAGGACACGGATGTTAAGGTCAAGGAGATTGACGACATTGGCAAGAAGTCGGGCGGCAAGGTCGTGGAGCAATTGCTTGCGGCGGTTGTGAATGCGAATGCGAATGCAACTGCGAAGGGAGGCAAGGCGAAATAGAGGGTACGATGCTGGGCGAATGAGTGCAGCATGCCTTGAACCGAGCGTGATAATGGACTGCGTCCTGTAGACCTGCTCGCAAGACGAGGTAGGGCATTGGCTTGGAGCAGTGCATATGACAACCGGAGCGATATACACCGTGTTTTGAAAATCACACAGCACAATAGAGAACGGATACTAAGCCACGTCGATCGAGACAGATCTCCTGCATTTGTTGATGTCTCCAGTGCTCTGAACGCGGCATGGATCCGTGAGTCGGTGAAGGGCTGGTACTAACTGCCCGTTGAAGTCTTGACATCTTTCCAAGCAACTTCACAATTGCAATGAGCGAACAATTAACTCTTATCGAAGTCGCCTTCGGTCGATGTTTAGTGGTATAGATTCACACATTTCGTGCATTCAGAGTGCTCATGCATGTGTATGACTAGTGAGGCCGCGGACCAGAACGTTACGTCACAGACTAAACGCGAACCGAATCTGTTGTATCACAAGCTTCACCACCATGCACATCGAACAATGCGCCCAGCCTCATGATACGAATTTGTGCACGAGCGCGATATCGCTCGCCAATACCTCTGATATGGAAACCGCTTCCGCATCAACGAGCATTCAGCTGCACACAATGGCGCAAAGAAGACCCGCGTACCGATGACTTTGGGCGCAGGATTACAGATGAATTCGCTGAAATGCGAGAGAAGTATGGTACGAGATTATATGCCTCAAATTGTGTATGAATACTAACAAGGCCAGACACTCCAGTATGACTACCTGTTTGCCCTTCAATCTGTATACTGAACCGATCAGAAACACACCGTAATCCTCGCCCACGGCTTGCTTGGCTTCGACGAACTACGACTCGCTGGCCACTTCCTTCCTGGACTACACTACTGGCGCGGCATCACAGAAGCTTTATCACACAACGGCATCGAAGTCATCGTGGCTGCAGTCCCACCGAGTGGCAGCATTGAGGCTAGAGCAGAAAAGCTGGCAGAGAGCATTGCACAGAAAGCGAAGGGAAAGCATGTCAACATCATCGCGCACAGCATGGGGGGTCTCGACTCGCGCTACATGATCAGTCGCCTGCGACCGACCGACTTCAGGATCCTGTCTCTGACAACGATCGCATCGCCGCACAGAGGCTCAGCCTTCGCAGACTACATGTTCGCGACGATAGGACCCCGTCAGATCAAGCGCATATACAAGATCATGGAGTACTTCGGCTTCGAGACGGGCGCATTCTCGCAGCTGACGCAGGAGTACATGACGAAAAGCTTCAATAAGCGGACGCCCGATGTCGAAGACGTAAAGTACTACTCTTATGGCGCGTCGTTGGAGCCAAACAAGTGGTCCGTCTTCGCTGCGTCACACGCGATTGTCAAGCGCACCGAAGGACTCAACGACGGCCTTGTGAGCATACAGTCGAGTAGATGGGGCGACTACAAGGGCACCTTGATCGGTGTGAGCCATCTCGACCTGATCAACTGGACGAACCGTCTCAAGTGGTGGTTTTGGGAGCTCACAGGGAGCAAGCGCAAGTACGATAGACGCCCTCACTCGATTCACTGGTCCTGCTAACGCGCATGCAGCTTCAACGCAATAGCATTTTACCTGGACATATGTGGTATGATCTTTCCGACTGTGTTGTTCTGCCATGGCGCTAATAGAGGCACAGATATGTTGGCCAAAGAAGGACATTGAACGCCGTATGCAGGAGACGTGCGCGAAATCTGCATTTGGCTTCAGCTCCGATAGGACAGTGCCTGGACGCGTAAGGCATCGTGAGATCAACCTCACCTGAAGGAAGCATTCGCCCAGTTACACGACAAACGGAGTCGCTGATGCGGCTGTAGCTTTGTGGCTGTGTCGTCGAACTGCCCTATTTGGGGTGTTCGGGGTCAGTGTGTAATAATCCCTGTATGTCTTGATACAATCTCACGAGATGAGGTCGAAAAATCTTCATCGAGGTTCACAACATATCGAACAAATTGCGGCTCTTTTGAGGTTTGACGGAAGGCGCGTGCCTGCCAAACTATGACGTTGGCGGGGATGCCCTTGACGAGCCCCTCCGAATCATGCCCGACAATGTGACGCTTTTTCTCAGCCCGAACGAACAGACGCTCAAACGTGCACACGCGTTCTTGCCGGCTGTGCCGTGATATTGACGTGACACTTTTCTCACGCACAACACGTCCTCTTCAAGCAACACAGCGCGAACACTCATAAGCCGTGATATGTCGCTCCACCACCACCGGCACTCCCAGTACCCTTTCCCATAGCAGCGGCCAGGCGCATACCAACAATAAACATCCAACATGAACGTCTCTATAGCGCTCCAGCACCCGCATGAGCATTACACGAACCTTGATATTATACAAGGAGTCGTGACTCTGCGGGTGCCGAACCCGACAAACATCAGCAGCGTCGTGGTGAAGCTGGAGGGAGAGTCGAAAACGAGGCTACTTGCGCCAGTACATCCCAGCAGACCGGACAAGCAGAGACCGGCGATTGAAGTGCACAAGATCCTCTACAAGACCAACACGCTGTTCCCGTCAAATGTGCGCCCGGAAGACTTGATCGCAAACCCCAAGGCGAGCTTTGCGATCAACGCAGGCACATACGAATATCCCTTCCAGTTCAAGGTACGTGATCGCAGGAAGATTTAGGAGGACAGGGCTGACAAGAAATTCAGGTCCCTCTGAACACGAAATGCCAGCAGTCGAACAGCCCCATGCCCAACGTCTCATTCTCGAACGCCCTACCAGAAATCGCGCGACCTGCAACACACCACATCAAGAGCACGCTCCCACCGTCACTAGCCGGCTTCCCGGGCGAGGCAGAGATCAAATACTTTGTCAAGGTCACGGTGAACAGGCCGCAGTTCTTCAAAGAGAACCCCAGAGCCATCGCGATCTTCACACTGCTGCCTATCGAGCCACCACGACCTGAGAAAACAGACGGCGAAGCATACGCGCGGCGACAACACCAGTTCATCGAGAATGCGCTCAGCGTGGCATCCAGCAAGAAGCCCGGCCTATTCGACCGCAAGAGCTCCTCAAACAGCATACCCCAATCCCCAATCCCAACACCCGGCAGCGTTCCACCACGCATCTCCATCGACGCGCGCCTCCCGAATCCCGCCATCCTCACATGCAACCAAGACATACCCCTCCGCCTCTTGCTCAAGAACGTCAGCGAGCGCAGCAAAAACGTGTACCTCCAAATGCTGCAAATCGAACTAATCGGCTACACCAAAGTGCGCGCCCACGAAGTCGCCCGCACAGAATCCTCCTCCTGGATCCTGTGCTCATTCTCCAACATGGCCATACCCATCGGCTCGCCCAACGACGCCGTAGACACAGAGGTGCCCATTAGCAGGGAGTACTGGGAGAACAAGCCCATTCCCAACGTTGTGCCGCCTACGTTCGCGACGTGTAATCTCGCGCGGCATTATGAGCTCGAGGTCAGAGTGGGGGTTGGATATGGCAGTTATAAACATGGGGAGGATCAGTTGGTTGTACTGCCGTTGAGAATGCCGGTGAAAGTGTACTCGGGCATTGCGCCGCCGAAAGCGTTACTCCAGGCTGCGCTCACGGGCGAGAAACCTGGTCTGAGTACGCTCAATGTTCCGCCGTACCAGGCGAATCAAGCGCCGGTTACGCCTACTACGCCGACACATTCTGGGTTCGCGAGCGGGTCGAATGCGTTTGCTGGGCAGCCTGCGCAACCACCTGGCGGGGAGTTTGGCGATGCGCCGCCGAGTTACGAGGAGGCGATTGGGCAGGATTTGCCGCCGATCAATGGGTACAGAGGGAGTTACCAGCCTCCTCCCGAGCGGGCTGGGGCGCCGGGGTTTGGGGATGAGAAGAGGCGATGAGGGGAAGTAAACGCGTTGAGCATGTGCTGCGACGGCGGAGAAACGACGGATGTGGAGAGACATGCAGTAGATCGACGAGGGACGAGGATTCATCTTTCCTTCTCCCGATCACAGTTTAATAATAACCTAATAGTCGAATAGACACTTTTGGAAGCATTTTTGAAACACACAACCAAGAATGGTATACATTTGAACTTAGCCGACGATCGTGGATGTGTGATGCTCAATCTCAAAGATATATTCATTCATCTGCGTGTTCGCAGCATGGCACGAAAGGAGGGGTATCAAGTCTCACCGGTCGCAGTGGCGGCAAAACACCAAGATGCAGGTGAGGCATTTAACGCGCTCGTGGTGGTGTGCCAAGAAGTCGCGATGGATGTTGATCTGTTGACGCGGTGGTGTTGTGCGGATTGATTTGGACGCGATGGGATTATTGTGCGTATCTCCAGTCAAACGCGGTCTACTTAGAGATAGGAGCGCGTTATTGACATACAGACATGCCATAACTATAGGACTGACTCTTTCTCTGTCTGAAGCTCAACCGTTGAGCTGAAGATATTCCAGACGTTTCGATCGAGTTGCGCGTGTTGGAGAATTTCGAGATCAGAATCATGGCCACGTACAATGTTTGTCCCCTCCTCTGTGAAAACTGTTTCGTCGCGAGGAGAGATGGACGTCACTATACTCGTGTGGTGTTGACGTCTTTCAGCCACATGGCACGCGCATGGCCGGCAACTTATCGATTGACTCGTTTCGAAACAACCATCTTCGCGAACCACCCCCAAACAGACGCGAGCACATGCACAACTGCCGCAATTGCATCTTTGATATTATGCTTTCTCGAACCGCGACTCGCTACAGCAACGCACGCCAGCGCACGGAAAAGGTACGACGCGTTAGATCCCGTCGCGTCTCTGCTTTGGACGCTTGACCGCCAGTCATCTCGTCCAGCCACCTCTTCCAAGGATCCACTGCAGGACTACTGCACGACCTGCATACACCATCCCGCCTTTCCTACCCTCCCATTCGCTGGATCAAGGCAAACGTTTCAAGCCGACTCCAGGCTGCAGCCGATGGTCGAATCGTCGCGTCAAACACCATAAAGACACGCTCTCCCACCGCGAGATGGTCGTGTTTTCCCTTCAATACTCTGGCCGGATGTAGACCAGCCTTGTTGTTCTTGTGCGAAGCGACTCAAGATGTTTGACTCACACTTGCGTCTCACGTGCACGGTGGCGAACGCTAGAATGGACGTGGTAAATGTGGGCGATGCCTGGAGTGGTTTCCTGAGGTTCATGATCGAATTGCCCTGGCGTTGAAACGAACGAAACGACGATTTCTACGACTTTTTTGTATGCGATTTGACATCGCGACGACGTTTTACGATTAAATCTTGAATGCGACGACTACTCAATCGATATTATGTATTCACAGCGACAGGCCCCACCGTCGCTAAAGCGATCTTACTCTGGAGAGAGCCACAGTAGCTATGCGAGCGCGGCGACGAACGTGTCGCGTGCGAGTTCGAAGTTACTCTTTGGCGAGATACCACTGACACCGGCGACTACGATTGACGGACGATGTAAGACACTCCCTGCGCAATGCGCCGTCTAACCATATTGACAATAATAAGCAACGCGTTCGAACAACTCAATATGCAATTTGGTCCTTTCGACAAGTTCCGTCTTCTTGCGCTTCTGGCTGAACGATCAATGTCGCGACAACCTACTCGAGCACATGGAATCAGAAGACCTTGCGAGCCTACGTCTTGTGTGCCATGACTTTTCATCGCGCGCTGCGCCGCCTCTGTTTGAAACCATTACTTCGACCTTCAAGGCCTCAACTTTCTCAAAGCCAGCGCGCATCGAAGCGCTGTCCCGAATAGGTCGCCATGTCAAGACCTTCACCTTCCACATGCCACACACCCCAGAGACCTTCCTCCCACCAATCGTCTGCCCCGAGACCGGCGCAGAAAAGAAATTCACATACGAGCCGCAGATGCAAAACCCCCACACCGGCCCAGCAAAAGACAAAGCACCAAAGTATGGCTCATGGGAAATGCAAGACCTCCTCGTCAAACAATACCCCCCTCTCTTCCACGCCGCAACAAATGTCCCAGCTTTCGTCGCCGCGTTCTCAGAACTCACCAACCTCACACACCTCAAGATATCATGTCCAGGCTTCGACAATGCGCCGCGCAATGCCCGCTCAGCAGTAGATTTCGCCCTCATCTCACTCCGCATCGCCGTCGAGCGCGCGCCCTTGTACACACTCTCCTCCCTCTCCCTGCACCCCATCCACCCAGGCGGTGTCCTCTATCTCCACCCCATGCACGGCTTCGGCAGCACATCCTCGTCCGCCAAGCGCTGGACCCAAATCCGGCGCCTCTCAATCTGCATGGAGTCCATCCCCCTATCTTCGGCATCCCCACGCATCCGCACCCAATCCCTCGAACACCTGCGCATTCTCCACGCATACTTACGCACCCTTTCCCGCGGCCTCACGCGCCTCTTCTTCCGCTGGAAAGGCTTGCGCGGGCCGTCGCCCCTCTCCCTCGACAAGGAACCCTGCATGCTTCCCCTCCCCGTATACGAAGAATCAAACATGCACCCCTCCATGCGCGGCCATGCGCGCGGCCCACGACCACTCATGTTCCCGCGCCTCAAATACATGGAGCTCGAAAACGCCGTCATGGACTCATCCCAAATCGCAGACTTCATATCCAAGCATCGCCGCAGCCTGCGCGAGTTTAATTTCGAAGACGTCAAGCTGCGCGAGGGGGACTGGGACGCTGCGCTCGCGCCGCTGACTGCTATTTCTGGGAGTGAGCGCTGGAAGAAGAATCAGGAGGAGGTTATGGATGTGCCGATTATGTTGAGTCCGGTGGACTGCGAGCCCAGGATTATGGGGCCGTTGCTTGAGGAGGTGGATTGTGCGATTGAGGAGGTTAGTGGGGGTGGGAATGTGAGGGGTGCGCATGCGTTGAGTAGGTGGTTGGGTAAGTCAGGGCGCAGCACGCTGAAGAAGAGTCCCGGGTGTAAGGAGAGTTTCTTTGGGGGGGAGCATGTTAAGCGATTCTTGAGGATGTCGGCGTGGAAGTAGGGTGTTGTCGAGGTACCGTGTTGTTCTCGAGGTTAGCACGGTTTCGGATACCCTCGGGATGGAATGGCGTTTTCGGTGGATGGCCTGTCTGGGTGCAAGAGCCAGCTTCCTCTGGTCTTTCTTTCTTTGCATTCACGACTTCATGTTGTCTTATTGTTCTTGTTGTATAACGGCCTTTATCTCACTTTCCACGACAATGATTATGTACATACTACGATGGCACGAGTAGTACGCCTCACGATCCTTAAATGATAATTCTCTAGTGTT
>Ga0265798_10010197_pt1 | contig 11631 bp, 9 predicted proteins | sample P3T30metagenome_FD_192430 | JGI IMG/M metagenome (GOLD analysis project Ga0265798, IMG submission 192430) | Plant litter microbial communities from East Loma Ridge, Irvine, California - P3 T30 | ecosystem: Environmental > Terrestrial > Plant litter > Unclassified | place: USA: California... | reverse complement strand
CATGGAACACCAGTCCGGCGAGATTTCCAGCATGGCCGGCGCGGTCGAGGAATTCAGTGCGACGTCCCTGGATATCGCCGACAACATGGGCCACACCCAGCGCATGGCCCAGGACAACGCCCAGCAGACCCGCATCGGTCGAACCTCCATGGACGAGGCGTCCAATTCTCTCGAGCAGATCGCCGGCGCGCTGAACAGCACCGCAGGGGTGATCAACACGTTGGGCCAGCGCTCGCAGGAAATCGGCGGCATCGTCGGCGTGATCACCTCGATTGCCGAGCAGACCAACCTGCTGGCCCTCAACGCCGCCATCGAAGCGGCCCGTGCCGGCGAGCAGGGCCGGGGCTTTGCCGTGGTCGCCGACGAAGTGCGCAGCCTGGCCTCGCGCACCCGTCAGGCCACCGATGAAATCTCCGGCATGATCAGCAGCATCCAGAAGGAAACCGCCAACGCCATCAGTACCATGGACCAAGGCAACGTGTTGATGCGCGAAGGCCTGACGCGCAACGCCAAGGTCGCCCAGGCGTTGGCGCAGATCGACGAGCAGAGCCGTTCGGCCGGGAATCAGTTCGATGCCATCAGCACCGCCACCCAGGAGCAGAGCAGCACGGCCACCATGCTCAGCAGCAACCTGCAGAGCATTGCCATGACCAACGGCGAGCAGCGCGAGGTGGTGTCCAACCTGGCCCAGACCGCCCGCGAGCTGGAAGGCCTGGCCGCAGAGCTGCGCCAGGAAGTGAACCGTTTCCGTGTAGGCGGTGCCCGCTAGCGGCAGGCTTCGGCGCGACCGGCCTCAGTTCAGCGCGGCAAGGCCCAGTGCGCGGGCGCAGTCGTCCAGCGAGCGCTGCTGGGTCTGGGCGTACAGCGCCAGCTCGTCGAGCACCGTTCGGCCCAGGGCCTGATGGAAAGCCTCCTGGCTCGACCCCAAACCATAGTCGGCCTGGGCATCGTCGCCCAGGTTGGACTGGAAGATGCCTGCGGCGCTGACCGGCAGAAAATCTTCGTAGACCAAGGGCTCGCAGCGAATCGCGCCATTGTCCAGCAGACCTTTCAGCGTCGTCTGGCCCGCACTGGGCTGGCCGCTGGCGAAATAGCGAAAGAACGCCAGGTCCTGCTCGCGCATCTGCGCCAGATCATCCGGAAACTCACTGAACTGCTCGCCCAGCAGACGCATGTACTCGTCGGCATTGGTCTCGCTGGGGAACCCGGCAAGCGCGCTGCGCGAGGCGTTCAGCAAGCGATCGTACAGCGCACGCCCCTTGGGCGTCAGCGCCGCGCCGCGTTGCTCGATCTCGCCGAAGCGCGCGGTGTGGCTGCCTTCGGCGACAGCGGCCTGATCGGTGAAGGCGACCTTTTCCTGCAGCGCCTTGAAGCTGGTCTGCCGCAACAGGATGGCATGGCGACGCGGCGGCGGCCCTTCGATGACGGCCTTGGGTGTGATCCCGCGCGCGGGCATCAGCGCCTGCACCTTGTCGATGTCCAGCGTGCGCGGGGTCAGGTGATTGATGTGCGGCCCCTTGAACGCCACCACATCGGCGATCAGTCGATGGGCGTCGTGCAGGCGTTGATACTGGTCCGCTGTCACCGTGGCATCGTGGTGCCAGCGGAAGGTTTCCAGGGCCTGCTCGACGAACGCATCGGCGTCGGCTTGGTCGAGGCCGCCGTCGCGCTCGAATCGCTCGATCAGGGCCAGGCACGGCGAGGTGAATATCTGCCGCTGCGCCAGTAGTTGCGTGGCCTGCTCGCGCAATGCGGCATCCTCGATCAATTCCAGACGCAGCAGGGACGTGAACACGCGAAACGGGCTCACCTGCAAAGACTGTTCGTGCACCGCGCGAAATGCCGTGGAGTGCACCGGCACACCTGCCGAGGTGAGGTCGTAGTAGCCCACCGGTTGCATGCCCATCACCGCGAACAGCCGAGCGATGGTCGCCAGCTCTGCGGCGGTGCCGACCCGAATCGCGCCATGGCGCTCGGCATCCAGACGCTCGATCTCGCCGGTGCGCGCCAGGGACGCGGCCAAATCCGGCTGTTGTTCCAGCCCCTGGCGATTGACTTCGCCGACCAGGGTCATCAAGTCGCCATACAACGGCACTTCGTTCTTGTACATCTCGGACATGGCGCGGGAAAACGCGGCACGGGTTTGGTCGGGGCTGACGAAAGGCATGGCGAACTCCTGGCGCAAAGGGCTGGGAGTATGAAAGCGGGGAATGACCTGCGCGATCAAGCGAAAAAAAGTGCGGGGGTCATTCCTGCAGGTCGGCTTCGCTGTCGTTCATTCTGCGCCGCTAGTGGGCGATCTGCCCCAGAATCCAGTCGACCAGCGCGCGCACCTTCGGCACTTCCGCGGCGTGTTCGGCAAAGGCGACGAAATGCGCGCCCTGGCTGCTCATGGTGTGCGGCCAGGGCATGACCAGATTGCCGTTGGCCAGGTGGTTCTCTGCCAGGTAGCGCGGCACCAGGGCCACGCCACAGCCGGACAGGGCAGCGCTGAGGCACATGTAGAAGGTATCGAAGCGCGGGCCGTGGTAGCTGTTCTGGGCGCTCAGGCCTTGCTCCAGAAACCACTCGTGCCACGCCTCGGGGCGCGACGTGCATTGCATCAATACCAGCTCGGCCAACTGTTCGGCGTGGGTCAGCGGCTGATCGAGCAGGTCGGGCGCACACACCGGCACCACCTGATCGTCGAACAGCTCGATGCAGGTCGCTCCGGGCCAGGTGCCCTGGCCGAAGAAAAACCCCACGTCGGCCTTGGCCTGCAGCAAGGCGAACGGCTCGAGTTCGTTGCGGATGTCCAGATGGATATTGGGGTGCGCCTTGCCGAAACCCTTGAGCTTGGGGATCAGCCAGCCCACGCCGAAGCTGGGCTGGGTGGCGACGGTGAGCACTTCGGTTTCATCGCCGTAGGACAGGATGTAGCGGCTGGAAATATCTACCTGGGTGAGGATCTTGTTCACCTCGGCCAGGTACAGCGAGCCGGCCGGTGTCAGTTGCAGGCGTCGGCGGATGCGCAGGAACAGGTGGTGACGCAGCATGTCTTCGAGCTGCGCAACCTGCTTGCTCACCGCGCTCTGGGTCAGGTGCAGTTCTTCCGCTGCGCGGGTGAAGCTCAGGTGGCGGGCGGCCGCTTCGAAGCACTGCAAGGCCGTCATCGAAGGAACAAGGCGTTTTGACATGGAGGCATCGCCGCAAGGTCATGAGGTGAGGGAATGATATATGGAATATTGCTCCGTTGTGGTGGTCTGGCCTGCGGATTAATACTGATCTCAATCCGTTCTTATCGTTAAAGCCTTGTGAGGAGAAAACAATGGTCGATGGCCTGCTCGAAAGCCTGGGTGTTGCGGCGAGTGCATTCAAGGATGGCAACCATCCTGTTCACACCCCAATCGACGGCAGCCAGATCGCCTCGGTGAGCCTGGAATCCAAGGCGCAGGTCGTGGCCAAGATCGAGCTGGGGCATAGCGCTTTCCTGGCCTGGCGTACCGTGCCGGCACCGCGTCGCGGCGAGCTGGTGCGCCTGTTCGGCGAAGTCCTGCGCGCACACAAGGCCCAGCTCGGTGAGCTGGTCTCGGTCGAAGCGGGCAAGATCACCCAGGAAGGGCTGGGGGAAGTGCAGGAAATGATCGACATCTGCGATTTCGCCGTCGGCCTGTCTCGCCAGCTGTACGGCCTGACCATCGCTTCCGAGCGCCCAGGCCACCATATGCGTGAAACCTGGCAGCCGCTGGGCGTGGTCGGCGTGATCAGCGCCTTCAACTTCCCGGTGGCGGTGTGGGCATGGAACACTGCCCTGGCCCTGGTGGCCGGCGATTCGGTGATCTGGAAACCATCGGAAAAGACCCCGCTGACCGCGCTGGCATGCCAGGCGCTGTTCGACAAGGCCCTGCAGCAGTTCGGCGATGCGCCCGAAGGCCTGGCGCAATTGATCATCGGTGATCGCGAAGCGGGCGAGGCGCTGGTCGATGACCCGCGCGTCGCCTTGGTCAGCGCTACCGGCAGCACCCGCATGGGTCGCGAAGTGGGTCCACGGGTCGCTGCGCGCTTCGGCCGCACCATCCTCGAACTGGGCGGCAACAACGCCATGATCCTGGCCCCCAGCGCCGATCTCGACCTGGCCGTGCGCGGCATTCTCTTCAGTGCCGTGGGTACCGCTGGCCAGCGCTGCACCACCTTGCGCCGGGTGATCGTGCACAGCTCGATCAAGGACGAAGTGGTTGCTCGCGTCAAAGCCGCCTACGCCAAAGTACGCATCGGCGATCCGCGCCAGGACAACCTGGTCGGCCCGCTGATCGACAAGCAGTCGTTCGAAGCCATGCAAGGTGCCCTGGCCAAGGCTCGCGATGAAGGCGGTGAAGTGTTCGGTGGCGAGCGGCAGTTGGCCGACCGCTACCCGAATGCCTATTACGTCGCGCCCGCCATCGTCGAAATGCCTGGTCAGTCGGATGTCGTGCGCCACGAAACCTTCGCGCCGATCCTGTATGTGTTGAGCTACGAAGACTTTGACGAGGCCCTGCGCCTGAACAACGAAGTGCCACAGGGCCTGTCCTCGTGCATCTTCACCACCGACCTGCGTGAAGCCGAGCGATTCCAGAGTGCAGCGGGCAGCGACTGCGGCATCGCCAACGTCAACATCGGCACCAGCGGCGCGGAAATCGGCGGTGCCTTCGGCGGCGAAAAGGAAACCGGCGGCGGACGCGAATCCGGCTCCGATGCCTGGAAAGCCTACATGCGCCGCCAGACCAATACCGTCAACTACTCGCGCGAACTGCCGCTGGCCCAGGGCATCGTGTTTGATTGATGGTTGAGTGATGTGGGAGCGGGCTCTGCCCGCGATGACGACGGCGCGGTCCGAACCCGATTTCCCTGGCTTGGAATGAGTCATGAGCGAACTACGGCAACAATGTCTTTGGGAACACATCACCGCCAAGCCCCCTCACACGGCGGCCCTGGCCAGTGCGGTAAAGGCGGACGTCTGCGTGATCGGCGGCGGCATCACCGGGTTGTGCGCTGCCATCGAGTTGCTGGAGCAGGGCAAGCGTGTGGTGCTGCTCGATGCCAGTGAAATCGGCACCGGCGGCTCGGGCCGCAACGTCGGGCTGGTCAACGCCGGCACCTGGATTCCGCCCGACGAAGTCGAGCAGACCTTGGGCAGTGCGGTGGGCGGTCGTCTCAACAGCGTGCTCGGCGGCGCGCCGGCTGAAGTGTTCGCGCTGATCAAGCGCTATGGCATCGACTGCCAGGCGCACAACGACGGCACCCTGCACATGGCCCACAACGCCAATGGCGTGGCCGACCTGAAATCGCGCTGCGAGCAATGGCAGCGGCGGGGCGCCGACGTGGAGCTGCTCACCGGGGCGCAATGCGTGGACTACTGCGGCACTGAGAAGATCGAAGCGGCCTTGCTCGACCGGCGCGCCGGTACCATCAACCCCATGGCCTATACCCGTGGCCTGGGCTCGGCCGTCGAGCGCCTGGGCGGGCAGGTGTTCCAGCACTCGCCGGTGTTGGGCCTGGAACAGCAGGGTGGTGGCTGGCTGGTCAAGACTGCCAAAGGCGAAGTCAACGCCGACAAGGTACTGATCTCTACCGGTGCCTACACCGAGGGCGACTGGTGCAATCTGCAAGGCCAGTTCTTCCGTGGTTACTACTACCAGGTGGCTTCCAAACCTCTGCACTCGGCCGCGGCAGACGCTGTGCTCAAACACGGCCAGGGTTCCTGGGACACCCGCCTGGTACTGAGCAGCATTCGCCGTGACGACGATGGCCGTTTGTTGCTCGGCAGCATGGGCCGCGTGGACAACAAGCCGGCCTGGTTCATCCGCCGCTGGGCCGACCGCATCCAGACCCATTACTTTCCCCAACTGGGCAAGGTCGAATGGGAAATGCACTGGACCGGCTGCATCGACTTCACCCCCGACCACCTCATGCGCCTGTTCGAACCCGCCCCGGGGCTGGTCTCGGTCACCGGCTACAACGGCCGCGGCAACACCACCGGCACCGTCGTGGGCAAGGCCTTGGCGCAGTTTCTGCTGCATGGCCAGGCCGACAGGCTGCCCCTGCCGTTCTGCACGGATAAACCCGTTTCGGTACCGACCCTGCGCACCGGCGTCTATGAAACCGGCTTCTCGCTCTACCACGCCGGCCAAGTCCTGCGCGTGGTTTTGTAGCCTCCAAGCCCTGTGGCAGCGGCGCAAGCCGCTTTGGCCCCGATCGCGTTCCGACAGCCACACCGCACCCACCGCCGACGCGGCTCGCGCCGCTGCTACAGGGGTATCGCAATCCCCCGCCGGCGAGGTGAGCCACGGCCACCGCATTCACGACCGACGTGGTGATGCCCGACCACCGCACCCATGACCGAAGTGGTGATCACGACCAGCTCATCGGTGGCCGACGTGGTGCTGCACGACCAGCGCATCCATGGCCGACGCGGTCATGTATGAATACTCAATCCCCTGTAGCAGCGGCGCAAGCCGCGTCGGCGGTATCCCGATGGGCGTGCTGAAACGCAATGACGCCTGGCGTCTTACCGATCACTGCGCCGACGGCCGATACTGCAACGCCTCCGCCACATGCGTCCGCTCGATGTCTTTCGCCTGCTCCAGATCCGCCAAGGTGCGGGCCACCTTCAACAACCGATGCGCCGCCCGCAGCGACAGCGTCAACCGTTCACAGGCGGTTTCCAGCCAGCGCTCATCTTCGACCGACAACCTGCAATGCTCGCGCAACCCCGGCAGATCGAGAAAGGCATTGGCACACCCCTGACGCCGACTCTGCAACTCGCGCGCCTCGGCCACCTTGCTGGCAGCACTGGCCGTATTCTCACCCGCCTGTGGCACATGGCTCAGCGCCGTCGCCTCGCGCGCCACCGTCAGATGCAGATCGATCCGGTCGAGCAACGGCCCGGACAGCTTGTTGCGGTACCGCTGAATCTGGTCGCTGCCGCATTGGCATTTGCCGCTGGGGTCACCCAGATACCCACACGGGCACGGGTTCATCGCCGCCACCAACTGGAACCGCGCCGGAAAACGGATCTTGTCCCGCGCCCGCGCAATCACGATCTCTCCGCTTTCCAAGGGTTCGCGCAAGACTTCCAGTACCTTCCTGTCGAACTCCGGCAATTCATCGAGAAACAGCACGCCATGATGCGCCAGGGTGATTTCTCCTGGCTGCGGCCGACTGCCACCGCCTACCAAGGCAGCGCCCGAGGCCGAATGATGAGGATGCCGAAAGGGCCGCTGCGGCCAATTCTTCAGCGGCACATGGCTGGCCACCGACTGGATGGCCGCCACTTCCAGCGCTTCGCGCTCGTCCAGCGGCGGCAACAGGCCGGGCAAGCGGCTGGCGAGCAAAGTCTTGCCGGTGCCCGGTGGGCCGCTGAACAACAAATTGTGCGCGCCAGCGGCGGCCACCAGCAGCGCACGCTTGGCCGCAACCTGGCCCTGCACTTCGCTCAGGTCCGGATAAGGCTTGCTCAACAGCAGCAGGCCATTGGCATTGAAAGGACTGATCGGGTTGCGCCCATTGAAGTGACTGACCAGCTGCATCAGATCATCCGCGGCAATCACCGTCAGGTTCGAGGCCAGCGCTGCCTCTTCGGCGTTATCCCTGGGCACGATCAGCGTTCGCCCCGCATCGCGAGCGGCGAGGGCAGCGGGCAAGACACCCTGCACCGGCCGCACGGCGCCCGACAGCGCCAGCTCGCCCAGGCATTCCACGTTATCCAGGGTAATGGCCGGGATCTGCCCGCTGCCCGCCAGGATACCCAGCGCAATGGCCAGGTCGAACCGCCCACCGTCCTTCGGCAGATCCGCCGGCGCCAGGTTCAGGGTGATCCGCCGCGCCGGAAACTCCAGCCCCGAATTGAGAATCGCGCTGCGCACGCGATCCTTGCTCTCCTTGACCGAGGCCTCCGGCAGCCCCACCAGCGTCAGGGCCGGCAGCCCATTGGCCAGATGCGCCTCGACCGTGACCGCAGGCGCACCCACACCCACCTGGGCTCGACTGTGAACGATAGCGAGAGACATGCGTGCTCCATGCGTTGAGAGAGGAACCGCTTCCTGCGGTGGTGGTGCGAGGGTAGTGGATGGGGAAGGGGGCGCCAGTGGAGAAATGATTCACGGTGCTACGGGTGGCAGCAGCAGGCAGGTCATGGTTTCCAGAGATTGCTTTTCAGCAACAAACCCGCCACCAAGGCGAGTTTGTGAGATGGGTTACACGTTGTTGCGACCCTACACCACCCCCCCTCGATCTCCCATGAACGCCTCCAACCGCGACCGCAACCACCGCTCCGCCGGATCCGTATCGGTGATGCTCAACCACACCATCGACAAATCCAGCGTCGGCGCATCGAACGGCAGCGGTTCGTCGAACAGGTTTCCATGGGCGGCCATCGCGGTGGCGGCGTAGTCGGGCAGGCCGGCGAGCATGTCGGTGCCGGCGAGCAGGGCGGGCAGCGAGCTGAATTGGGGCACCGACAGCACCACTTGGCGGGTGCGGCCGATTTCCTGCAGCCACTCATCGGCGATACCGCTGGTGTGCGCAGTCGGTGACACCAGTACGTGTGGCCGGGCGCAGTATTCGTCCAGGGTCAGAGGGGTGGCCGATTTATCGGCGCGCAGCACGCGGGGGCGCATGCGGCGTAGTAGTTTGCGCTTGGCATTGGCCGGCAGGCCGCGGGTCTGGCTGATGCCCACGGTGATGTCGCCGGAGGCGAGCAGGTCGGGAATGCGCCAGTAATCCACGTGCTGCACCACGATCACCACTTTCGGCGCCTCGGTGCGCAGTGCGCGCAGCACTTGCGGCAGCAGGCCGAACTCGACGTCGTCGGACAGGCCGATGCGGAAGGTCATGGTACTTACGGCCGGATCGAAATCATGGGTCAGGCTCAGCGCCACCGACATCGCGTCCAGCGCCGGGGACAGGTGCCGGATGATTTCCTCGGCGCGCGCGGTGGGTTCCATGCGATGGCCGATGCGGATGAACAGCGGGTCGTTGAACAGGGCGCGCAGTCGGTTCAGCGCTGAACTGACCGTAGGCTGGCCGAGGAACAGCTTTTCCGCGACGCGGGTGACGTTGCGCTCGAGCATGAGGGCTTCGAACACCACCATCAGGTTGATATCGGCCTTGCGCAGCTCGTTGCGGTTCATCGAAGCACGTCCCTGCTGTTCAATGGCAATGCCGAGCGTGGCACAAAGCGGTGCAGCCGATCGGCAACCGAGCTGCGTCTCAGATATTACTCGGCCTTGGGCGCTGCCTTGGCTTCCATCTCGGCGACTTTGGCTTCCAGGCTCTCCAAGCGCGCACGGGTACGCGCCAGCACGACCATCTGGCTGTCGAATTCCTCGCGGCTGACCAGGTCGAGCTTGCTGAAGCCGGACTGCAGCAATGCCTTGAACTGACCTTCGAGCTCCGCGCGCGGCTGTGCGGTGTCACCGCTGAACAAGCGCGAGGCGTGGTCGCTCAGGGTGTCGAGGAACGCTTTGGGCGGGAGCATGGGAAATTTCCTGAGACAAAGTGATGCGCAGTGTATCACGCAGCCATGCGCTGAAAAGCCGAGCCGCGGCGCACGGTTTTCGCGCACAGGTGTGCCCAGCGCTGCACCCTTGTTGTGCGCTTGCCCGCGCTGCCTGCTCAAACCGCTGCACAAAAGCCGCGCAGGGTGGCCAAATCTCGCGGTTTGCGCGACATGGCAAGCTTTCTGCTTAGAGCCAAGAGACCCAGGCACTGATGGACTCGTCGTGACGAGAACGGTGCGCAGCTTCAAGGGAAGTGTTTCGTCAGCAGTTGTTTATCGGTTGTCGGTCCGGGCTGCGGGGTCGACGACGCGTTACAAAGCCAGGCACTGCGCTTAGACTTGATCCGGGTTTGTTTTCCTGGGGCAAGTCCACCAATTCGGGAGAGAGTTTCATGAAGCTAGTCACTGCCATCATCAAGCCATTCAAGCTGGACGACGTGCGCGAGTCGTTGTCGGAAATCGGCGTGCAAGGCATCACCGTTACCGAAGTCAAGGGTTTCGGTCGGCAGAAAGGCCATACCGAGCTGTATCGCGGCGCGGAGTACGTGGTCGACTTCCTGCCCAAGGTCAAGATCGACGTCGCCATCGATGACAAGGATCTGGATCGCGTCATCGAAGCCATCACCAAGGCCGCCAACACCGGCAAGATCGGCGACGGCAAGATTTTCGTGGTCAATCTGGAACAGGCGATTCGCATTCGTACCGGCGAAACCGATACCGACGCAATCTAAAAAAAAGCCGACACAACCCAACGCCCCAGGAGTAAACAATATGACTCTGCGTCAATTCGCAGGGCTAGGAGCCCTGTTGTCCCTCGCAATGCCAGGCCTTGCCCTGGCGGACGAGGCGGCAGCCCCCGTTCTCAACTCCGGCGATACCGCCTGGATGCTGACCGCGACCGCCCTCGTGCTGTTCATGACCATTCCTGGCCTGGCGTTGTTCTACGGCGGCATGGTGCGCTCCAAGAACGTGCTCTCGGTGATGATGCAGTGTTTCGCCATTACTGGCCTGATCAGCATCCTGTGGATGGTCTACGGCTATAGCCTGGCCTTCGACACCACCGGCATGGAGCAGGGCGTCGTCAACTTCAATTCCTTCGTCGGCGGGCTGTCCAAGGCTTTCCTCAGTGGCGTGACGCCGAGCAGCGTCACCGGCCCGGCGGCACTGTTCCCTGAGGCAGTGTTCATCACCTTCCAGATGACCTTCGCCATCATCACACCGGCGCTGATCGTCGGCGCCTTCGCCGAGCGCATGAAGTTCTCCGCGATGCTGATCTTCATGGCCATCTGGTTCACCCTGGTCTATGCACCCATTGCGCACATGGTCTGGTCCGGCAACGGCGGCCTGATGTGGGACTGGGGCGTGCTGGACTTCGCGGGCGGCACCGTGGTGCATATCAACGCCGGTGTTGCCGGTCTGGTTGCGTGCATCGTGCTGGGCAAGCGCAAGGGCTACCCGACCACCCCGATGGCGCCGCACAACCTGGGCTACACCCTGATCGGCGCGGCCATGCTGTGGATCGGCTGGTTCGGCTTCAACGCCGGTTCGGCTGCAGCGGCGAACGGCACTGCCGGCATGGCAATGCTGGTCACCCAGATCGCCACCGCCGCTGCGGCGCTGGGCTGGATGTTCGCCGAGTGGCTGACCCACGGCAAGCCAAGCGCACTGGGCATCGCTTCGGGCGTGGTTGCTGGCCTGGTGGCCATCACCCCGGCGGCCGGTACTGTCGGTCCGATGGGTGCACTGGCAATCGGCCTGGTGGCCGGTGTCATCTGCTTCCTCTGCGCCACTACGCTCAAGCGCAAGATGGGCTACGACGACTCACTGGACGCCTTTGGCGTACACGGCATCGGCGGCATCGTCGGCGCGATCCTGACCGGCGTGTTCGCAGCGCCCGCCCTGGGTGGTTTCGGCACCGTCGAAGACATCGGCGCGCAGGTCTGGATCCAGCTCAAGGGCGTCGGCTTCACCGTGGTCTACACTGGTATCGTGACCTACGTCATCCTCAAGGTGCTGGATGCGGTGATGGGTCTGCGAGTCAACGAAGAAGAAGAGGCCGTGGGCCTTGACCTCGCGCAGCACAACGAGCGCGGCTACAACTTGTAACCGTTCGGAAA
>Ga0265798_10010196_pt1 | contig 11631 bp, 15 predicted proteins | sample P3T30metagenome_FD_192430 | JGI IMG/M metagenome (GOLD analysis project Ga0265798, IMG submission 192430) | Plant litter microbial communities from East Loma Ridge, Irvine, California - P3 T30 | ecosystem: Environmental > Terrestrial > Plant litter > Unclassified | place: USA: California... | reverse complement strand
ACGTACAAAGGTACGCGGTCATGCTACGTTCCACTTGGACCGTGCTTAGTCATCTCATCTAATACACAATCCACCGTCATCGTAGCAAGTATTAGGTCGTGCATGGTACAGAAGAAAAAAAGAATAGTTTGGTTAAATGGGTGTATAAAAGATCTGACATTGGTGTTGAATCCAGAAAAGTCTATGTCTATCACGCGTGGTATCACAGGTTAAACTCAATAACTCCGCCCACCCCAGCTCCCTACAAGCAATCACTCTACCTCTGTGGCATCACCCACTTCTCCAGCAATCGTCCGTCGCCTCAGCTCTCGTTCAACGGCCCTCAGCATGATTTGCGCATCATCCAGCGTCAATTCCTCCCCACCCCTCATACTTGCAAGCAGCTCAGCGAACTCTGGGTCATCAGGCTCAATGATCTCAACCCTCCTGCCTTTCTTCTTTGGTTTCGGCGGTGGAAGAGGCGCAAACGCTCGATTTGTGCTGCCAAATTTGGCGACCATCTCCTCATACTCGCCTTTGGGGGTACTCTGACTCGTTACTGCCCCTCCGGCACCGATCTGCCAGACATCTTCCTTCCCGTTAACTTGATCGTCATCGATCTTGATAGCAGTGCGTATAACGACACTAAAATCACCACCGCCTCCGACATCGAGGTAGCCGAGGACACCAGAGTAAATTCCTCGTCGTACACCCTTCTCTACATTCTGGAGGATCTCGCAGGAGCGTTTCTTTGGGGCCCCTGTCATACTGCCTGCCGGAAGACCTTGGACGAATGCTTCGAAACCCAGATACGGCACAGGTTGTTTTTCAGGTTGTTTGGAAGTGCTTCCTACAGGTTCTTCCCAGCCCTCTGGCGTCATTGGTTTATGGATCCCACGGGGCACGGCATCAACGACGGAAACCAGCTGCCAGAGGGTCTCGTATTCTTCCACCTCCATGAGCTGGCTTACACGTACACCGTCAGAGCCGTATACGCCATGTAGCTGATGTCGTGTCAGGTCAACAATCATCAGGTTTTCGGCGCGTTCCTTGGACGAGGACAGGATTGCATGTGCCATTTCCATGGTAACACTAGGCTTCTTCTGTACTGTCCCCTTGATAGGTCTACATTGCGCAGTTTGCGACCTGTCCCAACTGATATACCTCTCCGGCGAGGAGCTGAGTATATGCACGTTGTGCATTCTCATATACGCGCTAAAAGGGGCAGGATTTTGGCTTGTCAGGCGCTTGTAGAGATTCCAAGAGTGCTCATTGTTCTCTGCCCATGATATCCTGCAAGCACTTGGCTTGATGGCATGGACTTCGTTGGGAGTGGTAAGACAGAGTTCATAGCTCTGCCCATCTGCTATGGCGTCTTGGCAAGCTCTGACCTTGGCACAATAATCCATGTCGTTGGCTGTGACTTGTTTGCAGGAGTCGATGTATTGGTGCATCGTGCCGTGTGCTTCAAAAGGATCCGCCTGTGACATGGCTGTAGAGCTGGGAGTGGATTCCCGAGATTTCACACCCGCAAGCTCATCCAGCATATCAATCGAGTCCTCCACCCACTCTAGGTCATCGGGCCCACGAATGCTCTGGACATAGATCTTCTTGTTTTGATGGTCGATGACGATGCTTCGTGTGATATAAGCGAAGCAGATATCAGGGTAGGAAGCTTCTTCGTGGCCGTGAACATCAATGGTTTCTAGACCAGCCTCGTATGACGCGTATCCCATTAGACCTCCCCAGAAAGGTGCCCATGTCGAAGCTACAGGTGGCTCTGTCGGCTGGAGGCTTTTCATGACTTCTCTGATGTATGGCCACGGGTTGGCTACAGTCCAGTCTGTGTGAACTAGATCTTCACCCTCCCTTAGCTCCATTCTGCGTGCTCCCACATAGTAATGGAGGCGAAGGGTTTCGTCGGGAATGACAAAGCCGATGATACTGTATCTGCCCGTTCCTACGGCCATGGGCACCAGGTTTGACTGTAATCCGGACTCGAGCACTATAGCCTCCATTCTCGATACCTCGAATAGCTCACATATGTCTGCAACCGTAAGTCTTCCACTTCCGATGGTGCGGCAATGCACTTTGCTGGGCGGCAAATCCGGCAGCGTCTGTCCGTCTCCATGCGCAATCAGCGAAGCCAGCTCAAACGGTGTTATAGTATCGCTGTCAAGGTTCTCTGCGAAGTCTGCGCTCGAGTATTTGCTCTTGTTCTTGGTGTTGTGAAGTCCAAGATCTCGTCGAAAGTCATCAACCGTCATCGGTGAAGACTGTGGGGTTGAGGCCAAGCTGTGCTTGGGGACGTTACGAAACACGCGCTTGCGGTTCCACGACTGAGCATCTTCCCACCAGTTCTGGATGACGCGCCTGCCTTGCTCGTTTGTGCAAATCGACTCTGGATGGAACTGAACACCCCAAAATGGTTTCTGTACATGTTTAGCACCCATGAGTACGGCGCCGTTTACCTCGCTGTCGAAATCCCACGCGAGGGGCTCTAGTTGGGGGCAAGCTTCAGTGGGCTCCCATAGTTGAGCAGGGTACCGCACAGCCCGCGTGTTCTGGATAGGATGGTCGAGCTTCACTTGTAGCGAGTGATATTGCGTAGCTAGTAGACGTTCTACGCCTCTAAACACTGACTGGCCGTTGTGTAAGATGTTTGTTGTAATGCCGTGCCTCGGTTCCTCTAGTCGTTGAATGTCAGCACCAAATGCAAGGCACATGGACTGGAACCCAAGACATATGCCAAGCACGGGGAGGAGCTGCTCATCGTGAAGATTCCAAAGTTCTTTCATCAATCCAACATCCTCGTCGCACTTGGCCCAGCCAGGGCCCGGTCCGGCAATGACGGCGTCATAGCTCTTGAGAAAGTCGGTAAAGGCTGCATAGCTGCCAGAAGTCGTCGCCTTGGCCAGAGTTGGATCGTCGATGAAGATCTTGACAACTTCTGCATCAACGTTTTGCTCGACCAGCGCGACTATGTTGTTGGAAAAGGAATCGTAGGCGTCCAAGAACAATATTTTCAGGCGCTGAGTCAGAACTGCGGGTGCCATCGCGTGGCTCAGCTTGCCCAGTCAGTCCAGAGTTGGTTGGAAGATGGTATAGTCTTTCTCTAGATGCCAACGTCACAGTGTAGTTCTGGTTTCCGGGTGGCAGTTTTGTTTTCAGATGTTGCTCGGTTGTCTGTCGTCACCGCTGAAAAAGTTGAAGAGAAGGGTCAATAGGGCTGAGGATGCTTGTCCCGCGATAAGTCCGGCAAATCGCCGGGACACGTTGCGAAGTCAGAAGATAGCCCAAACGATCCACAGACCATGCACACAACAGAAGCGAATAGACAGTGCACAATGGATGAAGAAGTAGAGGGGCAAGTGAGTGGAAACGGGGTCAGGGCGGATGATGGGGATGCGGTAGGACGCTACCAGGATGTCTGGGTTATATGCAGGGCCTCCGGATCTAGAAGGTTAGAGGATGTGGCAGCCCTAGCCTGGACTTGTTCGTCGCGCATCTGCCTGAAAAGGATAGAAAGCCATGGCGGTTGCTGTTTCACGCGCTGAAACCGGGCTTTTGCCACCTCCCTGGCGCCTTGCGTCTTCTAGAAGTCGGGGTTGGCTGTCTGAATAACTCCGAAGGATGTGATTGAGAATATCCGCAAGTAGAGTAAGCGCAAACGTGCGAAGGATGGGCTGCAGGCGGGGCCCGGTCCGACATGTTTTCTTGATACATCCGAGTTACCATGGCCTCCGACATCCAAGGCCGAGGGAAAAAGCAAGCATACAAGGAAGCCGGTGAAGGTGATGCTGTTCCAAACACACATGTGTCTGGTGGGCCTCGTGAGCGGGTGTGATGGTGCTCAGTCTGCCAGTGCTGCAAGCGGTGTATGTATCACGTCGAGACGGCATGGTCTATCATCCCAGGAACTTGCCGTTGAAGACATCGTCACGCCTCGGAACACTCGAAAAGGCAATACGCTTGGGCCATGCCGTTGTCATCTCAACTTTCTGCCCGTTCTTGTGCGGGGGGACAAGCGTCGACTCTTTGAAGCCAGTCACCCTCCATACCCACAATGTCCTGGATGAAGGCGCGAACAGGCCCGTTGGTTGTTCTCGGGGCTTCCGCGCTCGGCGGCGCCGCCTATCGCCTGACCAAGCCCACAGACGCATCGGACGGAACGCTGAACCCGCACACGTTTACGCCGTACACGCTCGTAGACAGGCAGCCCGTGTCTTCTACCAGCGCCATCTTCACACTGCGCAACAGCAGCGGCCTGCCGGATAACGAAAGCGTCAGGAAGGTATGGAGGCGCAGCGTGTGGAGCGTGCAGATTAAGCAACCGCAGTTACAGATTGCACGCGCCTACACGCCGCTCCCATGCACTGCAGACGGCAACAAGACGAGCGAAAACGAGGCAGATGATGTGCGACTACTTATCCGACAAGAGGCCGGCGGCGAGGTCTCTACGTATCTGCACCGCCTGCCCGTCGACTCGACGATTGAGCTGCGAGGGCCAAACACCGAGCTCACCCTTCCCCGCGATATCATCGAGGTCATATTTTTAGCAGGAGGCACAGGCATAGCACCTGCAATGCAGGTTGCCCAGGCCCTGGCAAGAAGGACTGGGAGCCGGATGCATATACTGTGGGCGAACAGGCGGCGTGAAGAATGTATTGGTGGCATCAGCGATGATACCCGAGGCACAGCTATGCAAGACCGTGTGGGGTGGTGGAAGAGCTTCTGGGGTCCTAGCGAGCCCATTGCAGACACACCGCCCACGGACGGTACGGCAAAGGGTATCATAGTGAAAGAGCTAGATGCACTCAAGCAACGGAGCCTGCCCACAAAAGGAGGTCTGGATGTAAACTACTACGTTGATGAAGAGCACACCTTCATACAACCTACTGATATTGAGAGAATGATCACGCGAAAAAGAGAAGAGACTGGCTCGAGACTGATCATAGTATCCGGTCCAGAAGGCTTTCTAGAATACTGGGCAGGCAAGAAGCTATGGGCTGACGGAAGAGAGGTTCAAGGTCCGTTGCGAGGTCAGCTAGGCAGGATGAACTTGGGTGAGTGGAGGGTGATAAAGCTGTAAAATAATGCACGTCCACCAGATTATACCCATTCTCCACTTTTCAATCCCAGCAGCGCTACTGTTTTAGTGTTGCTTATCATGACGGCCCCGCTTCGAGATCCTACACCTATCCGCACCACCTCCTTGTGCTTGCGAAGAGCGCAATAGAGGCGACCAGTAGATTGTCCAAGACAAGGGTTCCGGACTTGCAATGCAAGGTTGCCCAACGTACGAGGGATGCATGCTCGCACTTTTGGAAGCCGCACGAGTCTCACCGGTATATCAACAATTTCGGCGTTAAACCGAGCCTATGGCTCGTCCAAGCCGGTAGATTAATACCGCCGGGAAATCACGTGTCAACCGGGGGACACCACCTGGACGAATATTCGAGTCATTTTTATGCATATTTCAATTCCTAATTGTTACAAATGGCAGATGTCAAGTCCCCATACAAGGAATCCGCACCTGAGACAGTGCCGTTGTCCGCGGGCATGCAGCAGATCAAGTTCCGCTCTGTATAATATATCGTGGCCGGCGTTTTCTTCCGTCGCTTAAACATGCTATTGCCTTGTTGTCTAGCTTTATTTCCGACGACTGTCTATGACAGCTCTTTATTGACGCCTGCCTTGACACTCACGTTTTTTCAGTCGTAACTTTCCACAATATGGGAGCGGAAAGAGAAGCAGACGCCGAGTCTGGCACCGCCCTCTCACGTACACATAGCCGCGAGAAGCATAACGCACGGCCAAAATGCTTTAGTTCCACATTTCAAGAGTGTTTATTCGTCATGTCCGTGACCATGGCAGTTGCGATGACGACCTTTCTGCAGGGTGCAATTACCATTATGAGTTCATTTGCAGCGAAAGACTTGGACATGTCTACTGCTGAAGTGTCATGGATGAACAGTGGCACGTCGTAAGGCTTGAAGCAATTTGTCCGGTTTCGAAATAGTTTCCGACTAACTGGCTATGCAGGCTTACGTCAGGTGCTCTTTTGCTTTTCTTCGGTAGCATAGCGGACCTCTTTGGCCGCAAGTCCATGTTCATCGGTTCCATGTTCATGTTCGCTGTGGTTTCCCTCGGAGCTGGCTTCTCCCAAACTGGATTAACCCTCGACATTCTTTGTGCTACGCTGGGAATATTCTCAGCAGCTGCTGTGCCCCCAGCTCAAGGCATGCTGGGTACGGCTTACGAGAGGCCTTGCCAGAGAAAGAATTATGCATTTGGCTGCTACAGTGCGGGGAGCCCTATGGGATTCATCTTTGGCACGATTCTCGCTGGAGCCTTCACCCAGATCTTCAACTGGAGAGCTTGCTTTTATCTGCTTGCTATCACATACTTGCTTATAAGTATCATTGCGGCATTTACAGTGCCAAAGGACACTTTGCCCAAACAGACGTTTGATAAAGAAGCGTTTAAGAAACTGGACCTGCCCGGTACCATGCTTACGGTACTCGGCATCGGCATGTTCTGCGCTGCTCTGAGGTACTTTCTGAGAATACACTTGGCGGGTCGAAAGCTAACACGCCGTGTAGTCTTGGGAGTGACGCAGCCCAGGGTTGGAAAACCCCCTACGTCCTAGTTCTCCTCATTCTCGGTATTCTGTTAATTGCTGCTTTTATTGTATGGGAGATCAAGTATGAGCACGCCATGATCGACATGAAGATCTGGCTTGACAAGGACTTTTCCCTGGTAAGTCATTTCTAAACGGGGCTGGTTACATCCGATCCTAATGTCCCCATATTTTCATATAAATTTCCTCATTGACACCATACAACAGCTCTTCATAATCATCTCCTTTGGCTTTCTCGGCTTCCCAGTCTTCAACTTCTGGATCGCGCTCTACTTCCAGATCGAGCTTCACATGAACGCTATCTTGACAGGCGTCCACATGCTCCCCATGGTTGTGTGCGGCCTCACAGCCAACTTCACTGCTGCCGTCATCCAACACAGAGTCTCCAACAAACTCCTCACCGGCACCGGCGCCGCCGCATTAGTAATCTCCTTCACTCTTGCGGCCGTACAACGGTACGGAGACTCTTACTGGGCCTTTTCCTTCCCCGCCCTGTGTCTGTGTGTGATTGGTGTCGACTTCCAATTCATTGTTGCTAACGTACGTCTTTGACATTTCTCGTTTCCCCTATTTGCCCGCCCCCCCCCCCCCCTCCAAAAAAAGAGGATTACTAAGCATATGTGTAGATGTACGTCCTCTCGTCAATGCCCCTCAACAAACAATCGATTGCTGGCTCGCTCCTACAAACCGTGACTCGCCTCGCCACATCAGTTGGCTACGGCATCGCAACCGCAATCTTCGACGCCGTGAAGAAGAGGCCAGCCACGTCTGGTTACTACGCCAATAACGCTATTCAACCTTATGCAGCAGTCTTTTGGTTCGCGGCTGCAAGTGCGGTGCCGGGTTTACTTCTCGTTCCTTTTCTGAAAGTTGGCACACAGGGCCATGCAGGAGATACAGGGCGAGTAAGGAGGGTGAGCGATGGATCAGAGGGAGGTTCGAGTGTGGTGGAGAGCAGCCATGCTGGTGCTGCAGCGGATGGCGGGGAAAAGGGAACCAGTATACGTCAAGGTGTTAGAGCTGGTGTTTAGAGGGGGGGGGGGGGCAGAGAGAGAGAGAGAGAGAGAGTGTGTGTGTGTGTGGATGGGTGGCTATGTGGTGATTACTCAAAAGACCCTGCCTAGATTAACGTAAATATGCAAACACGATGAGAAGGGAGGAAAATCTCATGTACATAGTGTTTGGAAGAAACCCCCTTTCCAATACTTCTAATGACATCCTTCGTTCGAGGTGCATACTTACTAAAGAAACAAATTACTAACGTGAATCCCCACTACCCATCTCATCTCCCTGCTTACTAACTACTGACACTACCCAAGTACTCAGCCGCCAAGAAAAATCTCTTGACTAGGGGAGCTAGCCCGGTTGCCAATTTACATCCAACCTGATCGATGATTGCAGGGGGCAGAGAGAGAGAGAGAGAGAGTTCAAATTTGTAGCTTACCTCCTTTTTAGCTGTTACCAATCAGCGACTTGTCTCTCTCTCTGTGTATGTGTATGTATGCTAATTTTGTGAAAGTTTTTATATTCGCTAAAAATAGAAAACCGTAAGGCGGCTTCGTGGATATCTCTAAGTTGAACAACAACAAAAAAAAATCAAAGACCGTAACCACCCAGTCTGGTATAACCTTGCCGTATCGCTTGTATTCTTCTTCTAGAAGAATCATGACTCATCCATCCTATCCACTGACCTCAAATCTTCAATCTCTTTTCTCAGCATCTCAATCTCCTTTTCTTGTGCCTTCATCTTCTCCAGTGCCATCTCAATCAACCGCGCCTTGTTGACCGTCTTCTTTTCTCCCGGTACAATCCCGTCACCCTTCTTAGCACCGCCGTCCATCTTCTCACCCCCGTCTTCGCCATCCTTGCCCCTCATGATGACAAAACACGTAGTTCCGCTGCCAAAAGTGACCTCACCATCCAGCAGGAATTCTGCAAGATCGACCATGGCATTCTTCATGCGGTCGCGGCGTGCTTGCTCAGCGGCACGATGGGTGGCGCGTTTCATCATCACGCCGGTAGCCATGGCGGTGCTGAAGTGCAGGCCCATTTCCAGGTGTTGACCCGACGATATTAGCTCGTAGTTTGACTTTGAAGCCAAGAGGTCTGCTTGGGGGGTTGTCACGCCACCGGCTCCTGTAATGCATTAGTTCGGGCCGAGGGTTTCAATATGCTTGGGTACGGTGCAGGTCACGGGATTTGTGGGTATGTAAGGATGGATTGAGGGCATCAGAGTGTCAGATGGCATACCATTGGTGTCGGTAGTAATGATGCTACTGCTCCTCCTTGAGATGGCGACTTTGTTTGGTGGGGCAGACGAGGCATACGATCTTGATGATATCGTACTCGCCGTGTCTGCTGCAATTGATGGTGATCTCATGGAAGATGTGGTTGGTGATATGACGGATTGTGGTGCTGTTGAAGGTGACTGGAGTGGACCTGCAGGATGAATTGGTAGTTGTACTGGCGGCTGCCGTTGTTGTGTCTGCTGCAGCGGCTGCACTTGGAATGGTTGTTTTTGCTGTATTTGCTGTATTTGCTGCTGATGTTGTTGTTGTTGTTGTTGTTGTTGTTGTTGTTGTTGGTGTTGGTGTTGGTGTTGCTGCTGCTGTTGCTGCTGCTGCTGCTGGGCGCTCTCTCTGACCGGACTATATCTCCTTCTCTTCTTGAATAGTTGCGGCCACGTCCTACTCAGCGGACCCCGATGCCCACCCTCATGTCTGTCGTTATCGGACGATGCATTTGGCAGTGGATAGGGCTGCATGCTGCATTGAGCGGCAAGACCAGACCAGAAGGATGCGAAGTTGGCAGTAAAAAGGCCAAAAGGATGTGGTGAGCTGGATAGCGTACCACGGAAGCTGCGGGCGAAGGCGCGCAGGCGGAATATGTCAGACTGGGCACACCCACCTACAACACACGCCAGGAGCAATAAGTGCGCCTCCAGCAAAGGACGAGCGCGGATGTGCGAATAAAGGACAGACAGGCGGCCCCAAGACTCTGGGGAGCCTGAGCTTGATTAGCTATTAGCTGAGTTGCGCACGCACAGCACCTGGGCAACGTCGCAGGCGGGGAGGGAGCTTGTGCGTGAGCCGTCCAGTTCGGCCTCACTCATGGGTCGAGAGCTGCGGTCGCTCGAGGGCGTAAACGCGCGATCTGGAACTTAAGCCGGCCATGGTTGCGTTGCTCCGTTAAAAGCAACTGGCGTCGCAACGAGAGTGACTGGCAGCGAAGCTTGTGCTTGGCAGAGTTGACGACGGTGCGCTGCTTGCTGACTTGGAGGTGCGTGGAGGCGGGTTGGAGCCAACCATAGCCCGCCTTGGGGTCACGTTGCTCTTGGCGCATCACCTGCGCCCCTGTCGCATACATACCCGGCCGCCCACTGCCTTATTTGCCACGCATAAGCCTTGACACATCCATCAAGTGACATGCCCTCTCGTGCCATCTTTGCACCTTCTGCTATCCAACCTCGATACAGTGCGGAATCACGCCCGAGGATCGCCAAGCTGCCTGCTGCTTTGCGGCCCGGTGCTTATGTGCCACACCAGACAATTCTCCTCCCCCCCCATTGCAGAGGCACAATCAGCATCTGTGTACGGCATGGCATTGTAGACGGACCTCGACGTGTTGGGATTTGCATGTGTTGGGCTCCTCATCCAACCGTCGTGTACGCGCGAGCTCAGACGACCACTTTCCGCATCAGGTCGCGCACGTTGTACCTTACGACTGCCTCCTCGTTCGGCTGCTTGGCACATGGTCTTGGGCCTGGCAGCGGAGAGATGCCCGATATCCTTGCTAAAGTCGATGCCTCCGATGCCGTACCGTGGGTGCAAGTGTCCGCTTCCGCTTCCATCGCGTGCAAACAACCGATCGACGGGCATCTATACACGCACTAGGGAGAGTCAATCTGAACACTTGCTAACATGCCGGCCTTCTCAGGCATTACAACACTAATTCGAGCTATTTGCCCTACTGACCATCTCATGGCTTTCATGGCTTTCTTTACCCTTGACCTGAACCCCGGGCACCCACTCCAAGTCTTCATCATCCAGGTCGTCATCGTCCAAGTCATCACCGTCCAAGTCTGCATCCAAATTCTCCTCGCTAAGCATCTTCGGGTTGAGCGAGAATGCGCCTTTTGGTACAAATGTGCTCGTCATGACCAACACTGCTATAATGGTAAATTGTACACCAGCCACATTCAGGATAGCCCCATGTATCTGCTCGTCGTGTCGGTCGGATACGCGGTCGATGTAGGTGCCGAGGCATACCGACGAGATGGCGTACGTAACAATGTACGTGCTATAGAGAAACGCCATTACAGCGCCCAGGGCCGACACGTTCTGCATCTTCGATTCGATGCGAGCGAGTGACGCCTGGATGTACGCGGCGAGCGACACGTCGCCAGCAGCCCATCCAAAACTGATGGGAAGAAATGTTGCTCCTACAATCCAAGCTTGAGCAACGTCGTTTCGTGGGGGATACCAGTATGGCAAATACCACACGATAAGCAGTGCAAGCGCGTCGATTCGCAGCCACGGCATGGGAGTATGTACTAGATTTGTGAAGATGAAGACAAACAGAGCTCCCAAAAGCTCCCCAAAGTTGGATCCTCCAACGATGATTTGCGACCAAGCAGAGTTCCCAAAATACCGGCGCGCCACCGCGGGTGCAATGGAGTTTTCAAGGTATCGGTGTGCGTAGAGCGCGAATGCATATCCGGGCAGCAGCCAGACAAACTTGCGATGGGTAAAAATAATCTTGGCGCCGGTTGCGACGGATTCGAAGAAGAGATAGAAACCGCTAATCACGGCTTTGACGTACGTCGGTTGGCTCTCGGGCACCCTACTCTCCCTCGGTATGCGGGTTTCCTGGATAAAGTACCAGAGTATTGATGCAGCTGCGAAGAAGATGGGTGTGATGATGAAGCTGAAGTTGTTGCCGAATCGAGGAATGAGCGCAAGTGCTGTGCAGAAAGCCCCTGCCGTTCCACTGATTTCATAAAAAATGTG
>Ga0265798_10010195_pt1 | contig 11633 bp, 18 predicted proteins | sample P3T30metagenome_FD_192430 | JGI IMG/M metagenome (GOLD analysis project Ga0265798, IMG submission 192430) | Plant litter microbial communities from East Loma Ridge, Irvine, California - P3 T30 | ecosystem: Environmental > Terrestrial > Plant litter > Unclassified | place: USA: California... | reverse complement strand
CGAGAGCGATGTCGTGGTCGGTGAACTCCCATTGATCGCAGTCTTGAGGAGCCTCGACGCAGCCTGCCATAGAGCCTTAGTATAGATGGATATGCAAAAAAGCTCTGGCTGAGCTAGTGAAAGTTATCACGTACCTTGTTGGCGACAAATTGACTTTGGGTTCGAGTGCAGCATACAGGCGCAGTAACCCTCGCAATGGGGACCAAAGCCGCACTGCTTGAGGCAATACGGCAAGGCAGCGGAGCAGCCCTGTGTCTCGCAGGTGTTGTCGTCGCCGTTGACATCAGCAGTCTGAACAAAGTCCTCGGGAGCGTCTTGGTTGTAATTGATGGTTCCGGGGTCGACCTGAGTAGCGGTCTCAGACGAAGCTTGATCAACGGTCGCGGACGCAGCTTTCTCACCGGCCGCAGAAGTAGCTTCAGCTCGACGGACTTTGCCACTGAGCTCGTACTTCTCACAGCCCGCAGGAGCAGTCTTGCACGCTATACTTTGTATCAGCAAAATATCACAACACCCATCCCATGGCTATCGCAGGGTATGGTATCAGCTGTTTCACATACAGTGATCATTGTTACACTTGATATTCTTGCCTATGAGCTTGTACACCTTGCACTCGCAATAGTGCGCGCAGTGAGGACCGTAGTTGCACGCGACAACGCAATCTTTCACGACATCCCTGAAGTTCCTCGTGCCGTCTCCCTTTTTATCGTTGTTTGCGCTTGCGAGAGCGGCGAGGCTGACGACTAGGAGGAAGATGGTGGTGAGGAAGCGCATGGTGGTTCGTGGACTGGCTGTGGGTTGAGTTGAGTGGGTGGGGGATGGAAGGGAAGAAGGAAGGTGGATGGTGGAGGCAAGGTGGAAGGAGCTTTTTGACTGAGGAGGTGAGAGCGCGGTGGTTATGATACGCCACCGCTTGGACAAGCGTTTGCGCGTGGGGAAAGCGCTGCCTAGGTGGGTGGATCTTATGGAACGGTCGTGCGTCCCGTGCGAGTGAAGGTGAATGGAAGGTGCGCCTTGCGCGCAAAAGAGAGTGGTCCGGGGGCGACGTATATTCTGTCGTAATCGAGAGAGAATGAGACTTTGGTACTGCTCGCAGCGGAACATCTACTGCAACGCGGAAGCTGGAGATGGGTACGCCAGATGTATCTTCGTTGGGGATCCTATGTCATCTACTCTTTCCCATATCGCGTAACTCAATACTTGGTTCTCTCTTCACTACAACCTCCTTCCGCACCCAGATATCGACATCCTTATCTCCTCGCGTAGAAGATAGAGTGCGGCTGTTCTGACTAGTAATCTTGATGTAGCTCGACAATTGGCCCGTATGCCCTGTGGAGGCAACGCGGGATGTCGTCGTAATACACGCTTGGTTTGCGCTAAGTAGACCCGAGTCGAGACTCATCATGAAAGGCTTCAGAAAGGGAATCGTCGCGGTCATGATACTAGTCACTTGCACTATTTGGCCGCAGACGACAATACGCCATATCGAATGGAGGAGGTCGCTGGGTAGGGGTAGGGTGTGTATGTATCCGATTTGGGCAGCCGAGGCAAACACGACGCTGTGGGACCTTTTGTTAGTGTAGGCTTGATGTTGGTGAGGCTATACTTACGCTATGCGCGACCAGAAGCCTGTGATGAGCGTAAGGCGTTTCTCGGATGTGATTTGCAGCGGTAGCACCATCAATGTAGGTACGATGGCTAGGGCAAGGTCGGTTACAATGTTCATGATAGCATTATAGGTTCGTACGGCGCGCTAAATCCATCAGTTCGTGTCTTAGAACCGGCAATATCATCGGCTGAACTCACAAGATTCATGCACTCTGGGTTGGTTATATCCCATCTTCGTGGTGACGGACACTGGAAGGCAATGAGAAAAACGGCACTCAGCCCCCAAAGCAGGGTCACAACACCAGTGGTATACATCATCCTCTGATGACTAGCAACAGGTGTCACCAACGTCAGAGAGACGAGTAGCGAGCCTTTGGCGGCAACGATCGTGAGGACGCTGAGAATCTCGCTGCTAAATAAAGCCTGATCTATTCAGCGCCGCATCTCAAGAGGTTCGTCTGCTTTACCTTCCAGGCTCCATCAATCTGATCTGTCGTAAGGCCAGACTGTAAGTTACCGATAGCCTGACCAGCAGGGCTGAGGAGTGTCGCGGCTTGTCCCACGGACAACACCTAGGGAGAGACTCATCAGTTTGTCTATGTCTTGCCTTAATCCCGGGATACTCACCAAAGCCGCTAGCAGAACAAAGTCCGCAACTACCAGTCGCCTGGACATGGCTTTCTTCGTCGCAAATTGCGCTAGAACAGCTAGTGTGGAGAAAGCTAGAAATAGCCAGGCGAGTATCTGGATCAATGGTGCTGCATGACCGTCGTGGAAGGCAGGACGCTTGCCAGCATCCATAGCCTTGCGTTCAGAAAGCATGGTAAAGTTTGACTTCTAGCAGTGACTGAGATGGTGCTACCATTTGAGCAGCGTGCGCACCAGATAAGTCCAATTCCGAGAAGGGAACTCCCTCATTTCGTTATCTGTGCCTGTTCCAACACTCAGGAATCACATGGTGCTCACGGACATCTCAAGGCCGAAGCAACATTATAACATACTGATACACTCATCTCCAACTCTTCCCCCTCGTAGGATTCTTACTGTACACCAGTTAGCTAGCACCACCCCCACGCACACATACGAGTCTCTGGCTTCTTTCGCTAACCTGCATGTTGCACGACGCGTAAGACGTCAAGGATACAGGCTGATTACTTATCTGGTGATAGCCAGCGAGACAAGTTTTCGGAACGTTTTACAAGCATCAAGACGTTTGGCACGGTGCAATAGGTCGCTTAGACGATCCGCGCCGCATCCGCGCAGACGCATCACATCGAGCCACCAATCAAATGTAAGACAACGCGCATGAACACCCTGTCGAGATGCAGTTGCGCGAGAAAAAAGGAAGGTAGGAACGAAGGGCGTCGTGACGTCGTGGGTGCTTGTGCGACCATAGCGGCTGATCCATACGCTCGAGGCTTAGCCAACGTTGATAACGCTCGGGACGGTAACATCCGCGGCAACTAGGTTACTTCCACCCGGATCCTACAGGAAGCAGGTTGAGTGAAGATCTTCGCATTGAGGGGAGATCAAGATTGTTGGGCTGGAGGGGATAGAGAAGTCGGCGACAGATTGCGCAGTGTACAGCATGCGTTTCAGATCATTGGAAGTGCTCGCGGTCTGTACGCGCAATGGGAAAAATGAGGGTCTCGTAAGTACATCGCTGACTTGCGTACGGTGCGGAAGTGTCGAGACGTCATGTAGACCCTGCTATCAAGATCCCCGCGCGGCATGCTGTGTGACAGAAGTTGCGGCACAGCATGTTACCTGCTCGATGCGCTCAGCGAAACAATCTGGATGAATCTGTGCATAACCGACATCTGAATGCAAGGCTGATAAAGTGCGGTATTAAGAGCCTGCACTCACTATTTGCTTCCCTCGCGTCCATTGGAGCGTCCACCAAACCTCTTCTTGTTGTTTCCTTTTTACCATACCTTACCATCACCATGGAGCTCGGCAACCGGACGAAAGCAGAAGCAGTCAGTTCCGCTATCGAAGACGCCGATCATGATAGCTACACTCGAGATGAGAGAGATCTCATTCGGTTGGGGAAGAAGCCACAACTGAAGCGGACCTTTGGGTTCATGCAGATTTTGGGATTTTCCTGTACCGTCTTGGTGACTTGGGAAGGTATCCTGTCGTAAGTTCGATGTCAGGATGATAGACTCGTATGCGTTGTTAACAGTGCCGCAGGGTTTCTACCCCAAGTCTCTTGAACGGTGGCCCTGCTGGTGTCTTCTGGGGCTATCTCCTCATCTGGATCGGTTCAATCTCCATCTACACCGTCCTATCTGAGTTGTCTTCGATGGCCCCTACTGCAGGTGGACAGTATCAGTAAGTCGAAGCTCTTGTATACCGATAGATCTTTCTTACTAATTGGGTTGCGGTTGGGTCGCAATGTTAGCTCCACCGTCGTCCAGAAAGTTCCTCAGCTACATCACTGGATGGGTGACGCTGATAGGCTGGCAAGCAACCACTGCATCTTCGGCATACCTAGCTGGTACCATACTGCAGAGCGTGATTCTGATTCTACACGAGGACTACTCTCCCAAGCCATACCAAGCCATGCTGCTTGGCTGGTCAGTCACTGCGTTTGCCGTCGTCATCAACACTGTCGGAAGTAAGACCCTCGCGCATTTCGAGGGTGTGATCTTGATATTGCATATCCTGGGATTCTTTGCAATCTTGATTCCTCTCGTATATCTCGCTCCTCATAGCGACGCATCAATCTTTATCACATTCGTCAACACGGGAGGGTGGTCAACCCAGGGATTGTCTTTCATGGTAGGGCTACCATCCTCGATATTTGCGCTTGTCGGTGAGTACGATGCTACACCATATTTGAAGAGAATAAGAGCAAAGATGCTGATTCGTCCTCGCAGGTGTTGACTCATGTGTTCATGTATGTTATTCACCCAAATTGGCCGAAATCCAAGGAGCTGACATGTGTGTAGATGGCTGAAGAAGTCAAGAACGCATCCAAGGTAGTGCCGCGAGCCATCCAGATTAGTGTGTTCCTGAACGGCGCACTTGGACTTGCCATGATGGTAGCCTACCTCTTCTGCCTGGGGGATCTGAACGATGTTCTGGAGAACTCGGTCACTCTCGGGTATGCTTACCTATACGTGTTCTTGAAAGGTACCGGATCGCCAGGTGGGGCTATGGCCATGGCATTGATCATGTGGTTCCTTGGTGTGTGCTGTTTGGTAGGTCTCATGGCTGCAACCTCGCGGCAGATGTGGTCCTTCGCAAGAGACAGAGCTGTACCATTCTCAGCGCAAGTCACCAAGGTACGACCCTCTCAACATCTCCTTGTAAACGGAGACGAAGTTTGTAGAGGCTGACACTGGAATTAGCTCAATCCCGCGACTTTGATCCCCGTCAACACGATCCTTATCACAGCTGCCGTCAGCGTGCTCCTGTCGTTCATCGCTCTGGGCTCTTTCGTTGCTTTCAGCAATATCGTTAACCTCAGTATCGGCGGCCTCTATGCTTCGTACTTCATTGTATGCGTCCTTCTCCTCTGGCGTCGTCTCAAGGGCATCAGCCCGTACAACTCGCGCGCCGCGATGGTTGGGCCGGAGACATTGCAATGGGGTCCTTGGAGAGTCCCTGGTGTGCTGGGCGTAGCCAACAACGTCTTTGCCTGCATCTACCTGTTCGTGATGTGGTTTTTCTCGTTCTGGCCGGGTTCCGTTGAGGTCAATGCACAGTCGATGAACTTCAGTTCAGTTACGTTTGGAGGAACCGTCATCTTTGCCGTCATCTGGTATTTTGTAAGGGGCAGGAAGACCTATGTTGGCCCAATCGTCGAGGTGGTCTTGTAGTAGCTTCGATGGAAGGATGATTTCAGGTTTGAGCGCGAAGTCTAGAGGCATTAAACCTGGGAAGGCGACTTTCGATATCTGCACAACAAGGGCGCTAGCTTGAACGGGCTTTGGGGTTTCCCCTGAGCATGAGAGAGATGCAAGAGGGCCAACAGGGCCAGTGCGATGTGGAAGAGAGAAGGAATTGTCGCGATAGACACATAGACATCGATAGAATGGACGTTCAAAATCAGCGCTGTATGTCAAGACCCTTGCGTGGGTCGATGGCGATGTTGGTGAATCGGGTGTGTTGCGAGACACACGTCATTGCCGAGGCTCGCTTTGCCCTTGTCACGTGAACACTAACTCACCATAGGTACAGGCCCTTCCATCCCAAGCAACCAACTCCTTGGATCTTAGCCAATGCATCACTTGCGAAGTGCAAGATCATAAAACTAATGCCGTCATTTAAAGGGGTTGAATTCAGTTTGGGCTGATCAGCTGCCGCTCCGGCTGCCTACGCTGGACCGTAGCACACACCTTGGTCGGCTTATTGAACCAATAGTTGTGCGTCTCCCACTCCTTCTCCGGCTCCGAAAGTTCAAGATGGAACTCGCGTAGGAGTTGAGGTATCACATTGTACATCTCGCACAGCGAGATCTATGACTTTCGTTAGCAACGTTCAATTCGCCTGTAAGCTTCCACTCACGTTCTTTCCAATACATATTCGCGATCCACCACCAAACTACGATGTGTGTCAGTACTTCAAAGTATGAAAGCGGTATGTCACGGTACCTGCAACATATACCTCTCCATCCTTGCAGCATCAGAACCAAGCCATCGTTCAGGTACGAACTCATCTGCATCCTCGCCGAAGATTCTCTTATCGCGCTGTACCACCGCTGCGTTCATACCAACTCGAGTGCCAGGAGGAAACCATTCACCAGCGATCACGCATTCGCCTTTGGGCACATGACGTGGCAGTGTCATACCCACGCTTGGGTGGAGTCGCATACCCTCCTTGCAGCAAGCCATTAAGTATCGTAGTCCCACTGCTTCACGGTACTGGATGATTGGGCTTAATAGTCCGGCTTGCGCAGCTTCGTCTAGCTCGGCGGTGAGCTTAGCGTAAGCGGATGGGGTGCGCATCAGATAATAGAGGATAGCGGTGATGGTGGCTGCTGTGGTGTCGGAGCCAGCGATGCTAGTGTATTTTAGTGCGCGAGTGAAGCCGCGAGAGAGAAGAACCTACAAAGCTCCATAAACTTCCGCCTTGACCTCAACCATTCCAAAGTCCTTCTCGGTACCCTTCTGGTGCATGATGTTGAAGAAGCTTTGTAGCATGTCTTCGCAGTCATCGACTTTGCCGCGCTCGATTCGACTTTTCCGGTTCGTGACGCATGCTTCAGATGTTTCTTCGATGTGTTTCAGAGCTTTGAGTGCCTTGAATACGCGTGGTACCATTGCGCCGCTGATAAGCACGATCGGTCGCAAGTACGCTGGCAAGGCGCAGGCAACGGCGATGAAAGGGATCAATAGGTCTAAGGAGTGGATGTATCCGCCATAATCATAAGCGTTCTTCATGAAGCCAAACATGCGACCAAAGAACAGCTGTCCGATAAAGTCGAAGGCGTACCTAGATCTCAAGTCAGTGTTCGCATATATGGAGTTTACTGTGTAATGTCTTACCATTGAACCCAGATCGACATGTCAAGCGTGTTGGCTGTCGTTGCAGACTCGCTCAACTTGTCGATAAGCGTCTGGACACATTTGTCGACACTCTCCTCCATCTGAAGGATGTTCGACATGGAATAGAGAGAGTTTACGATCCTACGCCTCTCGGCGTGTTGACGCTCATCGAGGTTCGTGAATGCATCTGGGTATCTTGACCAAGTTGATCGGAAGGGGAGGTAAAAGTCGGTCTATAAGGCGTCAGTATCAGTGACTACTCTCAGAATCATTTGCGTACTTTGGTGAAACCGGTATGTGCTGCGTATATGGTCTTTATTGCTTCAGGGTCCGCTATTGCAACCTCATTCGGAGCTATCCGAACGATTGGTCCTACAATTATTAGTACCGCGAGACGCTTGGCAATAAGAGTAGCAGCTTCATACCATATTTCCCATGAAGTCTTCGTTGTGTCTTCTCCGAGATTCCTCGTGCAACATCGAAGATGTACCAGAACCGCGTGATGGAAGCTAAGAACGGCCGAGGGCACTTGGCCAGCGGGTGTATATGTCTGGCATAGATGACCCATATTAGCAGATAAGTGAGAAGCGAGATCACAATAAGAGCCACGAGAGGTATTGACTGGGTGAAATCCCGCAACCCCAGAGACACATCAGAGAAGCCTCGAAGTACGGACGACATGATCAGGTCCAGGTAACTTTGGAGTGCGGGCAGTGCGTCCTCTGGCGCTTTATCCTGTAGACTCCCAGGATCTGACCATGCCAGGCGGACTCAGAGGGCATGTAGACAAACAAGTGTGTACCCGGCAACATGTTTCTTGGCCGACACCGGGGCTGAGACCAATACTGCGATGGCATTCGCGCTTCTACGCCGCTCCAGCACATCAACATCATCGCTTGCTGCAGATCGTTCCACAATCACAATCGCATTCGTTTCGTAGCGACATGAGAACTGCTACTGTGCAGGGCAGTGGAGTAGTCCCACAGGCTGGGAGTCCGCATCGTCCTGTTCTGAACCTATTCACTACATCAAGTTACGCCTCTTAAGGTCTCAGGCGTAAGAATCATCGTATCGAAGAGATAAGTGGCGCATCCCTTGCTCTTGTAATGGACCGTGATTGCTGAAGTCGACTCCACCAACAGTATGGTGGCTTCTGACATCAGCAGCACTCAGCGGCAGTCTCGTCACAATCGTATCCGAGGGATCTGTGTGGTAGACCTCTCCTCAAGCAGACCAGGCGATTGGAGGTGACATTGGAAGGACACGGGCAGCCTTCCAGGTAAGGACATCGTGGCGCCGTACAATAGGACATCGTGGGATGGGTAAGCCGGCACGGCACGGCTCTGCGATCGGGAAGGATGGTCCAGGCCGACGCAGCTTCCGGGAACCGAGATACGGCGTAGACATCAGTTGATGAAGGCGTAGCGAGCGGCACGATGTGATGTGATGTGATGTTGAAGGTTGCACGACAGCTGCGCAGATGCTGGCGCAGCGGTTCTCCCCATGCCGCTAACCGGATTTGTCGTGTGCCCCACATCCGCGTCATCATTGGTTGAGTCTGCAGTCTTCGATTTGTCCCAGCAAGCAGGCGAAAGGTTTGCGCAGTACATAGTAGTTCGCTGATAGTACATACATAAGATGTTTCATCTACTGAGAAAGCTTGCTGAAAAAGCATAATTGGTTCCAGTACAGCGAAAATGGAAGTCTTAGCCAAAACCACCAGAGACGCCGCTTCCCATTTCTACCAACGCTTCACCCATACTGCCATCCAAGGATAAAATACGCGTGTAAATCAGTCTGGGAGCTGCTCAACTACTGCGGGTCCGTCCACCCCTCCTCCCTCCCTACCACCTTCTCAATCTCCTTAACCACCTCCTTCAACGGCTTCAAGATTCTCCTCTGATAAATCACTACAATACACTCTACATCCCACATCTCCACCTCCCCATTCTTCCCAAGCTTGTGTTTGCCCAACAGCCCAAGCCCCTCCGCAACGTCCCCAACAGGCCCCTGCGCAGACCTAAACTTCTGCACTGCGTATGAACCATCTCGATAGATATCCTGGCTCTTCTTTACAAACAACTGGATAGCCTTTCCCCGCTCGATCAGCGACATCAACCCCAAGTCATGGAGCGCCTCCACCTGTGCGTCGATATGCGACTTCACGGCTTTTAGCAGAGTCAAAGTTTGGTTGGCGTCAGAGCGTGCCATGACGGTGCCGTAGATGTTTGTTACTTGGCGGGCAAGGCGTTTTTGTAGCTGGAGATGATGTTTTTTTGATGCCAGAGTTTCGAAGTCGGGTTTGGAGTCGTAGGCGAAGTCGGTTTGGGGTGCGGTGGCGTTGGCCATGCGGCATTTGAGGTAGAAGGATGTGAAGCCTGGCATTGTGGATGGATTATGAACTGAGTTCTGGATGGTGTGGTGATTGATGGGTGAAAGTCGTTTGGTGGTTTAGTGGTTGAGGAGAGCAAATGGGGTGAACACTTGGTGAGGCTCAGAGACCGAGTCGTTATATAGATTGAGGGGAGCGTTAGTGGCAAGTATCGAGGTTCTTGTTCCTGCCTGTTGCTTGCATGCAGCAGCAGTGAGTTTGCGCTGTGCACGAACGACCGCGTACTTCGAGGTCACAGTGGTTTTCACTCCACAAGGAGTGAAAGTCATCAGATGGGGAATGAACGCAAAGATCTAGGTTGATCTTCCGGGCTTCGCGCTCGAGTTTCAAGTCTTCGCGGGATACTTTAGGTGTGTACATTAGTAGGTTGGTAAGTCGATAACGGTAGTTTGCTAGGGTTGTTCGTCGGAATGGTCGTCTCCATGCTCAACCACGGTAGCCAAGGAGATCTAGGTTGATGAGGCTATATGGAACTACCAAGAGTTAACGCTTACGATAGTAGTCAAAAGTAAAGAGCAGTGTATACCTAGGATATTATCATAATACATTGTGTTGACATAATCATTGTGTGCTCTCGACGTTGGCTACAATACCAGCACGTGCAACTCCAGCCTTGCAGCCACAGAGACAACAGTCTTATCCCACGATGAGGATGATGACCGCGAGAACCGCAGCTATACCGACGCCGGTTGCCGGTTCGATGGCGGCGATAATGGCGATTGCAAGGACGCTTGTTGCCAGACTATACTTTATGACAGGGTCAGAAGCTGCGTAAGGACATCCACGTGTATGGCAGTTTATAGCAACGCTGTCTACTGTCCAGTCGGCTGTAATGGATGTGACAGTTTGGTGGCGGGGATAGGCTAGACTCAATGCATGGAGTCTTTGCAGTCTGCGCCTGGATGCGCGCATGGTGCTGCATTTACAAGCGGCTGTAGAGAAGTGGACTGTTTTCATGGTGAGGTTGGGAAGTTTTGGAGTTGTTGTTGTGGGTGCTTGGAATCTGAATCGAGTGCTGTGTACGGTATGAAAGACTAGACAAAAGAAGCAAATGCTAATGTTGTAGGCTGTTCACAGTGCAACTTTGCGGTGTGGTGTAACTGAACGCCGAGGAAGGGTGCATAGACAATGTTTGGTAGTATTTGGAGAGACGTATCAGGCCGTGATACCTGTAATCCCACTTGGTATCGTTATTAGCAGGTCAACTTGAGGCGTGGAAAAATGATGTTTCGAAGTCACAATGTACAAAGTAAAGAGTGGCGGCATCATGTCATTCTTGATGGAATGAAAGTTGAATGTATTGATGAGAAGCCATGAGCAGCAAAACAATGTCGAGGTGAGTGTCGCACATGACCGCTCTTCGTCCCCAATGAGGCTCAGAATGCCCAATCTAAGTCCTTCCATACTTGCCCTTGTTACCAACCTTGGGCTGTCGCTTTCGAACCATGGGGGATGCAGTCTCAAGTCAAATACCGATGCTCTTCGTCCGATGTGCTTGCTATAGTTGGTCAAATGAACTGAAACGGGTCAAGGACTGCCTGGGAGCGAAAGTGTAGCAATCCTGGTGCGTTGAAGGGTCGTTCTCGCCATGTTATCCAGTTCTTTCGAGGCGTCATCCAAAAGGTGCATGCAACGGTACAGAAATCCACAGGTGTACTATCGAAGCCGATCCTCTGTCCGAGAAGTCAGCTTCATGGGCCCGTGACCATCTTGTTCAACTTTTCCAACTCACGCATTTTGTTCAGCTCATCCAGGATCAACTGGAGCTCGTCCTCGTCCATGTTCAGCGAGGGAATGAGGGTGGTGGCCTCTTCTGCGGTGTCCGGGGTAAGCGTTCCTAGCATGCTTGTCAGCACCATATCCATGCTCTTCCGATACTTGTATTACCCAGCAGCGCCTTCTCGACAACAGAGATCTCGGGGTGGGCATCGAAGAGGGCAGCAATCGAGTGCAGACTGTCTTCCTCCTTGTAGCGGGCGAAGTTATCTAGGTAGTCAAGGAACTGCGTGATGGTTCTGCTGCAGTCAGCCCTAGCTCTTTCCTTGATCCCTTGCACATGTCGCGCCAACACGAGGCCACTCACATGCTGTCGTTGTATATCCTATCCCGTAGAGGATTGTTCTCGGGGTCCTTCTTCT